>Ga0208011_1000043_pt1 | contig 59514 bp, 65 predicted proteins | sample 7_EtaG_FD_184080 | JGI IMG/M metagenome (GOLD analysis project Ga0208011, IMG submission 184080) | Marine viral communities from the Subarctic Pacific Ocean - 7_ETSP_OMZ_AT15161 metaG (SPAdes) (version 2) | ecosystem: Environmental > Aquatic > Marine > Oceanic | place: Pacific Ocean | collected...
GTGTTAGACGGACCGCCTACCACCTACGCTCGCTGGGTTATTCAGCGAGTCAATCCACGGGTTATCACTGTTGCTGATGAATCAGTAGCAGCATAACTTGAACCGCTGCCCTACGGGGCAGCAAGGTTTAGCAAATCACAGTACCAAGCTATTTTAAGCGAACCACTAACAAAACGGCTTCACCAGAGGCCGCCTAAGCAATTTAAATGGAGTACCCCTAACGCTGGTATTCCCTAATTTTATGAAAAAGGAAATGAAATGAAAGACAGTACATTTCACATTGATCTACCGAACTGGCAACAACACAACGTACCTTTGAAGGTGATTGCGGAAGTGCATCCGTGCGAGCCAGATGTTGGCATCATGGGTAATGGTAAAGTGTCGCTATGCATTGTCGCTGTCTATTGCAGCGAAGACGGCTATGATCCTGAAGAAAATATTATCCACTGCTTTGATCAAGAGCGGATAGATGACATCGCACACATAATCTATGAATCTAACTACTAACAAGTCAGGAGTAATAACTATGAGTTATCGAGGACGCGAACTTGCACGAAAAAATAGACGGCGGCATCAAGGGGATAATTGGCTGGCCGCTATGTGGTTTATGCTGGGTATTTTTTCGGTAGCCGCAGCATTCGCAATCAGCAACTTGGTTGCAGCATGGGACATTATCGAAGCTGAACAGGCATCAGCCTTGTGTGACGAGATGGTCTCAATTTATCAACAGACCGATGGCGAATTCGGATGGCCGAATTGTAACCACCTGTAACGGAGCTGACTATCATAGGCTGGGCCACAGCCTATGTGGAGAAAACTATGGAAAAAAATAATTTTTTTACAAAAGAGATTTTAGAATTTTTAGCAGCAGAATCCTGTATTAATATTGATGATGACAACAAGATCAGTATTCACCTGCGAATGTTTTATGACTTGCGTCACAGTTGGCTGGAAGTGCCACTGCTGCTGTTAGCGCTCCTGAATTGTAAACCAGAAGACTTCACCAAGTTTTCTTACCTAGACACAGACCACGCTCGGATGTATCTCGAAGAAGATTTAGATATCGGGGTATTTTACGAGCGGCTATCGAAAGTGCCTAGCGAAGAAAATCCGCTGATGGATGTTCTTAATGTTAGCGTGGCCTCGCATGGCAAGCTTAGCTCGATTCGCGAGCTACCACGAAACATCAAGGGCGGAAGTGTCCATTAACTGAAAGTCGATGATCGCTAACGGTGATCAAGGTTTGGCGCAGCAAGTTTAGATTGCTTGCCTGCAACAAGTCACTAGCAACGGCATCGACTAAAACATCCGCTCCCTTAGACCCGCATTTTTTTATCACCAATCTTAAAGTTTTCCTTAGCGGCATCAAGCCGTTGAAGGAATTCTTTGGATTCCCACCACCCAATGGCATCCCATCGAAGCTAATACCTTTTACGTGAATGCCTGCCTTGACGCATTGAGCAAGCACATACTCGCCTGCCAGATGTTCCCTCACCTGAATCAACTCCCTATCCAGTAATGCATCCAGAAGTGTCTGATTCCTGACCCGAGCGGTAGGAATCAAACCCCCATCAATGATGACCTGTCGATCAATCATCAGAAATCTGCATCCATATCTGTCCAATGTTTGGTGTTCACGAAATCATTCTGCTTCGACCTGTAATCGCTATACCTTCCTGTTGACTGGTCATAAGCAAGAGGCACAGCGCCCTGCTTGCCGATCCACTTGAACCTAGACTTCCAGCAATGGATTTCTGTGTCATCACCATTGCGATGAACGGTCACGCCCAGATCAGCCTTAGCAAACCAAGCTGCACTTCCTGAAATAGACATCCCCGTAGGTATTGGCATTGATCCATCTTCACGCGGATACATCTTAGCGGGGTGGGCAATGAACCACACATGAACCCCATGTGCCTTGGCGAAGGCAGTGGCCTTAGTCAGCATGCTGCTAATACTTTGCGACTCATCAGACTGGAGATTCTTTTCTATGTAGTTATAAGGATCAATAACCAACCCGCGAATGCCTAGTCGCATCACTGCCTGTTTAGCCCTGTCAATGATTGAGTCGATGGTGCTGACTGCCCCATCTCTTGAGTCCAGAAACACAAAATGCTTGTCGATGAATCCAGAAGCATCCGTCAATTCTTTGTCTGTCATGCGTTCACCAGCGCCCTCGAAGAAGGTCTTGCCAACAATCTTCTCGCTAAGCTTGGCGATATGGAAATGAGGCGGGTTCTCGAATGAAGCAACAGCAAATTTCCATGAGCAATTCTGCGCGAGGTTGACCATGAGCTGATCAACGAATTCAGACTTACCAGAACTGGGTACACCCGTAACAACGGAGAGCTGACCTTCCGCTATGGTGAACAAGTCATCAACAGTGGCTATCCCCGTGGACTGACCAGACCCGACTCCCTTCTTGAAAATATCTTTAACATCTTGAATGTAAGACTTGGCACTGTATACACCCTTCAGCGGTAGCGGTTGAGACTTATCGACAATATCTTTGAGTGCTTCTGCCCCATGCAGCTTGATCACATCATTGGCATCCTTACATCCAGCGGGATACTTGATGGCCCAGCACTTAGCTCTGCCTATCCGCCTAGCAATCTCTTCGGACAATGCATGTCCAGCCTTATCGTCATCAGTGGCTAAAATGATCTTGTCACAACGCTCAATGAGTTCTCTCGCTTCCCATATATAAGAAAACTTATTGTCATCTTCTGGGGAGAATGCCCTATCGCTCACCATCTGTGGCGCACCGTTAGGACAGCTCACTGCGGCAATGCCAGCACTCGCCAAGGCCAGAGCATCACACTCGCCTTCTACTATAATTAGTTCTTTCGCATCGTCAGGAATAAATTCAATACCATAAAATTCTCTGGCAGCTCCTTCCTGAGTAAATGCTTTTTCGTTAATTGCTCGCCACTTAATAGCGCTGGGCTGCGACCGATCACCGTAAACGAAACCAATCGCATCAAGCTCACCATGTCCGTTAAAATATCTCTTGCCAGAAATTACTGGCAAATCAATACTTTGCGACCAAAGAATTCCCCGTGCGTTAAAAAAGTTTCTTATTGATGACTGGTCAACAGTAGCGCGAGGTTCAATTCGCGTCACTTTTGGCTCCTTCACATAATTATTTTTAGGACGAAACAAGCTCCCATTTTCGCCACAGTGATGACAAAAATAGAGTTTGGTTCCGTCAGGATTAATTGTTACAGCTAAGGTTTTTTCGTGTTTTTTCTTGCGCGATTCACTGCAAGCTGGACACGCAATGCGACAGTCATCAACGACAGTTGATAACGCTTCTTTGAGATTCATAGATTTTGACCCTTTTGATTTTTAGACCCCTAATTTTTTAATTAGTTCTTTTAGTATCGCTCGTTGCTGGTTGCGCTTTAACGAAATTGTTGCCATGACATCCTCAAGAATCGACTGGTGATCTAAATTTATGGCCGCGCAATCATCACGAAATTCATTCGACAAGATATACCGCATCGCGTCATCGCGCAACTTGGTTTTGCTCGCGCACAGATCGCAAAGAGCCAACCGAACAATGGATTTAAGAAGATTTTTTTGGTTCGAGACACCACACAAATATTTCACTTCTCGGATTATCCTTGTCGAGTCCGTGGAAGATGTGCTTCTCTTTGACTTGTCGATCGTTAACATATATGACCCCCTCCATGCAATCTAAGATGACTGACTCATCCAAATCTGGGCGACGAGAGGCATAGTAGATAGTGATGTGAACGGCAAGGTCACCTTCGAGAAGAGCCTCCAATGACGTTGCCTGTTTCTCAAAAGTTTTAACATAATCTCGCGCCTTTTTGCTCTTAATAATCGCTGGCCGCTTGCCAAACATGACAATCTGTCTTGAGTTCGCTTTGCTGGCTGGCTCACCGTGGACAATGAGATGTGTTGCGCTGTCTGGAATCATAAGTTACAATCACCTTTGAAATTCGTTCAATATTACAACAGGAGACTTTACATGTCACGCATAGGCGACTACATTATCGGAGAACAGGAGGAGGGACGCATGGAAATGGCTGCGGAAAACAATCAAGAGCCAGTGCTGCCAGACGGCATCATGCTGGAAGACCACCACCCCATCCCCGAACAGCTCACTGACCGAAGCGATCTCAACAATAAATTCGGCAATCTGCCTTTCACTGCAATGGCTCAAGGACAAAGCTTTTTACTAACAGGCATGACCGACAAGGAATATGTTGCGCTGCGAGCTAGAGTAAGTCGAGCCAACAAAAAACACACTGGCAGGTTTGCCTTGCACACGGAAAGCCGTGATGACACTGGTATTTCTGGCCGAGTATATAGAGTCGAATGATGTTTACCAACCTTAACAATCTGCCTGATCCAGTCGTTAAAGCTTTGTCTTCAGACGATTACAATTCGGGAGCTGTCAACAGCTCAGTAACAACGCTGATTGATTCCCCACAGATCAAGATTCTGTCTAGAAAGCACAAGGAAGACATAACAATTGATGTCTCTGAGCGCGTCTGGTCGCTTCTCGGAACCTCTGTTCATAATATGTTTGAGGCTCATGCCTCTGGCAATTATCTCAGTGAAGAACGACTCTTCACCGAAGTAAACGGTTGGAAGATCAGTGGGGCTATCGACATTCAAAAGACAGAAGAAGATGGCTCGGTAACTATACTTGACTATAAGTGTACTAGCGTTTGGTCAATTATTTTTGGCAAAGATTCGTGGGCAGAGCAGCTTAACTTTTATGCGTACCTCGTTCGTAAGTGCAAAAACTTGCAGGTGAACAAACTTCAGATCGTTGCTGTCTTGCGCGATTGGAAACAATCCGAGGCTGAGTTTAAGCCAGACTATCCGAAATCACCGATTTCAATAGTGGATGTTCCCTTATGGCTGACAAGTCAGCAGGATGAATTTGTCGCGGAGCGTGTGCGGATTCACCAACAGGCTGAACAAGATTATCTGAATGATGATCCGATTCAAAAGTGCAGCGAAGCTGAGCGTTGGGCGAGACCAGCGAAATATGCGGTCATGAAAAAAGGCAGGAAGCGAGCAGTCAAGTTACATGATGATGAGCTTGAAGCACTTGGGCATTGTGAAACGCTAGGGACAGGGCACTCGGTGGAGTTTCGCAAGGGCGAATCGGTGCGCTGCGAGAAGTATTGCGCTGTTGCGCGGTTCTGTCCTCAGTACGAGTCCGATTTTAAACTAACTTAGGAGAGGGCACTACATGAGCGATGATGACGATAACCACACTTTTGATATGTTTGAACCACACAAGCTTGCGAGAGCGGATGACCCAGACACTAGCAAGGAGGCTGCTCACAGCTTGGAAGGCGACCTTTCTAAACTTAGAGCTGCTGTCCTGAAGGCGATTGAAGGGGCTGGGATGGAAGGTTTAACCCTTAAAGAGTTGCAATTAATGTTTGCAGGAACAACTGGCGGAACTATTTCTTCTCGACCTAACGAGTTGCGAAAGCAAGGGTTAGTCTTTCATGTCGAGGGAGACAAAAGAGGAACGCCCAGAAAGGGCAATGTTATAAGGTCATCGAAGTACAAAAATAATTTCAGAGAAGAAGACGGCAATTACTACCCGTTATAAATGGGTTTAAATGTCTAATGAGGAGGAAAATGTGGTAGACATTCACGCGCTTGGTGCTGACCAAGCGATCATGGGCAAGACCATCGGAATTTGTCGCGGCTTACGTGGCAAGAGCAACGTCAAAATTGCATTCCACACTGGGCAAGTGATTTTCAAATTGTCAAAAGGAAATCATTTTTCACTAACGAATGAGTTGTTTAATCAACTCGACACCAAAGAAATTGTTAAAATCATAGAGGGTCATATCAATGGAAGCGACAAAAGAGTTTAGGCAGAAATGGCGAGCCTTGCGTAATGCCATCAGAGTTCCTGAAAAGAACGCAAAAAACCCACACTTTAAAAGTAGCTATCGTTCTTGGGAAGACACTGAGAAAGCATTGCGAGACGCTAATGTTGACAGTCACTTCGTGACCATCAACAACGACACTCAGGCGGGTGTTGAATGGTGGGTGGAGATCGAAGGGGAAGAGGTTAAGGTCAACACTTGTCTCGTAGATAAAGCTAAGAGAGACCCACAGGCAACAGGGGGATGCTTCAGCTATGCACTACGCTATTGCGTGGCGACTTATCTTGGATGGGGTATGCCTGAAGAAGATGACGATGGCAACAACGCTACAGGGATTGAGGTCGATACATCTTTTGATCCAGTCGCACTGGATGCAGAACTGGCAGCAGCAAAACAGCCTGTGAATCCTGAGCCTGTTCCTGTTGAGAAGTCAGCAGTAACACCCACGCAGGAAGCTGACCTGATCATCGGCGCTATTAATCTGCAAGTGACTGTCCAAGGTGTAAAAGAATTTTGGGCTAACCATGCTGACGAATTAAATCACATGATGCAGCAAGACCAACAACAATATGAGCGCGTTATTCAAGCTTGGAAAGCGCGTGGTTACCAACTACAAACCGAGGAGTCAAAGAATGAACCAGCACAAGCAGAAGCCTAAAGGCTATCCCGAAAAAACCAGTGGTGGTCTGTGGAATCACAACAAAGAGAAAGAAACGCAGCCTGACTTGAAGGGCAGCGTTGAAATCACTCAAACGCAAATGCAACAACTGATCCAGCTCGGCAAGCTTGGACAGGAACCCAAGTTACAACTTGCTTGTTGGATCAAGCAAGACGGTAACGGACAGACATGGTATTCACTGGGAGCCGATGTCTATGTGAAGCAGCAGCAGCCTGCTGCCATAGCACCAGCACCAGCACCAGCACCAGTTGCACCAGCACCTGTTGCTCCTCCACCCATGCCTAGCTTTGACGATTTTAGTGAAGATGGAACTTACTAAGAACGTGCCAATTCGCAGCAAGAAGCTCCTAGCGGCGGCGAGAGGCGAGTCGTGCGTCAACTGTGGTGTCAGCGATGACACCATCGTTGCGGCTCACTACCAAGGTCTAAGGAGCCACCAATATGGTAAGGGCAAAGGGCAGAAGCCTCACGACATTCTCGTTGCTGATCTGTGCCACAAGTGCCATCACGCCTTCGACAGCTACAAGGTTGGCGATGGGTTAGGGCTTGCAAAAAAAATTGACGCAAGCGAACAATTTCAACACTTGATTTTAAAAACCATTGTTAGACGAATCAAAGATGGGGTCATCAAGATATGAAACTTTACTTAAATAAATTGCATGAGATCAAGCAGCTAACCAAGCTGCTTTTTTATCTGCGTGAAATTTTTCCAGCGAGGGTACAGGAAATCACAGACCTTGCTGCTGACATGTCATACGGAATGACTATAGACTTGAAGCCACAGAAAACTAATCGCTCTCGGCCACAAGAAAATTATTATAGAAAGTGGTCGCGAGACTTTGGCAAACACGTTGGTCTGACACCCAACGAAATGCATGAAGAGATTCTGTGCCTGCACTTTGGAAGCGAAGATGTCGAAACACCTTTTGGAATTAAGCGGAGACCAATCCAGCGTAGCAACACAAGTAACAGAGAAGAATATACAGAGCTAATTCAGACACTGGTTCGAGTGGCAGCAGAGATGGACTTTGTCATTCCTGAGCCTAGACATGATGACGCTTGACATTAGATTTTAGATTTGATATTCTTAGGTTTCGTTGCAGTAAAGCGAAAAATATTAACTATACATAAGGGTCAAAAACTATGTCCTATCGAAAGGATAAATCCAACAAAGGGTTTGGCAAGCTACGTGATTTTGTAATCACCGACAACAAGCCCGAAGTCACACAAGACTGCACCAAGCAGCCATCACCTTTTAACAACTTAGAGATCACCGAAGAAACACCTTCGTACCTGCGGATGTTTCCTTGGCTTGAAGAGTTGAAGCCTTACCTGCTTGACATGAAAGCGGGTCAGGGAATAACGATTGATCTAGAGCACATCGGCCAGCAACCAACACATGGCTGGACAGTCGAAGGTCAGCGCTTGCTGATCGACAAGTTTAACTATGCCATTCGGATGTACACTGAAAAACTTGATTTACCTTTGAAGTTTGGCAGTCGTACAGTGACAAGCGATGGCAACAGAACGCTCAAGAAGCATGACCTAGCTGTTGGGGTGAGAGTATTGGCTAAGGCCCAGAAGCTACCCGCTGTCGATTCTCCCAAGAATCAACATGTGCATGACGATAAGCTCCATGAGAACTTTAAGACCAGTGTTACTTGGAGTCGCACGACTTATCGTTACTTGAGTAACCTTAGTAACCGCAGTGGTAAGAGTATCTGGCAAACTGTCAGAGACATTGTTGAAGAGCATATGAATGAGCGCAATTAAAGTAACCATTGAGTTTGTCGGCGATGAGTCGGACGCAGAAGAGGTAGTCGATCTTCTGCGTTTTATCGTTGACGAGATTAAAGATAAACGCACGACCAACTATGAACAAGAGGACAGCAAAGAAAATGACTAACACTACTGCTGACATGTTAAGAGAAAGACTAACGACAAGACGCAAGCGATTTTTGAAATGGCTTAGTAAGAATCCTGATGTCTGGATTGAGTTCGCTAACCTGTCTCTGATGGCTATCGGTAATGGCAGGAAGCATTACTCAGCGTGGCTTATCGCGGCAAGGATCAGATGCGACAGAGAGATTCAATCTAGTGATGGTGAGTATAAGATAGGCAACGAAAGGATTGGATGGCTTGCCAGATACTTCCACCACAAGTATCCAGAGCATAAAGGTTTCTATAAGACGAGACCGATGAAAGAGGAAAGACTCTTGACGGAGTTACGGTGCGAGAGTAATGTAATACCGCTCTACACCTCCAAAGGCTAGGGGTTTCCCTTTTACCCCATAGGCGCTCTAGCGGTAGCGTGGCCGAAACCGCTTCTATTTTGTTACCCCTACCCTTTCATCAAACAGCTTATTAAAACGATTATAGACTCCTAGCTTTAACTCTTCTAAGCGATGCTGCTCTTCCTCTAATCGTATCGTTGCCTCTAACGAGGTAGCCGTAAGGATTTGCTCTCCGATCCTAGCCAGCCTTCTGTTAATGTTACGCAAGCGTTTATCCGAAGAATCCATTCCGCGCTTCATCTGCAACAAAGGTCGGTTCTCCCTAATGTATTCCCCTCTCTCTGCACCTCTTAGAATATCAACCTGCCTGTCGGCCAACATGATGTCTTCTTTTCTATCGTAATACCTTGACTGGGTAATAAAGCCTCGCGACTCATGGTTAAACCTACGCATGATGGGAATGTCATTAACCGTTAAACCCTGTCGCTCCAAGAAATCATCGAAGCTTATCGGGCCATCAGTCTCTTGAAAGTAATCCGCGCTCTCGCCAACCAGTCTGCCCGTCCTCTCAGCAAACATACCTGTGCCACCAATCATAGAACCAAAGTAATGGTCTAGCGCATCAGGACTGATCCAACCAAGTGGGCCGCTTTTAGACTCATCTCCTCCAGTACCCGGCCCTAAAAGGGGAAGCCTGTTAAGAAACCGAGTCGTTTGTTTAAATGCTTCTGGGGTGCTTCTCTGGGACAAGTTAGCAACAGGGATTTGTGGCCCAAACTCAAACGGGGTTGTATAAACCGGAGAGCCAAAGAAATCTTCATTAACGAGAATTTCCATTAGTGGCTTCCCTATCTGGGGGGTTATCCCTTTAGCCGCCCAGTAACCGGGGTTCTCTGATGTCCCAAAACCTACCGGAGAGAATGATCCCAAAGCGGTTGACACAAGTCTTGCCGCAGCGTCTTGTGGGCTTATCAGACCCATAGCAGCCTCTGCTGTATTAACTCCAAGAACGTGCAGGGTGTTATAACCGTAAGGCAATGGAATGGTATAAACACCTTTAGGGTGTCCATCGTAGAAAGGGTTAATGGTTTTCATGATTACCAGATTTCGTTCTTTAACGTAAGGCTCGATATTGGCATAGTAAGTACGCCCATCATCATCCTCTTCACTTACCATCTCGTTAAGCCAAGCAGTCAAAGCTCCCAAGCTTACCATTGATCCCAGTAATCGTTGTTTGGCAGGGGAGGTAAGATTACGCAAGAAGTTAGCTGTTCCCTGAACGCTCGCATTAAAGAACAAGTAGAGCGCATTTATCTTTTCGCCAGAATTACCCTTGCGGTTAAAGTTAACAGTCAGGTTCTTTGCCAAAGACGCAGCTTTTGCCAATGCTTCTTTTTGTGAGTCACCGTTTTTAATAAAGGCATCCCTAGCATTTTTGAAAGTGGCAAACCGTACCCCGTTTTCTATCGCACCATTGAGATCGGATACCCAGCCAGCAATAGCGTCTTTGCCTGCCTTCATGTTGCCCTTAAAGGTTCCTTGAGACATTGCGATCAGGTCATCAATATCTCTAGCGCTCTCGTCAGGAGACCTAACATGGAACCACTCTGTCTTAGCCCCACTCTCTAAATAATCTTTCCAGTCTTGAGCAAGCTTCTTATTCAGCTTCTTTCCACGCAGCCCTCGATATACTTCCCTGACACTAGGGCCAACGTCCCGAACAACCGCTCCTATTAACCCGTCAGTATTAAGGGCTTTACCATCAACCGCATTTTGCTCACCAACCAAATTGCTAATAGCTGCCGTTATGTCGCGTGTAAAGTTAGGAGCAATAAAGCCGGGGTTGTAACTTGTCATTACCGCTGACAAATACCTGTTAACCCCTCTGAGCATCGCCAAGCCCTTGCTCATTTGACCAGCATCGAGACTCATCATCGCTTGCCGTAAACGTGGGTCTTTAAACTCTACAAAATACTGCTTGCCATCTTCCTTTACCCCAAGCAACTCTAACCCTGTAATATCCGCGTACTTGCTATCGGTATGTATCTTCCAATAGTTGTCATTAGGATTCTCTCTAATAAGGTTTAGCATACGCTGTCCGACCACATCGTTTATCGTTCCACGCTTTATGGCATTCTGACGCTGAAAGATAATCTGGCCTAATGGCGGAGAGGCTTCTGAAACACGACCTTTAGCCTTCTCAGTCTCTACGCCCTTAATGCTAAGGTTGTTTGAGCTTTTTGAGATACGCGCATGTTCCTCGATAGCCACATCTTCATCAGGAGATACCCCTCTCAGCGGAGCGTAATACTTGTAATAGCCTTGAAGCTTGTCTAGGGAGTCTTGATTTATTAGCCCTGAATCTTTTAGCTCCTGCAATGTGCCTCTGGTGATGGCATCAAAGTCAGCCGCCAAATCGTTCATAACCGCAGCTTTTCTGTTACCACCCTCCCATGACTGGGTAGAATCATTCCATGTCAGGCCGTACTGGGATCGCATCTGCTGCTTAACGTAATCGTCAAGCAATCGTTCACCATTTAAACTACCAGCACCACCGTCCTGCAAATCAGCTCGCGGCTCTTTGCTTTCAGCATTAAGTTTTCTTACATGAGCATTACGTTCTATCGCATGACGCAACACCAAAAACTCTTCAAGTTCCTGCCGGGTAATATTCCTTCCTGTTAACTTCTCAGCAAGAGGCTTAACTTCATCCTCTTGAAACCTGTTGAATTTATTGCCAATGATTCCGTGCATAGACTCTTCGCCCAGATAAGGGCTTTTGGAATCTTTAAGTAAAGTTAGTCCATGTTGGCGTTGATTATCTTTGATCGCTTTTTCTGTATTCTTCAGATCAATGAGCTTGTCCTGCATTTGGAAAACAATGCCCCTGTCATCAGCACTGCTAGGCGCTTCAAAGGGGAGGGCGTTATTGATATTGCCTTGTCCACGCGAGGCTCTGGTAGAGGCTACATCGGCTACACGATTGTAAGCAGTTGATTCAACTATGTCGGAAGGTTTGCGGCGAGAGGCCAGTGTTTTGACTTTGCGTAGTTCGTCAGCAGCAGCGCGATCAGCTTCCGGGTTACCCCGGACTTCTGTTGCTCCCTTTGACTTGTCCTCAGCAAGAGCTGCGGAGTCTTCGGGTTTGGTTTTTAGCTTTGGCTGTGGTGCGATTGTTGGTTTATCCAACTCCTCCAACGCTTGGTCTTGTAGAGCTGCTGCATCTGCCCACTCAGCAACAGTGGGAACATTAGTCTCTCCCCCAAAATAATCAGGGTCATGCACAAATAAAACAATGTCAGGTTCGCCATTGTTATACCCAGCAAAGGTCTCTTTGTTCCAAGTTTCAGGAGCAAACTCATCATTCCAAGGAACTCGCGCTACTGGGCGAAAGCCAACGGTCTCATAAATATCAGGGAGGTAGGTGTCAAACGCATCCAGCTTCGTGCCGCCAGCTTGTACCGCCGCCTGAAGCATCGCATAAGAGCCACGACTAGGTTCGTTTGGAGAGGCAAAGACGGCAACAACATCACCGTCTGGCATTACTGCAAATCCGCTCCCGCTTGCGGTGCGAAATAGTCTTGCTTCTGCAAGCTCTTCGGGGCTTTTGATTGTTACCTGAGCGCCATACCTATGGTTTTCCATAGCTTGGCGCATATCACGGTTGTAAGATTCCGCATGGGTCGCAGAGTCTACTTCTTCGATCTCAGGAAGAGAAAGATTGCCAGCCTGATATGTATCGAGAGCGGCGGGGTCGGGAGAGAAACTTAGAAGCCCATCTCTTCCATACCCCTCAACACTTCCTCTTTGGTAAGGCCCGGATGTCTCGCTATCGTAGATTCCACTATCCCGTTCCTGAGCTGATCGCCTAAAGGAACGGATGACCCGTTGAGCTGGGCTGAGTCCTCTCCAGCCTTCGAGCGCATCTCCCGGTTCAGCCTCAATTTGACCCTCATCGCCTCGGCGAAATCTTGATCGTATTTGGAAATTGTCATGTAATGCCTCCACGCCTTCGCTAAAGGATTCAGGTCGCGATAAAACGCCTAATTCCGTATATAAATTCTGTTCATGGAACCACAAGATAGCTTGTGCATCCGCCTCTGAAAGTCCCTCTTGCCCTATCTGGTCGAGAACCAACTTGTTAAACGCTTCCATTTGTCGGCGTTCACTTTGATTTCTTGGCGCTCCCTGAACAACTTCTTCTAGCTCTCCAGTCTTCTTATTCCGAACTGGCTTACCCAGCATATCTCCAAATACGCGATTATAACTACGGGTATACCAAACGTCTTTTGTAGTTCCTTCGTATCCGTTTATGTTAAGAGAAAACCTTCCGGTCTTGTCTCCGATCACCATCGCGCCTAGATGGTAGCTGTCTTTTTTACCGCTCAAACCGCTTGGTGGGCCAGATAATCCAACCTCTTTTCTAATGGCGGTCAACTCGCCTTTAGTATGCGGAGAGAGCCACCAATCGCTAAAACCTTGCGCTCCCTTCTGCTCTACTAGCTGGGATATAACTTCCATACCCTTCGCAACTGACTTTTGATACGACCCCCAGCCAGCGCTGGGAATCCCCTCAGAGACCGCTCCTTTAACCGGAGGAACAGTTGGAACAGTGCCAGTACGCAAATACGTCAACATAGCTGCTACAGCAGCTCTTGTATTGCCTATAACTTTCTGGTTGTTAGATGTCGGCCCTGCAATGGCTGACCAAATCACCCTATGGTCTTCATTAGTACGCAAACTTTCTAAGCCGGGTATTTCACTTAACATCATGAAAGCCTTTTGAACATCAGCATCATACCAGCCCTGCCCACTAATGTCACGAGTCATTTGTTGTTTTATATCGTCTGCAATAACCTTTGCAGCTATTAACTGGTCTTCTGTCACAGTGGGGTCTAGCTTGCGTCCGTAGGTTTCTAAATGAGCTTCATTTAGACCTTTGCCTATATCTATTATCTTGACCTGATTGGAAACTTTCGTAGGAGATTGAGCGATACGCTCATCTGCGGCTTGCCTAGCTAACTGAGTCCAACGCTCAACCTTATTTTTTCTTCCCCTAGAAGCAAGCAAGTTGGTGGATTCTGTGCGCGCTGGATCAAAGTTGGCATGAATTGAGCGTAGGTTTTTAGGATCAAAAATTACAACTTCACTTCCATTCCTAAACTGTCTTTCTATGCCAGTGAATCCTTGGTCTTGAAGAATTTGTTTTGCTACCCTTTTAATTAAAAGATTGCTCCTAGCGTCAGGGTTCACACGTAAATGCATAGGATCAGTTGTGCGCGTCCTGTCATCATATTCGGCCAACTCAAGAGCTTTCTGATAATCCTCTTCGTTTGCAATGCGGCCTCTCGCAAATACAGGTATTGTTCTTGCGCCGTCTGCGTTGATGCCGCCAGAGATATACCTTTGGGTATAATCTGGTTCAGAAGATGTATACACTCCCGGCCCTAGTTTGCCAGCAGCAGAGGGAATGAATCGCTCAAATTCCTTACCGCCAAATTCAAATTGACTTGTAGAGTGATACAAAACTCTCCCTGTATCAAAGCCTTGCTCTTTGGCTCTTTGCTCCCATCCAGCATCCCGTGGTGGACGAGGCACATCCCCGAGCGCTCGCAATCCTTTAGCGGTCTGCTGTCTCTGAGCAGCCAATGGCTGTTGATCATCTTCTAATATGCTTCGAGCTTCTCCTACTCCCGCTCTAGCCTGTTCTTGCATCTGGGTCTGCTCTGCTACTCTTAACTCCTCAGCAGCAACCTCAGCCCCTGTCATGCCTTCTGGTAACGGTAACTGTTGCTGAGCCTGTACATCGGGTTTAAGTCGGGCAATTTCTTTATCTAGCGTCTGCCTTAAAGCATCCTCAGAAATAAGTGTAACGCCTCCCTCCAGACTCACTGGGGCTTCTGGGCCGTAGAAGTCTTCATCTTTATAGGAAAAGTTTGAAGAGAGGCCAGAGCCGGGTGGGTACATGGGTTCTCCAACTTGGTCAGCAACCTGATCGCTAACTCTACCTTTTATTGCTAACGCATCTAGGGCTTCCTGCTCAGTAGAAAAAGTCCCAAGAGGCTGAAAGTTAGCGTCCTTAACTACATAGGATTTGCGTCCTCTTCTTGCTAACTCATCACTATAATTAATCTCCCCAATATAATCTGTCGATCCCGACCCTCCTGACTTGCCTCTATGCATCCTCGTTGCTGTAAGTCTGCCGCCGCCTATATCCCCTCCCTCACTAACGTATACCCCTTTAGGTATGTTAAGTCGTTCGGTGAGATAATGTTTACTAAAATCCACATCGCCTTCGTTAGCTGCGCGTGAGGCTAAGGCTGGAGAGCCAACTATCATAGGATCAGCTACAGGTGTAGCTGGTGTACCACCTCTAGGTCTGGCTCCTAGAACCCCGCTGTCAATGTCGTTTACTACTTGGTTAAAGCTTGCGTAGCCTGTGCCTGTTAATGCATTGCCCATCTTGCGGAAAAATTCTATTAACCTTTGCATTAAGTTTAGCGGCTGACCTGCCAAACCAGTTCTTCCTGCTAACGTGTCACGGATAAGCTCAGCAACAGCTTCCTCTTGTTGGATGTCTGGGCTTTCATTAAGATAAGAATCTTGAGCTGCCTGTAAGTAACTAACCCCATCCGCATTAATCTGTCTTCGAGAGACGTTTTCTAAAACCCCCCACTCAGCATCAGTCCATAACTTCATCCGCTTAACCGCATGAACCATTTCATGGTCTACCAGACCACCGAACTCTCTCTGTAGTTGTGGAGTGTCCAGTTGCTCAAAGCCTCTGACCCGATCAGCGCCTAGAAGAATCGTGCGCGTACTGGGGTCGAAAAGAGCCTCTACTTCTTGAGGATCGTCCATGCGAGAAAGAACTTGTGGATCGAGATTGTAAGCTACGTTGATTCCAATATCGTCAAGACCACGGCCTTTTAATACGCCACGCAAGTTGGGCGCAATAACTTCAAGTTGCTCTTTAACCCGTGCACGGCGAGCATCTTCATCGTAGGCTTCGCCTAGATTTTTCAATCGACTTACTGCATCTTCTCCTGCGATGTCAGTGGTAGGCTCTGTGTCTGGGAGGTCAGGAGTAACGGTCTCTGGAGTTATCTCTGACAAGTCAGCAGTAGTGGGGAGGTCACCGGGAAGGTCTTCTGGGGGAGTTTGAGTGGGAGTAAATATAGGAGTCGCTGCACCGGAAACACCACCAAGAGTGCCTCCAGCAATACCCGCCATGTAAGCGGCTTCGCCATATTCAGCGTAAGCCTCATCCGACATAACGTCTAATCCAGCTTGCGCTCTTTCAATAATTTGTTGAGAAATTTCAGTCGGTATTTCAACCGCAGCTCCGCGAACTGCGCCTTTCAAACTGTCTTGTGCAAGATTAACAAGAAAGGAAGACGATCTAACGCCTCTAGGTTTAGGTGTAATTCCAAGTATTCTGGAAATTATAGACCTTCCAAAAGTCATGTAAGTACCGAAACCTTCCGCTGCTGTTTGAGCAGCCGCAGCTAAAGCCGCGCTTTCAGTATCAATTTCAACAGGTCTTCCTTCTGCAATATCAGTTTCTGCCTGCCGCTGAATATTTTGAGAAAATAACTGTGGAAGAATTGCGGAACCAGCGCCTATAACACCCCCTGCAATTTTAGCCGCAGGGTGAGGAACCATCCCTAGAAGGCGGGAAAGACCACCAACCAACCTGCTTCCTCCAAATGCTCCAGCCATAGAAGCAAGGGTATTGGGAGCCTGTGAAGCTACTACTCTAGGGATTGCCTGAAGAACTTCTCCTCCAGCCCCAACAAAGCCTTCCTCCTCGTAAGCTGTCATAACGTCAGCCATCGTTGCTGGCCTGCCTAACCGCGCAGCAACCTCATCACCTTTAGCTATCGCCTCTAACGCCGCCTCTTCAGGATCGGAAAAAGATTGTGCAAAAGCAGGGTAATCAATTTTTAAACGCTCAACCCCTCGCGTCCATTCGTCCCCAATAGTGCTATCGAGAGCAGAAGGATCATCGACAACATCAGGCTGCGATGGAACGCCAGACAAAGAAAACCCCTGCTGTGTAGCAGGGGCAGAAGGAAACTCACGGCGTAGAACCTCTTCAATAGATTCTGGTGACATGTCATCAGGAAACTCTACTTGGGTAGGTTGACCTCCTTGTATTACCTCAACTATCTGCGGCATTAGGACTGCGGAACCACATATCTAAATGTGCTAGGTGATCCTTCTGGGTTTCTTACGAGCTGACTTTGATAGGAATCAGCTCGCGTGTCCATTAGAGTGCCCACATCACCCATCAGCATATTCATCAACTGATTAAAAACTTGGACTTTTCCTTCGGTAGTTTCGGTTCCTTCTATAAAAGTATCCTCCATTAAGTTCTCGACTGCTCGCATAGTAGCAACCTTTAACGTATTGTAATTTCTAGCGGTTAAACCGCCTTCGCGAACCAGTTGCGCCCTAACCTGTCTATACCCAGCATCAGCTCTGGCAATTTGAGCTAATGACTCCAAACGATCCTTAGAGCCTTGGGTTTTTTCGGTAACCGCCGCAGCTTCTAACGGAGCCACTGCCGCCTCACCCTTTGCTAAAGTATTGCTTGCCACTTTTACGGCCTCATCCATTCCAGCGCCCATATCGCCTTTAGCAATGCCAGCACCAAGAGCTGCCATACCCAGATTAAAAGCACGACTTTTTGTTTCTGCCCGATTTTGGGCAATCAGCGAGCGCAAACTTTCTGCACTTTCCTGCTGGGCATCACCAAAGGATGCGTGTTCCTCTAACAGCATATCCATCACCTCGTTATCCGAAGTGCCGCCTACGGTAGTGCCGCCTGCTGTGTCGATTATTTCTAATCCCTCTCCTTCAGCTTCATCTAAGCTTAAACCACCAGAAATGTCTGCCGGAGCCATAGAGGCCGTACCCGTATATTCCGTTATAGCTCTGGCTGAGTCTGCTGTTATAGCACCCTCACTTGTTTCCTTTATCTCGCCGTCGCCATCAAAAAAAGATGTTATTTTTTCCATCATGTCAGGATGAGGTGCATACAGGTCTGGCATATATTCACCAAGTCCATCCTTAATAGAGCCGCCCAGTTCTTTTGCTGCTTCAACCATATCAAAGTTTTGCGCCCACTCTCTCAAGCCCAGATCGTCACCTAGATAGTTTTTAGCGGCGTTGTAGGCATCGGTTCCGCTTTCAACCATATCAAAGTTTTGCGCCCACTCTTGAATGGGTTGAGAAAGCCTTGCCGCAGGCTCTCTCACAAATCTATCGTAAGCAGAACCTACGTTGCGTAGACCTTCTTCTCGTTGTAGGGGAGGATCGCGTAGGTCACCTGTACCCAAAACAGTAGCAAAGTCTAAAACAGCCTCTCCAGACGCTGGCCCTAGAGTACGAAATACGTCACCAACTTCTGTAACTCCCTCACGCAATTCCAACCCAGCTCTCTCTCCAAATGGCATCTTCGATTTAAAATCAGAGTCAAGATGCCTGTAAGGGTATCTCTCTTCATCGGCAACTAATTGGTTGAACCGATCACTGGCCTCTTCCCACCTAGTTGGTGCGTCAATGTCACGGCCAGTTCTTTGCTCATACTCTATCTCAGGGCTAAGACTTTGCCCTTCCAGTACATCTAAATAATCTAAAGGCGCTACCTCAACAGGCTTTGCTTCGGCGTTATCAGTAGAAACATTTGAGGCTGGGCTTTGATACTGAACGCTCCCAAAAGCAGGATGATTATTACCCATAAAATTTGACATAAACCCAAGTTGATTGGGGTTTGTTCTTCCAAGGTACTCTAAGTCAGCCACAGAAAAGTTATCGGGATTTTCGCCTCTAGCCAAAACGACAGCTTCTCCGTTTCGCAAATCTTTTAAGGAGCTAGGAACCTGTTGTCCTTCCTGCATCCGTACAACACCACCTGTACTTGCGTATTGAACTCCCATCCCTGCCAGCCCTTGTGGGGCATCACCCACGGGGAACGGAGGTGACGAGGAGTTAGGTCGAGCAGGGACAGGAGAATTTGGAAGCATACCTCCCATGTTAGGTGGAGGCATAGGAGGCATGTTAGGCTGAGGAACTGACGCACCTAGACCTTCCGCCATGATTTGATCTCTTACAGTGGTTGTGGGTTGAGGCTCACTAGCTTCAAACCGATCACGCATATCTGTTCTTCGTTGTATTTCTGACAACACCAAAAACTGAGGAACTTGCCCAGAAGGAGCAGACATTTCCTGTTGCAACGCAGCATCAGGTAAGCCTTTAATAATGTCTTCTTGCTCAAGTATGTTCATGAGCCACCTCCCCAGTTTCCGCCACCACCCCAGCCACCAGTAGCGCCGTATAACCCAGCAGCACCAAGGCCAGTTCCGAGAAGTTGTTGAAAGCCAGAAGGCTGGTCGCCATAAGAGCTTTTGTACTGACCCGGACCTACAGGCACTCCTCTTAACAAGCCAGAGTAAAGGTTAAGCTGCTCTCTGGGGAACGCCTGTTGACGTAAGAAGTCCTGATAACCCATATCAAGACCTTGTTGAGCAAGCCCTCTACGCCGCTGTCCAGCAGCCTCAAGTTGCCCAAGTCGATCATATTCCATTGACTGACGAGTTCCCGCCAGACCTGCTGCCTGTCCTGCTGCCGCACTACGCCTGTCTACATCTCTACCGAGCGTATCAAAGCCTCGCATAGCAATGTCAGCCTGCTCAGCTAGACCTTGCCTGTTAAACTCTGCTCGCTGCATATCTGCCAGACGGTCTTGTTCAAACTGTTGTCTTGCTTGTCCTATGTCTTGAAATCCAGCCTGCCGATTAGCTTCACCATATTGCAAACCTGCTTGCACATTAGCCTGCTGACGTTGAAAGTCAGAAGCTCTGTCTGCATCAAAAGCCTGTCGAGCCTGCATATAGTTTTCCATATCTCCGCGAGACTGAATGTCTTGCAGTTGCTCTCCAAGATTTCTTTCCCGCTCAGACTGCATGATTCCTTCACGATAACCACCAAGCCCACCGGACATAGCAGCTTGAGCCGCTATCTGATTTGCCCCTTTTTCTGACTCGTCACGGGCTAGTCTTTTTTGACGGTCAATGAAGGTCTGTTGGTAGGGGTTCATATAACTGCTCAGAACACCTGCGTCACTAAACTTATCTAGCTCAATGTCTGAACGAGCCAGATCATCTTGAGCTAACAGATAGTCATCTTGCTCTGCTGCGGTAGTAAAATCTCTACTCGTCAAATCAACATCAGCAAACTCTGGCCGTCTGGCTGCATACTCACCTACGTCCTTGCCTAGCTGCTCTGTAACTTCGTCAGCTTGCAAGGCTCGTTGATAAGGACTTCCAGCCATCACTTCACGCATCGTTCTCTGCGATTCCGTAAAGCTTTCAGGAGTGCCTGCTAATGCCATTTCCTCGTAAGCTTGCTGAGCGCCAGCTTCATAGGGATCAAAATCCGCTATTCTTCGAGAAGGATAAGTTTCATAGCCAGTTAACGATTCATAAACACCACGACCTAAAAGGTCTTTATAAAAGGGAACTAGCTCACTAGGTAATTTTTCAACCTGTGTAACTGTACTGTTGCTACCGCCGCCGCTGCTGCCACCCATTATATGTCCACCTCTACTAGAGTATTGACAGGCTCAAAGTTATGACGCTTCCAAAGACGTACTATAGAGTCTCTTCCAAGACCTTGTATCTTTGTTGCTCCATGAGCTTGTAATAATGTTTTAAATTTTTCAAATTCCGGTTTCTTCGTTATCCATCTGCCAGCAATCGAAGTGACAAAAGCCACTCGACTCATTGGGTAGTTAGTAAAAGAAACAGTAGCACACCCTCTGATGTGCTGGTCTTTATCCGCAGCCACTACCAGTAACCATTCTCCGCTAGTCAAATAGGACTGAACATGGTCTGCGTTATAGTCAGGCTTAACGCCTTTGTTTTCTGTGCCTTTCTTTAAAGCCGTAGCAATATATTCTTTTACATCAGGCCAGATTTGCTGAATGTAGTTAGGCTTAACGTAGGTAATTGTGAGTTCGCTCATGCAGGCATTACCTTTGACAAGTCAAGAGGAGCTGGCTGTCTTCCGCCAGAGCGAGCAAGTCGCACATTATCCATTACCTGATCAAGCACATCTGCGCCTGCGTCAGAGTTTCCGTCTCCTAGTCCTGACACCACATCAGCAGCAACAATATACTCACCCGGAGATACTGCCACCTGTTGATCTTCTCCGATCATGCCCATGACCTCATCAGCCATGCCACCACTGGAACCTGCAATCATTCCTTCTGTTTGTGCGTCTGGAACAATAGACTGAAGAACCGCGTCTCTTAATTGTCTAAATTTTTCTATTCCATACTCGTCGATAAACAAGTTAATTACTGAATCTGCGTCTTCTATATTTCCTCTAATGGCTTCTACCGTCATAGTTACCAGATCGTTGTAATCTACTTCTGGCATCTCTTGCACAACAGCGGTCTCTTCAACAGCTACCATTTCGGGAGGGATTTCCTGCATCATCTGAGGATTAACCGGAGCATCAGCCAAACCACCCGCAGCCAGTTCCACCGGACCCATGCCTGTCATAAAGCGTCTTGTCTGTCCTCCGCCACGATAACCCATCATCTGGGCAATTTCTGACTCAGACATACCTGCATAGTCACCCGGAGTGATGTTTGCTGCTGCTTGCGCCTGTGCGTCAATTACATCTACTGGGTTGGCAGCTTGTTCATAAAAGCCTGCTACTACCGCCTCGTCTATATCTAAAGCTTCTGCTACTTCTGCCGCAGAAACTCCTTGAGACATAGCGACCTGAGAAAACTGAAGCGCTTGCTCTTGCGTATAGGGAGGCTCACCGAAAGTATCAGTAACGTACTGTCTTATCAGACCAGAACGGTTTCCGGGTTCGCTTGCATCTTCTCCCGCTGTAGCATCCGCAGCAGCTTGTGCGTCAGCAGCAGCTTGTGCGTCAGCAGCTCTGTCGTTGGTTATAGTTTCAATTTCATTAAGCACATCATCTACATCAACATCGTACTGGTCGGCTATGTCCTGAGCAGTAAAGTCTCCACTCACTACTCCGTCTACCAAAGCGTTAATGTCTTCTTGGGTTACCATGAGGTTATTGGTTCCAGCAACACCAGTTATGTCTCCACTGGCAAGAGCCTCATCCCGTTCAAGAGCGGCAGTGGCAAGTCGATCATCCATGATCCCTGTGTATTCAGCTATAACGGCATCTTCATCTAACCCATAACGCGCAGCTACCTCAGCGGTAGTAGTTGTCCCGTCAGCAATCATGTCTACTAAAAGATTTCGATCTTCATCTGTAGATGTTGCTGCGTTAGTTCCAAGAGCAGTTCCAGCAAAAGGATCAGTGGTGGTATCTGTTGTAGTTGTAGTGGTGTCATCGCCTCCACCAGACATAGCCGCATCATATTCTTCTTTTGTTATATCAATATCCCACTGCGTTCTACCCATACCCTCAACAGCCTTGTAAAGCCATTGACCATCTGGGCCTTTGTATTTGTAATAACTGGTGGCTGTTATATCAGTAGTATCAGTAGTGTCAGTCTCGGTAGTTTCTAAAGAGTCTAGGTAGTCCTGATACTGAGTTGCTAGGTCAGAATCAAAAGAACCAAAGGTTCCCATAATAGCCGCCTGACCTTCAGTGCTGCTTAAATCAAATAGCGTTTTAATTTGCTCTAGCTCATCGTCTGTTAGATTTCCGTCACCTAACAAAGAAGCAACAGTAGAGTTGCCCATAGTATTAGTAAATGCTCCTCCGTCCGTAGTGGTAACCAGATTGCCGTCAGCATCATAAAGAACAGCGGTGTCATCATCGTCATCTACTATGATTGTTGTGTCAGCAAAATCAGCAGCAGCTTTGCTGTCAAAATAGCCAGTTGGACACACGCCAGTTATGTCTGAAGGAGACGTAGAATAAGTCCCATCACCATTAGAGACATAACAAGTCTTTTTAAGAGTGGCAGCAGGCGCTGTTTCACTAGAGCCGACAGGACAGCTTGGATTTACACCCGTAACTGGGAAAGAAGCTCCCCCGTCTTCAGGATAACAAGTAATAGTGCTTTCGCTGTACTCGTTATCTTTTACTGTCTTGGTCTCTCCGGTTTTTGTATAAATGGGATTACCATCTTCGTCTACCGGAAGATTTCCATCCTTATCTCTTTCATAAACAACAGGAGTAGGAGCGTTTCCTGTGTCACCACTTAACAAGCCAGCTAAATAGTTATTTGCCCCAGCTCCAAACAAGTCAGCGTAGCGCTCAATAGGACGATCTTCTATGTGGTCAAAGAACTGAAACTCTTTTTCAAAACCATGCCGATAATCGCCCGGAGGCTTTTGCTTATGAATTCCTCGCAAGAAGGACTGTCGTTCTGCCCCAGACCCCTCTTCAGTGTCAATAAAATAACCCCCATCTGTAATTCTGGTTCCTACATTGTCGATTGCTTCTTGCATATTTTTTTGTTTTGCTGCGTTTAGCTGCTCTTCAGAAGAGCCACCCCCAGCAGTGACGTTATAAGGATCAGCTCCTTTTGCTAATACGTCTGCTGTGGCAGCCGGAGTGGTAGTAACTACGTTCGCTATAGCATCGTTTTCATTTTGAAGAGTGAAAGCATCATTACCTTCAGTGATTCCTGCTGAGCCAGAACCAACTCCATGTGCTGGATCGTTGCTTCTATCGCTAGTTCCTTGGTAGGGATCGAAATTATCTAAATAACTCGTACCCGTACTACCTTCTACATAAGAAGAGTTGTAAGGAATCGCATCTGGGTTGTTGCCAAAAAAGACTTCATCATTAATGGAAGCTTCATACTCTAATCGAGCTAGTCTTTCCGCCTCGGTCTCACCACCATTAGCCATTCCAACAATACCGCCTGAAGCATAACGTCCCTCATAAGGGTTACTGGCATAACGATTGCCTCCGCTCATTGGAGGAGGAGTACCCATTTTGCGTCTTCGGTCTCTGTCGGCTACACCAACAGCATTGTCAAAAACATCCTGCCATTCCTGAGCATAAGCTGTATCAGTTGCCTCGCCTTCCTTACGCATTTTTTCCATGAATTCTTGTTGATCTATCTGGGCCGTAGTACCTAGACCCGTAGCTATAGGCAGCATAGAGGAAGGACTCATGAGCTGCGTACCTGCTGCGGCAAGACCTTCTCTACTGGTAAAACCTCTGCCCATGTTTCCTAAATTTTGTCCAAATGTAGCTGGCGGTGCGTTTTGCAACCCTTTAGCCGCATCTAGATAAGCAGTTTGCTGGGGAGAAAAAGGAACCACAGCATCTTTGGCTGCGGCAGTTAAGGGGTAACCGGGAACAGGATTCCCTCCAATTATTGCTGAACCCAAATCAGGTGTTGCTTGGGTTCCTAAATTAGCTGTAGCCCCAGCTAAAGTATCAGCTTGACTAGCTGCTTTTCCAGCCTCGCCAGCAGCACCAAAAACCTTACCTAAACCAAATCCTGTTACGCCACCTATTAAACCTTTCTCGAAATCTCCTGTAACTGCCCACGTAGCTAAACCAGAGCCTAAAGCTCCAGCCAAACCTGCTCCCAGTGTTCCTCCTAAAGCCGCTGTACCTAACGTGCTTCCAATCATCGGTGCAAGCAATGGAGCAAGCATCGGCAGAAACGCTTCTGGCTGACCAGTGTCAGGGTTAATAGTTAGCTGTCCTGTCGGTGACATAGCTGCCAGACCGCTGACCTCAGCGGGATTCATGTGGACAAGCTGGGTGTCACCAAACCTTCCTCTTTGTGCTAACTGATTTGCGGTGCGCTTTAATGGCGGCTGCATATTCATATTTGTAATCCTAACTGGTTTCCACGCCAAACAGGTTAAAACTCATGCCAGTACCGCCAGCATAAACTTTAACCACATCAGCTTGGTTAAGAGTCATTCCGATAATTATGGCAAGCGAATCATTCGCTGCCACTTCTTTGTCGTAATAAAGATATTGCTTGTTATCAGCGCCTGCTCCTGCCACATGGACAGTCAGGCGGAAAGTCTGTGCTGTTCCGTTGCGGTTACACACCACCAGAGAACTCACAGTCGTTAAATTAAGATCAGGAACCGTATAAAGTGTTTCTGTTGTCGTAGCTGCGGCATCAAGCTGTCCCAGTACCTTAATCGCATCAGCCATTAGAAGCCCCCATCAGCAGAAATTGAAACCGCTTCATTGCCAATGACTCTTCCTTGCTTACCTTTTGATTTATTTCAGTAATGTTATCCTGAACATCGGCAAAAGAACGCTCAATGGTTCTTCTCAAAGTAAGCTCATTCTGGAAGTCATACGCAGTATTTGCCGTAGGCAATACTACTGAGTTAGTTTTTTGTGCCACTAACGCCTCCCGTCTGGTTTAACGTCAAACCTCATCTGACCAAGAGTCCATCCGTAGCCAGTCCCTGTACTTGCAAACCTGACAATAGATTCACGGGTACGCGCTCTTATGAATGACTGGTTAGTGGTATTAGTAACCGTACTTGTTGCCAGCGTGGTACTGGAGTTAAGAGGAAAATCTTTTCCTTTTAAAGTAACCGTCATTGCTGCGCTGCCAGTAGCTCCACGAAAATGAAAATCAGGAATCATGCGGTTTACAAACATGAACTCTTCGCCATCTCCCATTTCAATACCCCCTGACTCAATGTAGGCATTCATAGCACCGCCATCATCGTCATAACCATTCTCATGGTTGTACAGGTAATTCTCGTTACTGGATACTATATTAGTAGCCGCAATCGGAAAGGTTCTGGTGTTTGCAGGTATCCACGCACCTCTTTCCAAGGTTCCTACTGCCCACGAATCCTCAAGGTAGTTGTAAGAAACGTAGTTAGTACATTCTGTGTTACCACTACCAACCGGATAGAACCAATAGACCTCTGAAAAATCGAGACTGGCAGTAGCAAAAATTTTAAATTCTTCTGAAGCGTTAAGATTACTAAACACATAATCCAGCACGGTACATTTAAGCCGCTGTATTGCTCCGTTATAAAAGTAGAATCCTCCTCTGTCCATGAAGAACACCATATCGCCAGCATTGGTAGCCGCGTTAGGTGAAACCATCGACAAGCCTTCATTCACCACATCAAACTCATAGGTAAAAGGCGCTCCAGAGAACCGCATGGAGTGAATACTGTTGTTAGTAAAAATCAGTATTTCCTGCCGCGTTTTGATGGCTCCAACGATATAAGAACCCGCAGTAAGTGTTACCCCTCCAGAGGTATTAAGAGAGGTAGGAGTCCAGTCAAACGGACTTTCTTGGTCAGACCAACGCACAAACAACGGATCAAGTGTTGCACTACCAATAGGGGTGCAGCCAAAACAAATCGTATGACGATCTGTATCTGAGACCATTACCTGCAACGCAAGAGTGGGAGGACTTACTGCTCCTGCCTTGTCAACAAGAGCAACTCCTCTTGTTCCTGTGCCTACGCTTTCGTCCCAGTAGTAAACACCACCACCACGAACACAGAAAAGAAGATCATTACCGAAAGTGTCCTGACTCCACAGCCTAAGCTGATTGCCAGCACCAATAGGCGTTGAACCTCCCCAACCTCCGCTACCCCATGTGCCTGCTCCGAATCCAGAGGCAGAGACATAGGTGTTAAGACCTGTATTTATCTGATACTCGCCAACTACAGCAGCCCCACCGTTGCCCGTGTCTAAGGCATTGGCTGTTACCGTAACTCCTGCTGTGTTCTTAGCTGTAATAGTGTAAATATTTGCATCGGTAATAGAGGCTATCTGGTACTCCTGATTAAGCACCGCAGCAGTAATATTGCCGCCCAATGTTACAGCCCCAGAGAAAGTTACAAAGTCGTTAACTACAGCGCCGTGGTTAGTGTTAGTAACAGTCAGCGTTGAAGAGCCATTAACAGCCCCAAAGGTTACCGCTCCAGCAAGCGTAGTAGTTCTTATCGGGGTGACATCGTTATAACCAGCACCCAGATTTATATAAAACTTCAGGTTGGTTCCAATTCCCAGATAGTCAATAGCCGACTGAGCTACCCAGTCTAACAAAGAGCGACATACGCCTAAGAATGCGTTAGCTGAATACTTTGCCCATCCGCCTATCTGTTCAGGTCTGCCCTTACGAAAGCGGATTTTGTCAGAATCATACCAACCACTACCAGCAGTTAGCTGGGTTCCTTCCTTGTCTATTCCGGGCTTGAATTCGTACTTAACTAGCATCTACTACTACCCTTGACCTGTTAACAAGATGAGCTGCCTGAATATCTTTTTTGTTTTGACCAGTATATTCAACAGCGTGATGATGTTTTAAAAGTTCTTTACACAACCATTTCTTGCCCACTTTAAAATCCCCAAGGTATCTACCGTATTTGCCTTTTTCATGGGTTCTCAAAATGACCTTTGTACCTACTGGCATAAAGGCTTCTACAAACTTTTTAGCTAAAAGCCCGAATTTCTTTTCTGTTTTGTCACGGGTACGAGACTCGGGAGTATCAACTCCAAACAAACGAATGCGGCCACTACTCCCACGAATAACGACATTCCAACCAAGATCAACATCAACATCGACAGTATCTCCATCAACGATTTTTACAACAGTAGCTTTGTACTCATACATAGGTATTTGTCTTAATCATATCAGTTACTTCCAAGGCTCGACCTTTTACTTGCTTGGCCCACAAACTGTCTAAAAACTCTACGCTTGCTAAGTTATGGTTGCCTGACTCCATATGAGCAATAGCTTTTTTGAACTTAGAAAATCGAACCCGGCCCAGATTAAAGTGCATATTGATAATTCCGTCACGCCTAGCCCCATCTTCCAGATCATTAAACCAAGGGTATTCCTTGGCTAATTCTGCAATTGTTCGAGCTACGTCATTGCTGAGCATATAGTCTATTTCTGTGTCGCTTATGCCCATGCCTTTGTTAGGGCCATCAGGGTGGATATTCCGTCCCGCGCCAATGTGCCAAGTACCAAACTGATCCTTATACGCATGGTTTTTAACGCCTTCATGACGCTTGAGTTGTGCAATTAACTTGTCCATCTTAATTTCCGTTATGAGAGCTTCCGAAGTAGAAGCTGGCAATGCCACTAACAAGACCCCCAAGATAACCAAGAACGAGGTTGACAATAGCATCGTCATTGCTTTCAGGAGCTTGTAGCGTAACCATAAATATATACGCCAAAAACCCAACCATTGCCAAAATTGCAATAAGCTTGGGCGTAGGGTCTTTAGCAAAAGTCTTTCTTGCGTCTTGCCTATCTTCCGTTTCAAGTCGAAACCCCTCGATATTCGCAGTGAGCTTTTTTATCTCTAATTCTGCGTCTTGCAGCACTTCGGCCTTTTCTGGTTCATTCTCAACCACTTCTTCAATCTGTTCTATGCTGGAGTTTTCTGGCATTCCTAGCTTTTTAGCTGCCAGCTTAATTGCCATTCCCGCAATAGGATTGCTGCTGGTTACTGTTTTAAGTAACGTAGGAGCCAATGCTCCTAGTAAACCTTTAAGTTTCATAAAAGATTAACCATAACTTGATAAGAGCTTCCACATTACTAACCGCTTTTGTCAGTTGCTTCAGCCTCTTCCTCCTCGACAATTTCGTCAATAGTATCGCAAACATCAGGAACCGCTATGCCAGTTGTAACTTCAGTAGCTACGCGACCTACAGCCCTAATACCTTTATAGACTCCAGAGCAATACAACTCTTTATTTGCAATCATCTCTTCTGAAACTGTGCAAGAGCTTAACCCTACTAACCCCACTAATAATAAATTACGCATTTTGAGATTTTCCCCGTGATAAAAATTTTAACAGCCTCTTCTTGTACCCCGGCATAAAATGGTCAGATATGGCTTCTTTTTTAGCGCTCATAAAATCCCGCCTCTTTAGCTCTGAGGAAGGATCAACAAAGTCATCGCCATTGTTAGCATGGAATATGATGCTTTGACTGACGCTAGGGCCATAACAAAGGCGCGGTATACGCGCAACCAAGTCACTTCCTGACACCACAGACACCTGATCTTTTAAGTTCATTGGACGCTTAAAACCTTTAAAGAAAGTATTAGGCTTGCCAAAGGTAACTAACGATAACTGCGTGTGTTTCTTGTGTATTTTTGCTGCTGACAACTCAGCAAGAGCGCCACCTAAGCTGTGTCCACAAATCAACGTAGGTTTATCGAAATCAATATGCTTCTTTATCTTGCCCCAGACAGAGGCGTGAGCTGCGACAAAACCTGAATGGCATAGCCTGCCTGCATAGGGAACAGGAATTGCACTAAGATTAAACAGCCAGTCGCGTAGCTGTTGAGTGCCGCGAAAACAAATAATGTCATTGTGTTTTCGTTTAACCACAAACGCAGTGGTAGAGGTAAGTCTTGATTCTATCTTTATGGCGTTTTCTATCTCGTCTTCATAAGCCAAGGCCGCATACTTACAAGCATTTTCCAGTACATACCGCTCAGCTTTCGCCATATTAATTACTCATTGTCATTAAGTGGATTGTCTAGCATTTGTTGAATTCTACTTTCCAGATCGTCTCGTATCTCTCTTAATTCTAAGTCTACATCTCTAAGTGTATCGTTTACCCGCTCTTCTAAGGCATACACATCGTCTCTAAGCTCTCTAGTGGTATCTGCCACGGTATCCTCTGCCGTCCTTGCAATGCTCTCAGACTGCCTCACATCGCTTTCTATAGTGTCTATCTGGTCATTAATGTTTGCCAACATACGCTGATTCTGGGCTTGCATAGCATCGGTTTCATTTCTTAGCGAGTCTTCTACTGTATCAAGTATACGAGATTGGTCTGTAAGCCGTGTTTCTAGGACTGCTAAAGCCTCATCGTAGCCACTAAAGTCAGGACTGACATACTCAGTAATGGCGGTCTCAGCATCAATTAAGCGCTGGTATACTTCAAAGCCGCCCCACATAGACCCACCAATCGCCCCCAAAAGAGGAACTATAAGGAGTATCTTGCTGCCGCTTATCGTAGCTCCGCCAAACTCTAATTCTGTCTTATCGTTCATACTGTTGTCCTACCAAGTCCTGAAAGCGCTGTGCGCCCTGTCCTTGCAAGGCTCTTACATTTCCATCTACAGGCGCATTTCCACCGTATATTTCTCTGGACTGATACCACTGCTGCTGATCAATCAAGTCTATGTTGTACGCCTCTACGCCTTCAACTCTGCCCATCAGGAGAATGGTTAAAGACTGATCGTCAAATCCACCAGAGTCTTGCATTCCCTCTAGCTGTGAATCTTGAGCTTGCTCAATCTCTGCACTGGTCATAGTTTGTATGGCGTTCTCAGCCCTGCGAACAGTCTGCTGCTCTTCTACGCTAGGAGGAGCAACATCAAATTGCCCAAAGTCTGGAGCCTGTTGGCTTAGAAACTGACCGACACTCTGACCTGCACCTAACGCATCGTTAAAGTCTTGCTCAAACTGCATCTGTTGGGCTGAATCGCCTAAATCTTGTGTAGCTTCTAACTCTTCAGACTCTTCTGTTTCTTCCATCTGTACACTAGCAGTCTGGGTAATGATCTCTTGTTCTACTGTCTGAACATCGAAAAAGCCCGTATCTACCTGCTGAATAACCTGTTGCTGCTGCTGTTGTTCTTGTTGGACTTCCTGCTGTTGTACTTCTTCCCGTCTGACTTCCTGCATAGCAAGCTGTACATTGCTTATATCACCGTAAACCGCATCTATTTCGGCAACCGCAGTAGAGGCAAGTTGTTCTGTTACTTGAAGTAATTCAGATTTAATGTCTAAGGTATCAACGGCAAAGTTGCTTTGAGTGGTGCTTACAATGCCTACGCCGCCATAATTAAAAGACATATCTACCGATTCAGAGCTGGTAAAAGAGCTTTGGCTTTCCATTGTACTTTGCGAGTTGAAAGAGCTTTGAGCGGCAAAAGCGCTAGTCTGGGCCACAATGTTTAAAGCAAGACCAGTAACATCAAGAGGCGAGGCCGTAGGCTCAACTATTATTGCTACCTCTTCTACTTCCTCAATAATTTCTTCTTCAATGATCTCTTCTGCCTCTACAATCTCTATAACTTCTTCTGGCTCTTCAATTACTTCTTCTACTTCTACAATTTCAATAATCTCTTCGGGTTCTTCAAAGATTTCTTCTTCAAAGACTTCTTCGACTTCTTCAATAATTTCTACCACTTCAATCGGCTCTTCAAAGACCTCCTCAAACACCTCTTCCTCAAAAACCTCTACGATGACTTCTTCAAACACTTCCTCAAAAGTTTCTTCAAAAACCTCTTCTATCTCTTCAACTTCAATAACTTCCACAACCTCAATTACAGGTAGGTCATCAATTCCATCATCACCACCAAAGCCAAAATCATCCCCATTAAAAACATCGTTATCAACCACAACAACAATAGTATCTTGCCCAGTATTATCTTCATCGTAACCGTCTAAGTCATAACCGTAAAAATCTTCTTCGTTATAACCAAGCGCGTTATCGTCATAGCCTAAAGAGACAATCGTGTTGGTGTCTGTAGTGTCTGTGTAATCTACCCCGTCATCATCGTCATCAACAAAGTAATAGTCAGTTACGTCATCCCCATCCACAACGTCAGTGTATTCATCTGTAGCGTTTGAAGTAAGAACAGTGTCCCAATACCCAGAGCAAGACACATCATAACTGGCATCTGCCGCGCACTGTTGTGCTGTGTATGCTGCCTCATATCCGGTGCATTCAGAGCTATACAAAGCGTTAGCATCACACTGCTGCGTTAAGTAAGCCGCATCGTAGTTGCTACAAGAGGTACTAAACAATCCACTACTACTGCACTGACTGGCAAAGCTGGCAGCATAGAGGCTTCCCCCGTTCTCCAGAACAGCACCACCAAAAGTAGAATCCCATGAATCCCAAGTAGGATAAGCGTTGCTCTTGTCATAATATCTATAGGTTCTATGAACTGTGCTGCTGTTTTGTTCGCCAATCAATACGTCATGCTTGGCAATATCTAATGCGCCATAGCGGTATTCGTAACTGTCGTTAGCCCACAAGATCGCTTCAAAGTTGTTGCTCCCTCTATGGTTCGGATAGCTGTACTCTTTCATGCCGTACCAGCCAAACACCACATAATCACTAAAGGACTTAAACAACATCTTGGAACTGTTATTACGAATTAAATCAGTCCAAAAGGGGTAAAGCGTTTGATCCCTGTAAGGCAAAGGCTGTGGAGTGTAATCACTACAGTTAAGCCCTGAAAAGTTGACACAGCCATTAGTGGACATCTTTGCGCGTGTGTAATTGGTTCCGTAAAAGTCAAAGTCAAAACCGAAATTAGGACTCCAGCCAGAAACTTGGTCATCGCCAGCGTTCATGTTAGTAGTGCCTGACATTCCTGACAGGTCAATTAGCGCTTGCCCACTTTCGTAAATATAAACACTGGGATCGCTAGTGCTTGCGCCATAAGCTGTAGAACAAAACACCAAGGCTAATAACCATCTCATCTTCTGCCCCTGCTGCCGTAACGCCTGTACTGGTAGTCAGATTCTATTTCTTCCGGCTCTTCTGCTTCAGCTTCCCAAGCTATCTGAGCTTCTTCGCCTATTAACCCTTCGTAGGGACAAGGAGTTCCTGCCATTCGCATAGCGTCAAATACTCGTTCGTCCTGACACATCAGGCTTACCGCAGCCACTCGCATTCCCATGTCATACAGGGTCTTGCCTAGCTTAATTCTTTCGCAGTTTTCATCAGTAATAGAGCGACCCCCAGAGAAGCCAAATATCTGCGTTTGTATTGCTCCTGACACGCCAGTAGTACAGAGGTCTTGCGAGTAACTAGAGCCAATGCTTGGCGCTATTGCGCTAGGCGGTGGTGATTCTATTCGTTGAGTTACCCGCTGGCTGCTTGTTGATTGGCTTGTGTTGTTGTTTGTATTCGTATTGTTAGCCGTAGAGCTTACTTCGCTGTTTGATTGGCTAAAATCGTTGTTAGTGCTTACGTTATTACTGCTAGAAGTTTGATTAACAGTCGAGGTGTTAGTGTTCGTGTTAGTGCTGGTGTTCGTGTTATTAGAGGTCGTATCGCCTGTGTAGTTAGTCGTGTTGCTGTTGGTGTTATTGCTTACCGACGAACCCGTGTAGTTCGTGGTGTTACTGTTATCCGATGTTGAATTATTCGTATTGGTATTAGTTGAATTATTCGTTGAAGTAGAGACATTGGTGTTGCTATTCGTATTGGTGTTTGTGGCCGCAGATGTTGAATTCGTTGTATTGCTATTCGTGTTCGTGGTGACACCCGTATAGTTAGTAGTGTTGTTATTAACATTGTTTGAGTTAGTTGTGCCATCGTAAGTCGTTGTGTTCGTATTTGCGTTAGTGTTTACGTTAGTGGAATTGTTCGTGTTTACCCCAGTGTAATTCGTATTATTTGTGTTGTTATTGGTGTTGGCATTGGTATTAGTGCTATTTGACGTATTCGTATTTACGGACGTATTTGATCCCGTGTAGTTCGTTGTATTGCTGTTCGTATTGGTGTTGCTACCCGTATAAGTCGTTGTATTTACGTTAGTATTATCGTTTGAGTTGGTGTTTGTGTTGACGTTAGTGCTAGTTGACGTATTGGTATTTGTAGACGTATTGGTATTTACGTTCGTATTGTTGTTGTTATTTGTAGACGTATTGGTAGTGGTAGACGTATTAGTAGTCGTAATATTAGTGTTCGTGTCCTGGGCGAACACAGGAGAAGCCACCAGCAACAAAACGCTGAAAAATAATTTTTTCATCACTCACTATGACCTCCCCCTTATTTTAACTGTTTAACTTGGCTCCGTAGGCCATGTGACTGAATTAGGAAAACCACCTTGAGCTGGGACATCTCTTAAAGCCTGACGATAAGTTGCCCACGCAGATGGCAATGTAAGATCACTTCCAGCCCTCCAATCTGTTAAAGCTAACCTAGCATCTCGCTCAGACCTCACGTTAATAGCAAGCGTTTCATCCCGACTTGCAATCTCATCCTCTGACATAGCCGTAGCAGTATGAGCAAGAACCCATGACCCACTCACTAAAACAGGAGTAGTTGCATAAGAAAGCTTTTGATTGGCTCCCAATGAGGCTGTTGTAATGTTCGCAGGATATACGTTTACCTCTGCTAACATTGCTTCTGTCGGAGAAGCAGGAAAAGAAGTATTTGGGTTATCTTTTCTAAGTTGCTTCAAAGAATAAGGATACGTTTTTACATCCCCTCCTGAATCTAACAATACATAATCTGACATTTTAATTCTCCTTAAGGCAAACCAACAGGAACGCTACCAATAGCCAAACCTTCGACAACAGTTCCTGATCCCGGCGTTGTGAAATTTCCTCCCGTACCAGCATTTGTGCCGTAAGCATTAACCCCGTTTCTCATATATATAGCTGGAGCAGTTCCGGTAGGGGTTGTTCCGTCCGAACCGCAATCCACTGGCATTTGGAGTGCGCTATAAAATTTAAGCCTGTTAGCTTCAGTTCCAAAGTCAATATACTCAGTAGTCCAGAATATATTTCCATAATGCCCTTTAAAATTATTTCCGTCAGCAGTGGAACTTTCAATAAATCCTCCAAGGCTACAGCCGCCCGTGGTTGACATATTAATATTTTCATCAGTAAGAGTGGATACGGTTACAGTTTGGGATATTCCATCTAAATAAATTTTGCAATTAGAGCTGCTTGCCTGATCCCAACAGATAAGGACGTTATGCCACTCGTCTAAATCTACAGATACGGATGCTTCTGCATCACCAATCTTGGTGTCTGAACTGTTTTGAGTCTCAATTTCTACAGCTTTACTTTTGGAAACACTAACCCAGACTCTTTGATAATCATTAGGGCCAATAGCTAAAATAGTTTTACCGCTCTCATCTACCTCTGGAAAAAATGAAAAAGCCATTGACCAAGTTTTTCCGTCAGAAACACCCGTTAATGCAGAGCTATAGCGCATAATAGGTACGGTAGTTGCTCCAGAAGTATTGTTTATGGTGCGGCCAATGTACTCACTCATACTTACACTGCCTCGCCACGGCAAACTATACTCGGTAAGATTTCCCCCGCTAGACCCAAGATTCTTCCCCGGATTTGGTGCATAAACCGGATAACCGCCTAAAGGAGTTACTCCTGCGTCTTCTATAACTTGCGCTACAGGTTTGGGCCGACTATTGTCCGAATCCCAAAATATATTATCAGTTGCAAGCGCTCTATAAGTTTTTTCTATCCAACCTTCACCAAAAATGGCAAAAGAGCCGTCATTACTAATTTCTAGCCTTGCGCCATAAGTGTCATCAAAGCCACCAATGTTTCCACCACTAACCGTACTTGTGGTCGCTGTAGAGGTTAGGTCAGTTCCATTGACAAATACCTTACAGTTACCTGAAGAAGCTGAATCAAAGCAATAGGCAACATGATAAATCCCAAAGCGACCCAGAGGAATTACATAATAAACCTGCCCACCACCTTCAAAATTAAGCGATAGTGTTGTCCCTGAACCCATTTGACCCAGCACCCAATTACCGCCATTGGGGTTGTGCATAAGGTAACTTTCTCCGGTACTACCAGCCGCAGAATAAATAAACGAACCAGTAACTACAGTGGTTGTAGATGTAGAAAAAGAAGTGGTATTAGCATAATCGCCGGAAGTTCCCCAATCAGAAGCTACACAATTATACTGATTAGGCCCACGAGCCGACTCGTTAAAAGTACCGTAAGCAGTATAGTTTCCACCTGTACCAGAATTTGTAGCGGCAGCAGAAGCATCAGTAAACGCCATGTACAAAGGCGGGGAAAGGCTAGATGGATCAGCGGGGAAGCCGTCAGCGTCAATGAAATGACGGCGATTAACTGATGAACTCAGATCACGGTAAGTCATGTCTAGGAAAAAATGAGAAAGCCTGCCCTGAAACCATTGCTGTGTTGAGTGCATCTTTCCAAAACGCGTGTAATCAACTGTCCAATCAATATTAGCATCAGTATAAGTGTCCCAATCCACAATATCTGTGTTGGTGCTTACATCAACGTCATTTAGATAAACGTAACGATTACTTGCATTAGCCAGATCAACAGAAACCAGAACATTTGTCCATGTAGCCACCGGAACATTTATCGTCAACACCAACGCATCCGTTCCAGATGATTGACGCAGATAAAATTTCATATTGCCCGATACACTTGAGCTTGTGTCATATCGCATAAAACTGCGCGAAGTGGTGGTTGCTGTCCCACACCAAAAGAAACTCTGATTAGCGCCGCCGTCTGTGGTGGTATGCCACATAGGGCTTGGGTATATAAAAAAAGAAAGGGTAAAAGTCTTCGCGTCTGAAACATTGCTTAATTCTGATGTGCGTTCTAAATAGTTTGTTTGCCCATCAAAGTCAGTCGCTTCAGGGTCTGCCTCACCCGTACTTACGCCAGCCGCTGCTTGTAGTTCTCGCCTGATACTTGTCATTATGCCATTGCCGCCCCGGATAAGAATCCATACCAAATTGTACCGCCATCTACCGTATAAAACACCAGCACATCCACCCCAGACGATGTTAGTGTTGGTGCAGTCGCTGCCGCCCAATCTACACTGGCAGGCCAGTTAACAGTCTGGCTTCCACCGTTAGTGAGAGTTAAAACAAACCCGCATAATTCATCTGATGCGGTAGGGTTAGAAAAGGTAAAGGTGGTAGTTGATGTGTCTACTGTGCCTGTCACCGAATTACCATCGTTAAGGTCAATATCCTGCGTACCACCACCAATACTTCCTATAGCATTAGTAACTTCGCCGTAATCTTTAAGATTAACAGCAGAAACTGTTTGATCGCCTCCGGTTACCGCTCCGGCTAAGGTCACACCTGTTAGTGTAGGTGCTGTACCAAATACCAATGCTCCTGACCCTGTTTCGTCAGTAACAGCACTGGCAAGGTTAGCCGAGGATGGGGTTCCCCACCATGTGGCAATACCCGTCCCTAAACTGGTAATTCCTGTACCCCCGTTGGCTACGGGAAGAGTACCTGTAATTTGTGACGTAAGATCAACACTTCCAAGAGTGCCACCAAGTGTCAAATTACCAGAACTTGTAACTGTTCCAGTAAGCGTAATTCCATTAACAGTGCCAGTACCCCCAACAGAAGTAACTGTACCCGCTCCGGTTTCCGTAGGGTTTGCATCTGCCACAGCAGCGCCAGCCCCAGCACCGTCAGTATAGACATACTTTTTAGCGCCACTTGCCACATTAACTGTAGCACCAGACCCTTGCTTGATCGTAATAATCTGGCTACCTGTAGTAGCGTTTTCTATTATCCAGACTTTGGATATGGTATTAGGGCCAAGTGTCACTACTCTGGTGGTAGTTAAACTAACCGCCGAAGTAATCTTTAAATACAATGCGCGAGTGCCATCAGCGCTGGCATTTGGCATCGTAAAAGTTTCATTTGCGTCTGATGACATTTGCTTTGTGCCATACCCAAACGCATCGCTAACAAGAGACAGGTTAGTGTTGGTGGAGGTTCCCCATGTACCACTTTCATCACCTGTTGCGATCTCTTTCAACCGCAAGTCATTTGCATAAGTTGCCATTTCTTTACCTCAATTAACTATGGGACAGGTGTCCAATTAGGTGTTTGTGAAGGATTAAGATTACTCCATCCCGGTGTTTGTGATGGGTTAAGGTTTACCCAACTAGGATTTTGTGAAGGATTAATATCCTCCCAGACCAAGACTCTTCCTACTTGACCAGTGGCACTTAGACCAACCGCATCAATAATTACATTTGTAAATACAGTAACCGAGCCAAGAGAAGTTGTCGCGGAAAGCCCAGTGACAGGGACTTCAAGAACCAGCTCAACCGTAACACCAGATAAACCGCTAACTGCCTCCAAACTCCCAGCAGAAACATTTGCTTTTCCGGTAACAGACGTTGGCCCTGACAAGCCAGTAGTAGCAGCAAGACCTGTAGGATAAACCCCAGTTTGCCAAACTGGAGCTGCTATACCAACTTCACCTGTAGCGGCTAAGCCAGTAACCGTAACCACATCGTTGTGATGTACTGTAACCGACCCCACAGCAGTGGTAGCTTCAAGACTGCTTGGAAAGACTTCGCCTTTGCCCTGAACATTGGCTGTTCCGATTACACCAGTAGCTTCAACACCAGTTACATTAACTGTGGCTCCAGCAATGATCCCTGCCGATACAGTTCCTACTTGTCCAGTAGCGGCAAGAGAGTAATCTGTTTGCCCCCACGCGCCTTCACCGAAACCCTCTAAGCGACCCCAGCCGCTAAGATAAAGGATTTGATTGGTGTCTTCGCCCCAGCTTCCGTCACCCCAAGCCGCTCGACTCCAACCCACAGAAGACATCTAGTAGTCTCCTGTAATTAAGCGATGCGGATTATGGCATTAGTCGAATCAGCAGTAGGCATTACAATTTTAAATTCTCCAGCGGTAGAGGTTTTATCCCCTCCAAAATCCAGAATTACTACACTTGGATCACCAGCAGCGGTGTCATTGAAAATCATTGCGCCTCTGGCGGTGATGGTTGCTGTACTCCATGTAGAGTCAGCAAAATCAGTAAAAGCGGTAGTGCCACCTGTTGTGGGCGTTACGTTAGTTAACGCATTTCCTTTAGCTGTATAGCCGCTACCTGTCACCTCATTGGTAGCCGTATAAGCTGTAGTTGATGCGGTAAAGGAAGCGCTGTTGGTATACAGCGCTATATTAAACGTATTGCCCGTAGAATTTGTAAAGTTGTGTGTGCCTGTCAAAAGCTCTTGTTTAAAACTGGTACACATATAATTGCCAGAAAAAGCCATTAAAGTCTCCTTATCTTTTCTGCCAAAGAACTTTCTCCGGCATCTAATAATAGATTGTAAATAGTAGTTCTTTCGCTAGAAGCGCCCTGCTTAATGTAATGAAGTACAACGTGTTCTATGTGAGCTTTAAAAGCTTCGGCCTGTTGCCTGATTATCGGATCAGCGTGTAACGAAACCGAAATAATTTTATTGGCACACGATGCTGCTAACTCGTCAGGAGTAAAGCCTCGATGACTGGTGGTTTCTACGCCAACCGTACCTACCGCAGTTTCAATATCTACGGTAAACATTAAATCCTTACGCTCCTGACTGCTCCAGAGCGGAAGTTATCTGTAGTGTCATAGCCTTCACCCAGAGACTTGAGTCGTGAAACCGCATCTTCATACTTTGCGTTATACCAATCCATCTGCGCTGCATCACCTTTAAGGAAGGTATAACCTTCAACCAGACACGCATTAAGCAGCGCATTTTCTGCATTAGACCCTAGCCAACTGGTTCCGCTGGAAGCGGTAGTAATGGACTCTGGCTCATACATAAAATGAAGCTCTACAGCATAGTTCTGGTCAGGGGTAGGCCCAATAATAAAACGGGTATCGTCAAAGATACTGTAATACTTGGGCACACCTTCTGTGGCTTCTACCGGATACGCTTCGCGGATAAAGTTAACATCCTTAAATACCAAGTAATCATAACCGCTATTATCAATAGCCAAAGAATAGGAGGCTAAAAAACCTGTCGGCATTGTTAAGTACGCATTGCCTTGGCTTAAAGTACCCGTTTCATTTTTACGCAAATCGGGAATCTGACAGGTTCTTAGAATCCTTTGCTCAGCCTGAGTAATAATCGTAGGCAAGTTAGTAACAAAGGTAGTCTCTGTGGTTTCCAGATAATCCTGTATCGCAGTTTTTAAGGTAGTAAAAGTAAAGGCCATTATGTAATTTCCACCGTAACTCGTCCCACATGTCCTGACATGTCAAGACCAACAGTTCTGCTTCCCATTTCAGTGTTACCACCGCCTACTGGGTTCCATGCATAAAGCTCTCTACTTTGATGGTATCCGCCATCAGGTCGCGGGTCTCTCAAAGCTTGCGGATCAGACATATTAATCATGCCTAGCTTCCACTGAGGATTGTCTACATCTAGCACATCTTTACCGACCAGCATCCCGTTAGGTCTGCCTGCTTCGATTTGAGGAACCAAGTCTCTTAACTTGTACCGGAAACCAGTACGGTCACAGAAACCAAAGGCGTGTTTACCGCTTGCGTAGCTGCTCATAAGTATTGATACCCGCCGGGAACAACATACAAAGCAGCTTTTTCACGGTCTGAATCAGCCGCCATTGTCCACTGCTCTTCATAGTTTTCTTTTAAAAACTGAAGCTTAGGAGCGGCTTCGGCTCTTTTATTGGCAATCATGTAGGCCAGTCCCGCTGTCAGGCATGGCAAAAATCTAGCAGGCACATCCATATCCAAAGAAGCTGGAGAGCCGCTATCTTCTACACGCTCCATGTAATAGTAACCAAATGTCCATGTCTGGGAAGCGTCAGGAACAGGCCAGACGTTAACTGTGATACCTGTAGGCGCTCGTTCTATCCAGTATTGAATAGGTCTGCCTTGCAGTAATTTGTTAGTCTGGTGAGAATACTGAGCAATAGAAATACGTTGCATCGTAAGGTCTGACTGCCTGCTAACATCGCCAGCGTTAGTACGCATAAAGGCTTCTACTACATCAAGTATCTTCCCGTTTAATGTATATGAGCCAGTGCCAGCGACCAGTGTTTCTGTTGTTCCTTTTACAGTCCAGAGGTTTAAGCCTCTGTTCTGCCAGTCAAGCATAAGAAGGTTTAAGCTGCGTCTTGCAGTCCTGTAATCAAAACCAGAACGTAACTCTATCCCGCAGCGCTCATAGGCTTCTTCAATAATATCGCCTAAATCAAGATTGAATGTAAACGTGCCGCTGGTTGCCATTAGACAATTCTGCCTCTTGTGTGTCCTTGCACAGCCCTGCCATCACCTAGCCTGCCGCCTGAGAACATTTTTTTGTTAATCCCACCTTCGCTTAACGCGATTGCCATTGCTTGGTTTTTGTTAGTTACCTTTTTGCCAGAGCTAGACTTTAGCTTACCGTCTTTAAATTCGCCCATAACATAATTAACTTTTTCTTGGCCTTTCATAGCTATCGGTTCCTTGCGCGTCTAACACCCTGAATGGCAGCTCCAGAACCTCTAACTTGCCCACCAGTATTCATTTTGCTTAATGTCTTAGCTAGGTTGGCTTGTCTTCGAGTAGTGGAATTGCGCGATTTAGAAAGTTTGTTTAACTCAGACTTACTGATGTCTTCGCCTTTCTTAACTCCAGCTTTCTTGCGTAGACTTCCGGGGTTCTTGATTGCCTTTTGTATCCAGTTTTTATCTTCAGCCATACCGCCTCCCGCCATGTTTCTGCTTCTGTTTGTCTTTCTTGAAGTGACCACTAAGTTAGAAGAAGAGTTGTTCGTAGGATCGCCATCACGATGATGAACATCTCTACGGTCTCCCTTGTTCACACGACCATCTGCCAGTAAAGAATTACGCGCAGCATTACGGGCTGCACGATTCTTCTTTTGCTTTGCGCTTGAGTGATAAGAGTCATACTCACGGCGATAATTTCTAGCCATCAAACTGAGCCTTATAAGCGTCTTTAACCAATGAAGCTTTCTTCTCTCTTCGATCAAGCTCTACCCCAAACTCACGGGCAAACTCTTCTAACTGAAGCTTGGTCATCTGATTAAGATCAGCTTTAGAAGTTTCTTCTACTTCCTCAACTACTTCTTTTTTTTTAGGCGCAGCTTTCTTTTCAGGAGCAGCCTTCTTTGCAGGAGAACCACCCATAGACTTTAGTTTAGTCTTAGCTTCCGCCTCAGTCATAAGCTCAAAAACTGAAATGTCATATTCGCCATCAGCATTCTTTGACCCTATCTGATAAACCGGATCGCCGTTACTAAAGTTTCCGTTTTGGAAGATTTCTAGTTTAGCCATAATTTTTAACGCCTTTAATAATGATCATGTAGGTATCACCAGCGGCAGCGCCATTAGTAGTAAACAGAATATCCCCTGTTACCCCTGTGCCTGCGTTGTTAGGTATTGCGGTGAAGTCTGAGAAATCCAAGGTATCGGAATAGTTCTCAGGAAGGGTAGTAAGTAGAACATTTGCGGTCGCGTCCAAAAATATACTTACTGACATATTGTAAGTAGAAAACTGAATACCTGTAACTGATACGCTTGTACACGCAGCTCCTGTTCTCGGCTGAGTGCTTAGGTCTGAAACATTGACCTTGACCACCGCGCTCTCACCAGTGGAGTCACTTACGTTAGTGAACTTCATGACAAGATTGCGAGGGCCATCCTCGATAGTCTGGGTTGTTACTGCGTCTGCCATAGTCGCCTCCAAAAAAGAGCGGGGCTAATGCCCCGCTGCCAGATTACGCATCTGCGAAAGGTGTTTCCAAAGTACCAGAGCCAACCAAAACGCCAGAAACCTGCCATTTGTTAGCGTAAATAGGAACTACCTGAATAGTGGAGCCAGCTATGCCGCCCTTCGTAGTAGTGTTGGTGTTGATCACATCATTGCTACTACCGTTAGGAATATACTGTTCCGCCGCTCCGCTTTTGCCGAGAAGTATTGATCCCAAAAAGAGATCGCCCGGAGTTCCTGTTCCACCGCATTTTAACGCTAGGGTGCAGTCAACAAGAAAAACAAAGTTGTACTGAAGACCAACATTGTTAGCGGTGTTTGGATCGGCTCCCGGCCCAGCAGTAGCAGGGTCAGCAGTAGTGCTAATTTCGGGGAGAGTCACAGTCAAAGAAGAATTATTAATAAGAATGATTTTGCCAGCATGGTCAGCAGGGGTGATTGTTGCGTTAGCGGTTATCTCAACAGTCGTTGCTGGGCCTCTGGAATACATTCCAGCCAATGAACGCACTGGCCCTTGAAAGGTTGTTAAAGCCATTAGAGTTACCTCTTTACGAAAGGATTCGTCTTAGCGTCTTCGTAACGTCCACTGGGATGGTCGCTAAAACTGATATGTTCCCAGAATTAAACAAACAGGGAGCCGAAGCTCCCTATCTGTAACTCTCTTACTCTAGGTAGCTCCGGGTGAACCGTAGATGCCTAGTGGATCAGAAACGCCGAAGCTGTAACGCTCTCGCGCTTTGTAGCGCACGTTACCAGTGTCGAAATCACCGTCCATTGAAGTTTCAAGCGGAGTACGCTCGAAGTGTTTCATTCCATTTGGTACATCAGTAATTAAGTACCAAGCGTTGTTGTCAGTCAGGTAGTGATTGACAGCATACCCTTCAGGAATGGAGCCATTATTCTTAATGGCATTGATGTCGTTATCAGCAGTGCTGACACGCAGTTCCGAATCTAGGATTCGGGTTGCTACAAACATCAGGTTAGGTGGAACAATCAAACGTCTTGGTCGTGCCGCAATAAGAAGTCCACGCTCATCAGTGTAAGCAGCAATACTAATGACTGCGTCTTCTAATGAAGTTTCATTCAAATCAGCCGCTGTCGCAGGACGATTAGAGTTAAAGCCACCATTAACTTGCGGGTGACCACCGCCGCCAGTGATACCATCGCCAACTGCTGTGAACAAGTTAACACCATCGCCAGATTGATAAGCGCTAGTGAAACCATTATTTAATGGGACAGCACCTTTAACTTGCTTGGTGTAAGCCATCGCTCTCGCTAAAGCTTTGGTGTATCGCTGAGACAAAGATGCATAGAGGTTATCCTCCATTGCTTCTTCAGTAATAGCGAAGCCCTGAGCAATAGTTTCGTGGGTGTAGCGAGCGGTGAAAGCTTCTTGCGCTGAATCATAATTGATTGCAGAACCTTCAGGCTTCACTGGTGCAGCACCAAAACCACTTAACTTTACTTCTTCTTCAAACGAGCGATCAGATGTTTCAGTTTCGTAAATCATCTTATCTTCGTCTTCGTACTTTGCATACTCTAAGCCAAACAGGGCGTTAAGACCCGGAAGTAGCTCTTTGAGCATTTGCGCTCTTGAAATAGCCATTCGCTAGTCTCCTTATACGCCTGTAGCGTTTCTGTATTGTTGCATTCCTTCGTTATAAGTAAGGAGTACATCAGTGAAAGCATCGCCTACTTCGCTGTCTGGGCCAATCATAAACTCTAAAATCCGTAAAGGTAGAGTGTTAGTCGTGGCAGCAGTGCTTGCGTCAACCGCATTCTTGCTTCGACCAGCTTGGGTAGTACCCGCTGTTTGAATGATGGCAATGTTATTGCCAAGTGTAGTTTGTGCCAAAGAACCATCAGCCTGCATTCTAAATACAGCATCAGGGTCATCAAGCACATAAGCCATAGCGTCAGACGCTACAGTGCCAGTAGGCCACTGTTGGTTAAAAGTTGGCTGGCTGGTGCTTGGGTCTGTGTAAAAACAGCCCATAAATATACCAACCGGAGTAGCAGTAGCTGTACCCGTATCTTTTTCAACAGTGCCAGTATTAACTAGCTTTACAAAATCGCCATAAAAAATAGTAGTGCCATAGGCGCTGGCTATTTTCATGTGACGAACTTTACCAGAGAAAGAACCGCAAGCGCTTAATCCGCCTACTGGCTCTGCTCCCATCGGGGTTGCAGTAGCAGCCATATCAAAGTCCTCGTTAGAAAGACAATCCTACCAATAGATTATCTTTTACCAAAAGTTGTCCTCGAAGAATTCTCCTTATACAGAGGCATTCGAGGGTCTTCTTCCCGCAGAAAATTATTGTCAACCGCTTCCATCTGACTAACCGCTATCTTGTTATAGTATTCATGACGCTTATCAAGCTGCTCTTCTGGAATCGAGCAAAGCAATAAGCCTCCGTATTCTATATTGTTAGGATAACGAGTATCGTCTTCTTGGCGGAAATCAATTTCAGGATATTCCGATGCTATGCATGGAACCCATCCCTCTCTCATTTTCTGCGATACATTAGTGTTGTCTGCCTGTCCCAGCATAGAGGTACGAATCCATCGGTGACGAATTCCATCTCTTCGGTCAGGCTTAGGTAATGATGACGCGGGTATCCACGCATCAGTATCCCGTTTTGAGTTTTCCCTAGAATTATTTTCTTGGGTTGCGCGTGTAGTGTCTTCAGACATTAGCCAGCCTCCTGTTTTAACATTGACTCGGCGTATTGTTCGTTGGTAATTCCCAAGCGCTTCGCGAGAGCTTCTTGAGTTTTCGTAAGCGAGACTTTGCGTGTCTTTGCACCATTGTTCCTATTAGGACTTGGTGCTACCACGGCGGTACTTCTGCGTTGACGGGGCGGAGTGCTTCGTTCCTCTCGCGCATCTTCAAAACCTGAGTAGTCAGGAAACCGTTCACGCATTCTGCGATCTACTTCAGAATAATATCTGTTTGGATCGGTGTTGGCAGTGATGCCTTCATTAAAAAGATTTTGATGAATAGCTAAACCGACTGCCGTCATTTCCATATGCATTGGATTAATAGATTGTCCCTGTTTGGCTTCAGGTTGAAACCAAGGATTCTCTCGCATCCAATTTTGTTGATCTTCACTAACCACAGCTCTCTGTTGTTGTTGCTGAACAGGTTGTTGCGGTTGAGCGGGGTGCTGTATCCTATTAGCTTCCGCTTGTTGTTTAGCAACGGTGCGCCTTAACCTTTGCTCTCTTTGCTCCATGTCTCTGATCTGAGCCTGAGCTGCACTAAGCTGCTCTTGACTTGTCACCAGCTTGTCTGCATCACCTTCTTCGTGCGCTTTTTTAAGCTCTTTCTTGGCAGTCTCAAGTTCAACCTGAGCCTTCCCTTTGGAGCTTTCGATGATTGCATTTTGGCCTTTAGCCAGCAAACTTTCATATTCTTGGAGCTTTTGCTGTTGTGCCTTAGCCAGTCTTACAGCTTCATCACGCATCCGGTGTGCTTCACCAGTTTTTCGCTTGTCTGCATGATTGATTGCCCTAAGCTGATTTATTCGCTTTTGAACACCCTTGCTGTAAGTCTTTAACTCATCATCCGTAAAGCCGTCATCATACTTAACATCCGGCTCAGCAAGTTCCTTTGTTCTTTTGCGGGGCTTAACTTCTTCAGGAGGGGTATCGTCAACGATCTCCACCTGTAGGCCGTCTTCTTCTTCAGAAGGGGCTTCAGCGTTTTTAACGCCGTGTTGCGTCTTGACACCAAAGAACTTGTCTTCGATAGACGTTGTTTCTTCTTGCTCTTCTACTAGCTCGCCTTCGCTCATATCTTCATCACTCCTCTTGGGTCTTCAACAACAGCTTCTACGCTGTCATCGTTGATGAGTCGAAACTCTTTGCCATGAACCTTAAATCGAGTACCTGAATACGATCTCATAATAACGAAATCACCTTCATTGCAATACGAGCCATTCGGAAAACGCTTTTTATCAGCGTAAGCATCTGGCCCTAATTTAAGAACAAAACCTACGATAGAACCGACTTCCTCAGCCTGCACAGTTTCCTGAGCTTTGAGAATGCCGCCTTCGCTTTGTTTGTCTGGCTCAGGCAAACCAATCAAAATCTTGTAGCCTTTAGGCTCAGGAAGTTGATGAGCTGCGCGAGTATCTGCGGTGGCTTCTACTTCCACCGATTGTACTTCTGCTAATGCTTCTGCCATTAGTATCCCTCGCACTGGAAGAGTGTCCAGTGTCACTGCACCGCAATAGGCGGAGATTAGTTTCGTTCGATCTGTTTGTTCAGATCGAGCAATTCTCTTTCAGCAAGCGCGAGTCCTTCAATGACTCCGCAAGCTTTTGAGTATTCTTCCATGTTTCGACAACCACCTGCGCTTACATGGTCGGCTGTTTCGTTCATTATGATTCGTATTTTTTTATTCAGTATCTCTAATGCGTTACTGCTAAATACTTCACTCATCGCGCTCTCTGTTGTCAATCATGTCTTCGCGCTTAGTATCTCTCTTATCGATCATTTCTTCAATATCTCTATCTCTTTTGTCGATCATCATTTCTTTTGCTATCTCGACTCCCAACTTAGCGCCTTCAATCTTGTCTTTAGAAGCGATCTTCCGCGACTCTAGTTCATCTTGTGTATTGGTTTCGGCTATCTTAACGCCAAGCTTAGCACCTTCAATCTTTTCATCAGTGGCAAGTTTGTCTCTTTCAAGATCGTCTTTAGCAGCCGCCTTCATAAGATCAGCTTCAATACGTGCCATGTCGGTTTGAGTCTTGGACTGAACTTTAGCAGCCTCAATATCCAGTTCAGCTTTTTGTAGCTGCAATACTGGGTCTTCTGCCTGCGCTGCCATTTCTTCAGCCTGAACCATTTGTTGCGCCTTACCAGTTAATTGTTCTGCGGCAGGAGCGACAAGCTGGGAAAGCCTGAACTCAATATCTTCTGGAAGCGTAGAGTCAACTGGTGGTAACGGAACACCTAATTCTTTTTCTATGTCGCGTCTGTATTGGAAAGCAACGTGTTCAGCAATGTGAGCGGCAAGAGCAGCCTGTTTCATTTGCGCGTCCGGCGCTAGATTTAACATCTCGGCTATCTTGGGATCATTCATTGCAGCAGTATGAACCTCTATATGAGCGGTATGGTCTTGATAAATAAAAGCCCTTACAGGCTCACCAATCATTAGGTTCATGTTTTCAGAAATCGGATCAGTTGGCTTCATGTCGTCATCTGTAGGAATAATCTTGTCTGCGTCTCGGATGCCTAGAACTTCAAGCATCTGACGGTGCAATAGAGGCAGGTTGTACATCTGTGGCGCTTGCTGCGCCAACTGGAGTGCTGCCTGATACTGCATAATCCTTTGCGCCATAGTCCCTGCGTTTGGATCACTAACCGGAATAATGTCTACACGGTCATCAAAATCCTCAGCGGTAAGAGCATTAGCTGTACTTTCATAGGGATACTCGGTTGGCCCATGATCTACCACAATATCGCACAGGATTTTCAGTTCTTGCTTCATTGAGGCATGAATACGAGCCTGAACTGCGCTAATTACCTTCATTTCGCGCTCTAGGAGCGCAAGAGTTGTGCCAACTGGAGCTTCGCCATTAATATCAGCGGCTTTTACGTCACCAGCAGAGGCAAACCTTCTCCCGTCTTCTACAATTTCCTGCAACATTGTATGGAGAACGCCAGATGGCTCTTTGTACGGCAAAAAGGTGATGTTATCCCTGATAACACCGCCCGGAACGTCCACATCACGGAACTCTCCCGGCATAATTGGCGAATCATCGCCTTTAATTCGCAATCCACGCGCTTTTAAGCCGCCCGGAAGGTTAGCTAGTGTGCCTGCGTCAACTAATTGGCGTAATAATGAAGTGGCAGACTTGGTTAAGCCCCCAATCATGTGGACTAAGCCAAACCCGTAGAAGCCAAGCCCCGGCAAATACTGATAATGAACAAAATGTTGACGTTTAAGCTTTAGTGCGTCCTCTTCTCTCCAGTTTCTGCGAATGGAAAGAATGATATTGGACGATTTATCAACGGTAATAATGTAAGGCAGGCCAATATTGGTTGGCTCGCTGTTGTCTAGGTCTTCAAAACCCGGAAGGTCTACGTTGACCATCATTTCCAGCAAGGTATGCCTTTGGTCTACCTCATAACTGGGGTGGTCTCCTGTTAACTTGTTGTATTTAGCGCTTATCTCTGTCGTGTCAGGAGCAGGAGCAGGCAGTTCAACGTCTGCGTAGAAGCCACTTTGCTGTAATTTCAGCACATCGTTAGCTTCCATCTTCATTACATGGGTAGCTCGCTCTGCTGTTTCCAGATCAGCCGCTCCGTAGCTCACTACAAAGTCTTCCGCTGGCACAAACATGCTGCAAGCTCTACCTAAATTTGGGTCATAGTAAACTTTTCTAAACGCTGATCCTGCAATGGGTAGGGAAAAGAGAAGTTTTTCTGTTTCAGTTCTGTATTCGGGCATCTTAACGGTCATCATGTAGTTAAGATATTCCTGCACCCGCTGAGCCTGCTTAACCTTTTCGTCAGTAAGCTCTCCTATAATGGTGGTCTTGGCAGGGCCACTTGCAGGAAATATTTCCATAATAGTTTGAGACTGGAACCTAACCACTGCTTCACTCAACATAGGGTGAAACACGCCACAGGCTCCATCCCAAGGCGTAGTTCTGTCTTCAAACTTCATGCCCAGCAGATCAAGCCCTTTAATATAGGACTCTTCCCAGTCGTGTCTGCTAGTTTTGTCGGCGTTATAAAGACCCACCAGCTCACTTCCAAGCGTGTCCAGTTCTGATTGCTCCATAAAGTCAACCAGATTGGAGTCATGCTCGGCCATTGGCTCTTCATCAAAGCCCATGCTGAGTTCCATGTCATCAGTAGAAATAGTCACCTCTTCAGGATTAACTATTTCTATCTCGATTTCTTCAGCAGTGGGAGTGTCAGCTCCGTTTGTATATAAAGCTTTCTCTATAGCCACTATGCCACCTGTTTTGAAAATCTATGCTTACGTGATCTTGGAACCCAAAACCCTTCAGCCTCAGAATATTTAAGTCCCTTCACTTTTCTTATTTGACCATCTGGAAAAACAAAATCTGTTTTAGGATCAGTCAGTCCGTGATAATCAAAATTTGCAGCCTTATAAATTGCGCCTGTATGGTTATACGCAGTATCAGCGTAAGTAATAATTAACCTTACGGGATAATATTTTTTTAACGCTTTAATGCTTTGGGCTATTAAATACGAACAAGAATTTTTAGGGCTTCCTTTTTTAAACGCAAGCCTTGTTATTTCAACAACCCCATGCTGATTGGTCTTGTCATACAATCCTTTTATGCTGTGAGGGTTAGGAATTCCATAAGTAATGGCTCCCCATACATTTCCTGTATACGTTGCTCCAAAGCTATAAAGAGCCAAAAAGTCTTTATCTCCAAAATAGTGATGCTTTAAATAAACAGATGCAGCTACACCTTTTGAAATTTTAACAATCTTAAATTGCTTTGGAGAAATAACAGAAACATTATTATTTTCATCAGCGCTAAACAAATCTTCCTGAATTTTCTCAGTCACTAAGTATTTTCCCTAAACTGACCACCTTTAATTGCAGCTCCCATTCCGCGAGCCTTAATAGTTTTAGTTTTAGGTGCGCCCATATCAATGTTAACAGCCGTGGTAGAAGGCGTTTTTCCGCCTTTAGCCAACAATACATCTTGGCCCATAGCCATGCGCTTGTGCTGATTAATCAACATATTGCCTTGTCGTTGTGTGCTTGGGCTGGTAGCTCTTGAGCGGGGAACAGCTCCACGGGTCATGGCATTGCTTTCATTTCTGCGAGAACCGTAAGACTGAGACTTCGTGCTTTCTCGACCATCTATATTGCCCAGACGCTCATCAAGCTTGTCTGCTGTAGTCTGTCTTCCTGTAGCCATTTTCTTAACTGCTTTTCCGCCAGTCTTTAAACCAGAAGAAGTGGAACCCGGACGATTGCCTTCGCGCATCCAGCCTCGGCTTCGCACGTATTTGTCGAAGTTTCCTGTACCTTTACTTTGAGCTTTTTCAGCGTCCTTCTTGCTTCTGCCGCCTCGTTTCATGCCCATGTTGCCAGCTTCATCTCTAAGACGATCCATCTCGTCACGGGCATTACGCTCACGGGAACCTACGCGAGCAAGCTGATCTTTTTTGTCTCTGCGCTCAGCAGCGTCCTTGGGACGGCGAGCCTTAACTCTACGCATCTCATCGGCTGCATCATCCTGTACGCCAATAACTCTGGCTTCTTCATCACGAAGGTTTCGTCTTCTGTTCATATCAATTTAACTCCGTTCTTGCGGGGAACTCTTCCGCCTGTTTTAAGGGTAACATAACCGCCTCTTCTAAAAGGAACCAAAGGGTTTTCTAAAAAATTGGGACTTTGGGTAGAAGGAAACCAAGGGCTTGGAGCCGATTGACGTTGAGTCGTTCCTCTTCCAAAAGCTGGTTGTTGTGGCACTTGTTGTTGCGGAGCTGCTGCTGTTTGTTGATGAGGAAATTGAAAAGGAGCAAACCCCCGCTGTCTAGTTGGTATCTGGCTTGGTGCTAACATTCCAGTCAACGCCTGTGGAGAATTCATTGGTTGTTGTGGGTTTGTGCGCCCAGTAACACTAAAGTTAGGGTTTCCTAGCTGCTGCTCTTGTTGAGCAAACCCAAAAGGGGTCAGCACCGGGTTTCTTTGGTTAGCTACCATTCTAGCCAAAAATTGCGGATCAGTGGGGGGCGGATTAGGTAGACCAAGTCGCTGTCGCTCGGCTTGTAGGTCAGGACGCATCTGGGAAGCGTCTATTTGTGCTGCTGTTCGCTGCTCGTACCTAGCAGGACGTTGCCTCATTGCTGGAGGTGGCGCTAGTTGCTGCCCCTGCCTGCCTGCAAACGCAGAGTTTGATCCAAGTCTATCCTGACTCGCAGTTACAGTAGGCGGTCTTGCTGCTTGCTGCTGCATTAATCTTGGGTCAAGTCTTTGCTGCATTCTTTGTTCCAATCTGGGGTCAGCTTGTAAGCTCCCCCCAAGTTGATAACGTGCTACTCCGCCCCGTCTATAAGGCTTTTTAACTGCCTTACCGGGTCTCTTGGCAGTGCTGTTAAATTTACTGGGCATAGTTCACCTCAATGGGTTCGGGTTTAAATAAGGGTCTAGGGGTTTATCTAATATCCAAGCCGCCAATACAGCTTCGCAACGCAGGCGTGAGTCAGAATTTGCATTTAAATGTCGCCACGGAGAACAGCCATCATCGAAAAAACAACCTGAGTTTTTAGAGACAGCTTTTCTTGATGCCATGATTTCATGATTGCGATTCTTTAAATATTCTTTGCCATCATGGACTTCTACCCCATAGGGCAGTATATGGCGCATCCGCAACCTGCTTTTATCAGAGTCGGTGAGATCGCCTTTTAAATTATAATACTGAGTGGGTATCTTACTAACGTCTAGCAAGTCGTCATGCTTGTAGGTTTCCGGTGCTTCATGCATAGCTAGTTTCCCCGTTAATAATAATCTGCTGTTCTGGGCATATGAACTTCTTCTTGTTCGTCTGAAGACAGGCTTAAAAAGCCGCCTTGTCTGAACCTGAGTAGTGCCTGAGTGGATGAATCCACCAAGTCATCATGTTCTCCTGCTGGGAAAGCTGCGAATTCAGCAACCACTTCCTCGGCAAACCGGGTTTCTGGACACCAGACAACGCCTGATGCGAACAAGTCAGCAACAGCGTTAACTCTTGCTATCTTGTCGTTACCTCTGGTTGGGGTGTATTCCGAAACGGGGATTCCCATTGCTCTTAGCTCAAAGATGAGCGGTGTGCCAGCAGCCTTGGCTTCTACCACAAAAGCATCGGGTTTCATCTGCATGTACATCTCATAGGCAACTTTTTTCAGTTCGGGGAACTCTAGTCGCTCTTTGTAGGCATCAAGCAGAATTATATTAGGTCGGGTGCGCCCTTCGTCGTCAGGTGCGTAGAATACGCCCCACGTTGTGCAGGCTGAGTAGTCAGCCCGTTCAGTCTTGAGAAAGGCGGTGTCCCATGACTGTATTACAAAATCGCATTGGGGTGGATGCTCTTCTTCCCAGACTTTCCACCATTCCTTCTTAACCAGCGCACCTTCTTCTGCTGTTGGTGCTTGCTGATACTGAGAGTTCCACTTGCTTGAAGGCAGTTCGTTCTTTAGCGCCTCAAGCTCTTTAAGGCTCCAGAACTCAGGCCATAACGGATTGCCTGACGGCATTAGTGCCGGAAACTCTATTATTTCCCATTCGTCTACACCTTCACGTTGAGTAGAGGCTTTGACGATCTTGCCCGTCAGATCACGCATATGCCATCGCGTCATCACGATAACAATAGCTCCTCCGGGTTGTAGACGTTGGCGAGGGCCGGATGTGTACCATTCATAAGTCTTGTCAAAAACAGAGGGGTCAATGCTCTGTCCTTCCTGCTCACTATGAGGGTCATCAATGATGAGCAGGTCAGCGCCCTTGCCTGTTACTGCACCCCCAACACCGATAGCGAAGTATTCGCCACCTTTGCTGGTACTCCATCGCCCAGCCGCTTTGGAGTCAGCCCTTAATGCCAACTTTGGGAAAACCTTTTTAAAATCATCTTCATCGACTAGGTTACGAACCTTCCTGCCGAATCCTACCGACAGCTCAGCAGTGTGAGCGGTCTGAATAACTTTCTTCTCAGGGTACTGCCCCAAAAACCATGCTGGCAACAAATAAGAGGCAAACTCACTCTTTGTATGTCTAGGCGGCATATTAACTATTAACCGCTTTAAATCACCCTTGGCTATACGTTCAAACGCATCCGCCATAATCTTGTGATGCCTGCCCTCAATGAATGCAGGCCACATGTACTTGGTAAAATCTATAAAACCCTTCCGCGCCCCTTCCCTCTTCTTAGCCGTATCCAAAGAATCCAACAGATCAAGTATCTCTTTCTGCTGTTCTGGAGGTAACTGGTCTACAGTGGAAAGTAACGAAGGGTCTATTTTTACAGGCATATTATCCCTACGTAATATTACGTTACGTTAACTGACAGTACGTTGGGTTCCAACAGGTAACAAGAATTCCATCAAGGAATTCACTGGTAACTACACTACGTCAACTACAGTACGTTTAGTTTACGTATACTGTTGTCGTAACGATAATCAGTATAGCAGAGTCTACCTCTTGACAGAGACATGTCAAGTGTTACAACAGACATTTTTCCAAAAATTTGCAAAAAATTTTTTACCGATATTTGTGTGGCACTAAAGTTTGAAAAAAAGGGTTGAGACATGTGACGAGTGATGTGTGAAAAGTGAGGATTGTTGTAAAAGTGGGAAATCGTTTGCGTGGAGTACTATGTATATATACGAGGGTCGTTGTGTGGCTCGGGGGGGGGCTGTCATAGGGGGTGGCTTACTGGTAAAATGTGACACGTGACCCTTTACGGTAAAGAGTTACACGTGACACCTCGTTGACTAAGTGTGACACCTGACGTAATGGTACACCTGACACCTTACGACTAATGCGTTACACCTGACTCCTCGTCAATAACATCGTCAGCGATAAGTGCCAGCTCGCCCAGTTTACGCTTCAGGTCGTTGGCTATGTCATCGCTACTACGCTCAGTTACGTCTTCGATACGTGTCGTATACATGCCGCTAGTCTTTGCGAGTATCGATAGTGATTGCACTTGCGTAGGCTCTAAGTCGATAGCACCAGTTATGTGATCCCTGAGAGTACGTGTTACCAGTTCTTGGCTGGACACGTGCCGAGCTATATTCAAATCACCCTTTCGCTTGATTATCGAGTCGACCGTACTCTTTACGTAATCCAGCTTCATAAGCTTGGAAGCGCTATTCCTCACAGTCTGACTGCAACCAGTACTGTCGTATGCTTCTCGATATGCATCAGCCTGCGTCTTACCATCTGCAACCAGCTCGCAGAATCTCCGCTGTTTACCCGTCAGTTTGTTATCGCTCATCTTAATCTAGCCCCTGATTCCCTGTTGCGAGCAAGTATATCTGGCTGCTAGTGACAAGTCATCATTAGACGGCCTGAGAGGCTCTGTGACGCATTTACTTATGACCCCTACCGCTAGTATCTGTGACTAGATAACATCGCTTAGACAGATTTCGAGATATATGACATGTGTTATGAAGTGACGTAAGTCATTGTATTCATTACATAAAACCCATAATGCTGTTATGGGAGTGTTATTCCCTATAGATAGAAGATAGATTGTTTCTGATTAATCATTAAAGATTAGTGATAAAGACGTTGCACATATGACATTAACTGTGTTTATAATTGACACCTCAGCAGCAAGGGAACGCTGCTTATCTTTCGACACTGCTACGGGATGCGGCCAGACCCTCAGGGCAAACTGGCAGAGAGACAGCGGAATCCACGGCAACCGCTGAATAGGCTGAGAGGCTGCAAGTAAATTAACCGGACTCCTAAGATGCGTTAACGCGCATGGCTGCAATCGCCGCCCACTGGCTCACAGTGCAAAGGGTTAGCTTCATCATCGATGCGGCTTTGAGGATTGAGCAAACGCGCACCAGCAGCATGTAGTCAAAGCTGCCTATAAAGAGTGCGCCAGTAACGAGGTGCTGAAAACCTCAAAAGTAATACTCGAAGTCATTCCTGATGAGTGGCTTCTATGAATTACTTACTATGAAACAAAGGCACGTTATGAATATCACCTATGAATTGACCGAGCATTTCAGCGAGCGAGTGCGCGAGCGCAAGCTAACTGATCGACTCGAAGCAATTGCAGCCGCAGTGCAGCATGGCCGCAAGATTCCACAGCGAACCAAGTACGGCGAAGTACGCCCGAACCTATTCGCTCACATTGCTAACGACTTGACAGTGATAACCGCTCAGGTCGGAAGTATCACTAAGCTTTTAACCGTCTACGAAAATCAAAAGGCAACATTATGAATAAAGAAAATTTAACCGAAGCAATACAAACTCAATCGGTATCTGATGCGGTCAAGATGGCAGCGAATAATTTCCTGCTGATCGATGTATCTGTCAGCTTCTGGTCTGGTGTCGGCCAGCTTAATTCTGCTGCTGAGAAGGCAGCAATAGCCGCAGGCGCTGAGGCAACCGGAACGCGCATCTACAAAGATTTGCTAGGCACTTGGCATAGCAAACTAAAAGTAGTCAACCAGCACTATCGCCGACTACGCACTGTGTTAGGCGAAGAGACCATTCCTTACTCCAAAAAGGCTGAAGGCGAAGGTCAGCGGCGTGGTAAGAAAATGGTCAACGTGCTTCGTTATCCCGATGTTGCTGCGAATCTTGCAGACCTAAAAGAGACAGCGGAAATTGCACTGGCCGAATTCCTTGCAAACTATGACGATTACCGCGCTCAAGCGCTGGCCGCTAACTTCGGTACTTGGCGATCTGAAGCCGAACGCTTATTTCCTACGGCTCAAGAGGTAGCTGCAAAATTCAAAATTGAAATCTCTGATCCTGAGCCGCTACCTGTATTCAGTGACGGTCAAATCGGAAGCTGGAGTTTACCCGCTGAGATGCTGGGCAAGATTGTCGAGCAGTCTAATACTGCTATCGCTCAGCAGTTAGAGGCAGCTAAGCAAGAGTCAATTGATGCATCTCTCAAGGTCTGCGAGACAGCATTAAAGCAGCTCACTGAAGGCAAGCGCTTCAGCGAATCCATTCTGACTAATGTCGAGCGTGAGGCGGTCAAGCTTCGCGAGATGGCAGACGGCTATGACAATGATCCGCGCATTCAAGAGATTGCCGACGATATGCTGTCAGGTATAGCCAACGTGAGCAGCAAGGAAGAATGGAAAAACAACGAGACCAAGAAAATCGCCGCAGCAAAATCCGCTGCTACTACCGTCAAGAATCTCAAGCGTATGCAACAGGCAGCGCCAGTGGCTGTTATCCCTGACACCTCAGGAGTAATACTCCCAGAGCTAACTGCTGATCTAATCTAATCTTAACTCTATGAAAACAAAGGTAAATTATGAACATACTCACAACACACACAGAGCTAGTCAATAACCATCTACCTATCGTTATGAATACTTATCCATCAATGGCGGTCGGCTTAGTCAGCGGTCCGGGCATGGGTAAGACGTACCTGATGACTCATCAGGTCAGAGATTGCTGGGCTGCTGCCAACAACGTCAAGCCGGATGAGGTCGCTGTATTGGTATACCGCACCGCTGATCGTGAGGCGGCTGAGTTTGCTGGCTTGATGATGCCTAGTAAGAATGCTAACGGCGAGCTAGAAACCGTAGCAATTAAGCCGGACTTAGTGCGTAAGATTGACGCACTGCGAGAGCAGGGATTCAAATATATAGTCTTGGTTCTTGATGAGCTGTTGCAGTCATTCCCTGATGTTCAGAAGACTCTGTCTTCTACATTAGACCGCAGTGAGAATACCTTAGGCGGTCACGACTTAGGCAGCGGATTGTTTGTTTGCTTCACTGGGAATCGTCAGGCTGATAAGTCAGGCGCTAGACCAGCACTAGGTCACTTGCGTAATCGCGTGATCCAGTTTGAATTGGAAGGCTATAACGATTCGACTGTTGCTCAGTGGGATAGAGATTTCGCCAGCAAGAACGGCGTACTGCCCGCTCTTATAGATGTTGCCAAGTACCATGCCACTGACGGCTTCTTCGCTGACAGTGTGCCAGCCGATGGCGCTTACAATACCTTCCGAGGTCTGACTAATGTCAGCGCTTTGATCTCTACCTTTATTGAGCAGAAAGGTACTACCAAGCTTGATCCGGCGATGGTCTCGCTGATTGCTGCTGTGATTGGTGAGAATGCCGCTGACGTTATCGAAAATCATTTCGACTGTGAAGGCGAGATTCCTACCGCCGCTGAGATACTCAGTAATCCAGAGTCTGCATTGCTCCCTGATCAGACGGGTTATCAAAATCTGGCTGGCTCATTAGCCCTAGAGATTGCTGTTGATGAGAAGTCAGCAGATGCGGCGATTAACTACATCACCCGCTTGCGTCCTGATCTTCAGGTGCAGTTAGGTGTACGGCTGATCAGCAAATCTCGCCGCATGGGTTCAATTCTTATCAGCTCTACTGCTGCTGATTTCATTCGATCACACACTGATCTCATTCAACTAGCTAAAGACATCGAGGTATAAATTATGCAAGCGATACGACACTTTGAGAATGACTCGCCAGAGATGAGCGAATCACGCGAGTTTGCTGCTGCAATGATTATCCTGTCAGCCAAGGCTCGCATCTATTGGCGCTTGGTTGTCATGCATGAGGTCATTTGGACTGATCGCCTGCCCACTGCTGGCACTGATGGCATATACATCTACATCAACCCAGCATTCTTTATGGGTCTGCCTTCCGATAGTCAGCGAGCCTTTTTACTAGGTCATGAAGTCGGCCATATGATTCTGCGACACCCGCAGCGCGGCAAGGCATTCCGCAAGCGCGGCTATTTCAGAATCGTTAAAGGTTCAAAGATTCCTTTTGATCACAAAACGTATAACTGTGCTGGTGACTATGTCATCAATGCTGATCTGGTAGCGCATGGCCTAGAACCTATTCCCTCTGGCCTATTCGATGATCGCTTTACTCGCGATCACTTAGTGGATGAGGTCTATGCTGAGCTGTACGAAGAGCAGCAGCAAGAATCTGATGATCAGCAAGAATCTGATCAGCAAGAATCTGATGACACTGCTGGTGATGAGTCAGAAGCAAGCGACTCCGCTGAGTCTGGCGAGTCTAGCGAGTCTGGCGAGTCTGGCAAATCAGATGATGAGTCTGGCGATGAGTCTGGCGATGAGTCAGATGATGAGTCTGGCGATGAGTCTGGCGATGAGTCAGGTGATGAGTCTGGCTCGGAGCATGACGGTCACGATGTACATCTTGAACCTAAGTACGATGGCACTGCTGAAGAAGTCGCAGAGGCTGAGCGCGAAGATGAGCGAGCGCTGGACAAATCAGTCAAGGATGGAGCAGAGCAGCAGCAGCAAGCCATTAAAGAAGGCGAGCATGCTGACGTAACTTTCGGCGATGGTGTAGCGGGTAGCCTGAAGGCTGCTCAGGAACGCAAGTCAGCGCCTCTAACTTGGAGCGATGAGCTGGCCGACTTGCTGCATAAGTCAGGCAAGGGCAGCGAGACATCATGGGCTAAGATACACCGCCGCCGATTCAATCTACATGGCGTTGTCTCGCCAGTTACCAAGGGTGCTTTGAATCAGATCGCCTTTGTGGTTGATGTCTCTTGGAGCGTAGATCGTGATGCACTGGCTCAGTGCATGCATGTCTTAGCTGATGTTATCGATGAGCTGCAACCGGCTGGCGGTGCTGTCGTTGTATTCTGCGGTGACTCTTACGAAGGTCATGCTGAAGTATTCTCAGGCGCTGAGCTTTTAGAGCTTTACATTCCTGACGGCGGCGGTACTTACATGACCGCTGGCATCAAGTGGCTGGAAGATAACGGCTATGATCCTGATGTAACGCTGGTGTTTACTGATGCTGAGATGGTCGCATATGACATGGAATATGTTGTCGAATCGGGCGCGGTCATTGTGTTAGACGGACCGCCTACCACCTACGCTCGCTGGGTTATTCAGCGAGTCAATCCACGGGTTATCACTGTTGCTGATGAATCAGTAGCAGCATAACTTGAACCGCTGCCCTACGGGGCAGCAAGGTGTTATTTATGAAATGCAAAGACCCGTGGACTAATGCGGCCAAGCGTTTAAAGCGCAAAGCCAAGAAGGAAGGCTGGATTGCAGTGTGGTATTACGATTGCGGTTATCGCTACGGCTATCTGAAGACGCAAGGCCCGAAGTGGGCGCATCTAGTTGTATTGGTTTATCGAGACGGAAAGTATCAGCCCATCGTCAAAAAGTATCGACACCCTGTGACTTTGGAAAAACTTAACTAAAACGGCTTTACCAGAGGCCGCCTAAGCAATTTAAACGGAGTACCCCTAACGCTGGTATTCCCTAATTTTATGAAAAAGGAAATATGAAATGAATGACGGCAAAACTAAAATTACCTTTGATGAAGTTGAGATACGGCTAATGTTTCGAGCTATTCGTATGGTGAGAATTATAGATGGCGAAGATGAGCAGCAAGCGATTCTTAAAAAGCTGACCAAGGGTTATGCTCGAATAACCGATGGCCGCTACTTATGCGGGGACGCATGTCTTGCTTGGGAGCAAACAGACGTTGCGACTATGAGGGGTGAATAAAAATGAAAGACAGCACCTTTCATATTGATCTGCCGAACTGGCAACAACACAACGTGCCCTTGAAGGTGGTTGCAGAAGTGCATCCGTGCGAACCAGATGTTGGCATCATGGGTAATGGTAAAGTGTCGCTATGCATTGTCGCTGTCTATTGCAGCGAAGACGGCTATGACCCAGAAGAAAATATTATCCACTGCTTTGACCAAGAGCGGATAGATGACATCGCACACATAATCTATGAATCTAACTACTAACAAGTCAGGAGTAATAACTATGAGTTA
>Ga0208011_1000044_pt1 | contig 59431 bp, 48 predicted proteins | sample 7_EtaG_FD_184080 | JGI IMG/M metagenome (GOLD analysis project Ga0208011, IMG submission 184080) | Marine viral communities from the Subarctic Pacific Ocean - 7_ETSP_OMZ_AT15161 metaG (SPAdes) (version 2) | ecosystem: Environmental > Aquatic > Marine > Oceanic | place: Pacific Ocean | collected...
ATGCAAGATACACTGGACATGGCAATGGAACTCAACTGTGAGTTTGCAAACTTCTATTCAACCATGGCTTACCCCGGCTCGAAGTTATATCTCGATGCACTGAGAGAAGGCTGGGAGCTTCCAGAAACATATGTGGGATTTTCACAACATTCATACGAGACACACCCGCTGTCAACAAAATACATATCTGCAGCCGAAGTGTTGGGTTTCAGAGACGAAGCGTTTACAAGATACTACACCAGCGATAGATATTTGGATATGATTGAGGAAAAGCGAGGAAAAGCCACACGCCAGTCTATTGAAGATATGACAAAAATAAAACTTAAAAGAAAACTATTGGGAGATTGATATGCTAACGAAAGAAGATTTGATTGATTTTGAGAACGACATTGCAGCCTGTTTTGATGACGCACAAATCCGCGCCCCCGTTCACTTATATAACGGTAATGAAGAACAAATGTTGGAGATATTTCGAAAGCATGATATTGGCGATGATGATTGGGTCTTCGGATCTTGGAGAAGTCACTATCAGTGTCTTCTCAAAGGTGTTCCTCCTGAAAAGCTTAAAGCAGCTATCCTCAAGGGTCGCTCTATTTCATTGTGCTTTGCCGAGCAAAAGGTTCTATGCTCGGGGATCGTAACTGGTGTTCTTCCGATTGCAGTAGGTGCAGCGATAGATATTAAAAGGAGAGGGCTTCCCGGAAAAGTATATTGTTTTATGGGTGATATGACATCTGAGACTGCCGCAGCACATGTAAATATAAAATACGCCAGAAACCATAAGCTTCCTATTCACTTTATTGTTGAAGATAACGGTAAATCAGTTTGTACTGACACCAGAGCCACATGGGGAACTGAGAAGTTGACCTATGAAGATGTCAACGACGAGTACATAACATATTATAGCTATGACGCAAGTAAGTGGCCGCACGCCGGCGCAGGCAAGAGAGTGCAGTTTTGATTAAGTGGCTTAAACAAAAACGCGCCTCTACCTTGAAAGATTCTGTCATAATATATTCCCATCCAAGAAGTGGGTTGCATCTGCTTTCGCTAGGCATATATTTAATGGGGGAACATTTTAATAAAGAACACACATATGCGGAAGTTTGGGGAAACGATCACATGCCCTCACACCGACATTGGTTTCAAGATTTAGAACCGGCAGAAGTCGATTTACAATTTAAAAAACATATTTTACTATTAAGAGATTTTGGAGATCTCGCAGCAACCCAAAACGCAGAAACCGTAGCCGGACTAAATGTTCCCGGTTATACACAACAGATATGTAGATTTGAGCAACTAAAGTCTCCAAAAATGGTTGTATACTACGAAGATTTAATATCTGACAACAATACTTTTATAAAAGTAGCAGATTTTTTAGATATTAAATATGATTTAAAGAAAATCGATTTTGAGCACTTAAAGAAATATGCTCATGATTTATATTTGGACTCGGGACACAAACCATCGGTCAAACAAGAAGCTTCTGCGCCCCGAAAATTATGCAATCGTAATAACATAAGATTTAAGCTAAAAAACCAACAAGAACACGATTTGTTTGACAAATATCTAAGGAGATATGATAATGGGTAAATATTTTGATGAACTGCAACGAGCAATGACTTATCTCGGAGAGCAAGAAGATACGGTATTTCTAGGACAAGCAGTAGCTTATGCTGGCACCGCAATGACAAATACTCTTAAGGGTGTAGACAGAGAGAAACTAATTGAAATGCCAGTCGATGAAGAAATGCAGATGGGAATCACCAACGGACTCGCGGTCAACGGTTCTGTCCCAGTTAGCATCTATCCGCGCTGGAACTTTCTTCTATGCGCTATGAATCAACTGGTTAATCACTTGGATCGCATGCCGGCTTTTTCACACGGTGAATATACACCCAAGGCGATTATAAGGGTGGGCATCGGTTCAGAAAGACCGCTAAACCCTCAAGCACAACATACAGGTGACTTCACACAGTCGATTCGAGGTATGTTGAGAAACATTGAAGTTATCCGCTGCGAAGAACCAGAAGATGTGTTCCCGGCGTATTATAAGGCATATCACAGAACTGATGGCAAATGCACGATTGTGGTAGAATATGGTGATTATTATGGCGAAAAGTGATAAAAACGTACTTTTTATTACCGAGAAATGGTGTGATGCAGACCCCAAAAAAGGGTTAACCAACAATTATCATAATCTCTTCAAGACGTTTAAAGCAGTATATCCAGATACAAAGTTTAGTATTGTGCACTTAGATGAATATTCAATGCTGAAAAAGAAGCATATTGATACGTTCATACCAAAACTTATAGATAATTTGTCCCCGGATATTGTAGTTTTCTCTCTTTTAGGGAGATCTCACCTTAACCCAACAGATGACAGTTATAAATGCATTAAATCTTCAGGTGCTAAAACAATCTTTATGTGGCCCGACGTGTTCGATGGATGGGGAATACCAGAGATTCAAGAGTTAAATGACAAAGGATTTGCAGATTTACATGTTTGTTGGGGTTCAGAGAGGAACACTAAGGTCCAACATGATAATTTAGTCTGGTTATGGGCGCCCCAAGACGAGACCCTGTATCATCCACTACATGAAAAGATAGAACAAAGAATCCCGGTTAGCTTCTTAGGCAGCGTCAGGTATCCTGAAAGACAAAAATATCTACAACACTTGATAGATAACAAATCGCCCATCTATATTGACGGCGGACAAAGAGAAAAGGGACTTTCCGCTGCACGATATGCAGAGTTAATGAGAAATAGTAAAATAAGCTTGAACTTCCCGCAAGGACCACAAGGATACGACCAGTGTAAAGGTCGCGTTTGGGAGATTCTAGCTAGCAAATCGTTGCTTTTTGAGCGCAAAAATGAAGCAATCCAGAACTTTTTAAAGCCCGGTGTACACTATGTTGAGTTTAGTGATGAGCAAGATTTAGTAGATAAAATACAATATTATCTTGACAACGAGAACGAAAGGGATTATATTATAAATAAAGGTTATAAGATTTTTAAGAAGAAGTTTAATGCGACAGTATTCTGGGAATCGATAATGAAGGAGATTGATTGTGAGCTATAAATACGATGTCTCAATAATGATGCCGGCGATTAGAACAAGTCAGTGGCTAATGATGTATGGAAGCATTCTGAACTCATGCAAGAAATATAGTTGGGAGTTGGTGCTTGTTAGCCCCTTCGATCTGCCCGATAACATGAAACATTTTGAAAACATTAAAATGATTAAAGATTACAGTGCCCCAAGCCGTTGTGCACAAGTCGGCGCAATCGCTTGCGAAGGCGAATTCTTGTATCACTGTGTTGACGATGCTATTTTTCTTCCCGATGCAATTGATAACGCCGTGGAGTTCCACAGAAATAACTGCACAAATAAAGATGTCGTCAATATGAGGTACCGAGAAGGTGCCTTGTTTGGTGGTCCAACTTGGCCTCAGCAATTCTGGCTTGCATGGTATCATGACGAACTACGCTTGCCGGGTATTCCACAACATTATAAGATTTCCTGCCATCACTTTATGAAGCTTGATTATTTTAAAGAACTCGGCGGCTGGGACTGTCGCTATGAATACGTAAATCACTCACTGCACGACCTGATGTTTAGGGTGCAGGCTGATGGTGGCAGACTCTATGACTCCCAGACGGATGCAACGACATGCAATCACTATGTTGATAAAACAGGGGATCATGCGCCCATCTACGACGCGCAAACATTCTTTGATAAACCACAGTTTGATGAGATTTACTCTGTTCCAAACGCAGCTAATAAAAGAATCAAGATTCCGCTCGATAACTGGAAGCAACAACCCGATGTATGGGAAAGAAGATTTAAGAAAAATGATGAAGGCGAACTGCCTGAAAGTTATGAGGAGCTAGGATACTAATGGATGTGGGAGTAATTGGTGTTGGCGTCGTTGGAGGCGCCTGCAAATTTGGATTTGAGTTAGCTGGACATAATGTGTTGGTGCACGACATCGCGCTTGAAACTACAATCGATGATGTGATACCATCAGAGGTCGTCTATATCTGTGTGCCAACCCCGCGTGATGACGACGGCTCATGTGATATATCAATCGTCCGGCAGGTAATATTTGACCTCAAGGATCGAGGATATGAGGGCGTTGTCGCAATCAAGTCAACCGTTGTCCCAGGCACGACAGAGATACTAAGAATGCAAACGGGCATGAATATCATATTTGTTCCAGAGTTTCTCCGTGAACGATGTGCGATTACAGACTTTACCGAAAATCACGATGTGTGTATCATTGGCTGTTCAGATGATGAAACTTTCGAAATAGTGAAAGATTGTCATGGACCATTCCCAGAAAAGTTTGTTAGACTATCCCATGCTGAAGCGGAGTTCTGTAAATATTTTAACAATGTGTATAATGCAATGTTGATTATCTTCGCAAATAGTTTCTATGAAGCTTGCAAGGAACAGGGAGTTAACTATACCAAGGTAAAGAATGCGGTAGTGAACCGCCGGCATATTCATGGCAACTACCTCGAATGTAATGATAACTTCAGAGGCTTTGGGGGAATGTGTCTACCAAAGGACGTATCTGCCATGGCAAAGTTAATGGAAAATACCAATGTAAACTTTTTCCAAAATCTTTTAGACGAGAATAGCAATTATGAAGTTACGGTTTTCGAAGGCATGCGAAAGTGATATCAAATAAATATGGATTTATATTTGTTCACACTCCCAAAACGGGAGGAACTAGTATTGTTGACACTTTAAATAAAGACACAGATCAAGAGTGTAAAATATTATATGATGCCGATGGCGGCATATCATCCATCTATCCATCCTCAGAATTTTTCCCTTGGTGGGATTCTTGGTCCCAATACGCATCGCAACGCCACACCGCGATGCTAAAAGGGCTCCAACAACAACGTATCGAAACGAACACACCAGATCTGGTATTTGATATTCCCCTTGCCGGCGCCGATGCTATTTTCTCCACCTGTTCGTTAAACTCCGTTGGTAACGGCAACCTTAAGCACGTGCCATTGCGAACTTGGAGCGCGCTCATAAGGGACTCCCGCATACAATTTTATAATTCTTTTGCAAAGGAATATTCTTCAATTGGGACATGCAGAAACCCCTATAAAAGAGAGTTTTCATATTTTTTGTATCAAATAAGGACCGGACTACAAAAAGAGATAGAAAAAGCTCATTTTAAGGATCACAACGAAGTTAGCGAATATATTAGAAATGCATGGCAAAGGTGGTTTCTCGGAGAAAGCCTTCCAACTATTTTAGGGGAGTCTTCATTTTTACATTGGGATTCTCAAATATCTTATTTATATGATCCCTTTACTAACCAAAGGGTTACACATTTAATTAGGTCAGAACATTTAGAGCAAGATTACGACAAAATCTGTCGCAAACTTTCAATACCTCGAAAAAATGAAATTCCCTGGCTTAATACATCACCCTTTAAACAAGAATATACACCCAAAAACATATTAGAATGGTATACTGATGAAATGATGGACTTAATACACTCTCATCGGAAGGACGATTTTGATTTCTTGGGATATAAAAAAGGTAGCTTACGATGAAAAAGATCCTTATTACCGGCAGCCAAGGCTTTATCGGCTCATACCTCTGCGCAGAGTTTTTGTCAAAGGGATACAGTGTTATCGGCATTGACAACTTCTCAAAGTATGGTCCAATAACTCGTCCCCACGATAACCATCCCAATTTTAAGCTTATTGAAATGGATGTAATAGATCTCCCAAATGATAAGATCCTTCCCGAACTAGAGGAAGTAGAATATATTATTTCCGGCGCTGCAATGATCGGGGGCATTACTTATTTCCACAAATATGCGTATGATCTGTTGGCGACAAATGAAAGAATTATGGCATCGACATTCGATTTAGCTATTAAGCTTCATGAGAAAGGTATTCTTAAAAGAATCGTTGCTATCTCAAGCAGCATGGTTTTTGAAAATACAACCATATATCCGACACCTGAGACAAATGTTAAGACATGCGCCCCACCACTAAGCACCTACGGCTTTCAAAAGCTGGCAGTCGAATACTTCTGCAAAGGTGCTAGTGAGCAATATGGTGTACCGTATACGATTATCCGACCGTTTAACTGCGTAGGAGTCGGAGAAGAGGATGCGATTGGAGAGCATGAAGTAAAATCAGGAAACATTAAGCTCATGATGAGTCATGTACTTCCGGATATTATTAATAAGATTTTGAAAGGGCAAGACCCCTTGCATATCCTCGGCACTGGCGAACAAGTCAGGTGCTATACCAATGGCAAAGATATCGCCCGCGGCATCCGAATGGCTCTCGAAAGCGACTGTGCCCTGAACGAGGACTTTAATATATCAACTCCAGTAGCTACGTCAGTAAAAGAGTTATCAAAGGTAGTGTGGAATATTCTCAACCCCGGAAAAGAGTTTAGCACAGTATCTGACGAAGCCTACGAATACGATGTTCAAAAACGCATACCTAATACATCTAAAGCACTAGCTTTGTTAGGGTTTCAAGCAGAGATCGGTCTCGAAGAATCGGTTAGAGAAGTTATAGAATATATGAGGAACAAATGAGACCAGAGTTATCAATAATACTCCCCAGCATCCGCCCGGATCGCTTAGAGAAACTGTACGATTCAATACTCACATCGACAGAACGCACATTTGAGCTAATCATAGTTGGACCATATCCGCTACCAGAGAAACTCTCCGAACTTAAGAATGTAAAATACGTTAAGGATTTTGGATCTCCCGTCCGAGCCTCGAACATTGCAGCTTCTTTGTGTGAGGGAGAAGTCTATACATGGTTTGCTGACGACTGCATTCTATTTGAAAACAGCTTAGACAAATGCCTAGACGAATATCGCGCCATGGGAACTGACAACAAAAATGTCCTTGTGGCAAAGTATTATGAAGGACAAGAAGGTTCTACAGAGAGAGAGACGCTCCAGCCCGATAGCTACTTTAGAGTTAACGGCACGCCTGCAGGATCACCACACATACCAGACGATTGGTGGCTTTTTAATATTGCCTTTCTTTCAGCCGAGTTCTTCCATACTCTAGGAGGCTGGGACTGCTCTTACGAGGGAACATGGGCATCACATGCAGATATGGCTATCCGAGCCCAATACCTTGGTGCTAATGTAAAAATGGCACAGATTCCCCTCTTTACTTGCGATCACATGCCCGGTGGTACCGGCGATCACATGCCGATCTTTCAGTGTCAGCATCAGCATGATGAACCACTACTACAAAGCAAGTTTAGAGACCCAAATTGGTCTACGAATGTAAACCCAAGATTAAAAATAGATAATTGGAAATCAGCCCCCGCAGTTTGGGGAAGGAGATTTAAATAATGGCTCGTTATGATTTATCGATATGCCTCCCCGCTCACCGTACACACTTGTGGCAGCGCCTATATGACAGTGCCGCAGAGGCAGTTGGCGAAGACTACACATGGGAGATGGTTCTTGTCGGACCAAATGATCCACCACCTGAGTTAGCTGCAAAAGATAACTTTAAGTTCTTTAAGGACAAAGGGTCTCCTGCGCGCTGTGGACAGTTGTCAACAGTGTTAGCTGAAGGCGAACTAATGATGTGGGCATCAGATGATGGCTACTTCCTTAAAGATTCGATTAAAGAGTGTATAGAACTTCACGAAGACTTGCCATATAAGGATCTTGTGATAGTAAAATACGCCGAAGGAAGAGGTATCTCCGGCAAATGCCCGGAAGATAGCTATTGGACAGCATGGACACACCCAGACTTGCGCCTGCAGGGAGTGCCTGAAGACTTCCAGATCCACTTGTTGGCGATGTATAAGCTTGACTACTTTAGAGAGCTTGGTGGATTTGACTGCCGTTGGGAGCATTTGAACATGAATACTCATGACTTAGCTTTCCGCGCACAACGTGATGGCAGCAAGTTTCACTTCAGTCCTAATCTGGTCCTCACGTGTGATTGGAATCCAAATGAAGGAGACCATATTCCCGTGCAACAAGCCTACCATGCAAACGACGCACCCTTGTTCCACCAAGTATACTCTCAGGATCAAAGCGACAGAATAATCATTGATTATCATAACTGGGTAAAGAGTGATGCAGCTTGGAAAAGGAGGTTCCCCGATGGCTAAGACCATTTTGGTAACAGGCGCTAATGGACTAGTAGGTTCGGCGATTAGAGATTTAGAAGAACAATATCCTCAATATAGTTTTGTGTTCTCTGGGCACAAAGAGCACGATCTAACAAATGAAGATGATGTCAAGAGACTGTTCGAAGAAGTAAAGCCACAGTATGTAATACACACTGCAGCCAGAGTCGGCGGAATAGGCAGAAATCTAGCATCCCCAGCACAACAATATTACTGTAATATCTTAATGAATACGTTTGTGATTCACTATGCCCAACTCCACGGCGTTGATAAGCTGCTAGCTTTCTCGTCTGTATGTGCATTCCCCGCGGGCTCACCGATGTTACACGAGGATAACCTCCATGCAGGCGCCCCATATCCTGCGCATGGCTCTTACGCCTATTCAAAGCGTATGGTTGACGTACAAATTGAGGCTTATAAAGCTCAACACAACGTCAACTTCTGCTCTGTGATTCCGGGCAATATTTTTGGCGAGAACGACAACTTCAATCTAGAAGATGGGCACGTTGTGCCTTCTCTCGTTCACAAAGCATTCGTTGCCAAGAGAGACGGCGGAAGTTTGACTGTCTGGGGTGATGGAACTCCCCAACGTGAGTTTTTGTACGCCGGCGATGTCGCCCGCGTCTGCATGGAACTTCTTCAAACAGACGGTGACTTACCGCAAAGATTGATTGTCTCAGGACAAGAAGAGACAGAGATAAAAGAGTTAGTGTCAATGATCACGGACGCAACAGGATATGACAATATAACATGGCTAACCGATAAACCAAACGGACAAATGAGAAGACCAACAAACAAAGATGTGTTCAACAGCACGCTCCCCGATTTTGAATATACAGATCTCCGCGAATCAATCCAGAAAACAGTCGACTGGTTTGCTGACAACTACCCAACTGTGAGGCTATAGATGGCGAAAAAAGCACTAATAACAGGCATCAATGGGCAGGATGGTTCATATCTCAGCGAGTTCTTATTAGAAGAGGGCTACGAGGTCCACGGCATTCTGAAACGCAACTCCATTGCAGAGAACCAGACCGCTCGGATCCAACACATATACCCCGAAATAAAGAATAACTTATATCACGCGGACGTTACAGACATGTCCTCGCTGCTTTCGGTAGTGAACAAGGTACAGCCGGATGAGATATACAATCTTGCTGCACAAAGTCATGTACGCGTTAGTTTTGATCAACCCATATATACAATGGATTCTGTCGGCAGAGGAGTGCTTAACCTGCTGGAAGTAATAAGACTTACCAATTCTAAAGCAAGAATCTACCAAGCCAGCAGCTCAGAGATGTTCGGAAACTGCATTGATCCAGACGGATTCCAACGAGAAGATACTCCCATGCACCCGGTCAGCCCATATGCTTGTTCGAAATTACTTGCATATAGTCTTATAAGATGTTATAGAGATTCATATGGTATATTTGCTAGCAATGGTATTTTGTTTAACCACGAATCTCCTCGACGCGGCGTGAACTTCGTTACTAACAAGGTGGCCCTCGGAGCAGCGAGAATTAAGAAAGGATTGCAGACTGAATTGGCATTAGGAAACTTAGACAGCACCCGCGACTGGGGACATGCCAAGGACTATGTGAAAATCATGTGGCAAATACTACAACTTGATGAGCCCGGCGACTATGTTTGTGCGACAGGCACATCACACAGCGTAAGAGACTTGTGTGAATATGCTTTCCGTCGAGTCGGATTAGATTACCGCGATTATGTCGTACAGGATCCAAAGTTTTTTAGACCGACTGAGCTTCGCGATCTAAAGGGTTCTACAAAAAAGCTTGAGTCTGCGATAGACTTAAACTTTGAATACACTTTTGAGAAAATGATTGATGAAATGGTTGATCATTGGATGGAGACACTTTAATGATGAAATTGAATTTAGGCTGCGGCGATAGAAAAATACACGGATTTATTAATGTCGACGCGCGCCCAGATCTTAATCCCGATGAAGTGTGCGATGTCACACTTATACATGAGAAGTTTAAGAACGCAGATCTAATCTACGCATGCCATGTACTAGAGCATTTTCCCAATAAGCCATTCGAATATCAGCCCCGTACATGGGAAGATGTACTTAAAAGCTGGCACCAAGCCCTCAAAGAGGGAGGTATCCTGAGACTCTCAGTGCCGGATATCAAAGCAGCTTGTGAACACTACTTGAGAACCAACGATTTCCAATCAGTTCAGGCTTTCTTTTACGGTGGACAGAAATACGATTTCGACTTTCATTACCATGGCTGGTCTGAAGATACTCTAACTAAAGCTCTTTTGGATATAGGGTTTCGTGAAGTCAGGCGATATGATTGGCAAAAAACGGAGCATTATTATGTTGATGATTATAGCCAGGCTTATCTACCTCACATGGATAAAGCGAACGGAAAACTAATGAGCTTAAATATTGAAGCGATAAAATAAGGATAATAAAATGGAAATTGTATACCCATTAGCAAAAGAAACTATTAATGATGAAGATGTTGACGCGCTGTGCACATGGCTTAAGAGCTATCCTCGCCTCACAAAAGGCCAGCTGACTTGGCAAGTCGAAGAAGACTGGGCAAAGTACATTGGAACTGGATACGCGGTTTTTAACAACTCAGGTTCTTCAGCAAACCTCTTGATGGTTGCTGCGGCAGTACAAGCCGGACGCATTCCAAACAAGAAGATAGCAGTACCATCTGTAGGGTGGGTTACCACTATCTCTCCAGCAATGCAGCTTGGGTTAGAACCAATCATGGTTGGCTCAGACCCAGAAACGTACGGCATGGATTTAGACCAGTTGGAGGCAGTTTGCGAACGCGACCGACCTGACGCTGTTATCTTTGTCCAAGTATTGGGCGTACCGCACTACAAAGAGCGTCTGCTGGCGTTGAAGGAGAAATACGGGTTCATACTCCTTGAAGACGCCTGCGCGGCACTAGGAGCCTCCTACGCCGACGGAAGCATGGTTGGGACAGTCGGAGACATGTCTTCATTCTCCTTCTATTTTGGGCACCAGTTGTCAACTATCGAGGGTGGAATGGTTAACGTAAACGACCCAGAACTATATGAAATGCTACTAATGCTTCGCTCTCACGGCTGGGCTAAGGATTTGCCAAAGGAATCATATGACGAGCTTATGAGCGAACACGGCGTTGATGATTTTCATAGCCCGTTTACATTTTTTATCCCGGGATACAACCTAAGATCGACAGACCTGCAGGCATTCTTGGGCATTCGCCAGATTAAAAAGGCTGACTGGGCTGCAAGAAGGCGATACGAGAACCACTGTTTATATGCTGAAAAGCTCGAAGGATATGTAGAGTTTCAGAAGTGGGGAGACAATACTCCTGTATCGATTTCATTTGGAGCCTTGGCTAGCAGCACCGAACATCGCCGAGAAATAGTCGAAAGACTTGTCGCAAACGGCGTCGAAACTAGGATATATAGCGCTGGTAATCTTGGGCGCCATCCTTTCTGGACAGCCAAATACGAAGAGTTTGTTGATGAGCACAGTGATAAGATTCACTCTCAAGGCTTTTTCATCCCAAACTATCCCGAGTTGACAGCAGATGAGATTGACTTTATTTGTAAAGTAGTCAAAGGCGAAGTCGAATGAGGATTCTCGTAATAGGAGAAAGTTGCAAAGATGTTTATCAGTACGGCGATTGTGTCAGGCTCTGTCCTGAAGCGCCCGTGCCGGTCTTCCAAAGTAATCGACACCAAACGATTAATGGTGGAATGGCGATGAATGTTTACAACAATGTGTCCTCTTTGTGTGAGTACCCTGTTGATCTGATTACGAATGAGAATTGGACAGAGATCTTAAAAACAAGACTAGTCGATTTCCGTACAAATTATATAGTTTTGCGCGTAGATCAAAATGACGCCGATTATGAAAAGAGCGATATAACAAAAATCGAGTTTGAAAAATATGACGCAGTTATAATCTCGGACTATAATAAAGGATATTTGTCCGAGGATGACATTGAATATATTGCAACGCAGCATCCAATAACATTTCTTGATACAAAAAAGATTTTAGGAAACTGGTGCCACAATATTATGTTTATTAAGATAAATGAATTTGAATATGAGCGCACCCGACATCGTTTGGGAGAGGATATGATTGATAAGATGATTATTACTCTTGGTCCAAACGGCGCCAAATATAAAGACGAGTTTTATAAGGTGCCCAAAGTAGAGATAAAAGATACTTCTGGAGCCGGCGATACATTTATTTCCGGACTTGTTGTAAAATATGTAGAGACTGGCGAGATTGACACCGCAATTAAATATGCGAATGAGTGTGCCACTGCGGTTGTACAAAAGAAAGGTGTAACAATAGTATGATACAAAACAAAACGACGATATGGACGAACGGCTGTTTTGATGTTCTCCACCGCGGACATTTTGAGATGCTTAAGTATGCGAAGTCTTTAGGGGACTATTTAATTGTGGGCATAGACACTGATGAGAAAGTTAGGGAGGATAAGGGACAAAATAGACCTTACAACCATCAGAATGATCGAAAGTTTGCGCTTGAATCAATAAGATATGTTGACAAGGTAATACTTTTTAATTCATCAAATGAATTAAAAAACTTGATAAATGCATTAAAACCGGATATAATGGTTATAGGTTCTGACTGGAAAGGAAAAACAGTTGTGGGACAAGAGTTTTCAACTGTGAAGTTCTTTGATAGGATCGGCGATTATTCAACCACAAACATTTTGGAGAACAAGGGATGACATATGTATTTGATATCGATGGAACAATTTGTACGAAAGCAGTTGATTATGATTACGAGAGTTCAAAACCAATACAAGAAAGAATAGATTATATTAATAAATTATTCGACTCTGGGCACGTTATAATTTTTCAAACGGCTAGAGGTATGGGAAGAAGCAAAAACTCTGCTGCTTACGCTAACGCAGCATTTTATATTATGACTCAAGAACAACTCAAGAGCTGGGGTGTGAAATATCACGATTTATTTTTAGGCAAGCCCGCCGGCGATATTTATATCGACGATAAAGGTGTTAGAGACACGGATTTTTTTGATAACTTAGGAGCAGAGGCTAAATGAGTAAACCCACACATGAATTATCAATGTTCCACGTCGATAAAGGCTGGGGTTGGGAACGTTGGATCGTAAACACCGAAGAATATTGCGGCAAACTATTGTTTTTCAACAAATCCAAGCGCTGCTCGTGGCATTACCACAAGCTAAAAGACGAGGTTTTTTATCTGCAGTCTGGAAAAATGATGATTTATTTTTCTGACAATGATGAACTTGAAAACGCCACCCAACTCATCTTAAACCCCGGCGATAACTTTCATGTTTATCGAGGGTTGCGCCACCAAATGGTGGCACTAGAAGACTCGGAACTATTCGAGTTTTCGACACAACATTTTGACTCTGATTCCTACAGAGTAATCAAGGGAGATTAATTATTATGGAAACCAAAAAACTGCAACTATCTAACCAAGCCCTAGGCGCCATTATGATGGCATTACAAGAATCGCTTCTTAATGAGTTAGATATCGTGCCTATCCTCCGTGGATTTGAATTAACAGAGACCAACGAAGGACTTGTTGTTGAAAATCCACCAACCGTTCGTGTAACGAACAATGAGACAATCACTGACGAAACTCTCGAAGGGCTTGTTAAATAATGCCTCGCTACCGATATAAATGTCGGGAATGTGAACAAGAGCAAATTATCTTTCATAAGATAGAGGAAGTCCCCACTGAATGTACTAAGTGCACTAAAGTGGGCGCCCTAGATAAAATGCTTACGACGCCATTTGTTAAGTCGCGAAGTTTGGAAGAAGAGCAGGATCCCAATGTTGGGACACTGACTCACGAATATATCGAAGCAAACCGAGATATATTAAAGAAGCAACAAGAAGAATTAAAGAAGAAATCACATGAGCCGTCTTGAAATAACACTATCAGTAATACTGACTTTATCTGTATTAATTAATATAGGTATTGGGCTCTATACGCGCCTTTTAATCATCAACCTCTTGTCAGTATCAGAAGAGCTGAACGATCTGGAGATTATGGCTAAGGGCTTCTCATCTCATCTTAAATCCGTATATGAGTTAGAGACATTTTATGGCGACGATACTCTTAAGAGATTACTAGATCACGCAATTTCCTTCGACGAACAGATGAAAACATTTGAATTTATTATAAACCTTACGGAAGAAGACCAAGAAACAGATGACGACTACACCGACGAATCAGAAGACCAAGCGCAAGCGCAAACCGAGTAAGAGCAAAAAGGCCCGTAAAAACTACTATTTTACATCTGTGCACGAAGACGCGATTATCGAATATGTTCAAACAGATTCAGCGCGCCGCAAAACAGAACTGTACATAAACTTTATACAACCAGCTTTTGACGAGATGGTTGATAAAATAGTCTTTACTTATAAGTTTACTAACTTGCCCAATATCGACAGTTTAAGAGAAGAGTGCAAGATTTGGCTTATAACAATATTAGATAAATATGACTCTTCGAAAGGCACAAAAGCTTTTTCATATTTTTCTGTGATTACAAAAAATTGGTTTATCCACAAAGTAAAACAACAGCAAAAAAGACAAAGAAGAGAAATAAATTATAGTTCTATCCCAAAACACTATGAAGAGCAATTCTTATCAACCAATGAATCATATCTTTCAAAGCGCGTAGAGAGAGAATTTTGGACATCGTTTCATTGTGAAATGCAATCATGGGATGTAAATCTTATGAAAGAAAACGATCTCAAGGTTTATAAAGCTATCAACATCCTTTTTGAGTCGAAAGAGGACATCGATATCTTTAATAAAAAGGCTATTTATCTATATTTGCGAGAAATAACTGGGCTGAATACAAAACAAATTGTCAATTCGCTTAAGAAGTTCAGGAAACGATATCATAATTTTAAAGATGATTGGAACCACGGTAACCTGTAAAATTGGTTATATTTCTATTTAAAGTATTGGAGGGAAAATATAATTATGAGTAAGAAAGATCTAGATACGCTGATTGACGAAGCACTTGATAATATTCGCTCCGATCGCAAAAGTGCAAAAGAGTTCCTCAATGAGATAGCGAATCATATAGCGAAGGACCCGGAACAGAATAAATATTTAAGTCCCGTTGCTGCGAAACATGTAGAAACCATGCAGCGCTCTAACGAGCAGCTAGTAAAGATTATAGGTATTCGACAGAAGGGGCAAGCAAACAAAATGTCCCTAAGCGATGAAGATAAAGACAGCATATTTGACATGATTCAGGACAGCCCCACAGATGTCAACTAGTATATATGATTATAGTACTGTAACTTCACCATCTGAGGCTTTAGATTGGTTTAACAACTCGATTCGTAAGGCTGCAGAATATAATGTATTTGGAAACAAGACGGTTTTCGAAGCGGTTGTCCTTTCAGACGCGTATCCTTTGTCGGTGCTTGAATCGGGCGCCCCAGGTTTTCCCACCCCCGCCGGCGGCGAAACGGGACCAACCTGGGGACTTAACACCCGTTTTGCATTTCCGGCTAGAATAGTTGGCATGCCAACACCACATGCGTTCCTTCCCAATCCTTGTGATCCGCGGTACGAGGACGAGGCAGAATCAAGCTCTCTTAGCACGTGGCTTATTGATGCACATACAACATTTATATCACAAGTAGGATATTCTACTGATCCCAAAAAACGCCCTAAAATAGGAGATATCGTTGAGGTCCGACTAAAACCGGGCCCGAACGGATATGATTTGCAATTTGGCAATTTCATAAAAATACTGGACTCTTACCGTGTTGGTGCAGATACCACCGACCCCAAAGCATGCGTGAGTATGGCGAATCTCTTTCGAATATCTCCAGACAGCAGTGCCCTCCTAAGAACAGGGGGTAAGCCAAATCCTGATCCTGGCGAAGCTCCAGGTCCAAATTTAGAATTTACATGGGACGAGTTAGAAATTTTACGAGTTCCATTGCAGCCTTTATTAAATTATATTGCAGCCCGAGAAGGAAATTATGATTCTGTAAATAGGGGTAGTTCGGGAGATACGCCAGATGTTAGCCAAGTGATTGCCGGAGTCACAGGCTTAAAAACAATGACAATAGCACAGGTTCAAGCTTATCAAAAAGACGGCTCCAAGGCTGGCGATGTTGATATGTCCACTCTTCCAGGACGACCAGCACCGTCAAATACTCCTGGCTTGTTGGCTGTTGGAAAATATCAATTTATTCCCCGTACTTTAAGAAGTATTGTTAGTGACACAGGCATTCCATCTAGCACTCTTTTTAACGAGAACACTCAAGAAAGGCTTGGTGTTGGACTGATGGTATACAAACGCAGAACTTTAGGAAAATACTTGCTGGGTATGTACGATAGTTTAGAATATGCTGCACAAAATTTGGCTAGAGAATGGTCATCACAACCAATCGTGTGGCCCGAAAATAACTGCCAAAGAGGTCAAAGTCGATATTGCGACGAAGGTGATAATATGGCACACTATACTCCTGAACAATCCACAACCGCTCTATCTCAGGCCAGAGCAATGGTAGCAGGTAATGCCGCAGCCCAACAGTTGCTTCGCCGGAAAGGTTATATAGGAGACGGGAGTTGATATGAGTAATGAGGCTGATAATAACAATCTTTTTAGATATCAATATAGTGCCCTAAACGATATTACGCCAGTACTCCATCCGAGCCGTCTGAATAATACCTAGGAGAATTAAAATATGTCCATTGATGCCGAAGCATGGCTTAGAAAGCTCGAAAACAATAAACCAACAAGCACACCCTCCAACAGCCCCTTCTTTCATTCAGATGTTAATCCCGCAGGTCCAATTTTCATTCCTTCGAAAGCGGAGAAAATTGTTGGACAAGGAAACTCACAAATTGTATTTGGTAGAGATCGTTCCGGAAATCTTGCGTCCGGACGGGGGGCATTCTTAGAGTCACCCACGATTGACATTGTGGTTGGTAGAGGCGCCTCATCTCCGGATGGCGCCATCGGAACATTAGTGCACAATAACTTCTTCGCAGACGCAGCGAGAATATATGTTAGCGAAAACACCCGCGCAGATAGGAATTTTGATTTAGCTCTAGGAAGCATCGGGCATATGTCCGCTACAGGCTGCTCTGCTATAGTCTTGAAAGCCGATAACACACGCATTATTGGCCGCGGCGGTGTAAAAATAATCACAGGTAAAGCCCCTCGTGTTGCTGGCTTTGGTAGCACTGGCGAGACTTTATCAACAGGAGAGTCGATACTCCCCGCCCCTCCGATTGATTTAATCGCTGGCAACTATACCGGCATCCAAACAGTTAAAGGACCACTAGGAATCGGAACACAAGAAATCCCAGCACTACAGCCTGTTATAAGAGGAAAGAATCTAGAACACGGATTGAAGGAGTTGGTTGGGATCGTGGGAGAACTCTGGAGCGCCGTGTTTAACTTGAGCCTGATTCAGACAGGGTTCAACGGAGTTATTGGGGTCGACCCTTGGCGCCCATGGGTCGCCGCTGCAGCAGCCCCTGTGACAACACAGCAATTAACAAGTGTTATAAACAGTTTATATCATACTAGGGCCAATGCAATAGTTTGGGAAACAAACTATTTATCTCGCGCAGGGTACAAATATATTTGCAGCCCCAACGTTAACGCGACATAGGAGAGTTATGTCTGAATCAAAGTTTATTAAATGGCAAGATAGGGACAACGATGGGCTAATTGACGTTTGCGAAGATGTTATAGTAGATGTCCAAGAGTCCTGTTCGGTTTGCAAGCCAGATCCATCAGCAAGCATCCCCAATTGGAAAGATCTCACGATAGACGAGCCGTTCCTAAACGGACAAAACTGTACATACCAGATTACGGTAAGGACTCCCCTTACGACTACTGGCGCCCCAGAAGGCTCTTCTGATCAAGAGCACACTGACGCCCTTACTGCAACTTATGAGTTATACGCAACCGATGCGATTAAATCATTACTGGCAGTTTACGAGAAAGAAAACACCGCGGAAACACGAGCATTTGCTAGCAAAGGATTGTACGCGTCTAACTTTGATCTAGCTCCTTATCCCGGCTCAAGGCTCAAGCTACAATATTCAATTCCGACAATCGTTTTAGATTCGATCGCCGGGAGAACAGACACGTCAGATGACGAGGAAGAAGAAGAAGCAAATAACGCCGGCGGCGGTTCAGTAACATATAATACCACAGAAATATATAATAAAGTAATGACCGTCAGAAAGGCGCTATGGTTATACAACAATTATCTTAAGATTTATAGGTTTGTTGAAAACGGAAACCTATTCTTTGTCGATTCAAATAGATTATTTGAACTGGGCAACTATGGAGATTCGGGCTTTAGCGATTCTCTTATGGCAGATATCCTGCCTCAATTAGAGTCGTTCCTTAACACGAAAGATTTTAAGATACCGGGCATCGGCTGGCCTGGCTTTCAAAATGTGGTTGAGAAGTTATCATTCGCATTTGATGGTGAAAACAAGTTGACTAAACTTGAGGTGTTCACAGCCGGCTGCGGCGACAATGCTAGAGTTTTTGAAGGCACTCGATTGCGAGCCCTAAATAGCAAATCATCTTTTAAAGATCCAACTGCTATGGGTTATTTCATGAATATGGATAAAATGCTTCAAGATCTTAAAGCAAGAGTTCCAAAGTACTGGCTAGACTTCATCCTAGAATATACATACCCAGCAGTATATTCCCCAATAGAATCAACAAGCACCCTTCCAGGACAAATAGAATCTAAATATGAAACATCACAAACCATCACAAGTTGTGTCAAAGACGCATTAATATCCGAAGGAAAAGAACTAGGACAAGATCTTCTTGATGAGACTTTCGGAATTGCTGATGCAATAATGTACAAGTTTCATCGAAACCTATGTTACAAAGACTCGGAGAAATTAGACGAAGAGCTACAAAAACTTGGATTATTTGAGTATGCTGATCCAAATAACCCAGATACTGAAGAGTTTAGAGAAAATCTATTCGCAGTCGCTCAAGCACGTGCCTATGAGTCTTTAGAGAACGGCGATGGTAGTATATGCACCATTTTCTCCTCCCGAGACAGCGATGCACCAGAGGGCACATCTGCCGATACGCTTGACGATATGTACAACAAGCTCGACAGGATAAAAGCATGCGGACTATCTTCGATGCTGATGTCTGCAATTCAATGCCTCTTTAAGGGCATGACGTTAGAACAGGCGCTGTCAAAAGTCACGCTAGCAGCCTTAGAAGCAATGGATCCCACAGACCTATCGTCGTTGTTCATTCTGTTGCCTCCGGAGAAGCAAACCAAAATTGAACAGCTTGTAAGAGAAAACCTAGCATCCGGCGATCTATTTTCTGTCGTTGGTGGTGCTGGCGCCAAGCAGTTTAGTGATGTCATGGCCGGCAATGAAGACGCTTATATCACTGATTCAAGTCAGCCTGAAGAGTTTGGAGAAGAGGACACTTTTCAGACACCCGTTCTTACTGCCGATGATGTAAGTCTCGTGACAGCCACCGAAAGTTTAACAGATGAAGCTTCTGGAAGAGGGCAAAGCCAGCGGCAAGTTCGAACATTGGCACAACAGTTTGATTTATCAGGACAGCTCTCTGGGGGCTTTAATAATAAATCGGTTGTAGCGGCATATGTCCACGCGATAATAGAGGTATATCAGGATAATTATCTGGCGCTAATCGACTACCTAAACAAGTTCCCTGGCGCCGATATTATCGCGAAAGTTATAGCAACACTAGATTGCCCCGTTCCACCTGTCTTGGGACCTGAGTCTGGTCTTGAAATAATCAAAGAAGAGAACCTTCCCTCGTGTTTAAACATCGACGGGATAACCTTACCAGAACTAAAGAATCCATTTGGATGGCTGCCGGCGCGCCACGATCTACTCGCTGCGCTACAAGCTGCAGCTATTGAAGCGATTAACGAAGCAATCCTGAGAATGATTCAGAACGTTCTCCTTAGAGCTTGCAAGACTTTGAGCAGCGCCGCATGTAAAACTGTTGAGATAGCAACAGACGTTGCGCAAACTGCATTCACCGAAGCTACTTTTGGAGATCTCCTTCAAGAAACAATTTGCGGTGGCGACGAAGCTTCAAGCTCGGATCAGGCAGTGATTGACGTTCTTGGCACCTTGGGTCCCGGCGCCGTAGCATTAGCAGATGAACAACAAGCTTTGAGCTTTAGCCACGATCTGTCGATGTCAACCACTCGCGCAGAGTTGAGCGAAGCAACGCTGGGCAATCCGTCGGACACCCTTTTAGAAATTGTACTAAACTTAGTCCAATATGAATATCCCGATTATGCCGCAGCCTTTAACAATAAGCAATCGATAGCTGCCTTCTTTAAAAACGTTGGAAGCTTGATGCCCATGTCTGCGCGCAAACAGCTAAGAGATCATCTGGACACATTACCAGAGGATGATCAGGTGCCCGCAAACCCTTGTGCATGCGCAACTCCTGAACAATTTGAAGATTTCTGTAATCGACGTGCTGCGATTCTCGACGGAAGAGCCAGTCAAGTTCAGATCTCACACATGTGCGAGACGGAAGATGAATTGGGACCTCTCGCCAAGGCTCTACAATCGGGACCCTTCACAGACATACCACTTATGGGTACGCCCGGTTGCGATGATGGGCTGCTTCCGTTCGAGCCTAAAGAAGCAGTAGCGGTGTCTACTGCGGTCCTCGATACTCATCTTAAGCAGATAAAAGCAGATTTCACACAAGATATGTTGGGTTCGGGTCCCTTCTTTGAATCAGATTGGGGATTGCTAAATATGGTTCTCTCTGATACTCTGGGGAACCCTTTAAGTACCCACAATAGGAAGAAGAAGTGGGACATCGGAAGAAAACAATACGTTGATTATTATGTAGAATCTCCGGGTTGGATTCGGAACACCTATGATGACGCTAGCGATCAAAAAGGCGGATACCCAGTTAAGGTAGCCGAACGCCTTCAAGAACAGATGGCTGGTTCTGCGGTTGTCTACAACTCTAATAACGAAATCGCACCGGAAACAACTTTTACGAGATCATTTGATTCGCTGAGTATTGGACAAGGCTTCAACCTATTCGACACAGACATAAACCTCACAGAACTCCCAGACTTTGGCTATGACATCGACATAGAAGTTGATTGGTCGAATGAAGCCATTAAACTAATACAAAGCGCAAGAAAGAAGAACCCGGACGTGGTTCTGAAATATTATAATCACTTGGAAGGATACGGCTCCCTTATGGACCAAGATTCCTCTGTTGATTGGGCAGCTTCCCCAGAAAATCGATGGAACTTCGCATTTGACTTAGAGGTATATACAGCCGAAATGACTGATTCAGATGTTCAAGTATCTGACCGAGCCCGTCTTGGTCCGTTTGGTCGAGTTTTTGAATCGGGGTTATCCGGACCAAGAAACAGACCCGGGGATATCACAAGAATTAAACTAGTAGAATATAACAAAGTTACCGATGAGTCCGCTGCAGCAAACGCTCAATATAATGAAGGCGACCGTAACACCCCTGAAGAGGATACGCCGCTGCCTCCAAACATGATCACGGACGAAAGCGCCGTTAGTGAAACAGTCGCGTTTGAGTTTGCTGCATCCGACGATTCTTTTAAGGGTGTTAACTTGCTTAAATACCCCAAACTAGTAGGAGCCTTCACACACGAAAGTGCTTACGCACCACAGGTAGTTTTGCTGCATGAAATGATGGAGAAAAATGGGCAAGAGATTTCGATTGAAGACGTAAAATCATTTTATGATAAGAGCACTTCAGAGATGTATAACTCGTTATTGCAAACGGTTTCTGATGACAAAAATAGTGCATGGAAATATGGTGCTGAGTGGGATAATATAACTTCCGCTGATTTGGAATATGTTCTCGATGAGTCGACTGGCTCACCTAAATCTTATTACGATTCTGACTATAAGGAAGAAGACGGAGTATTGGGAATAAGTGGGTATCAGTGGCAAATGAAATACAACGGAAGACCGGGACCAAACCGGGTTTATTACCTTCCTCCTGCTAAATTTGGTGGCTCTTATATGAGCCCTCCCATCTATATCGCGCCGGTCCAAAATAAAGGTTGGCTTGGGTTTCTCGATGTGTTATTCCCTGAACCTAGTGCCTGTAAGCCCTCTAAGGAGGAGCTAGTGGATTTTGTTGATATCCAAGAAAACATGTCGAAGACATATCCCCATATCCCAGAAGATGAGAGGCTGAGAGGAAACACAGATTGTGCACTCGAACTACCATATAATCGAATAATGGAGCGCCCAGCAATTGCTGGTATGGAGGCACTTATAACTGCGACAATCAGGATCTATGCGACTACTCACTTTATAAAGAGCCTAGCAACGTTTGCAACTATTAAGCCAGATTTTGATCAGAACTATAGCAATATTTTCGCCGCTTATGTCGTTGAAGATATGGAATATTCATTAAAAGACGCACAGACTTCTTTTTGGGAGTTCTTTACTTTGTTTAAAGATGAAGAATTCTGGTTTGCCTTCTTGGAGCAGAGTGTGCAAGCATATTCTAGAAGGATCGATAGCGATGAGGTCATAGAGCCTGCACCGGCGGTATTGGCTGCCTTTGAGAGGATTAATGATTATCAAGAAAACTACAAATACCCTACACAAAAAGATCTAGACAACGCCCCTGATGGCGAGACAGGTTGGACAACCTCCCTAAGCAGCTATCGCGAAGAGAAAAACTTTGAAGCTATTCGTGATACAGAAGAAGATGCCAAGATTATTCTTGCTGAGATGGTAAAAGAGCAGTTAAACATAATTGGCGAGAGCCTAGTGAATAACTTTGATATCATTGGGATTGAACCAGAGATAAACGATTTGGCATTCTATATGATTGAACAGTTTGCTGCCGGTGGTATAAATCTTAATGTAGATCAAAAAGAAATTGTGGAACAAATGCCCTCTTTCCCAACGGAAGGTGATGGATATTATACTAATGGCGGCGAGTTTGTAACAGAAAATGCAGAAGATTATCAAGGCTATTATCACGTTGAAACTGACGCTGACAATAAAATAATTTATGTGGAAGGAGAATATTCGTCCTCGGAAACAAATAAAGTCCTAAAGCCTATGGCTGACAGAATGGTTGTGGAGATAGGAGACATACAAGATTATGATTTCGCTGGTAGCGACACCAAGCCGTTCGTAATAGAAAAATACACCAGTATTAACGGAGAAAAGTATTCTACCCGCCGCGCAATAGAAATTATAAAGACAAACGCCAGCACGTTAAATGTCTCTGATGTTTACCCCGGCACATTAGAGTTGGTAACTGATGATAGCGGTGAAGCTGTAGGGATCCAAGGAGAGCTTGGTGTTCGCCACGGACTCCAGTTTTCAGTATTTATGTCGGGCAAGAAATATCCGGTAGCTACCACCGAAGTTGATATGCTGGATACCACAATTGAGAATGCACAGTCTTTAGACGGTGATACCAAACTACTTCTGTGTCTTCTCCGACAGCTGAAATCTGAGGAAGAGTTCAAACTCCTATATCAATATATCTACGGAGCGCCGAAGATGGCATCCACTATCGCCGTATATAACGATGTGGCATTTTTAAATGCCATAGGCGAGAAAATGGTGACGATGCAGGAGGCGACTGCTGGAAACAGCGCGATGTTCGACAAACCCGGCTATTATGTTGATGTAACAGATCCTGAAAATCCAACCCTTAAGGAAGGAAAAGAAGGTTGGGATCCCCGAAGCCTCAAAGCCAAAGAATGGTTCTCGGTTGAATGGCGCAAGTGGGATAAAATATTACTTCGAAATTCAAAGGCTCGAATCAAAAGAACGTTTAAAACATACTATTATTCTGCTCGAAAATTTGATTTTAGCTTTGACCTTGGGTTTGATTTTGGTTGGTCTTGGACGAAGAACCTTCGTTCTAAGTTATCCTTTCCTATGGGTGCTCAAATGCTTCCTTGGTGGAAAAAGGCGAAACTTCGTTCCAATCCGTTTGATGCTAATGGGAAAATGTGTGAAAAGAAATAATTATAATTCTATTTATAAAAAGAGCAAGTTATGTCATCAATAGCAGTAAAATTACCATTAATGTATGATTCGGACGGGGGATATCAAATGCTGAGAACCCTTGCGTCAACAGCGCACCAAAATCTTAAAATGCTAATTCTGACAGAACCGGGCGAAAGAATCATGATTCCGGAGTATGGAGTAGGACTAAAGAGATACCTATTTGAAAATGCACACAGCGGGATTGAGTCCGACATTTCCTCGAAAATACACCAACAAGTACGCAGATATATGCCGTATATAAAAATTAGACATATAGCCTTCGATCAACAAGAAATTGACAGAGGAATACTACAGATGAGAATACACTATAGTATTCCCAAATTGAACCACAATTCTCAGCTTGATATCTCGACATAAGGAGTTACCTAAATAAATGGCGGACGAACAGAAAAAGATTTTACCAATAGACTACACTCATCGTGAATATGAAAGTATTCGTGATGATTTAATGGGAATTGTAGAAAGGTTCTACCCTGATACTCTTCAAGACTTTTCCGAAGGTTCATTTGGTTCAATGATGCTTGATGCAGTGGCTTACGTCGGTGATCAGTTGTCATTTTATTTAGATTACAATGTAAATGAGTGTTTCCTCGACACGGCATATCAATATGATAATGTTGTTCGTCATGGTCGCATCTTAGGATACAAGGCACAAGGGCGCCCATCGACCTATGGAGAGGTGTCGTTGTTCGTCATGGTCCCAGCATCTAGCACAGGTATCGGACCAGATAGTGTTTATATTCCAATTCTCTCAAAAGGAACGACGTTTACGTCAGGAAACGGACTGGCATATATTCTGACAGAGAATGTTGACTTTTCGCTCCCCACAAACACGACGATTGTTGCACAAGTGAACGAAGATACTGGTGCTCCAACTTGGTATGCGATAAAAGCTCCGGGCACAGTGGTATCGGGAAGACTTGGAAAACAGTCAATAAAAGTAAACAACTACCAAAGATTTTTAAAACTACAACTGTCTGCAGGAAATATCTCTGAGATCATCTCGGTAACTGACACTGAGGGCAACGAATACTATGAAGTTGATTATTTGGCTCAAGACATGGTGTTCAAAGAGATCGCAAATAAGAACTTTAAAAATGATAATGTTCCTTCAATCTTAAAGCCCTATTTGGTTTCACGCAAGTTCACCGTAGAGAGAAATAGATACGGAGTATATTTGCAGTTCGGCAGCGGCAAGTCAGGAGAAACTGACGTTATTGCCGATCCGGGTTCGGTTGCGGTGGATGTCTTCGGTAAGGATTACGTAAGCAGCACAACCTTTGATCCTACGCGCTTATCAAAAAACTATAGCCTAGGCTACGTTCCTTCCAACACAATATTAACAATCACATACCGAACGACTAATCCATCGAATTCTAACATTGGCGCCTCACAACTCAACAAAGTATCGAGTGCCAAGCTTAAGTTTGCTGACGAACTTTCTCTTAACTCCGGAGTTATGACAACAATCATGAACTCTGTAGAAGTGACCAACGACAAGCCTATCATTGGCGCAGTATCATACCCGACCTCAACAGAGGTAAAGCGCCGAATCTACGACACTTTTCCCACACAAAACCGCGCTGTTACCCAGGCTGATTACGAGAATCTAGCTTACAGGATGCCGGCTAAATATGGTTCTATCGCCAGATGCAGTACACAGAAAGATCCCGACTCTCTGAAAAGAAACTTGAACATGTATATTATTTCATCGGACAACAGAGGATTTTTGACCGCGACTAACTCAACAATCAAGAACAATCTTAAGATGTGGCTTAATCACTACAGGATGATAAATGATACCGTCGACATCTTAGACCCTTACATTGTTAATATCGGAATCAACTTTATAATCAAACCACAGCTTGGTGCTGACAAATTTGTCGTATTAAATGCTGCAACCCAAGCACTCAAAAAGAAGTACAAAACCAAATTTTATATTGGCGAACCATTATACATCAGCGACATTTACCAAACCCTCAAGGGTGCAAAAGGTGTCCTCGATGTTACTAAAGTTACGATCACAAACCCGCAAGGAACTAATTACTCTGGAACACAGATTAATATCAATAATAACCTTTCCCCTGATGGAAGTTATTTGGTCACCCCGAAAAATGCGATATTAGAATTGAAATACCCAGAAGTTGATGTCAAAGGGAAGGTACAATAATGGCTATAAAAAAATACGTAGCTAATGCTGATACAACAATCGTTAACGCATACAAAACCGATATGGAGACCCGCGGCACAGGTTCTAATATGGGAGCAGCCGATATAGTCGAAATCTTTTCAGTTTACGGTAGACAATCAACTAGCTCTGCTGAACTTTCCCGCGCTCTGGTAAAGTTCCCTATTCCTACAATCTCGGCGGATAGAACCGCCGGCACAATCCCAGCCTCGGGCAGTGTTAGCTTTTATTTGAAAATGCACTCGGCTCCCACCTCACGCACGGCACCCTCTGGCGCATACTCAATGGTTATCGAGCCTCTTTCTCGCGATTGGCAAGAAGGCTTTGGGCTTGACATGGCTGGATATACCGACGTTACCAAGGGCAATGTCGGCGCCAACTGGATGAGTGCTAGCAATACCACAGCGTGGACCAAGATCGGTGGTGATTATATTACTGATTCCAACGCAGCCTACCCCTTTGAGTGGTATTCCGCAGACATGACAACCGGATTAGAAGATATTGAAGTAGATATCACAGGATTGGTTGAACTGTGGATGGCTGGCACTTTAAACAACTACGGCGTTGGCGTCCACCTTTCGGGCGCCTACGAGGCTAGTTCCTCGATGCCCTACGTTATAAACAGTTCAGGCACGCCATCCGGATACACCGCACCGTTTAATCCTACTGGCTCGACTACCTCTTATTACACACGCCGTTTCTTTGCGCGAGGATCACAATATTGGTTTAAGAGACCAACTATTGAAGCGCGCTGGAATTCATCGCGAAAAGATAACAGAGGAGAAGTATTTTACAGTAGCTCTTTAGCGGGGGTTAATGATAATCAGAGCACCCTCTTTCTTTACAACTATGTCAGAGGAAGGCTGAAGAATATACCATCGGTAGGAGTTAACGCGATTTACGTTAGTCTTTACTCAGGCTCTGCGACCAATACCGCACCCAGTGGTTCGGCAATCAGCCTCCCTAGAACACTGCCATACACTCACGTGAGTGCACTCAACCCATATGTAATAACAGGCGCTTGGGTTGCAACCGGAATCTACTCTGCGCAATTTGCACTGACGAGTGGGCAAGAACCCGGTAATCGGGCTCCTCTTACTCGCGTGTTTGATGTTTGGCACGACGGCTCGGGAAAGAACTTCCCTGGCGCCGGCGTGGAGTTTGTAACGTCCTCGTTCGAGCCACAACACTTTAGTGCGTCAAGTTATGTACCAAATCCGAAATATTATATGAATATTACGAATCTAAAAGACAGCTACAGGACTGACGAAACAGCGCGCCTGAACTTGTTTGTTAGACATAAGAACTGGAGCCCAACTATTTATACTGTAGCAAACGCTGAAGTAGAGAATACGACCATTCAGAGCGCCTCCTATAGGGTGTATAGAATATTGGACGACTACGAGGCTCTTCCATACCGAACTGGCAGTCAGAAGGCTTCTGAGCTTTCTTATGACATATCTGGCAATTACTTTGATTTAGATATGAATCTTCTTGAGGGAGGTTATGCATATGGAATCAAGTTTGCTTTCTATGACGATGATATTAAATCATGGTCCGAACAGCCATACGTATTTAAATTCCGAGTAGAAGACTATGAGTATTAAGAAGTTATTTCACGCCACAGACGAGTCTAGAAATTATCTTTCAGAAGCCGAACAAAAAGATATATACAAAGCTGTTGAATCTGAAAAAAACTTAGAAGAACTTAACGAGCTTAAAGAAACTTTTGTTCCCCAAGTAGACTATTCTAACCCTGCGCAGTTCGCTAGATTTGGTTCTGCATATCTATACTATAAATCAGCTATTAGCAATATACTGGATTTCTATCCTTATGATGGTTCTGATGCAGAAAAGAACCGATTCCACAATAAAACATACCCGATAGACAAATACATCTTAGACAATAACTATCCTAAATCTACAGGGTATGGTATTATTTCCGCGGAAGGGTGGGGTTCCCGGACTTCTATCTCTGGTGGTTATGGTGTGCCGGCAACACAAGAGCATATAACTTTTTTTGCTGGTCCCGGTACCGGCTCGTTTCTATCAGGCACAGCCGCCACAAGCATGATGCCGGAGCCCCACAATAGCAAGTTCCAATATTCTAATGTTTATGAAGAAAACCCTTATCTTAATGCCGGACTTACTTCTGATTATGGATCTGGTTCTCGGGACTCAAACTTAAAAGCCGACTTTGATCGCGGCGTAACAGTGGAGTTTTGGCTCAAGACAGGCTCTCTGGGTGGTACCGCTGATACTCAAAAACAAGTCGTTTTTGACATGTGGAATAACGAGCACTCGTCAAGTGCTGACTACGGACGTATTACTATTGAATTAACAGGTGGTTTACGCGGAACAAGCACTCTTGGGTGGACTGATTCTCCATTCCTGCTGACAGTTCAATCGGGAAATCTCTTTTACAATCCTGATGAGTCCGGCATTCTCCAACAAAAAATTGGACAAGGAATCACGACATCATCCATGGGCGAGTGGCATCATTATGCCATCACCATTTACAATTCAGGTTCTAACTTAAAGACTGATTTTTATGTAGATGGACGCCTTAATCAAGCACAAAATCATTCAGGCGAAAACCTTGGAGAACTAACTTCCAAGAATATGATGGGGCGTTTGGGAGCCTTACAATATGCCCCATCTGGTACCATGGCGAAACCGTCGTGCACCGACTTAGACGGCGCCGGAAAGCTTTCTGGCTCCATTGACGAATTCCGTTATTGGAAAGCCAAGCGCACCGGACATGATATCGGCAGAAACTGGATCAACCAAGTAGGTGGCGGCGTCAACACTGACATAGCGAACACCGAGCTTGGAGTTTACTACAAGTTTAACGAGGGAATCACAGGAGATTCAACCGTTGACGGCACAGTGCTAGATTACGGCGGAAGAATTTGTAATGGTCGCTGGCAAGGTTATACTGCTGACTCTAGAAATACTGGCTCCGCTATCGTATCGGCATCGGCTGCTCCATATGAGCACCTAGATCCGGTTATTCGCCCGGAACATCCCGACATTATTTCGCTTCGAAGTAATCTGCTTTCAACTGGCTCAACTCATGATCGCCAGAACAACAACCTATTCATTAATTACATGCCAAGTTGGATACAAGATGAATACGAACCTGACGACGCATATAATGGCGATTTAAGCCTGATGTCACATGTTATCGGATCGTACTTCGATACCATGTATCAACAAGTAAGGGCTCTCCCTAGCTTTGTGAAGGCATCATACACCAGCGGCTCTCACAAGCCTGTGCCATTTGCACAGCACTTACCGCAATCATTGGGGCTCGATACGCCTGAACTGTTTGTAGACTCTAGTATTATTGAGCAGTTCCTTAACCGCGACGACAAGACTCTGTTTGAGGGAGACCTCACTGAGACCAAAAACTTAATATATCTCAATCTTTACAACAACTTGGCTCACATCTTTAAGAGCAAAGGTACTGAAAGGGCGGTCAGAAACACTCTAAGATGTTTTAATATAAATGATGACGTATTCAAACTTAACATTTACAACAGAAATCACACATTTGAGCTAAGAAATAACCTCCGACAAACCCTCTCAGAAGAAACAAGGGCGAATTTTGCGAACACTAATAATCTAGAGGGGGTCATCTATCAGCGGATTAGTTCATCCAACCCAAGCAGCCGCGGCTATATTTCAGGTTCTGGACCCAGTGTGCCGGCCGGCGGTTATGTTGGGACAAGAGAGCGAAAGTATGGTTTTACTCTTGAAGCGGATGTTATTTTCCCAAACTACGAGTCAGAAAGTGATCCTATTGTAAGAAACTACCTGACCTCCTCCTTGTTTGGAATGTACACAGTTAATACTGCCAGTGTCGCCGACATTGAGACAGAAGAGGTTTTTCTCGATTTTGATCCTTCTAATCTACAAGTCAGGGCTATTCGGCCTAAAGCCGGCTCTAAAGACGTATATTTCCAGCTAGACTCAGCCAACTCGCCATGGCCATTGAAGACTATTAGTGCAGAGACGAAACTTCTAACAAGTAGCGTATTTTATGATGTATATGACAATGAAAGATGGAATTTCTCGGTTCGCATAAAACCCACTAAAGACTTTGCAGCTATTGTTACAGGAGCTTTATCACCCTCATCCTATGGATACGATGTCATTTTCCGCGGAATAAACACTTTTCTTGGAGAAGTGAAAAATAGCTTTGAACTAACAGGGGAAATAAGCTTCCAATCAGGTTCGGATCTTCTACAAAATTCTAAGAGAGTATATTGTGGTGCTGAAAGAACTAACTACACCGGCACCTTGTTGCACAAGTCAGATGTACAGGTAAACAGTGTAAAATACTGGGCAAAGCACATAGACAACCACAGTCTCGACCAACATCTATACGATGCGAGCAATCAGGGTATTTCGGGCTCTTATCAGAATGTTAAGTTTTGGGACCCTAACAACGGGCCGATGGATGTTCTAAACACAAATGCCCTGGCATTGAGTTGGAACTTTAATAATATTACTGGCGGCTCGGATGCTGCCGGGAACTTTTACACAGAGGACAATAGCTCCGGCTCAAGGGGCGGAATGATTGCGCCATCTGGATCGGCGTATGGCTGGTTTGGTAACAAGACAGACTGGCAACATACTGGATATGGTTATGGGTTTGCAACATCTTCGACAGCTGTATATGTTAAAGATCCGATCAACTCCTTTAAGTTTATAGATCCTGAAAGAGCGGTCTCTAATGATATGGTTCAGATCCTGTCGGATGATGATGAAGTATTGGGGATTGTAGAAACAGTACCATCTTATTATTATACACTAGAAAAAAGTTTATACGGTGCTCTCTCGGAAGAGATGCTGGACTTTTTTGCAGGTGTTGTAGATTTTAATAACGTCATCGGCGCACCAGTTAACCGATATCGCAGCCGATACAAGAATTTAGAGAAGCTTAGAGAAAGCTTCTTCCGACGCGTTAATAAAGTTTCAAGCGTTGAGAAATACATCAACTATTATAAATGGTTTGATGGCAGCATCTCAACAATTATAGAGCAAATGCTACCAGCATCCGCAGACTTCGAAGCAGAGGTCTTCAACACGATTGAAAGTCATGTGCTTGAGAGGAATAAATACCAAACTCCTTTCCCGACATACGAGTTTATTGAACCCGATCTTGATTCAACAATGGAAGGGCTACAATCTAATACATGGGACTGGCAATCAGGACACTCCATGGAGCCGTCCTCTCCGCGCCGGACTGATGTTAATAAGCCCTTTGTTAAACAAAGGATGCTTAGGACCTCTATAGAATTAACATCCGGTGATCCAGAAATCGATGGACAGAGAGAGAATATTCGAAAGATCGCATTTTCTCAACCAACACTAAGCTCAAGCGCAAATGTCAGATACACCCCAGCCGGCGTAGGATATTCAGCACAGCAATTCCGCCGCAGAGCCCTATCGGCTCCGTACGAGATGACAATAGAACTCTCAGACAATAAGAGTAATATTCACGGTGGAGTAAACTTCCCTCCGAACAAAAACATTCAGTTTACATACGATGCTTTATATCCATTTGGACCTCTTGGTACTGATCCTGTTGTTCCGCTTAATGTTCTGTTCACTCAAGAAAGCGATATTGTAGAACTCGCGGAACTATATCTAGCAGACTTTAATCCGAAAGGAAAAATAATAGAGAGGTCATTCAAGGTTCATTTCGGTCGTGAATGGGAAGACGGACTGGGTGGAAAAAACCTTAAGTCCTCCATGGCATATCCTTTTAGTATTGTCAGTTCATCTGTTACAACAGGATATAATAAAGATGTTGTCAATGGCTTGACCGGCGGAATCCAGATTACAAACCTGCACAACGATGTGTACGGCTCTGACATGGAAAAACCCATGCAGGGACCTTTCACCGAATATGCTGTTGGTGGACACCAGCATCGACACACACGTATTAATAAGGGAGCAGACAATTATAAGACCCGCGCAGAGGCTTGGAAGCTTCTCGTTGGGGAATGCGGTGGCGCACCATCGGGCTCAATGGGGCTCGTCGCACCAGACTATCCGTGGCCCGACATAGGACAAGATCCTGCAGCAGCCGAAGGAACTGTATCGCTTGCAGTCGGGAATGTAACTATTGGTGATAGCGTTACACTAGGAGATGGAGATGAAAGCCTTACTTTTAGTGTTCCATTGGAAAATACCAAGGCGATGCTGTTTCAAGATAGAGCGGACTCATGGTTAGCGATATCTGGAGACAAATCAGCAAGCTATGGATTACCGGATAGTCACCCCTTAGATTACTTTTATATCCCGAAAGGTACCATTAGTGCATGGCTCCGGGCTGACCGTACAACTGGCACTGGCTATATATTTCAGGCTGCCGGTGATGCTTCTACCACCATGGCAGTTGGCTATCGAAGCGACAACAAACTAACCCTTTATCAACAATGGTATAACGGTGATGGCGGCGGAATCGTAAACGTAGACTTTCGAACTGACGATGCGGTAATCACGGATGGTGTTTGGCACCATATTGCTGTTACATATGACGCTACTTTGACTGGGAGTATGAACCCTAAGTTCTTTGTGGACGGAGTACTAAAAGATTCCTCCGTTAGCACAGCTGTTCCAACAGCTGCTGGTTCAAAATTAAACCTAAAACGAAAAGTAGATGGCGAGATACCTGTTAACGGGTCTACTCGCGTAATGACTGTTATTGGGGGCGAAAATGGAAATGTCGCCGTCAGTGGCGCCCTCGATGAAGTTTCCATTTGGCAAGTAAGTATGAGTGCCGAACAGGTTACAGAACTCTATGCGACGGGCTCTGTGGTAAATGTATTTGATATCTCAGCCTATAAATCTGATTCATCTAACCTTTACGCATGGTATCGAATGGGTGATGATGCTAACGATGCAATTGACGGTGGTGGAGAATATGAATTAGGGGTCAACTCGATTGTTGACCAAACTGGGCGAGTTAACGGAAATCCCGGTGATGTTTCTAGCCCTTCATTATCCTTTACGACCGAGGTTGTGACAGCTTCTGCTGGAGGAGGCAGTACTGTCTCTTGGACAAGAGGCTCTAACTACCAAAACTCCATACAAAATCTTAAAGATGCGATAAACGAGCAGTATGTCTTGGGTAATCTATCGATCACAGCATCTGCTGGTTCCGGATCCGCGGTCGTAAATCTGAATAACGTTCTTTACGGAGACGCGGATTCCACGAAGATTTATATTAATGGTGCATTTGGTAATGTATCGAGTAGTAAATCTGGCGACCACCTCTCTGTTTCTGGCATGGACGGCGGGCGAAACCCGACAATCCTCAATTACAATGCACCTCGTGCAACGTACTATAGAGATCAAGTCGCAAAACGACCAGTTAACATCAGAAATATTGAGCTAAAAACAGGCTCAACGATTATTGGAAACTACCGACATAGGTATGAATTCGTACAAACTGTCGGTGCTTGGGAAAACCCACGCTCGTTTGTTGATCACCAACCAACATTGCCTTCGATTATTAACGATAACAATAACCTTACCGGTTCGGGAATTGCCGGCAACTATCTCACAATCAACAGAACTTCAGGCTCCGGAGTCTATTCACATTTCGATTATGAACTGTCTTACGCTCCAACCCAACTTACCGGCGCGAAAAACAAAACAGTGTTCGTCTCTTACTTTGGCGCCCCCGGTGGTCGCGAGACCACACAACGAGGACTCAAAGATGTAAGATCTTCTGAGTTTTCTCCATACAACACGCTTCCTTTCAGGAATCAAACGATAATCAAAGAATCTCAAGGTGCGGGTGCTGGAGGTGATGAAGACATCAGCGCCGAGGTCATCGCCGCCATCCAGACTTCAGGGTATCGTATGTCGGATATTCATGGAAAGGATTTTGGACTCCGGGCTCTCCTTTCACGACCAAGTGCTCGATTTGGTCGCGACATGCTTTTCGCAGGATCCGACCCCGGAGCAGTATACGCGCAAGCACCAAGCTTCCAGAAAAACCAGCGAAATACAAAGATTACTGTACAAGCTGACGATGAGTACGGAGGATTTGACGAAATTAAGAAATACGACAACTTCTTTGTGACTCACCAGATTCCTCGAATGGATCGTCAGTATGCTTGGGTAACTAACTCTTTATCAGTACACACCCCCGTCTTACACGGCGGAGCTAGATACTATGGAATGGCACCCGTGCATGGTGATCATGCCGGCTATTATGTTGACAAGAATAGCTCTCCATACTCATATGAGCCTTACTTCTCTTATGTTTCTGAAAGTGATGTTCGTCCGCTGACAACTAGACATCCCGCCCTTACATTTGCAGAAGGTGGATTGGTACAGGTGCATTCAAATCTGAATATTTATACTCTAGATGCAGTCACAGCCTCTCAAAATTACTTAGGGTTCCCGCTAGATCAGCCACCTCTAGGACCCGTACAAGCCGGCATCTACGCATTTCAGAGAAATGGCAATTATTTCGAGAGAAAAGGGAATACTGATCCCGGGCTCCTGCACACCGAAGGTATCACCCACCAAGAAGTCACCGCCTCAGCAAACTACCTTAACTTGGTTCTCGCGCGCCGCGGCAGCAACTATGGATGGAACTGGACAGCAACACACCAGCAAGACCATCCGATTCTCCGCGCCGAGAAAAACACAAACAAGATCTCGGTGATAACCGGATCAGATAACGGCATCGATCGATACCGCTTATCTCCTGTTTCTATGAGAGGGCGCCCGGTATATATTAACTATAATAATGGTGATGAAGATATCACGCTCAAGGCAACTCATAATAATGAGGAGATCTTCTTTAACGATGCAGAACTCAATAACCTTCTTGGCGTTTCACCTGAGAATATTACAACGCCGTACGAACAGATTGTTAATGCAATACAACCTAGTTTAAACTGGGTACAATATAGTGAAAACATTTTCCCATCTCTTCGAAATGAGTTCGCGACAAAGAGCTTGGATAAGCCAACTTACGATAATAAGTACTGGCGTAACAGTCGTACTGAAAGAACCACTGTCGGAACATCATTTAATAACTCTTGGAACGTACCCCGTAGAGGAGATCTTGCCGGAAATGCTAACACTCTTAAAAAGGGAGTTATCATTAATCAAAGCTCTTGGCCATTAGATGCTCAAGAAAGCTTCCTAACTCGCTCAACATTGCCCTACTACTCGGCATCCGCTCCGATAGGCGCCGGCGGTAATGACCAAACGTTCAGACAACAACGCGTTGGTGAACTACAAAACAACTACGGGCCCTACAAGCCCGGGAATTATTTTCCAGACAATCATGAACATCGCATGTTGATCTCTCCAAGTGCCAAATATAGTCGCAAACACTTGCTTCCGGGCGCCAAAACCGTAACTGGACCCAACGGAACACATATTAACGAGACCGGCTCAGCTGTGGGAATGAGCTTTGCAAACTTCCAGATTGGTGCCGGCGAAGCCCTTTGGGAAACTGGTGATCAAGCGGGTATCCTCGTGAAGAACGACGAAGGAGGCTTCACGTTCGAAGCCTCAGCCTCCCAACCATGGTATAACTCGTATGAAGACTATAGACAAGATCTTAAAGTATTGGCAAAAGACTTCTCGGTAATCCCCGAGTTTAGAATTAGTGAACATATTGAGGACTATGTTAAGTATGGAATATTCACACCGAATAAGACCGACACTTTCGAACTCCCGGAAACAGGGATTAATAGTTCCACATCATCTTTCTACAAAGATTATTCAAACTCAGATTTCATGTCGGGCTTTCTTAAAGTATCAAAAGACACGCTTCTCGACGCAAAAGAAATAAGTCTGGTCTGCAGTGCCGCAATTAAGTTTAATCCCTACAAAGGGTTCTACCCAGTGCAGAGAACGATGGATCTATCATCTCAATTCTCAAGCTCATACGCCGATGGTTTTACTGGATTTTTGACTGCCTCGATGATGCCGGCAGCAAGTTTAAACACGAAGCCATGGCAAAAGCTACTGACAGGCTCCACAACTGTTAATGGTATCACTCCATTCATTGCACCCGGCATCTTATTCAACTCGATTAAAGCCGGCATGGCTGTTGATTATCCAATAGTAACAGATGCTTCCAAGCTCCGTTCGGTAGACATCGGCGGAGTCCAAGATACAGAGAACCCAAGCTTCGATGCGGCTGGCGGTGATTGGCATACCTACGTTCTATATGGTTCTGCCAGTGATGATGGTTCCCCCTCAGCAGAATACCAATCCCGCGGCTGGAACGGAACCGGTTCGATCTGGGATAAACGACTACCCTTCGAAGCAATTATTGAGCCGGAAGTATATCTGCAAGGCACATCATTTGTTAGCCAAGAAGCTCATCCATCAGCCTCCAACGCGGTAGTAACTAACTGGAGCGCCCAACGCGTTGCTGAAACGACTTATACTCGAATGGCACGCAACTTTTTTGGTGAAGTCGGATCGTTTTTCCTCAAAGATAAGGGTTTTACGAGATTAGAGTCACAAACAATTTCTGATGACCTTAGATTCCCCTCTGGCAGCGTTTACGGTGCCAGAATTAAACTACTCCGGTCAACCCGCGGACCAAGAACATACAGCAGCGAGGATTATCCACAAGTAGCATCCGGCTCTTGGCCAGATGCCAGCAGCAGCATTCACAGCCCGTGGGCAGCATACGGCGGCAGAAAGTGGGATCCGTCAAGCTCATTGGGCTTGTCCTCTGGTGCCCCAACATATGGACTCTGGGCGTCGGGTTCCTTCCCGGTACCACAAGACCCGATACATAATCCAAACTTCGAAGAGTCTTTCACCTTGTATAGTAGACCCAGCGCTTTCTTCCCTCCGTGCGGAGGAAGACCCCCTATGTATTTGCAGAATGATAATCCCCCAACCCCGGGGCCAATGATACCAGAAGACTCACTAGTATTCCATCAGGGTGCCATGGGCTCAACAATAGGTATGAATCCTGCCGGCACACCACCATATTATGATGGCGAGGCGTGGGTTGATCTTATCTTTAGACCATCGCACACTAAGAGTTATGATTTGGAACAGATTTTAGCGGAAACGGAGATGGTATATTGGAGATTTGATGCGGGATATGCCGGCACGAATTTAAATTGGGATAACAGCTGTACAGAGAGATTGTCTGGATACCTTAATCAAGGTCCAACCACTTTAATACCGACGTATAACAACAATTTCTTCTGTGCGAAAGGCGCGACCGCCGCCGCGGGAAATTATGCCGGAATCCCAATTTACGATGGCATGCACATTAACGCCAACTCAATGCAAGCTAGCGCAAGCTTAAACTTGTTAGGAGTGGAGAAAGTGAAGTTCGAAGAAGTCGACAAGTTCGGAAATCTGGGATCCACCAGAAATATCGCTGAAGGTAAAAAGTGGGTTATCCAACCTAAGTTTGAAACCCCACACATGAACTTTAACTATAAGGGCGATCGCGGCATTAACAGCGGTTCATCAACGATTACAGTTCCGCAGAACTTCTCAGCTTCAGTACCACGCGGCATGTGGCATCAGTTCGGAACAATCCCGACAGACCCGTCGACTGGTATCTTTATGGAGATCGCAGACATTCCAGAAGAGTGGCTCAAGAATCACTATATGGTTATTAATCAACCTAGTCCATATAATGATCATAACATCTCAAAAGGAATTTTCTTAAGTCATAACATGAAATCGCTTGCAACTTTAGCCGGCTTCGATCAAGCTAAGTCCCGTGCACGTTTGGGTGAGCTAGCGGAAAGCAGAACAATACGAGAAGCTGTAGTTGCTGTTCCGTATATTGTAGACTATCAAAAGGATGCAACCGGAGAAACCGGAAAACAAAGAAAGCGTTTTATATCGATTCCTCCGGAAAGATATACGGCTGCGACTAATGAACGAGTTGGCTCTAAATCCGGCGATTCTTTAGATGCATCTGGTGAATCCATCCGGAAGCTGGTTCAAAAAATGCCTCGGTATGTGTTGCCTCCACAGTTCGACTTTATTAGTAATGATAATATTGACCCTCTCGTAATGTATATCTTTGAGTTTGAATACAACTTCGACAAAGATGACCTTTCATATATGTGGCAGAACATTGCACCGCGCGATTATCGAAAAGTAGACATGCAATTCCAATCAGTCGCACACGAACTAATGGATACTGAACTGCTATCAGAAAGAAACTTGACAGAGAGTGAAAATCTGCGCTGGATGGTATTTAAGGTGAAACAGAAAGCTCAAACTGGTTACTACGATCAGGTTGTTAGACAGGCTGGACAGGCATCTGATCAGTTCGAAAACAAAAAGCTCACCGACAAAGACGACGTGGGCTATCAGCTAAATTACAACTGGCCTTATGATTACTTATCTTTCGTAGAGCTAGTTAAGATAGATGCAGAAGTCTTATATAAAAAGCCCGACAAGAAGGATGAGAGCTAACAAAAATGCCTAAATTTCTAGACAAGAAAGAACAAGTATATGAGTTAGAACTCACTCCTTTTGGTCGTCACAAATTGGCGAAGGGAACGTTTAAACCCGTCTACTATGGTTTCTATGATGATAATATTGTTTATGATCGTCGGTATATGGGTCCCCCCACCAATCGTGTAGATCACCTCCCCGACCCCCGCGCCATAGAACCACAGAACGACGTTAACGACAGGATTAAAGAAGACACCCAGTATATGGGCAGTCAAGTCTTATTTAGAGATATTGATTCTCAGTCAAACATTCAGGTCGACACCGACGGAACATGGGAATCAGACACTTCACCGATCGATGTTGAGGTTGAAGCTGATATATTTCGAATGGATGAGCTAATCGGACATGTGAATTTTAGCAGCAACGACAACAAACAGGCAGCCCCCGCATGGAAAGCGGTAGCGTTAAGCGGAGAGATAACCTCTATATTAACATCCGCCCCGCATAAAGCTGGAATTGCATCTGGAGAACTGTCACCTTCAGACGCGGTTCTATATAAGAACATTCCCCAGATTAATATGAAAGCGCGCTATTCGCTGGAACTGACAGATGCTTCCCCGGGAGACTTCATTTCCATAGGAACGGATACGATCGCCGGACAAATCTCGGAAACCCCAGTATTTGCTGACGGAAATATGGTCATTTTAAAAGCAGAGGTGCCACTTCTCTATATTGAAGAAATGAACACAGAGCTACTAACTGAGAACTTTGATATTGAAATATTTGATGTTGCGAAGGAGTCTTATACTCACTATGTTGAGGTACTTGATCCTACGAAGGGGTCTTATTATAAATCCGGAAGCTTGGCGACAAGGGATATCTTAACAAGAAAGATCTTTCGCACAATAACTGAACAAATCCAAGATGGATTCATGGTGTCAGCCCGCCCAGAAAAAGGCAATATTTCCGAGGTACTAACACCAGAAAGCGTTGAATATTTCTTCGATATCCAGACCGACGCATTGGTCGATCGAGAAAAGGCATGCAAGTCTGCAGCCATTTATAACAAAGATTCTTATTATATTGATATGGATCTAGATTGCGACAACGTTGAAGATCTTGAGCGTGCCTACTATGATATTTATGGCAACGTAACAGAGGCGCCAGTATGTCTAGAGTAGATTCGCCGCTCCCTGTTCCGACGATATTTAAGATATACGTTGGCGATAATAAACTTAAAATCTCTCTGGGAATATATGTGTCTGCACTGAACGACTCGGAGCCGGTCGATCATCTAAAGTGGATCAACGAAAAGCTTAAGTTTTATGTCTCTTATGCAATGAGCACCAAAATAATTGATAAAATAGCATCGAGAGAAATAAGCATATTTGAATCTATGATCGACCCTGATGCCACTGACGGCCGCTATTTAAAGGCTAATGGGGATGCACCTGCCGCGAAGTTCGAGAATTATAAAGAGTTTAGCTTTTTCGCGGATAGCGATACTGCTTATGATCAATGGAATCAAAAGATATATGATGCAGATGATGCTATAACATATCTCTATGTGACTGATGTAGAAATCGATTATGATAGTACCGATGATACGTTGAGAATATATGATCTTGAAAGTGGACATAATAATCTTACTCTTTACGCGTTTTCATCGGCAGTAGATTCCATAACCGGGACTCCAAAATTCATAGAGACTGATGAGTCTGACCCATCTTTAGGATACTACGCCAACATTCCATCACTACCGCTCCCTCTTCTATTGCGTCAAACTAGCGACATTAGCTATGAATCTGTCATTAAAGATGGCAAAGTTGACGATGGTACGAAGATTGGCTATTACGATTCTACGATGGAGCCATACCTTAGCACCCCGCTACAAGATATTGGTGGCGAATATTATACACAAGATAAAGTAACGTTCGAGTCAATCGTAGAAAAAATAAAATCTGTAACAGAGCAAAACCGCCAGACCTCAGACGCAGGTAAATCGATTGAGGAAAGTATTCTTTATATTACAGAGACTGGAGTAGATAGCCCAGATATATTGGCTAAACTCAATACATTACGAGGGTTGTTTCCCAATACTGGAGGCGGCTCCAATATGGGGCGATTTTATGACTCATTCTCTAAGGCTCTTTTTGAGCTAAATAGAGATATTAAATTAGGAATCCCTCTCGCCAAGAAGTTAACGCAGCAGGATGTAATTGTGGATCAGTTGACCACAACTTCTCCAGAGTATAGTGCTTCGGACTTGTTTAGCACACAAAATCAAGATGATGAGAACTTGTTGTTTGCCACCGCGCAAATCACGCGCCAAATCTACGGACCCGATGATACAGCAGATAGTACATCTAATGCACTAAACTGGGGTTATGTTTACTGTGATTTCGAAAAGATAATGAAAACAAAGACAGCTCTCTCTCAAATATTTGATGTTAAGAAAGTGGAACACCTTTTTGGTGGAGTTGAATTCACAAATGCGGGACTTAAATTAGACTACGTAGAACTTAAGAAATATGATAGTGAGGACGCGCTGCAAACGGACATACACACTGATTACGAACCAGCGTATACTGCCCCGACTGCCGTTCAGCAGTCGGGGGGACTTACCAATGACGACGGTTTCACGATACAGCAACAAAAAGAACAGTTCGAACAACTCAAAGACGATCAAAAAGATAAAATGAACTGGCTTGAAGATAAATTAAAACTAGGATAGTAAAAGAGATATATAATGTCAGAAATAAAAGTTAATTATTCTTATCATGATGGTTGGGCCGAAAGCGCCGATCACGGTATCCAATTTACAACAACCGGCTATGACGGCGGCGATGACTATTCATATATTGCAGTCCGCAGTATCAACATGGCAGGCAAAGATGGGCTCCACAGTTCTGTGTTTGATCACGATTATCGTTTAATGACATTTGAATTTCAAGATTATTATAATGCAGACATATCACATGGAACATATGATGGACCCACCGGCGACAAATACCAAGTAACAGTTCAACTCGATGATAGCACTGGGGAACTCGTTAAAACAATAATACAGTCTTACAGCAATATGATGGCTTTGTTTCTTGAATATGCGCTTGAAGTATGGGATGATTGTAACTACGGAAATGTTTCAGAACAATTCAACCCCCATTTCATAACTGCAATGACCGAAAGATATGCAGATGATCCAAACTCTGCCCCATGGATGCAAGCACCGTTAATATTCGCAATGCATCGCGATTTATTATATGATGACTTCGGAGGAGACAAACAAAAGATAGTGGAATACGCCGCGGCCAAAAGTGTCCAAATTTCACCAGCCTCCGGGACCCCGACTGATATACAAGATTTCTACACTGAGTCCATTAAGGTACTCTGGGATAAATATTACAGCAACGATGGCACTATTGGACAACTACTTAGCGCAGTCGGTGAAGGCGAGAAAAAGATCCTCCTCACACAAGAGTATACCGAACTCCCAGAGATTGTAGTTGCTGACTCAGTTTCAGAATATCATCTCACCTCGGATGACGCGATCATATACACATATTATAAGATGGATTGGGGAGAGGATGCTATCATAAACAAGAGCGAAGAAATGACCAGAAATGAACTAAGAGAATATATTTTTGGATTGTGGGAAGAACTCTTGGCGAATTGTGTTGGCTGCGCTGACGCTGTATCTGGAAATGAATATGATAGTTCAGATGAGATCACAGTTTCAGAAGACGGCGGCACGCGCGACGGCTATGACGATTACACCGTAGAGTGGCAAACTGTTTACGCCCTCATTGAGAGGCTTGGTAAAGATAAAACATGGGAGAATTATTATGAGCATGCAGAAGATGCTCGAAAGAAAGGGTCTGACGACAAAATGGCCACCGATGTGAAAAAACTGTGGAAAAAGATCGGTCAGTGGCTATGGTCAACAGACGTATACAGAGAATCAATGAGTCTTAGCACTGACCGAGATAAAGGCTCTGGAATCGACTGGAAAAAAGAGATTAAAGATAGATATGGGTGGACCGAAGATGATCTACGATATTATCGATAAGGAGGCAGTATAATGCCAAAACCAGTAGCAAAATTAAATAAAACAAAAGCCTCGCGCATGCGCAAAGGCAAATCTACGGCAGCATCGTCGACACTACAAAAAACAAATCAGAAGTTGTCGAAGAAAGGATACACCAGACCCCAAGCTCCAACTGACGATAACGAGATGTCATTAGACTTTCTCTTCACCATTGGTTGCACTGTATCCCAGAAGCCTAAAGATTATTCGATGATTGCATTGCAGACTGACACAGAGACAGTTGAAAATCCGAATATCGAAGATCAAAAGATAGCAAATCTAAAGAATAAGCAAATATCACCAGCAAAAATGTTCCCAGCAGATAACGATCCATTTTATGAATTGGATGAAGAACCCCCACGTGGTGTACGAAAGTATAGAGAAGACCTTCTAAAAAAGGACAAAGCTCCGAATACTGTTAGTTTGGCTGAAGACATTATTAACAATGCTAGTATGAAACAAATCGTTTTTTAAAGTATTTATATAAGCGAGGAAAGATAAACAATGGCACAGAAAAGCACAGAGCAGGTAAACCAGTACAGCAGCGAGACCGGAAAACCAGAGATAGTAGTGGATCCAGAGGCCAATGTAAACACTGACGCGCGTGATAAATTCCAAGAACAACTACAAGAACAAAAAGCTGCTGATAATTTTGAGAAAGAATATATTTTTGAACAATTAGATTCATATTATTTGGATGATGAAGGTCTCTTTTATGATGGGCTCCACCTAATAGCCTCAACAGATTTAGAAGCAGCACAAGAGTATATCCAACCCGGTGATCTGGGTGTGTGGTATTTCTTCACGGGAGAACCCTCAGCACCAACTGAAAGCTATTTTCTTTCCGGAGTTGAAACTTTGACGTTCAAAAATATTAAAACCGGCAATAATATGATCGATATCCAATACTCGACTGATGAAGGCAATAAACTAGATGCTCGATTTGGATCCGATAAGCAACCTGCTGATATTATCGCATCGTCAATAAAAGAACTCGCAGAGCAAATGTTAGTATCAAACACATATAAGTCTGACTTAAGTCCAACAATCAAAGTTCGCAATTTTAAAGCTGACCAACTTTCTATTTTTACATTTAATACTATTTCGGAAACAGAAGCCACCTCCACCACCGAGAGCGCATATTAATGGATAGTTATTCTCCCGAACAAAAAACAACCACGTTTATTGATAGTTCGCTTATGAGCGGCTCTGATAGGTTCCGCACTGCAACAGGAGAGTTCTACGAGCTTTCTGAAGAGGGCACGTTAGATTACAACTCGCAAATAGGGACGGCTTATCGCGAGTCCCACTATCTAAGACCTGCCGAAGCAAACTACACGAACTGGCCTTACATGTCTAATCCGGATTTCGCAACTGTTCCATCAGAAGACGTAATACTTCCGAACTATCGGTTCCCGGTTAGAGTATATGGAGATCCCTCTGTAGTTTCCGATGATAAAATGTGGCATGCCATTCTACGCGGCGGATCCTTTGAGGGCATATCTTATGACCCCATCTATGCACCCGGTACCCATATCGATACTATCTTTACTTGGGAACAGCCATATACATCAAAAGAGGCTAAACTCTATGACCAAGCAAAATCTCCTGTAGGGGTGTCTTACGATTACAACTACCATCTCCGCCGCTACGAAGAGGCAATTCAGAGCGCTTATGAGACGGGGATCCCAAATATATATTATCTTTCGTTGCTGGCAGGACTATCAGAAGAAGAGGCCACAGGAGATGGCTTTGGTGCGTTTTATAATGTGGCAGCGCTGAACGCTGATCCTGTTGTTACCGCAGTTTTCGATATGACGGAGCGATCACATTTACCTAGATATGCAGAATATTCGGAGGCAAGCTCCGCGACCTTGTACAAAGATACGATATCTGATTTATCATGGTATCTTACTGGGGCTTATGCCTCTCTTGGACCAACAACCACACCAGAGATTATGTTCTTTGCTGATGAAGGTGCCCGGGCATTATTGACGACCGAAGATACAAGACGCAACAGATTTCCCTTTTACACCAAGACTAACTTCACAACAGCGGGCAATAGCAAGTTGTACGATGGGTTTAGTTTATCACAAACAATAGCATCAGACGACAGATCCTACTATTTTCTCCAGGCACTCCAAAAAGTTTTCGGCACAACTTCTGGACTATCACCCTCTTCTCAGGGCTTTGTAAAGCACCAACACTACACATCCGCGTCTATTGATGGAGTATTAGAAGATATCGAGACTAATGATAGTACTTTTTTACGACGCGTAGATTTGATGGGGATGCTATCATATTGTTATAACAACTATGACTCCATGACTTCAAACTCGGTGTTTATGGGCTCTGGTTCGTTCGCTTCTCGCGCCGCCTCCGATCCTTATACTTACGGTCCCGAAGGCATTGATACCGTCCTTGATACAATGAACGAAGTGTACCAAGCTATAAAACTTAACTTTGATAATGGGGGACTGCTAAACACAACAGGATACGAAATGTATCCGCTTCTCAAAAGAATTAGGGACAGGAGAGATAGTCATCCGGAGACCATTGCATATAAGGTTTGTAAATATTTGGGAGATGTTTCTGAACAGTCGCCCACCGTTAAACCGATTCAGGAATATTGGATATTTAATCGCGGAGACGAAGACCCAAAAGATATTGAGTTATTAGACTCGCAGATTAAGTATGACACCCAATACACATACAAGATATACGCATATGTTGCATTTTCCAGTCTACAATACACGTACTCTGACATGGCAATGTCGCAACAGATTTCACATCAGCCAGCATCAAATGGAAACCAAGAGGAATTTTGTTTAAGGTTCATCGATGGTTCTGGCGTGCCAACATCAAAGCTATTTGAGTATGAGACTGCACCCACTACCGCATCTGCAGAAAACCTCTATTACGGCACAGACCAATATTTGGCAGACTTTAACATTACTTTCGGACCTACCGTCAAAATCTATGAGATCCCGGTGTACAGCAAAGTTCTCAGTGTGGTCGATCACCCGCCTCCCCGTATCGATGCAGAACCTTATCAAGTATTAAATGATTCGCAAAAGATTGGTTTTAGATTAAATGTAGAATCTTTTGTACCGACACCCGCTCCAACAGCAATAACCAGCGCTGATGGAGAACTGCTGTCGCGTTATACTCTTTCGAACGAACTTAATAGCACGGACGAGATTCAGGCGGATACTAACTCAGAGGTGAGATTTATTGAAATATACAGGCTTCCAAAGAAGCCGACACAGATTTCTGATTTTGATGGCTCTTTGATCTCAACAATCGATTTGAGAATCGGCAATACTGATACTTCACATAACATTACTCATTATACCCAAAAGATAAAAACAAATCAAAAGTATTATTATCTCTTCCGAGCACTTAATGAACATCTTGTACCGGGACATCTGTCTGAAATATACGAGACAGAACTGGTTAATGATGGAGGATATAAGTATGCCACATTCGAAACCATCAATGAAAAAGATCTAAAACCGCTGAACCCATCCACTCCCTCAAAGCATTTCAAAAAGTTATTCCAAGTCACCCCTAATCTACAACACGTATTATTGTCGACTGATAATGCTGATTTTGCTCAAAGTGCCGCTAGTCAATTATCTGACGGAAACATTCAGGTTGGACAAGCAGATACTCCATTGTGGGATAAAGAATTTAAAATCCGTTTAACATCTAAAAAGACAGGCAAGAAAGTTGATCTGAACATTACTTATGTAATAGAGAAGGAACTATAAATGGCTTTTATTGATACCTCAAACACAATCGCTCTGGATGCAACATTGACAGAATTGGGTCGCAAGAGGATGGCTGAAGGTAAGTTTAAAGTTACTAAATTTACTTTTGGAGACGATGAGGTAGATTATTCAATGTCAACGAGCAGCTACAACCCGTATGAAGTAATGAACACGCAGGGGTTTGGGCTCCCAGTGTTCGAGGCGACTACTGCACAAAACTCGGTTATAAACTATTCGCTCACACATTTTACTAGAAATGATTTGCTATACTTGCCAGTTCTGAAGACTAATGAACAACTCGGAGATTCTGCAATGCAGAGTTCAACTGGTAGTGTATATTATCTTGCTGCCAATACTGAGACCGTTGACAAACTAAAGCTAGCATTTATTCAACCCAAAGCAGATAACTACATCTTAAGCCCGGGCAACCAAATAGGTACTCGAATAATAATTGAGTCTGGGCTGGAGGCTGAAGAAATGATTGGCGCGGGCACTCCAAGCATGCGAAAGTCATTTATTCTAAACACAGAACTGCTCGACAACTACTATTATTTAAATGCTGATCATCGGTTCTTCACAAGATTTTACGGACCAACGAACCTTTCGGTATTTAAAAACGGCGCCGATTCTTCCGTCTCGCGAGTCAACTTCGGAACTCTTGAAGACATAGAGCCAGTATCTTTAGGCGAACCACTAGAGAACTACAAAACTTTTATATTCCATGGCGTTGATAACTTGGTCTTCAATAAGACCGAGGGCAGTGGTGGCGACACAAAGGTCTCCTCGATTACAGGACCACGCGGCAGCGCGACAGCCGTGTCCATGGATATTGACGATTCACTGAAGAGCCCATCGACTGCAACAAGAGATATAAAATATGGAATATATGGTTCGATTGACCAAACATTATTTGGCGGATCAGATAAATACGATTATATTGATAGTACTATTTATGTAGAAGGTTGCGCCTCATCAAGAATTATACAATTGCCGATAAGGATAATACGCTTTGCCGGCACTTGAAATTTTGAAGCCTTATAATATATTATAGACTATTTATGAAGAGAGAGGATAATAAATGAGCTTTTTAGACAACTCGGGACCCATCATATTGGATGCAGTTTTAACGACCACTGGCCGTCGACGTATGGCGCAGGGGAACTTTAAAATAGCAAAGTTCGCTTTAGGCGATGACGAGATAGATTATTCATTGTATGTAGCGGGCACAGGCTCGGCATACCAAGATTTGGAGATTCTCCAAACACCAATTTTCGAAGCGGCAACAAGCGAAAACCTAACAATCCAAAATGGATTACGTTCGTTTAACCGAACCGATATACTTTATATGCCCGAGATGGTGGTCAACGAGAAGATCCCGGAGGCAGTAGTCAGCGCAAACAACGTTTATTGGGTTGCAGCAAACACAGAGACTTACAACAAGTTGATCGCTAGCGATGCCTTGGGAGATCCAAAATACGTCTTGCAAACTGACCAGACTAACGGAAAGAAGCTCATTCTTGAGACCGGACTAAATGGAGCCGCGTCAGATGGACTCAACGGTACCGACTCAAACCGCCTAGGATACTTAAAAAGCGAGAACATGGTCGACAAGAGAATGGCTGTCAAGCTTGATAGTCGATTCTTTAAGGGTGCCATGGGTCCAACCTCCGGAAAGAACGCCAGATTTAACAACGACCCAGATGGAAAGGCAAATATCAACATGCCAATTTCCCAGGTCGCATTCGCCGGCTCCACAGAAGGAGTTGAGAATTATAATACCGCCTATATCAAGGGTGTCGACAATACCGTAACGTATAACCCCAATACACCAGATTCAAACATAACAGCAGTCGACGGACCAAGAGCGTCTGCAACGGCAATAAACTTTGCTGTTGACGACACGATGAAGTCAACTTCAACAGGCATACGATCAAGCTTATATACGCTTTACGGCTCGACTAATAAAGTAGGTACAGATTACGGTTGGTCGTCCACTGAATGCTTTGATACTGTCGATAGTACCGTATTTGTCGAGGGCGACGAGTCGTCTGCACAAAAACAAGTAAACGTTAGAATCGTTAGATATGTAGGTCCCACGGCAGTATAATGAGCATATACATCGGAGATAATAAATGCCAGTAAAAAACTTTGAACCCCTGAACCCGAACTCGGATGTAACAACTACGAGAACGCTTTTGCACGAAGCAATTCCAATCACCGGTTCAATCGTCAGCGGGACTTATAACGACAACAATATTAAGAACTATACACACGGACAGTTTCAATCTGTTTATGATTATCCGTATCTGAGTTCTTCAGCTAACCATATCTTTGATCTTACGATTGGATATGATAATACTTCTTTCTTGTCGTCTTCATCGAATACACAAAACTCCAAGAAGATTAACTCATATAATCAGTTCGCTCAAACCTTGTTGGGTTATACTGGCTCTGCGAACGATATTGAGATTTTTGAAAGCGATCTAGATTTTGGCGACAACAACAGCCAAATGAAAGAAGTATTCATGGTCAACTTCTCGCGCCTTCTTTATAAAGACCAAATGAAGAAAGGTACTTTTAGTATTGCATTTGGTACTGGTAGTTGGGCTAATCCTTTTAACTCTGCTCCTAGATGGACCAACGGTACAATCGTTACTCTGACTGACGCTTCCGCTTCCGCCGCCAATAGTTCGAACACTACGCAAACTCGTGGCGGAGACTACGGAGTGCTCTACGCATCAGGCTCGATGGGCGCCGTCCCGGACGAGACTTCCACTACTGGCTCAAATCGCGCCGCACAAGGAATCGTCTTTTATCAACAAGGAATCGCCATTATTAGTGCGTCAGTCTTTACCATGACAGGTTCGGTCCTCGGTGCTGCCACTTGTAGTGCCGGCGCACAGCCCGGAGCCAACTCATTTTACGCTGATCCCGTTTCCACCACACGCTATGATGTAACAGGCACATGGGCAAGTGCATCAATGTCAGGCGCATGCGATGCGATTAGGCACCGCCTTTACAGCTTGTCTTTCCAGAATACAACCGAGATAAACTCTCAGATTTACTTCTGCCGCGCCCCACATAACAAGTTTAACTACAGTTCAAACCCCACATATACTAGTGGCTCAAAGATTCGTGTTAAAAATGTTGCGTCGGACCAACCGGTGTCATATATTACAACAGTAGGGCTCTATAGCGCCAACAATGAGTTGCTGGCAGTAGCAAAGGTTTCTGAGCCAATCGCTAAACGCCCTACGAATGAGCTTGTTTTAAGAGTTCGATTGGATTATTAGAAAATGTCTTTGAAGAAATTCAAAGAAAACGATTTGCTCATTAACACAATGAAGGCGTATCCTAGCGCAGAATTTGTGATTTATGATTCGACAATATATTACAATAGTATTCCAGAACAATCCGGAGCATTCAGTGCTCAGGTTCGTGCTATTCCTCCCGGCTTTGTGAGTCTTGAAGAGAGGAACATTGATAAAGCCGGAAGCTGGCCCACGTCTATTGATTGTGCAATTACAACGTCACAGGGATATCCGAATAACCCTGAGTATGTCAGTGTTACCCCGGTACCCGATAATGCTCAATACCCAGGCGCAAACCCCTTCACATATAAGTTTATCCTCAAGGATTCCTCCGGCGGTAGTTTTAGAACAACCGCAGCAAGAAACTCCGAAGATCCCGATAGTGGTTGGACACCCACGGAATGGGATACTGCCGGCCCCGGAGACGTATTATATGGTGCCGGCATCCAGTCAGCATCAATTAGCCGCGAGTATATCACTACTCCGTTTGAGTCGACGTCTAATTATAACGCACATTACGTTGCTTTGAGGAACAGGCTAAACTTCTACGGCGCTAGAAGCTCAGCTTATCTTGTTGATTCTCCATATGGCAATAAAGATACGTTAGACAAAATGAACCTTATTCACGTCCCTTCGATCTTCTACGGAAAAACAATCCACCCCGGCACGCTATCACTGAAGTGGTATTATACCGGCTCACTAATCGGAGAACTACAGGATCTTAAGCGCAACGGCGAGCTAATACAAGTTGGACCTGTCGGCAGCCCCGGTAGCGGCTCAGTCGCCGGCGTAGCTTTATATGACGAGGGCATTCTGATGCTCACGGGAACATGGGATCTTGGTTACGCTGATTTACCGATGGAGGCAGGCTCAGGTGCCACACAGGATCCCTCATGGGTTTATTTCGGCGCCGGCGCCCAAGACGGAGTTACTGTTGATAGCACCGCTCAAGCGCTCACCAACGCTTCCTTTGGGCTCTCTTTCAAAGGCGAGACCAACACACAAGTTATAACAATGTTTACCCACGCCAAACGTGGCGAAGCAAACTTTTCCAACAATCCGACATATATGAAATGGGGCGACAGCCCAACATCCAGTTTTGTTTCTCCTCATGTTTACGAAGAAAATTCACAAAGATTAGTTGCAAACACCGTCAGTTCGAGTTATACTAATTATAGTGCTTCATATCAAAGGCAAGTCTATATCTCTAGAGTTGGAATATACGATGAGAATAAAAACCTGCTTGGAGTTGCTACTTTGTCGAATCCGGTCCTTAAGAAGGAAGAAGATTCACTTACGTTCAAACTAAAATTGGATATCTAATGACAACTCTCGGAGTTGACATCTCAACCAGCATAACTGGTTTTGCAGTCGTAGCAGACGGAGTGTTGGTCTATTACGATTCGATCGACCTGCGAAAGCACAAAGGCTTCTTCGCTAAAACACTTGTCATCAAAGAGAAGATTCTCGACATCTACGAGATGTACCAGTGCAATAACGAACCCGGCGTCATGTTCGGCAGCTCAGTCTATCCTATCGAACACATTTACATCGAGCAATCGCTCCACATGTTCATGGGCGGCAAATCTTCTGCAAAGACTTTATCAACCCTCACTCGTTTTAACGGTGTGGTTTCGTGGCTTCTCTACGAACTATTTGAGATAGAGCCACAGTTTGTTGGCGCGTCTACCGCTCGCAAGCATGCCGGCATAAAAGTTCCCCGCGGACAGAAGGCAAAAGAAGTTGTTTTAAAGTTTTTACTTGACAACGAGCCCACTTTCAAGATAGATTATACTAAGCATGGCAATCCAAAACCCGAGAGTTATGATCGGGCAGATGCAATTATAGTAGCGAGGGCGGGTTATAAAATTGAGCAACAGGCAGAAAAAACTAAAGATACTGAGTGATGCACTAGGGTATAGTTCGAATCAAGGCGATGAGTATTTGTTCGTCTGCCCCTCATGTAAACATCACAAGCGCAAGCTGTCGGTTAACATAGCAAAGAACGTCTACCAATGTTGGGTGTGCGACTACAAAGGACGAAATGTCCGACGCTTGATCAGACGCCACGGTAACTTTACACATCTCCAGCGCTGGGACGAGCTAACTGGACGCCAAGACATAGCTCAGTTCGAGGACTTGTTTTCGACTGAGAAGCTCGCAGAAGCACATGAGCCAGTCGAACTACCTGAAAGCTTCCAAAGTCTAGCCAACGGCATCCCACGCTCAGCAATCACTGCTTGGAGATACCTCCGAAGGAGAGGAATAACAGAAGCCGATGTTCTTAAGTGGAAGATTGGGTTTTGCTTTACCGGCGAGTATCGAAATAGAATTATAATTCCATCGTTTGATGACGAGGGAGATTGCTCGTATTTCATTGCGAGATCCTATAATGGCGATTCCTATAAATACAAGAACCCGAGATCCTCAAAGAACATTGTGTTCAACGAATTGTATGTTGACTGGAATGAGGATCTAACAATCGTTGAGGGCGTATTCGATGCAATCGTTGCAGGGAATAGTGTTCCGATTATGGGATCGACATTAAGAAGTGATGCGAGATTAATACAGAAAATTGTATACAATGATACTCCTGTGTACATGGCTCTGGATCCAGATGCGAGAGAAAAAGAGAACAGAATCATCGAGACACTGTTGCGTTATGACATTGAGCTTTATAAAATTGATGTGAGCGGATACGAGGATGTGGGCACTATGCCAAAAGAGGTGTTCCAAGAACGCAAACAAAATGCGAGCTTTATCGATCGAGACGACTATTTACTGATGAATTTACTTTCGGCAGTGTAGGGGACCCTCGATGAAAATCACAAAAACACAACTCAAGCAGATCATCGAAGAAGAGCTTTCAGTGCTTTCCGAGGAAAATAATACTACGCCTATTGAAGAGGGCATGGAAAACCTAACACCAGAAAACATAAAAATGGTTTTGGATGGACTGGCACAGCTTGCTCTTCCGGCAGGATTAGTTGCCGCGGCAAGCGCAGCACTAACAAGCGCTGTCCATGGAAAGCCTGACGCCGCGCAACAAAAAGCTGACCTTTACGCCGACGCAGAAGAAGCCGGCAGAAACAGACTACAAAATAATCCTTGACAGCGCCGCACTGCAATGTTATAATACTAATGTATCTATAGCGGAGGGCAGATGCGAATAGCACACATTTCAGATGTACACATCCGAAAACTGAAGTACCACAAAGAGTATCGAGCAGCTTTTAGCGATCTCTATGAGAAGTTGAAAGAAGCAAAACCAGACATTATTGTCAACACCGGCGACACGTTCCACACGAAACTAGACATGTCTCCGGAATCCATTCGGATGATGAGCGAGTTATTTGTTAACTTAGCAGACATCGCACCCCATCATTTGATCTTGGGCAACCACGACATGAACTGCAAGAACGGAACTCGCTTAGATGCGATAACTCCGATTGTCGAGAACTTAAATCACAGCGACTTGCACCTTCATAAGTTAACCGATACCATCGAGGTATCTCCCGGCATGGACCTGCACGTTCTATCGATTGTAGATCCAGAGAACTGGTCAGAGACAGTGCCCACCGATCGTGTTAACATTGCCCTATACCATGGGGCAGTGGTCGGAGCAAAGACTGACACCGGCTGGACGATGACTCACGGTGACATCGATATTGAGACGATTGAGAAGTATGATTATGCGCTCTTAGGAGACATTCATAAGACTCATCAGAAGCTTGATGCTGACGGTCGCTGTGCCTACCCCGGCTCATTAATCCAGCAGAATTTCGGCGAGACCAACGACAAGGGATTTTTACTATGGGACATTCAAGATAAAGAAAACTTTACTTGTGAGCACATTAAGGTTTCGAACCCCAAGCCGTTTATTACCCTGCAACTGACACCAAAGGGTAGAATGCCCAACAAGGTGCAAGTTCCTTCCGGTGCACGTATACGATTAGTCAGCAAGAACAATCTGCCACTCAACACAATGCGAAAGGCAATCGAAATTGCTAAACAGCGCTTCGATCCCGAGAGTGTTATCTTCCTTAACAGGGCTGCTGGTGAGCGCGGGAATGTCGAGGATCTCACCGACGATCTAAAGACAGAAAACCTTCGAGACATAAAAATCCAAGAAGAGTTAATCGATGAATACCTCACAGATTTCCAGTGCACCCCAGAGACACTAGAGAGAGTGTTTGAGCTTAATCGCAAGTACAATACAATTATTGAAAAGCAAGAAGAGATCTCCCGTAATGTAAACTGGAAAATCAAATCATTTAAGTTTGACAACTTGTTTAATTACGGTGAAGATAACTCAGTTGACTTTGAAAGACTGAGCGGCATTGTGGGAATCTTCGGAAAGAACTTCACAGGCAAAAGCTCAATAATCGATGCAGCACTGTATACGCTGTTTAACACTACTAGCAAAAACGAACGTAAGAATCTTAACGTAATCAATCAGCACCAAACCACTTGCCATGGCGCATTGGAACTTGAGATTGGCGAGAAGACTTATACAATTGAGCGCGCCTCAAAAAAGTGGACTAAGCGCCTTAAAGGTGTCGAGACACAAGAAGCGAAAACTGAGTTGAACTTTGAGGTATTCGATCCTATTACTGGAGAGACCACTAACTTAAATGGAACAACTCGCAACGAAACTGACGCTCGCATTCGAAAGCATTTTGGAACGATTGATGACTTCTCAGTATCCTCGCTGGCCAGCCAACATGGTGCGCTAGAGTTTATTGATGAAGGCTCAACTCGCCGTAAAGAAATCATTGCCAAGTTCCTTGACTTGGAGATCTTCGATCAAAAGTTTAAGATGGCTAAGGACGATTCGGTCGAGACGAAAGCATTGCTGAAAAAATATGAAGGCACCGAGTATAATGAAGAGATCGAACAACTGAATGCCAATCTAGAAGCCTCGCGCGAGATAACAGAAGAAAATAAAAATAAATGCATTATACACAGAAAGGCTTTGGAAGAACTTAATAAGGCATTCCACGGGATTCAGGCACAAATCGACAGCACTCCTCGTAGACTTGTTGACATAACTAAATGCTTAACAGCCGTAGAATCAAAAGAAGAACTCTGCAAGAGCCTTACTACCAAGATTGATGCACAAGCGATGGAGATAATTGATCGACGCGAATTAGTGGCAACAGCGAAAGAAACGATCGCGGGCAATAAAACAGAGTACGCCGCTGCACTTACAAACAAAGAAGAGGTAGAGACCCTAACAAGAACAATTAAACTACTTCAAGAAGAGTCGGAGAAGATCGACAAGAAGATTAAGCTATTAGACGGAATACCTTGTGGGACAGAACACCCTACATGTCGTTTCATTAAGGACGCCGTAGTCGATAAAGCGAACAAGCCCGGTGTAGAAAAAGATCTGCACCAAAGCCTTTCACGCAAAGCAAAACTAAATCCGGAAAAGATTGAAACTGTTATTGAACTAAGCGAAGCAGCCCATAGAACAATCTCGGATCTCAAGACCAAAATAACAATGACTACAGTTTCTAGAGATAGAAACCAGAATACATTAGCTGCAACAAAAATCGAGTTGAGCGAGCTTCAAAAGCAAATCGACGACTACAATCAAAACAAGACAGCTATTGAAAACCTGGAGAGATTACTTCGTGAGCGCGAAAAGTGTGAAAACAGGATTGAGACAAGAAATGGGCTAATAGAAGAGTGCGACAACGAAACCCTACAACTTGTAAAACAGATGGGTTCATTTGAAGAAAAGATTGCATCGTTAGAAGCTCAACAGGTTGAACAGAAAGAGTTGCAAGATAACTACGCAGCGTACGATCTATTAATGCGCTGCATGCATTCGAATGGAATAGCCTACGATGTAATCAAAAAGAAGATCCCGGTCATTAACCAAGAGATCGCCAAGATTCTTACCAACATCGTTGACTTTGAGATCTTCTTTGAGACAAACAAAAACAAGCTCGACATCTTTATTAAACACCCGAAACATGACGAAAGACCTATTGAAATGGCTTCCGGCGCAGAAAAGACAATGGGCGCTATGGCTGTTCGTCTTGCTCTTTTAAGTGTGTCTTCACTGCCAAAGTCGGATACTTTCATTCTTGACGAACCCGGAACTGCTTTAGATGAGGAAAACATGGATGGCTTTATTCGGATCTTGGAACTAATTAAGGTGTACTTTAAAACAGTTTTATTAATCAGTCATCTAGATTCGCTTAAAGATTGCGTTGACATGCAAATAGTGATTGATAAGAAAGACGGATATGCGAGGGTTAACCAATAATGCCAGACGAAAAAGACAACGAGAACAAAAATGAGTTTGATTTCTTACCACCCGCAGAAGCACCACCAGCGTTTGCGCAGGAGAAAGATAGCTACCATGAACAGGTAGATGCAGAAGACTTCGGAATGGTTGAGGACTTCGGATTACAGATGGAATACTCTGACGAAGATCTCCTCCCAGAAAACACAGCCCCATCCTCTATCAATGTCGGTTTTGTTGGCGTTGGTGGCGGTGGCAACAAGATGGCGAATGCGTTCATCGAGCTAGGCTTCAACAAGACGTTACTCGTAAACACCACAAGCAAAGACATCCCAAAGAACGTCGAAGAAGACCACGTTGTTCTGATTCCAGATTCAGACGGAATCGGTAAGAATGTTGAGTACGGCAAAGAGGTCCTAGCCCAAAACGGTGCTGTTGTCGAAGACGCTCTGCGCATCAAGTTTGGCAAGGTTGACTGGTTGTTTGTCCTTGCCGGCGGCGGAGGCGGAACTGGAAGCTCAGTTACTGCTCTTCAGCCTGTATTCGAGCGCTATCTAAAATCAGTTCAAGCTAGCGGCAGAGTAGTTTACATAGTATCTTGGCCAACAGCACAAGAAAACCTTAACCCTACGATAGCTAGGAATGCGCTGACATTGGCAAACGACGTTGCGCGCTTCCCACATGTTGTCCTTGATAATGAACGAGCCACACGTTTACTACGTGGCAGAATCGGCATGCTTGGCATGTACCCTGTCGCCAACACCACCTTTGCCAAGTCGCTAGCACAAGTATTGAAGCTCTCCACTGAGGATTCTCCAATCCAGTCATTCGATAGCAAAGACCTAGAGACTTGCTTGGATAATAATGGTCGCGGATTCTTGGGCTCAACAATGATTAAGGACCCATCTACCGGCAAGCTCGGCACGATGATCCTTCACAACTGCATGAATCGCTCTGCGTGCCCTCCACCTAAAGGCAAAGCCAAAGCAGGCTCCTTGGTACTGGTTGTATCAGAAGAGATGGTTGCAGACCCTAAGATCTCAAAGAACATTGAGTCGGCAATCGCTTATGTCGGCGGTCGATGCGAGACACTTTTCTCTGGCGTTTACGTCAGAAAGAATGTGCCTGGATTGATTGCGATACTAAGTATGAATGGATTAGCGACATAGGAGATTACAAATGAAAATCAGCAAATCACAACTTAAGCAAATTATTAAAGAAGAGCTTTCAAAGGCTTTGAGCGAGGGCGATTTACCTAGGTATAACAAACTTCCGGACGAGAGAAAAGATTTAGGCCGCAAAGTCGTTCAAAATTATTTTGATAATGTAGAAGATTATCAATTGAAGAAAAATTACTCGGGCACTATCACACAGATAATACACAATGCTTACGTCGCCGCACAGCCCCACATGGCCATCGGCCACGATATCAGCAAAAAGCTTACTCAAGAATATCCCGATGAACGCGACCCGGTGGGTGGCCCGCGCCATCCACATTGGCCTACAATATCGCGCGGAGTGCAAGAGGAATTGTTGAATTTAAACAACGCTATCAGAGATCTCCCAGAAGAAGGTAAGAACGATCAGGAAATATTGAAAGAGCTAAGAAAGGATTGGGTTGAATATGCTACAGAACTCGGCGTAGAGCTTGGCCAATACGGCAGTAAATTTTAAAAGGGATAATATAATGGCTATAAGAAAGAACAAGAAGAGAATCGATCCTCGTTATTTTTTGAACGAGACAACATATAGAGATTTAAACGAGACAGTTGGGTTAGAAGACAACCCTGACTTGTCCCAAGATGGCTTTCAAACCGCCAAGAAACCTATTCCATTAGAATTTAGATACGCCGAGACGGACGAAACCATCGAAACCAAGGAAGGTTCAGTGGCAGCAAAAGCCGGCGATGCTATTATGACAGGCACGGAAGGCGAGCAGTGGCCGATCCAGCCGAGAAGTTCGCGCAAACATACGACGACCTCGGGGATGGGACAGCGGCAAAGAAAAACATACCGGTATTTGCCAAAGAAATGAGTGAACCATTCCAAGTTAAAGTATCGTGGTCAAATGATTTGCTCCAAGGAGAACCGGGAGACTATTTAGTACAATACGGACCCGGCGATTATGGCGTGGTCGGTAGAGAAATATTTGGGAAAACTTACAAAACATGAAAGGATTAGCAACATGAAGATTACAAAACAACAACTTAAGCAGATTATCAAAGAAGAGCTTGAAGTGACCCTCAATGAGGGTTTTTTAGACAGATTTAGGAAAAAATCACCTCCCGCAGAGCCGTCGGCTCCAACTGGCGCAGGCGCAGAGCGAGAATCCACTCCAATGGACTGGACGCACCCGTATATGCGCTCGCTTGCGACCGTCGCAGGCGCAGAGCGAGAATCCACTCCAGCCGAACACCTCGCCTGGTTTTTTGATAAGTATCCTATTTCGCACGACGCCCGAGACACAAGAATTCTTGAGTTAACCGTTCAATCTTTTCAAGAAAAAGGCGGAGATGTAACCGATAAACAAGCTTTCATCGATTTCGTCGCCAAGGACAATCCAGACAAAGCCGCGATGATGCAGAAAATGCTAAAATAATCTTACTCGATGTAGTATAAAAGGGATAATATAATGGCTATAAGAAAGAACACAAGAAGATTTGATCCTCGCTACTTTATGGACGAGAAGACCGTCCTTAATGAAAAAGATCTTTCCGCAGATGACAGGAGAGCGCTTCCTGATAGTGATTTTGCGCTAGCCGGAAAGGGTGAAGGACCTGAAGGCAAACAAGCCGGCTCATATCCCATCCCAGACGAAAAACATGCCCGAAGCGCATTAAGTTTAGTTGCGCAACACGGCACCCCAGAAGAAAAAGCTGAAGTGCGCGCAGCAGTGAAAAAGAAGTTCCCCGGTATTAAGCAAGAAAACTGATGATATGATGAAGTGGTGGCAGGAGTTAAACGATTGGCTTTCTTGGAGAGGGGTCACATGGAATGACATATATTATACCGTAGTTGCCATAAGTACATTAACCATAATAATAGGCTATTCGATATGGATGTTAGCAAAATAAAACAAATAATTCTAAAAGGCTGGA
>Ga0208011_1000046_pt1 | contig 58664 bp, 50 predicted proteins | sample 7_EtaG_FD_184080 | JGI IMG/M metagenome (GOLD analysis project Ga0208011, IMG submission 184080) | Marine viral communities from the Subarctic Pacific Ocean - 7_ETSP_OMZ_AT15161 metaG (SPAdes) (version 2) | ecosystem: Environmental > Aquatic > Marine > Oceanic | place: Pacific Ocean | collected...
AAGGATCAGCACCAAGAGTAAGTCCTGCTACTGCCTTACTACCAATCTCAATATGTTTAAGCATCAGGTTTGATACTAATTCCAAACCTCTACCAGTAAGAATTACTGGTTTACAATTGACATAATGCTCACTTGTTTTACCAGAAGAAAGTTTAAACTCACCTTTACGATAAGCCTTCTCTTTAAGCAACTCTAAAAGTTCTTCTCTCATCTAGTTACAATCCCCATCGATGGTGGAAGATTACTATGGGCAATGGAACCTTTATATGGATTCTTAGTCCTATTCAAAATAGTAATAAACTTATCTGCTACAAATGTACCAGCAACACATACTTCAATCTCATCCCCATCATCCCAGATAGGATCTCCATTCTTCTTTCTGGTATCCAATGCCTTCTCAAGGTCTTTAATAATCTGTTTAGTAATTTTCATGGTTCATTTAAATTGACACCTATCAATTGTTTTTGTTGTGGAATATTCTACCATTCTATCAAAGAAAATTAATTCACCATCATAATAAGATTTGATGGTGGATTTCTCTTTCCAATCAGAACCTACTATTATTATATCAGGTTTAAGCGACTTTATCAACTCCTCAAATTCTGGTTCACTAGAAAAAAATATTACTTCATCGACTGATCTTAAATTCTCAAGAAGAAACTTTCTCTCTTCCTGATTGTGTATGGGTCTACTAGGACCCTTCTTTTCTTTTATACATTCATCAGTATCAATCCCAACAATAACATACCCAAAACTTTTTGCATAATTTAAAAGTTCAAGATGTCCCCTATGGAGAATGTCAAAAGTTCCATTAACAAAAACTCTTTTCACTAACGGAACTCGCATTCTACCATAATTTCAGTTAATGCTGCTAACAGATTTATCTCTTGATCTGCTACGAACGCGATCTGGTATTGGTATCTCGCAATAATAAGAACGGCAGCAGGTATAGTATTAGGGACCAAGGATTCGTATAGACTATCGTAGATACGACGAAGTAATACAGAAGAATCATTATCCATATTAGCGACCACCCATTTACGAACCTCAGGGAAATTTTTTCCTTTAAGATTTTTAATGAGATCATCTACAACAACGTCTGAGAACGCCGCAAGTATTCCCGTATCAATTTTTCCCCCGACCGAGTACCTCTGACATTCATTAAGAACTCGTCTCCAATCAGGAAAATGCTTATTAATGAGCTGAACAAGAACTTTCTTATCGGCTTCAATTTTCTCTTGCTCCAAGATGTTGTTGAGTCTTTTGAAGAATTCAGCAGCAATCGTCTGCTTCTCCTTACCCTTAACACTGAATTCGACCACAGCACACCTGGAGTGAAGCGGTTCGATAATCTTATTCTTGTAGTTGCATGTAAAAATGAATCGGCAGTTACCTGCAAATTCTTCAATGAAAGCCCGTAAGAGGAGTTGTACGTCGTTACCCGTGTTGTCTGCTTCATCGATGATAACAACTTTGTGTTTTGCTTCTGACGCAAGCGAGACCGTCGAGGCAAAGTTTTTCGCATTATTACGGACGGTATCGAGGAACCGTCCTTCGTCCGATCCGTTAATGACATAGAAGTCTACCCCCAGTTCGTTACAAAGTGCTTTTGCTACTGTTGTCTTACCGACCCCAGGAGGACCAGCAAGTAACATATTTGGTATTTCACCCTTATTTAGGAAGTCGCTAAACGTTTTCTTTATATTGTCAGGTAAAATACATTCCTCAATAGTTTGAGGTCTATACTTTTCAACCCAGATAAAGTCACTCATGATGTAGAAAGTTGAACAATTTTAGTAATGTCAATTACTGCGAAGAATGATGATACACATGCAATATCATATGCCTTACAATTAAGTGAAAAAGGTAATACTAAAAGATTACCAAAAAGACGAGCAGTGCATCCAGATTTCACATCAACGTACAATACGAGGAAGTAACCCACAATAAGTAAGATACTCCCCAATAATCGGCATTTAGTTATGGTTGTCATCCAAAGGTAGAATCAGGTTCCAGAGCAATATAATACTTCAAATCATACTGACTATTCGTAAACTGTGATAAAAGTTTAGATGAAATTATCACATCATATGCACCAGGAATAATTTTAATATTCTCTACTCTAAAATTAAATGTAAATTCCTTAACAGTTTCACCAACAGCAATGGCGAATGTATTAGAGGTATCATTCTTCTTATCACGAACAACTAAGTTAACTACACCAGAACCACCAATGACACTGAAATCAGGAAGTTGATATACAGCTGCTGCTTTAAGGAGTTTTTCCAAAGACGCACTCTCTAATTGAAAATGTACATCCTCAGATGGAAGTGTAATCTCCTTATCAGGAGGTGAGATAATAACATTAGGATCTGCATAAAAATACCTAACCTTACGCTTACCTTCCTGAATAGTAATATAAGAATCTTGTGAGAAATCTAGATCAGGATCTTGGTGAAGATCCAATCCATTCAGAAATTGATTCAAATCATAGATAGCAAACTCACGAGGAAACTGTTCCTCAATTATTGCTTCTGCAAGAATATTCTTAGCAACAGAAATAGTACGAAGTTGATTCCCTTTCTTTACAAGAATAGAATTATTAATTCCAGCAAAGTTCTTAAGGATGGTCAGAGTCTTGTCAGATAAATTCATTTTTTCAGTTGATCTAAGTTTCATAATTAAGGCATTGTGTGATCAATATTTCCAGTAGTTAAAGATGGTTTACCGTAATGATCATCGAAGTGTAAGAGTAGCATAGCATAATGGATGACTTTCATCAAGTCTTTCTTTTCTTTTCCATCCTTACTTCCATACCTACTACCATACTTTATAATATTTGCCTGACAAAATCCAGAAGCAATGTCCCGTGCTGCCAATAAATCTAAGGTTTGAACCTTACGATACTCATGACTAGTACCAGTGTAATGCCCTCTATAAGTAGAAGATACATAGGATTCAATATCCTTAAGTATCTCCTCTTCATGATATTTAAAATAATGCGCTGCCATTTCTTTTTCTAATTCCTCCTTTTTCGATTGAACGTAATTTGCTTCATCATCAGGTCCGTACATAACGTCGTATAATAAACTCCATGAATTAGTCATAACAGAATAAAAACTCATCAATAAATGATCCTGTTTTCTCCTTTCCAAATTTTTGCGAAAGAAATCCAGCAACTGGATCCAACTTCTTCATATACTTATCAAAATCTGAATAGAAAGCAGTGTCTTCGCCAGTTGGTTTCTTACATTCTACCATATCTTTGAACTTAGTCAAGTATTTCTTAAACATATCAAGATGTTCATCAACCTCAGATGGAGCACATTTAGCAACATAAATGTTTTCAGAAAAATGATTACCAGGTTCAAAAAACCTAATATTTCCTTCCTGTTTAGGCAATCCATCCACAGAAAACATATAATTTTCCACAGGGTGTTGATAATCAAAGACAATAATAACCTTCTTCTCAGAAAATTTCATCAAATCTACACCAAAACATGGAAGATTAGATCCAGTCTTAGGGTAAATGATAGTATTGTAAATATCACATCTAGAATCCCAAACCTCAGTCTCTCTCATCTTAATAAAATATGGATGAGTATAAAGATTTGCTCTCAATTCAGCACCATTAGAACTCCAGTTTGCCCACTGTTGAGTAAATGTTAAGTCAAAAGTATGACCTAACACTTCTTTATAATTATTCCACAGATTCATATGCTTTATCCTCCGCCCTATCAAATTCGAAATCAGCATCTACTTTATCATACAATTCTAAAAAAGATTGTTTTGTTTCATCATCAAAACGATTCACACACACTGCAATTGCTTTCTCCTTTTTACCAAAGATAGCATAAGCACGAATGATATGAACCAGACGACGAGTACTAATGATTTCATCAATACCACCATCATAGAACGTTTTACGAATAATGTCAGCCCAATCAACTAATCGTTTACAGAAATCTTTATCATTTACGCCAACACTGTCAGCAACATTGAAAAGAATCTTCTGTTCAGCAGTAGGAGCAGGATAATCTTGCTCAAATGTTACAGGGAATCTTTCGAGGAAGGCTTCATTAAGCACGTTAGTTCCAATAAACCGTCCGTCGTCTGAACCTTTACCCTTAGTGTTTGCCGTTGCGATGATGTTGAATCCTTTTGCTGGTCTGATGAATTTTCCGATTTTTTTAATGAAAACTCCATTACCTTCAAGGATCGACTGGAGGCAGAGGATTTTGTTACTGGCAAGGTCGATCTCGTCAAGGAGCAAGATACACCCCCGTTGTAAAGCTTCAATGACTGGACCGTTGTGCCAGACTGTGGAACCGTCAACAAGGCGGAAGCCACCAATGAGATCATCTTCATCTGTTTCGATAGTAATGTTTACGCGGATAAGTTCTTTTTTGAGTTGGGAACAGGCTTGTTCGACACTAAACGTTTTACCGTTGCCTGAAAGGCCAGTAATGAATGTAGGGTAAAACAGATTGGCTTTGAGAATGGTCTTAATATCGCTAAAAGGACCAAACTTGACGAAGGTATCATCTTTCTCTGGGATAAGGTTTTGTTGAATGCTGTGAGTAACGGCAGGAGCACTGAATGATCTCTCAATCTGCTGTACGCTTTCTTTTGTTACTTCAAGGTTCCACTTACCTCTTCCAACTTTAAACTCCTCTAAACGACGAGTTACAGTCTGGTAGTTGATGCTACGAGAGGCACAGAACCCTTTAACATCGGCAGCAGTTATCTCAACACCGTAAAGAGACTGCAATTCAGTAAGTAAATGTTTATCAGTCAAAGCAATCTTACGAGGCATGATGTAGCGTTTTATTTATGAAGTTATTATAACAATAAAAAGAAGTATATTAAACCTCTTGTAGACACTTTACAAAGTGTCTATGCTATCAACTCCATAAACTCTCCCAATACTCTCTTATTCATCTTCTTACATTTAAGACTCTTCACAAATGCACGTTTAATTTGTGCCTTGGTTGCATCATCAACAACATCAAATTCATCATCATTTCCCAATGCATTTGCAGAAAATCCAAAATAAGTATGGTATCCAGAATTTTTAATAGCAAATGATTTTTCCCTTTTCCAACTCTTCATTACCTTATCATATTCATCACTATGCCCAATATATCTACGAATAAACTGGCCAGCATCTCTTGAAGTAAGAACACGAATACCAATGAAATTAGTCTGAGGATAGCTCTGACGTAAATCATGTAATAATAAATCAGTTACATCTGCCCAATACCCCATTCCCTCACAAGAATAAGTATGTCCTGTTCTACGATTACGGAGTACACAACGATCATTAATATACTGACTCCCCATAAAAGGATTAGACTCCCAATTACGTTGAAACTCCTTACTATATCTCAAAGGAGCAGCTTCTCCATCAGTAAGAATAACACATTGAACTTTCTGCAGATTATGTTCTTTCTTAAATTCAGGCAAAATCTGATGTAATGAAATTAAAGCTTCATTTAATGGAGTACCAGACAGATTCATACCTATCGGAACATTATAAGGTACATAAAATTGATGACCAAAAGCAAGTGCAATACGGAATATATTCTTCATTTGTTGGTCCAAAGTCTTAGCATTAACCCTACTACTAAACAAATTCATCAAAGAAAATGTTTCTTCAATAAGAGCTATCCCAACTTTCTTCTCATAAGCAAGTCTATGCATCCCTTCAGATGATGGATACTCATGAGTAAAAGCATAAACCTCAAAAGGAATATTAACCTTCTTACAAAACCACAACAAATTATATAATTGTTTAATCGTATCCAACATCACATCTGACATTGATCCAGACCAATCCAAAATAAACACTAATCCATGATTCTTTCCATCAGGAATAATACTTACCTTTCTAAAAATATCCTCATTATACTTGTAGGTATGAAGTTTAGTTGTATCCAAAACTCCGGTTCTAGCAGTAGTAGCACGAGCATATGCATCAGCAGACTTCTTACACTCAAACTCCTTAACCATATAATTTACTTCTTTTTGTGCAGACTTCTTAAACTTTACAAATTCACCATCTGCTTCTCCAAATATATCCCGAATAGTAAGAAATTCTGATTTTAACCAATCTTCCTCTTGCTCTATAAAATCCCCAGCAATACCACTATGAATTTTAGTATTAGAAATAATAATTCTACGCAAATCTACCTTTGGTAACTCAACATAAACATGTTCAGCACCACTCATCTTATTATTAAGATCTTTAAGACTATCTTCAAGAGATTGAAGAGTCTTTATTTCTAAATCACTAACACCACCAACAGTACTTGTCTCACAATAACTAGGAGTATCTAATTGAGCAGGATCATTATTTGATGAAGATTCTTCCAATTCTTCCAACAATTCTTCATCAGTCATCTCATCGAGATCTTTTTCATCACACATACTTATCCCTTTCTGCTCTCCTACATTATCTTCTTTGGTATTGTTTTCCACTTCTTTCTTACAATACTCATATAACATCAATGCAGCTTTCTTCACATCATCAAAAGTTTCACACTTTTCAATTATACTGACAATCTGTTTTTCAGTAGTCGAAAAATATATAGGAACGAACGAACCAATCTTGAAATATAAATTAGTCCTATCAGCAATATTAAAAGTATTAAGATCTTCATTTTCTATATCAAAGAAATCATTATCATTAAGTTCATTATATCCATTATAGAATGATTTAGCAAGTCCAGGATATTTCCTCTTCATTAATTTCTCAACTCTTGCATCTTCCACAATGTTTACAAATTGTTGAGGTATTGAATCCAAATAATCCCACTCATCAGGTGTATAAAGTGCATGTCCAACTTCATGTCCTACAAGCATATCATATACATTATTACTTGCCTTATCCCAATTAGGGAGTATAAGAACACGAGTGTGAACATTAAACTGAGCAGTATCTACTTTCTTATGTTCAACGATAAGATCTTCAGTGGCAAGAAGTTTGGCAAGTTGTGATTTGATTTCGTGCTTGACTACCATTGCTTACTCCTTAATTTCTTAACAAGACGAATAGCTTCATTAATATCCAAATCCCATCCTTCATCACCTTTATCAACTAAATGTTTAACAATGACTTCATCTGCTTCCTCTTTCATATAGATGGCAGAAATAAGTGCTTCGGAACAGTAATCTTCATAGGTTGCATTCCAACCTAAATCCGATGGCATGTGCATGGTGCTTTGTTTCGGTTGAACCTATTATACGAGAAAACCTCCCTTTTGAGGAGGTCATTAGACGGTTTATCAACTGTCTACGTCTTGCCTTAGCAGCACGTAGAGCCTGTGGTTTAAGTTTTCTTTTGGGTGGCTTCCCAGAGTTGTGTTGCCAGTTTGGAGTATTCATGACTACATCATACGTGAAAATCCTTTTACCTTATCAAACCTTATGACACTTTCAAATTTGTCATTCAGTTCCGATTTATGAGATATAACAAAAATGTTAGCACCCTTTATTATATAGCGAATAATCTTTAAAAATTCTTCTGTTCCAAATCCATCAAGAGAACTATCAAACACCTCATCCATAATCAACAGATTAGTATTAACAGAATTCTTTACCCTAGCAACTTCTCTCCATGTAAAAAGTAATGCTAAATCAATCCTCATCTTTTCACCTTCACTAAATGATGAATATGAAAAATCTTCATGAATTGGAGACTTAACAGTTTCATTAAACTCCTCATCTAATGTAAAATTAATATAAAAATCCATCAGCTGTAGGTATCTATTGACCTGCTGATTAATAAACGGAAGATACTTCTTAATGATTTTAGTTTTTACACCATCATCCTTTAATAAAGAATATGCAAAATCATGATGAATAACATCTTCTCTTCTTATTGAAATATCTTCTTTTGTCTCTTTAAGATTTACTTTAAACTCTACTAACTTGTCATGCTCAGTATTTCTGTCTGCAAGTTGGTCGGTAAGTCTCTGAACTTCCGATTCCAAATCCCTGATCTGTCGTTGACATCCAGAAATTCGCGTATTGTTTTGAGAAATGCCATTATTGAGTTTAGTAATCTCCTTTGATAGTTTGTTAAATTGACGTTCTCGATCTTGTTCAGATTTAATGGTCTCTTCCAGATCTTGATAACCCTTCTTGAGTTCCCTTGCTTTATTTTGAACGTCATCAATCCTATTTAAGCGAAACTCTTCCTTAAGAGATTGTGTACATGTTGGGCAGACTACATTTTCCTCAAAAAACTTATGTTCTTTGGCAACAGTTGCTACTTTTTGAGTAATTTTACCCTTCATAGTATTAAGTTTCACTAACTTTTCTGCTGCTCCTGTTACATCTTCTTGCTCACCAATAAGATCAGATATATTTGATTCATTAATCTCATTTAGTTCCATCTGAGTATTAACTTCAACAGTTAATACTTTAATTTTATCATGTTTTTCTTGGATATTAGTCTTACCCTGTTCCTCTAGTTCTTCAATAAACTGTCTCTGCATTAAGATCTTATCATTTATATTCTCTTTACGTAGTTCCAAAGATTTTATCTGCTCTCTTTGAATACGCATCTTATCCTTTATAAGAGAATTCATTGCAGAAAAGATACGAATATCTAAAAGATCTTCAATAACATCTCGACGATTCGCACCTGTCAATTGCATAAAAGGAACAAAAGTACTACTACCCAAGATCACAATTTGAGTAAACGACTTATAATTTACTTTCAGAATACTTTCTTCTAATATCTTTTGATTAATACGATCATCAGACTCCTTATGTAAAGGATTACCATTAACTTCAATATCAAATATATTTGGTCTTATCCCACGTCTAACAAGATAATCCCTACTATTAACACTAAACTGAATCTCTACTAAACAGTCTCTCTCATTAGTAGTATTGATTAATTGTGGTTTATTAATTTTACGAAATGGTTTATTGAATAGCACAAAAGTCAGTGCATCCAGCATAGTAGACTTACCAGCACCATTTGTTCCAACTATTAAATTGGTATTATGTTTTTGAAAATCTATCTCACTCCACTGATTCCCTGTGGAAAGAAAATTTTTCCATTTAATTTTCTGGAACGTTATCATGCTTTGGAGGAATCACGAGATCATCAGGAGTAATGATAGTGTATTTGTAATTATACCTCTTACATGTCATTAATGCAAGCTCATCATCAACTTCAACAACTACCATTGGTCTTTCATAGTGTGGGTCATCCGCTAACATTAAAGCATATCTCTCAGCATCATCCTCTTCCTCAAACAAAAAAAGAACCTTATCCCCATACTGATCCTGCACGGCATAAGCACCATCTTCCTTTCTAGTTTTTAATGTAAGAAGGAACATTACTCCACTTCGCAAGCTTGCTTATAAAGATCTTGGAAGATACCCTTAATAATAGTTTTATCATAGTCAAATTCAGATTCATCAATATATCGATTTAAGATCGAAAGAGTATTCTCTTCCTCATCTATCTCAAAATCTTCATTTTCTTGAATATCAAAGTTTTCAATTATTTTTAAATCTTGAACACCAACAGAGTAGAGTTTATCAATAAATTTTTCAAAATCTTTTATTTTAGATTTCTTACGAACAATCACCTTAACAATTTTGTTTTCATACTCTGTAGCATTAAACAACTTGTAATTGGTATCTTCATAATATATGTTATAGAATAATTTATATGGATTATTAATTGGAGTATGGGTGAGGGTTTCCGTATCAAAGATATGAAATCCTCTTGGATCATTCACATCATTCCAAAACATCTCATATGGATTACCCAAATAAAATATTTTCCCATCCTCAGATCTAGTATGAAAATGTCCTGAAAATACCTTTTCAAATTTATTGAAGATATTAACATCCATACCCGTTTCCATCATGTGTCCACGAGTTGCCCTAAAACCATTAAGTTCAAGATGACCCATAGCAATCTTTGCTTTAGATTTCTTGATCATCTCACAAGACTCATCATAATTCTCAGTATTAATCCAAGGAAGCATTAAAATCTTTAATCTACCAAGTTTAATCTCATCTACTTTCGAATAAAGTGTTATATTAGAATAATCCTTTAATAATAATTCAGGAGAATTTACATAATTAGTATTCTTATAATAGCAATCATGATTGCCCGTAATAGCATATACCTTATACTTTTTTAAAGGATTGAATACTACCCTCTTAGACCATTCTAAACTTTGTAGATCAATAGACTTACGACTATCAAATATATCACCCATATGAACTACTGTGTCTATCTTATGCTCCTCTAAAGACGGAAAGAAGACATTCTTATAGAACAGTTCAAAATAATCATGTAAGTGCTTAGAACCCTTCCTAGCACCATAATGAGTATCAGTTATTATAGCAACACGCATTTATCTATTTGACTTCTGGACAATATTATCCTTAATACTATTATAATCAGAGCTACTACCTGATAATGAATTATCATCAACATTCATAACTTCTTCAAATCCAGTTCTTTCAATGATTTTTGTTTTAATATCTAACTGCTTCTTCTCTTTTTGTATTCTACGAAGAAAAGCATAATGTATTATTTGTGTAAAATATGCGAATGGATTTCTAGACTTCTCTGGATCGAAGTTGTGTATATACTGCACACAATTTTCAATACCATCAGATATCATATCATCCCTAAACATATAATTTACAAAATTAGGTTTGTATGATAGATGAGTAGCAATCTTTAAAAAACATTCACCAAGGTAGTTTGTGATTCTTGGTTTCGTTAAATCATTTTCCTTTGCATGAGCAACTTTTTCTCTATACACAATAAGTGCTTCAAGCAATTCTCTATTGTTTACATAATGTTCAGATTTCTTTTTTGGCATAACATTTTGCTTCCGTCTTATAACATATAAGTATTATACCACATTTCTGGGACTTGACAAGTTATTAATATATCAGTAGAATACCTTTGTAAGGGTTGATGGGAAATAATTAGCTTTCTTTATTAGTACCATTAAACAGTTTCTCAAATAATTCTCTAGCTTCTTCTACATTAGAAACATAACCCATTTCAGAAGAAACTTCTACTTTTCCTTGTGAATTATTGAACTTTATAGTCTCTCCTCCTCCTTCTTCTTCTAATAGAAATCTTTTATATATTGCTATAATTTTAGGATCACTTGTTTCTGTCATAGTTATAATCTTATCATTCCTAAGAATAAACATCTTGTCATCAGATAATTCCATCCAAGGTTTTACCTTAACAAAAGAACCGTTATTAGTATCCATCATCTTCATTATAACGGGCGATTGAAGAATAATGATAGGATCTCCATCATTATCATCGACAGAAACAGCTGAAAGAATTTCTTCTCCTGAAATTAATTTTATTAATGCGTGGAACTCTTCTCCCATTAGGTTTTAAGTGGTATGTTTACAATATCATAATTGAAATTCTCTTCATTATAAACTTTGATTCTTTCAATTAAATGGTTTAGTGTGTAATTCTTTCTTGATTTGTAACTGATATCATCAGCAATATCATATAAAGTTGCCCTTACTTTTCTATCACCTTTTCTAAGGACCCTACCAATGGATTGGAGGTTTCTAATTCTGGACTTTGAGGGGCTGGCGAAAATAACATTGTGCAACCGCTTAATATTAATACCAGTAGAGAAAGTGCCGTAAGAGGCAACAATGATTGCATTATCTTCATTCTCAGTAATCTCTCGAATTTTTTCTCTATCTTCGGTAGGTACACCACCGTGAACAAAGAAAACATGACGATTATCGACCTTACTATTATTTATTAGATCGTATAGTGGTTGACCATGCTTTTCAACTCTAGCAAATAGAATTAAACTATTACCTTTAAGATCAAGAGCAAGATTTTTAATAAAATTATTTCTACGATCATGAGTAATAATATACTGAACCTCATCCTCAAACGTTTCAAATTTATTCGGTGGGTGTTTCAATAGAAGCACATTAATATCTAATGTAGCAAGATGACCCTTCTTCATAAGTTCATCTGTCTTAATGATTTTATAAGAAGGACCAAATAATCCTTCTAATACCCACTTATGTGTCTGAGATCCATCTAATGTTCCAGTAAATCCATAACGATACTTAGCATCTGCTAATTTCGTCATTATAGATATAAGGGATTTTGATTTAAATTGATGAGCTTCGTCACCAACTACTACACTGAACCGTTCAAAATATTTACGTGGGAGTTTATATATCGACTGCCAAGTTGTTATGATTACCTGAGAGTCTGTCTCCCTTTCCTTACCAGCATATATCTTGTGGCAATATGATCCAACATCCCATCCATAATCTGCAAAATCTTTATACATCTGCTCTACTAAGGAAGTTGTAGGAACAACTATCAGAGTACTTTTCTTTTTTTCAACATAATATCGGACAATCGCATATATCATTAGCGATTTTCCTGAAGCAGTTGGGGATATTAATAACTTACGATTATGTCTTAAAGCATCATATACTCCCTCTATTTGATAATCTCTAGGTTTATGAGTAGAGATTGCTGTCATATAATCCTTAACACCCATCTTTGAAATCATTTTATTGACTTCAAAAGGTAAACCATAATACTTACTATCTACAAACTCGTAAGTATATTCATGATCATTACAAAATTGTATTATCTTATCCAGTAACCCAACATATACTTCTCCTGTTTGGGTGTTGAATAGACGTATTTTTCCATCCCAGAACTTCTTACGATATGCTGGTGAAAATTTAGCACCTGGAACTTCAAAGGTAAATTGATCAGCCAACTCATAATAAACATGAGGTTCTGATTCCACTCTCAGGTAGACTTCATTTTTCTTTGATATAGTCAAATGTGCCATACATTTAAATCATATATCAAATATTTAGTTAGTTATATCCTGCTTGGAATTTCATAAACTCAATGGCATTTTTAATTTGAAAGGTTCTATTAGATATATTTTTAATTATCTCTTCAAGGAATTTTAATGTTGTGTCATAATATCTTATTTTAAGATCTATCTTAGACATCTTCTCATCAGCTTCCATATGCCTCTGTATGGCATCCTTTTCCCTAACCTTATACGGAAAAGGTTCTTCAGCATATACCTCTGCTGGTGCTTTACCAGTATAGAAATTGTATCTCTCTAAACGTGTTTTGTTATATTGTTCTCTTGCCCTTTCACGCAATAAACTAACAGTATTATAGACAGTATAATACTTTGAGTGTAACTGTGGAATTTTTAACGATTCATCATGTAAGTTATCAGGGTCAATGACAGAATCTTTCTGCCACATCTCCTGAATTTTATCAAGATTCATAAGGGTGTATAACCGTCCGTACCTACTATATTATACACCAAATATTTAAATGACACTTCTGCTGTGAAGTAATTAATATCTGTTTCTGTTGCATCAAAATCCAATGATGTTAAAGATGTTGGCCACAGATCTTTGAATTTTACTGTTGCCGTAGTTCTAAAATTAGAATTTAATATATTTAATGATCCATCACTCCACTGTTCTTTCGAGTCTCTAAGACCTTCATCATCTGTAGTCTGCTTTACATATTGAGCAGCAGTTTCTGGAAACCCAAGACCAGTTAACCAATTATGAATAGCCATATAATTTTCCATATTCTCATCAACAAGAAATCTTAATATAAGATCTCCGTATGTAAGAATCTCACCTGGTACATCAATTTCTTTCAAATAGTTTGGTTGAATGGTTGTACCAAGAGTTATTTCTGGTATTCTTGCCGAATTGCATAAAAAAGATGCCTTTGGATATTTTGCCAAAGTAAATTCAAATCCAACTGGGGATAAGAAATTTCTATTTTGTATTTGATTAGCAAATGGACTGACCATTATTTACCATTAACCTTATATTGTATTTAGCGAGTCACCGTCACTTCAATACTGTCATCATCCATTTCCCATTCTTCATCTATTATGAATCCCTTCTCTGCAATGGTTTCATGGATTACATCCCTAGCATCTTCTTGTGAAACACTAGATTGAAAAACAACTTTACCAGATTCATCCTTTACGATTCCATCAGGGTAAATAATAAATTTATTCATAATCTAAACCTTTTAAAATTACTCAATAATAGTTTTATACCACTCTTCACTCATACCCAAAATGAGCTTATCTGCGGAATCATTATCTTCAGCATAACCTTCTTTAATCAAATAGTCAAGTAACTTTGCGTAAAGTTTATGTGACTCTTTGAGTTCTCTTGGAGATGGTTTCATTTTCTTATAGTCTTTAATTGTATTTAGATTTATTCTGATACTGATGTTGCACCTACCCATCCACCATTCTTACCATCATCATTAACCATTAAAGCATCTGCAATTGATTTTAATGAATAAGTTTTCTTGTCAGCGATATCATCAGACCATTTAGCATTTCCTGTATAATAAACATCATAATTGTCAAGCGCAGCAGTTTTTTTAATATACCAAGCCATTTTTCTAAGTTTTTAAATATTTAGATAAAAAAAGAGACCCGTCAAGCGGGTCTCTGTAAAGTAAAGAAGATATAAACTTCTTACATAAGGTTCTGAACCTTAACCCTACGATAGTAGCGGTTAGTGTTAGGTGTAAGAACACCAAGTCCCTGAGTTGTACCTTGTGAGAATGGGTTTTCAACCATACCATAACGAGTCTTAAACCCGATTTTTGGTTGGAAGGTGTTCTCGCCAACTGCACGAACCATCTGGAGAGGAACGTATGGGCAGTAGAAGAGTCCAGCATCATAAGGTGAGGAACCTTTGTATCCAGCAACGTAGTACTGATTAGCAGAACTATTTGCAGAATATGGGTCGATGTATACGCGATACTTACCTTGAAGTACACCAGCAAATGTATTGCCTGTGTCATCAACGTTAAGATTAGCGTTAAGTGCAGGAGTATAATCCAGAACACCAGCCATCGTTAGGGCGGAAGCAACGTCTGCGGAGCAGAGGATCATGTTGCCCTTTCCACGACGAGTCCTTTGTGCAATTGCGTTGGCATCGCGCTCGATTTGGAAAATAAGTCCCTTGAATTTCTCAACCGACCATCTGCCGTTTGAGTCTGTGTCGAGGTCGAAAGCACCAGCAGTAGCAGTGTTAACCTGAGCACCGGATTCAGCAACCTTATAGATTGTACGAATAACTTCGCGGTTGATTTCAGCAAGGATCTCTGTGGAGAGAATATTTGCTAATTCAGCCTCGGCGTTTAGTCCGTGAATTGCTTTAAGGTCCTGAGCAAGTTCTAGTGAGTACTCAGCTTTCAGAGCACGGGATTTCGCCGTAACGGTTACTTTCTCGATGCTGAATGCCATTTCGTTGAAATGGTCGCCAGTACCAGAACCAAGGTTCTCAGAAGAATCTGTACGCATACCCTGACCAACAGGATAGGTTGTAGCAGTCTGTGAACCCTGTGGGTTAAGAGCACCTGGATTACCAGCACCTGTGAGTCCAGTACCACCTGTAGTACCTAAACCAACTGCGCCGTCAGTCCATCCGGTAGTAAGATTTCCACCATCATCCTGACCGGAGAAGGAAGTATCTGCTTCGTCGAATAGTGCTTCTGTTCCAGACTGATTCTCATAGCGCGAGCGCATTGCGAAAATTAGTCCAGTAGGTCCGTTCATTGGCTGAACACCTGCTAGGTCATATGCGACCAAGTTAGGCATTGAGCGACGGATAAGGCTTATTAGAACGGGGTCAAAACCGGCTGTTGGACCTGCGTCAGCAGCGTCTGCACTAAAACCAGCATTTGAACCTGTAGCTGTGCTGTTTGTTGGAACAGCTTCTGAAAGAAAAGAACGCTCTTCGCGGAGTGCTGTTTCCTGATTCTCCAGGAGAACGGCGGTTACCATTCTACGATGATTGTCTTTGATTGGATCAAGACCTTCGTAGTCTAGTAGAGGTGCCCACTTCTCCTGCAGATGTTCCTGATTGAACATTTGCATTTCTATTTACCTATGTAAATTGTAGTTTGAATTTATAATTTAAAAATCACTTTTTAGCGACTCTGCTCAAAGAATCGAGATATCTTGCCATTGAAGCCGTTGGAACGGGTGCATTGGATTGATTTTCTTCTGAGAGATTCTCTGAAGTGTCTCTTTGAGTACTAGCATTAGTAGGGTAATAAGATTCCCTAAGTGTTGCTAATTTCTCACGATAGTCTGTCTCACTTTCAAACTCAACATTTTCGGCAAGAGAAGCAAGTTTGTCTCTCTGAGTATCTGCAAGACCCTCAGCGACTTCACCAAAGATTCCATCAGCGACGGACTCTGCTAATCTCCTATTAAGAGCAACATTCTTTTCAAGTTGCTCGTTGAGTTTTCCTTCCATTTCATCAAGTTTATCTACCATGCTATTAAGTACATCATATTTTTCTTCAGGGATAGTTACATAATGATCTTCAAATAGACCTTTCATTCCAGTAAGGAATGATTCAGTCATTTCTGTTTTAAGACCGGCTTCTGCTGCAAGGCGGTTTTCTTCCAACCACTCCTGAGCAACGTACTCTAGGTACGAATCAACACGTTCTTGCAATTCTTCTTTGATTGACTTAACTTCTTCAACAAGTTTTTCCTCATAGGAAACTTTAACTTGCTCAGTAAGTTCGGCAACCTTTGCCTTGATAGCAGTCTCGAAAATAGTACGTGCCTTTTCTTGAAACTCTTCAGAAAGTTCTTCACCAGCAATTAACGCATTAATGTCTTCTTCAACATTAATTTGCTCTTCGGCAACGACTTCTTCTTCCTTAGTTTCTTCTTCAGCAACTACTTCCTCAGTTGAAGTCTCCTCTTCGGATACAACTTCTTCTTCCTTAGCAGGCTCTTCGGCAACTACTTCTTGACCATCTTCCAGTTCATCAGAAACTGCTTCCTTAGGAGCAGAATCTCCACCCGCAGCACCTTTGTTTACAACATCCTTAACTTGCTTAAGGGCTTGACCAGGTGTTTTGAGTTTCGCCGAATCATCATCGGATTTATAATTTTCTGGAGTAGGACCACCTAGATCTTCCCAAGTAGCGGGAGTACCTCCGGTACTTAGTTTCTGCATTGGCTCCGCAGGTTTAGCACCTTTGGTCACCACGTTCTCTACGATGTTTTCCATTTCTTGTAATTTGCTACCAACGGACATGTGTTTTAGACTGTGATAATCTGTATTTATTTATAGAACTTACAGATTTGAGAGAAATTCGTTGAATAGATTCAACTTCTGTTCTTCAAGTCTATTTTGATCTACTAGCGTATTGATACGCTTCTGGGTTTTCTCTGCTAATTCTTCACGAAGTATTCCACCTTCCCAAATCCACTCTTTTCCTTCCATAATTCCAGATACAAATGCATCAGGAGCTGAAGGATCGGCAACGATATCAGCAGCAGTTGCTAACTGAAAATCATCTCCAACATATTTAACACCACGATCTTCTCTAAGTGAACCCACACCACGAGAAGAAACTCCAAGAACTACACCTTCTTCTATCAATGAAGATGCAATTTTACCCATTGGAGTATTAAGGATTTGTGCCTTACCAACAAAATTATTTCCTTCTCTTTTGAGGGAAGTGATCTTATGGGAAACACGATCAAGATTTACAGTTGGACCATCTGGATGTCCCAACTCACCAAGAGCACGACCTTTCTGAATGAAAGATTCATTATACCTGCTAACTTCTGTAGCAAGTGTATTCACTGGATAAACTCTACCATTACGATTTTTTATATCACCTTGTAAAAAAGTTCCCTCAATGTAAAGTCTTTTTGAACGACCTTTACCTTCGGTAATAAATTTAACGTTTGATACTTCTTCTGTAATAAGTTTCATTTTCCTAATTTCCGTAAGCTATCTTAGCAACTAGAACACTACCACCATTTGAAGCAGCAGTAAGTGTATCTGTGGGATCTTTTTCTAAAAGAACACTTTCTTTAGTATTAACAGTCACACTACCAATAGTTGCACCACTAGATAATTTTCTAGTGATCAATATTGCTCCAGAATGATTATTAAAAAGTCTTACTACAGTAGCAGTACCAACATTAGAAGCACTGGAGAGATTTCCCTCAGCCGCTAATACTTTAATTAACATTTTCCTCTTCTCCCTGTTCGGGTTCTATAGTGGGTTCATCTTCAATTTTAGGCTCACTGAACATACTAGATGCAATTTGTGGACGCATAGCTTCAATACCTTCCGCAGCCTTAGCATAAAGATGATCTTTAATTTGATCTGAGACTTCGGACGCTTTTTTATTGATCGCAATCAAATCGACAACATTATTTTCCATAAAAATTTATACTGTAAATATAGCGTATACTCTATATTTATATCTCTGCCGATTTAGTGTCTTTTTTAACTTGACCGTTAGTGATGCCACTATCTAATGGTGGTGCTTCCATTGCACCTAATGGATTCATTGCATCTTCTTCCGTTCCTGGTGCCATCAATTCTCCTGTCATAGGATCAATCATATCAGGATCTGGAATAGTTCCATCTGCAATCTCTTTTTCTATCTGCTCATCAATTTCTATAATCTCAGAATCAGTTTGACGAAGAATCTTCTTACGAACGTATTCGGCTGAATAATACTTACCAATATAAGGTTCAATGGTTGCAAGAGTACCTAAACGTTCATTTATTAATTCGGATTCTTTTAATTCTGCAAATTGATTATCATAAATCCAATCATACTGAATATGATCACTTATAGTTTCCCAATCTTCTGGAGTAACAATATTTTTAAGAATCAATTGAGTCCTTAAAAAATCACTAAACATATTTGCAAATCTTTTTCTCAAACGACCTACAAACTTAGCAAACTTAAGTTCATCTCTTAGAATTTCTGATGAACGTCCTAAATTAAAACCACCATCATTAGCAATTCTTGATTCTGGAACGCTAAGTGCTCTATACAGTTTCTTCTGGAAGTACTCGATGTCAGCAAGTTCTCCAAGATTTTGTCCACCTGGAAGTGTTGTGATTTCAGTCCCTCTACCACCTTCTCTTCTAGGTAACCAGAAATCTTCCATCATGGACATAAATTTCCGGTCATCCCTAACTTCACCTGTGGATGCATCGTAAACTAACTTATTACGATAACGACTCATTACCTCTTTAAGGTATTGTTCTGCCTTAACTTTTGGTAAATTACCTACATCAATATAGAAAATTCTTCTTTCTGGTGCTCTTGATAATCTGTAAATAACAAGACTATCCTCAATCATTCTTAACTGATTAAGTGCCTTAATTGCTTTATGAAGATATGAAAGACAAGTTCCCTTATTCCTATCAAACAAACCAGAGGTTACATAACAGATAGAATCCTTTGCAATTTTAATTGCACCTTTATCTCCTCCACCACCACCAGCAGCAAACATTGTTGTTGGGAAATTTGGTTTTGGTGTATATACGTAATACTCGTCTATTTCGGGAGTTAAACTACCTCTCTTAAAATCAGAAGGACTTTGAGGAGTGTTAGATCCAGATCCAATAACAATATCATTTTTCTTTTTCTTCTTTTCCTGTCTAACAAATTTAATCTTCATGGGATTAATATATCTAATCTCTTTAATCCCATCTGATGGTTTTTTAACGTCGATTACTTTCATGTAATACAAACGTCCATCCACATACCAATTTCTAAAAATTTCGTGTGCTTTTTTATCAAAATCCATCATTTCTTTGATGGATTTAAATTCTTCCCTAATCTTTTCTTTTACTTTATCACTAGCATTAACATTAGAAAGTTCAATCTCAATTGGTGAATCGTATAGATCACTAACGAGTGCTTCATTAACAACATCTTCAATTGCAGCATCAGCTTCGGGATGGATTGCCATCTCACGATACCGACGCATTAAATCGTATTCGGTTCTATAAACACCTTCAATGTCTACATATTGACCATAGAAACCACTAGAAATATAATTATCAACCCCGTCCTCATTAGACTGAGGTACGGGGGATATAACTGAAGGTGACTTTTTCTCCTTATCTGATATAGAGAATCCAAAAAGCTTAGGCATAGTATAAACGTTTTCCTACTATTATAGCACTATTTATTAGGAAATGCTCTCGCCTCCTGCGTTAGCACCAACTCCCTTAAGTGATTCCCAGTAAAGAACTTGTAGTTCTACTGTAAATTCTTCGACGGTATCCACTGTTTCATAAGATAAATCCATCTGACTAATGTTAGTTGGAAAAATATCAAAGAACTTATATGTCCTTAAAGTAGATCCATCACGATCTAATTGGTGAACATAAGCATCTTCTTGATATTCAGCAGGATCATTAAATCCTGTTGCATCAGATAATCTGTTGATAACATTCATCCACTTTTCAAAAGCAGAACGAATTGCGAAATCAGTGTCATTGATAATAGTAACAGTCCATGTATCGAATGTTCTATCACCAGCAATCTTTAAGATTCTGCCTCTAAAATTAACATCAATTGGTGTTATATTAGAAGCAGGAAGAGCTGCTGCCTTAACCAAAAATCTTGACTTCTCCTTAACATCATTATCGATAGAAATCGAATCAGGAAAAGCAAGTTCTACCTCAAATAGATTCGGTCTTGCACCACCACCTGTAAGCTTACTTTTAAAATCAGTAATCTTCCGTAATGGTGGCCTATTAAATTGAGTTGCCATAGCTTTTTATACCTTTATGTGTATGAGATAGAATTAAACAGAACCAACTATCTCTTCGAATGACACACCAGTTCTGGTGGCAACGAAGGTTAGACCGATGAAGTTAATCGACCTTGCGGGTTTAACAAAGATGTCAGCCACAAACTCATTGTTATCTATAATAGCAGCGGTGTTATTTGTCTCATCACAAATAACTCTGAAGTCATAGACACCTCTCTTGGCTTGAACATCACGGAGGAATGGTTCAACAATATTCACAAAGTTTGTCCTTGTGATCTCATCGTTGAATTCAAACATCTGATCTCTTGCAGCAGCAGAGATTGCATTTTCGAGGTAGATAAACAATCTACGAACATTAATACGATCGAATGCGGATGCTTTTGCATATCCTGTCTTATCACCGAAGAGGATAATTCCACCACCTGGTGAGAAAATAATTGGATTAACTCTATTAGAGTACAACTTATCCCTTTGAACCTGGGAAGGATTGTATGCTAATTTCACTGCATTCAGAATTCCACCTCTTGCAGTTCCTGCTGGTGAGAACCAGGGGAAGTTGTTAATATCATTTCTAGCACATGTACCAGCGATATCTCCATTTAATGGGATATAACGGAATACATCTGAGAATCTATCATACATGTACTTGTATCCACTATCGAATACAGCGTAAGTAGAAGATGTAACAGGAGCATAGAATGAAAGTACATTATCAGTAATATCTGATGCGGAACCTATAGTACCTGTTCCGGCAGAAGTATCATTGATAAATGCAGTCCTATAAGGTGAGATGAATGCAATAGCATCCTTTCTAAGTTCTGCAACAGCAATTAACTTATTAGCAAGTGCTTGTGCAGTTTCCTTAGTGTGATTAGCAGCTCCCATAAGAAGGAAATCTGCTTGATACTGATCCTTATCTTCAAATAGTTCATATCCAGAAGATAGACCAGCCAATGTAGTTGTTAATGAACCAGAAACACCGATTCCAACTGCACCACCGTAATCTAATCCACCTGCAAGGGTTAGGGTGTTATTTCCGACTACACCAAAGTCGAGTCCATTTGCATGACCATCATCTGTTGTTTGATCCCAACCATTATCAGCGTTAAGAGTAAATCCAGAACTATAACCACTATTTACAATTGTTCCAGGGTTAGTACCACCAAAGATGAATTCAGAATTCGTTGCAAGGAATTTTCTCCAATAAGAAGGAGATCCTACTGAGAATTCGGCATCAGTTGCTTTGGATAGTGAAGTATGCTTTTCAAGGAGTGTACCAGAATTTCCAGTAACAAGTCCCTTATCATCATAAACAACAACATGAACTTCGTCATTTCTTGCTCCTCTTGCAGCAGCAAAGGATGAAGTACCAGGACGATCTGCAATTTGATTCCAATTAACTATTGAATTAGTTAATGTAATTGATTGCTGATCAAACCAATCTTCTTGCGAAGTATATGTTGTTGATGCATATGAAACTGCCTGTCCACTAGTGTGAATAGCAACACTACCAGTAGAAGAGAATGCATACACACCAGATGGTTGATAATCCTTTTCAGTCTCAACACCAGCAGCACTAACATGAGATAGTACTTTAACACCTATCTTATTATTACCAGTATCAACTTCGGTAACAATACCTTTTAGGTATCCATCAAGTAGTGATGTTGATCCAGCACCAGGAAGAACAGAAGAAATTGCTTGAGTTACACCGTAACCAACTGCTACTGCGGCACCACCTTCAGGTGAAGCAGCATCTATTCCCATTATTGTTTGATCTACCTTACCATCAATAACAGCAACTTTAATGCCATTTGACCAAGATCCTGGGTTCTTAGCAGCAACTGCTACTCCGGTAATGATATTCTCATCATAACCTTTATTATTATAATCATCTACACTGTTAATTGATATACTAGTAGCAGCACCAGCGGCTGTTCCAGCAAAACCATTTTTAAAGTCGTCATCACTTGCTCTTACGACTCTTAGTGGGCCACCATAAGAAAGAAACGACGCAGCGGTCATCCAATACTCATAATGCTTATCTGTGGGTTGTGGTTCTCCAAAGTTGTCCAATAAATCTTGTTCGTTCTCAACAAGTACTGGGACATTAACTGGTCCTTTGGTAAATGGTCCGACAATAGCACCAACCTTCTCGGATGCTGTGTCAACCCTACCAATAGTTAAATCAACTTCTTTAACGACAATTCCAGGAGATGCTAAATTTAGTGGCATCTTTTTACTCTCCGGTTCTCAGGATATTCTGAAATTATTTATTAAAATACCCATTTTCATGTAGTCTACATGTAGTCCCACATATAAGATCTATCCCCATATTCGTCCGTATGCCACCTATCTCCATTCGAATCTACAAAACTTTCTGTCTCTAATCCAGTCTGAATAAACCCAAATGGTGCCATATCTTGTTCGATTTGATTTCTCTGTTCTTCATATATTCTTTTACGAACATCATTGTCCGTCATCTCCTTAAAATAATCCTGAGCACATAGCCAAGCAAATATAACTAAACACATTGCCAAATCATCATTACATCCTTCTTCTGCCTCAAACGAATTATGTTTTTGTGAAAAAGTTGTTAATTCTGAAATGATGTCATAGTCCACTGTGGTTATCTTATCATCCTCAACTAAGGTTTTTAGATTACTACATCCCAGTTTCTTAACTGCTGCCGTTGTTCTAACACCAAGTTGAGATTTCTTACCACTAAATCCAGATCCAACTATCTGCCCATTACGTCCTCTCATAGAACACATAAGAACATTTTCATATTCAAGATCATATTGAAGAATACTTGCTACCTGATCTCCAATATCATTAACTTCTATTAACAAATATGCTTCATTATATCCCTTTGCTACATCATGAATGATATTTGGGAATAACATTGGTTTAATTTCATTATTCCTATACTTAGCAACTACCTTATATGGAAACTCGGTAATATCAAATACAACGAATGCGGAATAATCATTACCTAATCCTCTGGCAACGTCTACCGTAATAATATAATTATGTTCATCCTTTGCATTTTCATGTATATCAAGACCCGCATTTTTTAGGAGAGGTTCTTCATATACAAGATTTCTTAATTTACTAGGAGCAATTAGTGTATTAACCGAACCTAAGAACTCACATTCAAACTCAACCTTAAACTGTTGTTCGGAAGTATTGGCAATAGTTTGCTCTCTCCAAACAGAATCTCTACCAGGAACTTCACTCCAATGAACTTCCGTAGGACAATATTCATTTTTACCACGTTCAGCATCATGCCATAGACGATAAAAATGATTCATACCCCTAGGGGTAGATACAATAATTACTTTAGTACTTTGTCCAGACGAGATAGTAGGATAAACAGAGGCAAAGAAGTCATCAGCAATGTGATTCGGGATGAACGCGAACTCGTCAAGAAAGATGACATTATAGGATCCGCCTCGGACAGCAGATGAAGAAGTAGAGTTTGACGATATTTTAGACCCATTTTCCAACTCCAATGATCCTTTGTTCCAGGATATTATACCCTGTTGCATCCAATTAGGTAGATTTTCATATGCAAGTTGTAATCTGCCAAGTAAATCTCTAGCCGTGGATGCTTTGTTTGCCAGAATCGCAATATTGACATTATCATTAAAAACAGCGTAATGTAATAAGTATGACACACATGTGGTAGATTTACCAGTCTGACGTGGCATTTTGCAAATATTAAATCTTTCGTTATGAAAATTACTAATTAATTTCTCTTGGAATGGGTAAAGATTAAAAGGAACTAAACCTTCATCCAAAGAAACAATCTTAATATAATTCTTAGCAAAGTATACTGGATCCTTCTTACATTTAATAAATTCAATAACTTGCTCTTCTGTAAATTCATGAGCAGTATTTGCTTTTTTTAAATTGGGATTACCAAGATATATCTGATCAGACATCCAGTTCCCTCCTCCAATCTGAGAATTCTGCTCCCTTTACCTCAGTTGGAACAATTCTATCAGGTTTAATAACATCAATGACTTCAAATGCAAGATTACCATCAACATCTTCTATCTTAATACTATCTTCTTCCCAAGGTGTGTTATTTGTCATTATTCAAAATCCCATCTTTAAGCATTTTAGAAAGATCTGATGTCGATCCAACAAAAACTGCATTGTTGGTAATATTACTAGGTCCCTTAGATACTTCTTCATCAACTTCCTTTACCTTCTTTTGAAGATCCATTAACTTATCTGTTGTATCAGCAACTGACTTAATAATCTGTCCAGCAACTTCATATGCTCTTGGACTTGCACTCTCACCAGCAAGTTCCATTATACCATTAAGAGTCTCTTGACCCTTTTCTATTAATGAATATAAATTTGCACGAGTATACTCATAATCTTTCTGAATCTCAGCAGGTTTCTCTGCAGTAACACCAACTATCGTAGATTGTTTATCTACTTCAATAATACTACTCTCTATGTTTAGAGCTTTATCAATAGGATCATAACTAGACATGGTTCTTAAATATCAGTTTGTCTTGTTGGACTATAATCTAATCCATCATTAAAGTCTGTAATTGCGCCATTAAATCCGAAATCATCATCTGGTTCTACTAATATATCATCTGCTGCACTGAGGAGATCTATTGATGTATTTTCTAAATGAGATATGGCAGTACTACCATCATGACCCCTCTTAACAGCAATAGTTGTAGCATCGATAATCTCTTTTATCTGCATAATTTCACTACCAATAATAATTCGATTATTAACTGCAAAGTTAGAAGAATCTGTAACTGATAATCTAACCTTAGTTTTAGTAATTGCCTCACTCAATACAGAAGTGTTATCATCATTATAATCTTTGAGTGCCTTAGGAGTAGCAGTATATCTTAACTGTCTTCTTGCATTTTCCCTATCAACACTACTATAGTAATCAACTTGAACCTTCTTAATAAGACCCTCAGTAGTATCAGCAACCGGACCAAACAGATAAGTCTTAGCAGTAAAATTAAGTGTATAAATTAAAGCACGTCTTGAAGAATAATCTCCTTCATAATCATCTTGAAAAGAAATATTCTCCAATACAACAGGAATATCCCTCTTTTCTCCAATCGCATCAACTAAATCAACAGTTAGATTAAATGATGGTTGGAAGTATGGAAGTATCTGCTCCACGATTTGTAATGCATCATCATTCAATTTTACCATAATATTTAATTCAAATCCAACATTATAAGGAACTGGCATATAAACCTTTCTCAAATTTGTTCCATCAGATGCCTTAAATGTTTGAGTTACCCCAGCCTTTCTTGTTGGATCATATGAAATATCAGTAGTCTCAAATGACATTCTTGGTAATGTTATCTGAACTGCTTTATTTAAGTCTGCTTGCTGCTCTAACCTTGCTAAAAACTTCTGCATTGGACCATATGCCAATGGCACTCGCAAATCACTTACAACATTAGTTCCACCAGAATCTGTATGTCTGATATGAATATCATTAAAAACAGTACCAAATGAGATAACTGTTCTTCTTAGAATTTCGTGATAAAAATATGAGCCTAACATTAGTAAGTACCAAAGGGGTTAGATTGACTAAAATCTATGAAACTATCTGCTTCTGTTTCAATTTCGTCATTGGAATCATAGTTACTGTATGTATCTCTTCCATCATAAGTGCTGATAGTGTATGTAGTATTAGTTGAGATACCAAATGAAAATGTAGTTGTAACGCCAGAAGTATTCAGAGAGTCCTGACTCATCCACACAACACTAGGTCCAATAGCAGTTACAGTAGATCCTGCCCCTATAACATTTGCCAATGGAGTTTTTACTTCCTGATTAATATAAAGATTTGTTGTAGTAATACCAGTAATCTTATTGGTAGTAACACCAACATATCCTCCATAACTATATTGTCGTCTAAACCAATTAGATTCAGTCGAAATAAGAACTTCACCAGTTCTAAATCCAGTTCTTGTTGCTCCAATACCAACATCAGAAACTTTCAGAATCTTAGTGTCAGAATCCCAATCCTTAACTCTCGCTTCTGTAAGTGAAGATACACCTCTTACAATTTCATTAAACTGATATGTTCCAATTCCAGTTGCATCAGAAGGTGATGTAATAATAATAGATGGAACTTGTGTATAACCAATTCCTGGATTAGTAATTCTTATGGAAGAAACTTTATTATCTGCATTAACTACTGCTTCACCAGATGCCTTAGATGAACCAGAAATAAGAGCATCACTACCAATACCAGTAATAGTAACAGTTGGAATTTCTCCATACCCAACTCCATTATTAGTAACAGTAAAGTTCTGAATACCTTTTGCAGTTGTTTCAATAGAACATGTCGCGATTGCTCCAGTTCCATTGCCACCAACAATCGTAATAGTAGGTGGTGAAGTATATCCAGATCCAGAATTGGTCATTACAATCCTTTCTACTGATTGAACACCAGCTCTACTTGTAGTAATAGCAACAGCACTGGCATTAACACCACCAGCAGCTAGTGAAGTGGAAATTGCAACAGTTGGTGTTATTGTATATCCACTTCCATCATTATTCAAGAAAATTTCTCGTATATACCCAGTGTTTGAAGTAAGAGTAGCAGTTGCTGCTGCAGTTGTACCAGATCCAATTAGATTGAGTGTAGTAATAAATCCAGTTTCTTGTACCTGAGTATCAATTTCATGAATATCAGTATCAATAACCTCATCTTCGTATTCAAAGAGTTCACATTTTAATTCATAAACATAATTCTTACCTAACTGGTAAAAAGGATTTTCATGCTCAACAAACTTAACTTCAAATAATCTACCACCTAATGGAAAATAAACTAAATCCCCTTCACGAGGTCTAGTATCTACTTCAATCTCATCATCAGGTAAGGCAGTCAAAAAGGCACCAATGAAATCTTCAAATCTTTCTTTTGAAATTGTTATAGTTAATTCATCCTTTAAATTCATTCCAAACTTTGTTAGAATATCTCCCTGTCCACCATACCCATCAAAGGTATTAACATATGCTTCTATTGAAAAATTATCATCAAACTTGGACGCTTGAACCTCTTCAATTACTGTTTTTTTATTTACATACTTTCTTGGGATATAGGTTACTTCAACACCATAAATCTGCAACTGCTCATTGATCAGATCTTGAACAAGCCTTTGCTCACTTTGTGCGCCTTGAAGAAAGAAGGGATTTAATGCCATTAAACTACCCTATAAAGTCATATGGAGGTAATTCATACTCTAATGACATTTGCTGTCGAAGAGCCTCTATATCTTTTTCAGCATCATCGTAAATTTCTCTACCATTCATTTCAATACCACCAGGCAATTTAACACCCTTAAATTTAATAAGATTTTGTCCCCACTGACGTTTAATTAATAATGTTAGATATCTCTTTAAGAAACTATCATTATAAACACCAGTAAAAGTATTTGGATCCAAAATTCTATAACAATCCATCACAAAGTATGTATCTGTAGATTGAGCACCCCAATCAATATCCATATATAATCGATCTTGTCTTTTATTATATCTAATTTGCTTATCAGGAGTTAGTAGGAAATCAATATCTTCCAAGTAACTCTTGGTCATTGCATATTGCATTAATTCAACCGAGTTAAAATAATAAAGATCATTTAAGAATAGTTGATACTTAATACTAAACATTCCACCAGAAATAGAACTAGTGTCGAATTTAAATATCTTCTCTATACCAATTACAGAATCTGGAACTTGTAAAAAATTAGAATTTTCATACCAATTACTTACTGTAGTACCATAACCAGCAATAGAAGTAGATGTTGCAGTAGTTGTTACTATACCAACAGTATTTGTACTATCAGTATTATTAGTTGCTTTTCCCCTATCAATATCTGCCTGATTAACTCTATACTTAAGATACATTCTTTCAACACCATCAAAATGACGCTCTTGAAAATATTGAAGAGCATCATCTACGGCATCATCTACCTGATCATCATCAACATTAATTTCCAATACAGGAGCACCAAGCTTTCTTAAACAAAAGTCAATTAATTCTTGTCGGGTTGCTGGTTTTGCCATGTTATTCGGGGTCTATGTCAGATAATAGATTGTCATATTTCTCTTGCAATTCTGCCTTTTCTTCTAAAATTTTGTTTTTTTCGTCGAAGAAGTCTTGTGCAATAGTATTCAGTTTTGCTTCTAAAAGCACATTTTGATTGGTTAATGATGTCAATTTTTGATTATATACTTTAATTAAAACATTTACATCCACGTCACTATTCTGATTTGTCATATTTTTTAGAAGGTTCCTCCATCCAAAGTAGTTGTCCAAGTAGGTGTGCCAGCAGCATTAGTAGTTAGAACATAATTCGATGTACTAATACCAGCAGCAGGAGATACAGTTGATTTCTGTAATCCAGTATTGTCAAAGTAAACAACACCACTAGTATCCCAATCAGCAGCATCATTATAGTAGATGCCTTTAATATCTAGGAAACCTTTTGTACCACTTACTACGCTACCCGTAATTGTAGCATCTGGAACAAAGGTAAACTTGTTACTAGAATCCTCATAACCAAAGAATCCGGTTTTGTTATTACCTACACCAGAACTAGTATTATAATTGAAGGAAATACCGCGATCAGTATTAGTATCAAAACCGTGAGTAATTGTTATCTGTGCTGTTGTATTGATACCAGCAGTTGTTACACCATCAATGTATACTGTACCCAATCCAACACCACTTGCTGGTGAAATATATGAATAAACAGTTGTTGTACCTGCACCTGGCATTCCAACAGCGGTAAGAGTATCACCAGTGTTAATACCAACAACTGAATCGAATTCGAATATTGAAGTACCACTACCAACATTCTTCATAACAGTACGTTGACTGGTTACATCACCAACAGTCATTATGGCATCATTAACAGTTGCTGATGTTGAATTAACTGTAGTTGTTGTACCATCAACCTGTAAATCACCCTTAACAATAACAGTACCTTCATTACTTAATCCATCGGGATATGGGTCAATATAGAGAGTATTACCTCCTCCTGACCTTGTTGAGATAACATTAGAAGAAATTCCAACGTTATCAATGATTGCTCCACCTTGATTATTAAAGAGAGCCAAATGATCGATACGACCCTGGAATGTAGCAATACCTGTTAGATTAGTATTTCTTGCATTAAATTCGTCAAATACTAAGTCATCTGCAACATATAAGTCACCACCAACATATAAATCACTAGCGAAAGTTGTTATACCAGTAAAGGTAGATATACCACCAACACTGAAATTACCACCAACATTAAGGTTCTTCTCAATACCAGCACCACCTTCAAGTATTACTGATCCATCATTCTTACTGTTTGAATCAGTAGTAGTAATAAAATTCCAATCAGCACCACTTATTTGAAGTGTGTCTGAACCTGCTTCATCATATTTAATCTTTGCGTCTTTACTTGTACCAAAGGTTAAGTAATTATCATCTTCAATAAGAACTTCACCAGTACCATTAGGTCTTACAATGATATCAGTATTATCAATATTAGAAGAAATTACGTGCCCATCAAAAGTTAAATCATCTACTGACCATTGATCAACTCTTGGTAGATTAGAAATAACACCAGCACCACCAGGGTTACCAGCACTTTCCCTATTCATAATAGGGATGAATCCATTAGCTAATGTACCAGCATCTGCATTTCGTCCTACTGCAACTGATCCAGGTAAGTTATATCTTATTAAGTCTGTATAATATTTGCCACCAATCTCTATCGGATCTGGGTCTGGTGTGGTATTATCACCACCAAATAGTCTTCCACCAAAGGTTCCATGAGTCGCTAAACCAACGGTAAGGGCTAACTCACCGAATTTGATTGTGCTTGGGGCCGCAGTTCCTGTGGATCTTTTTACCCTAATAAAACTGGCCATTAAAAGCTACCTCCGTTGATATCCAAATTCTGTGTTGCTCCTGGTGTTAAATCTAAGGTTGCGTCCCATTGCCCACTAGTACTGTTATAAACTAGAACCATACCGTTTTGAGCACCTGCCGCATTAACGTCGTTTAAACCACCTAAACTCATAGAAGAGCTTCCTGCAATTGAGGAAACAACCTTTACGGCATTTTGTTGGCCAACTCTAACTTTAATATCTGGCATTATTGTGTCACCCCTTGTCTAACCAGGACAGATCCTTCAACAACTCTCGTTACAGTATTACCACTATCAGTTATTAATACATCATATACATATCTACCAGATTTTAAAGCAGTAGTTTGTGTGGTGGTAAGTCCAACTTTAACAGTTCCTTCATTAACATTCAGAACTGCACCATTTAAATCAGTATAAGAAGTACTACCAGGATGCTTTCGCATTTGAGCTCTAACAGTATACCCGCTTAAATTTAAGACAGAGTTTGAACCACTATCTTCAAGAGTAAATGTTTGGCCAAATGTAGCACCAGTATTTACGACTAAATTACTTACGTAAACAGCTGCCATATATAAAAAATCAGGATCTATCTTATATTTATACTCCTACAAAACTGATCTATTAACAATTTCTTTAAGCATTCCTTTGATTTCTTCAATATCAGATTTCATCCGATCCAATTCTTCTTTTTGAGATTGTTTTTTATCCTTCATCATTATATATTGAGAATATCCACTGGCATCACAATTTACAATTGCTCCAGTGGATTCATCTCGATATAAATTTTTATAACCTTCAACAGGTATCATTATGCCAATGCAACAACTCTCAGATCTTTGAATTTAGGTGGATATGCTTCATTAGTACCACTACATACAATCTTAATAGCAAATCCATTAAATTGTGCAAGATTATCAATAGTAAACTGATATTCTTTAAATTGACCACTTACACTTCCGGAAACCATAGCATCTGGAAGACCACTATTCTTACTAGAATCAATTACTTCATCACCATAACCATCACCGTCTGTATCCCTTAGATTATCATATCCTGGGAAGAGGTTGTAACTAGTTGGTTCATCAGAATCAGCAGAGAATAATTGATAAAGAACTCTAAAATCAGCAGAAGAATGTCTATCTGCTCCAATCAATACTTTTATTGATGATGCAGGTTGTTGTAAATTAATCCTATTAGAAATATAAATTCCAGTATGTGGATCACCTGTTAATTGATTTACTCTATCATCTCTAGAATAATTAGCAATAGGATTACTTAACCTATTTCTTCTAAGAATAATCTGTGCATTCTGTGTATCTACTACAGGAGATAAATTAGCATTTTCTGAATTAAATCGAATGGCAAGAGTAGTAGATCTATTCTTAGGAAGAGTAGTTAATCTAGTTGTTTCATTAATCTCAGAACAAACCAATCTAGATGAGGTTAAATCATTAAGTTGATTTAACTCAATATCTTCATACCCCTGATCCAAGAATGATATTTCAGATCCACCAGCACTTGTACCAGAAACAGATCTTAACTGTGAAGAAACGAAAGTTCCATCACCAGGTGTAATAACATTAACTTGTGGGAGAATTGCATTATATTGGAAATTCTGAGATGCAAATGCGTTACCACCACCGACTGATTTCATATCAATAAAGTTTGTCATGTCATGTCCACTTGCTTGTCCACCAGGACGATTAATCCTTAAATGATATCTATCAATAGTACGAGTACCATCAGAAATAGATGATGTAGTTGGCATATTATGAGTAGTATTAATTGCTGTCAATCCAATACCAGCAAGTTCATATTTATAAGCAGGATCATTAACACTATGAGTTCTACTTAGAGTACCATCAATACCTCTTGTTATTGCGGTAAGTTGATTAATTCCAATACCTTCATACTTTACTATTTCACCATTAATCTTTGCATAACCCATCGCAGTTGTTATTCCATTATAAGTTGCAAATTCTGCTGTACTAGCAATTGCAATTACAGTATCAGTAGCACTTATATTATCAGTTAGAAGAACAGGAGAAGTATCTGGATTAATACCAGAAATGCTAATAACATTATTATCTGCTGTCATACCATGATTGATCTGATTAACTTCAAGAATATTTCCATCATAAAGATCACTATATGCATGAGTATTAGCAGCAGTTCTTATAGCAGTAGCAGCAAGACCTGGATTTGTAATAGTTGTATTATTACTATCATAAGTCAAAAGTAAATTACCAGGTGTAAAGTTTTCACCTTGAACATTAGTCAAATATAAAGTATCGATATTATCGATAGCACTGACTGTGAATACAGCACCTGATCCTTGACCATCAGTTGTACTTGTTGTTATTCCAAGAGCATCACCAACTACATACCCATTCCCACGGAAACCAGCAGCAATAGTAACACCATTAATAACTCCACTAGAAGTTGTAACAACTGTTGCTTTTGCACCAGAACCTTGTCCTGTTATTGGATATAATTCAACTGTATTAGTGTATGTCTGACTTGCCTTATATCCACTACCAACTTGAGATATTACAAGTGTAGTAACTCTTGATCCAACATTTTCAATATATCCAGAAGGATCATCTTTTACAAGTGCAGCACTAGGATCAGCAGAAGTAATTCTTCTACCAGCAATTAATGCACCACCCATATTAGATGTAGTAGTAATACCAATTCTAAGTTTTCTTGGTAAAGTTGTTACTGAATTGGGAAGCAATTTTGGTACATGATTATTATCTGGACCTAAAGAAGGATTATAGAAATAAACAGTACCAGAAGATGAGGTAAAATTAGCCTTATGAAGTTTAAATTTAAGGTCTTCAAATTGGCTTGGTGTCCAAATAGTTCCATTCTGTGATTTAAATAAACTTCCTCCAATATACTGACGTGTTACCATAACACTCTCAGCATCAGGTAAAGTTGTAGTATTTACCGTTCTTTCACCCATTCTAGCAATCCATGCCTCATAATTATTTGAGAATGGTGATAGTACAACAACAGCATATTCAGTATCTGGTTCTAGATAAACCGGAGATGGGAATGTTACTGTTGTTGCAACTGTTGCATCATCAGAAATATTAATTTCGGATGGTTGCAATGAAACTCTAGCAAAATCTTGTACCAAACTTCCTGTTGGAGTTCCCAGTTCAACTGTCCTAATTTCAACAAAACATCTTTGTGAAGCATCTTTACTTGCAAAGAATAAATCTACTGCTGTTAAGAAACATCCAGAGTCTGTATCAGTTGTAAATGACTGCGCCAGAGGGTCACACCTACGTGGTGGGGGTGGGGGTGGCTGTCTTACTATAATATTTGTTTGTCTATAAGTATCAACTGTACCTTCTGTTCTATACCAAGTCTCTCCACTACTAATAAGAAGACTTCCTGGTAAAGGTTCAGCATTGGTATCACTTGAAGTTAATTTAAATGTCTTTGTACCTGTTCTAAATCTTAAAGATGGTACAGGAGTACCTAATGGATCTTTAAACCAGAATGCTCCATAAACATCTCCATAGGTATCAGAAACCAATCTAACATCACTAACTGATGCTTCTGCACCACTAGACGTTCCTAATACAACAGCACCTGTTTGTACATATCCCCAGAAACTTCCCTGTGCTTCTTCTGCTAATGCTTGCTCGTCAATATTTAATACAGTAGAAGATGCTGCATATGCAGTTGGTAAACTTATTGATGTATTATATGGATTTGCATTAAATGTAGTTGTTGGACTATTCCAATCACCTGTCTTGTGATTTGGTTGAGCCAATCTTAAAGATGCTATTTTAGTGCCACCAACATGAACTTCAACAGTTTCACCTTTCTGGAAAACCCCTCTTGTCATATTAATTTCAAGAAGTTTGGGAACAATATCTATCCCAGACACACCATCAAAGAATGGATAAAGTCTCGCAACTGGTCTAAATGCATCTCCTTCAAACGCTACATTTCTAGATCTAATATGTGTATCTGGATGACTACTAATCTTGATAGTTTCAATATACTCATAATTTCTTCCACCAGTTATAGTTCTTTCTCCACCACTAACATACACATTTCTAATCCAACCATCTGACATTGGATCTAGATTTATATGTCCATTATATTCAATCATATTGAATGGGTTAACATTCTCTACTCTAGATGCTAATGGTTGCTCAATAAAGTCAGTATTTGAATACTTTAATGTGAGTAAATCACCAGTTTTTTGAATATTAGAATCTAATAATTCAATATTTGTTGAGAAATCAGCAGTAGTAGTATCAATTGTAGGTAATAATGCCAATTCTGGTGCAACTGTTGTAAAATCTAATGGAACATTACATTCTTTCTTTTTGGTATCAATATCAACATTACAATCTGGATTTAATATATCAACTAAATTATTATCCTTAAAGTCATCTACAAAGAATCCACTCTTAAACCTAGAAAGACCATCACTATCTTGGACTTGTAATGTCTTAGTATCGAGTTCTAGAAGACTTAATGAAGTAACTACTTCAAGATTTTCAATCCTATCTTCTAAACTACCAATATCTCTCATAGTATATCTTCTATTATCCTGCAGATGTACTACTGCATCGTCTGCATCATAAAGATATGCAGGAAGAATTATATCTGCAATATGCATTACAGATTCAACATTAGTCGGTTCTTTTGGATCTAAAGCAGAAATACCTTTAACTACAGAGAATGTTCCTTCTTTAGTTGGTCCAGGTCTAAGAACTAATTTATCTTTCCTAGGCAAATAATATGTATATCCAAGTATAGAACTCTCATTTGGAGCAGCTAATACCGGAGGATTGACTGAACCAGAGAAATCCCTACTACTTGGTGCAAAAGGAGAGCTACTAGTAGATGTAAATGTTGCTACTCTTGGTCTAAAATCAAGAACATCAGTTGCTCTAACACCATTCTTTAAATGGGGAATATCTTTACCAAATCTTTCTTTACTATATGATTCTACTGTATATACATCTCCATTATCATTAGAAGGAACTTGATAGCAATCATAAACTACTAATAACTTCCTTGAAGGTGCAGCAAAATTACTCTTTCTAACTAATCTAGAATAATCATAATACTGTTCTCTCTGACCCTTATCAAGATCAAATTTGTCACTTACATCAAGATAACTTCCTACTGTTATACCTTGCAAATTGCTAATAATCTGAGATTCTTCAAATGTAATAGATTCTCCAATAATAAACTTTTTATCATTCAAATAACATATCTCAACTTCCGTAGCAGAAGAACGTGTAGTAAGTTGTGCAACTGCACTACTCCTTGCACCAACAATTCTCTCACCCACAATAGAATTGGTATTTAATCCCAATCCACCAACAAACGTTAATTTATCCAAACTTGGATCTGATGTTGTTAACGATTCGTATACACCAACTACATTAACAACATCAGGAACATTTAAACAAACTTCTTTATCATGAACTCTAGTTCCATAAAAATTACTTACAGTTAATCCACTTACTACGGATTCACTACCAGACTTTCCTTTATTGACAATTAATTTTTCACTTCTAATAAAATCTTTTTGCTTACTACGAATTCCTTGCTTCTTAACCGTAGTATTAACGATAACATTACTCTGAGATGCAGTAGCACCTTTTATAGTTACTTGTGTACCATTTGCATTTAACTCAAACTGATCACTAGTCAAATTCTCTATTGTTGCATTCGAAAAATGCATTGAATATCGTTCAGCATCAAATGTATCATAAAAAGAACTAGAAAGACCAGTAGAACTAATAGGAATAACCATTTCACCACTACCAGAAGTAGATTCATTAATAATCTGACTTCTTATGGATAAGGATGAATTGTTAAGATCAACATCAGAAATATTTGCTGTATCTAATGGTGTATAAAGACCAGCATTTTCACTATTAGTAATATTAGGATTAACAATCGAAAAAGGCACTGTTACCGTACCAGATGGAAGTGTATTACTAGCAACATTTGGTACATGCATACCACCTGATACAAGAGACAATGTAAGACCATCTGATGAAATATGATTAACTCTATTATAAGTTACTGTTGAGAATCCAGCAATCTGATAAGCAATAGTAGCATCACTTCTAATCCCCAAGAAATTCTTTCCTGGAGATGTTGCTACTCCACCAGAAGTAATAGTTAATTGATCACCAACATTAAATCCTGCTGGTGTTCCAGTGTTACGAAGTACAGTATCAGCAGTGAAATCACTATAATTTGATCCAAATATTCCACCACTACCACCTGTATTTTGATGTACTGATTTAATATCCTGTATACCATAAATCTGAACTCTTTTAACAGTTCTAATTGATGCTGGATCTTCATTAAATATAAGTTCTTCACCTACAATAAATTGACCAGAAACTTGAGTTAAGTTGAATCCGTCAACACCAACAGATGTGTCTTTAACATATCCTGTTGCTCCACTACTTAGACCTCTTACATAATCACTTACTACCAAGCTAATACTATGATTTACATACACTGTTGTGAATATATTAATATCATAAAGATATAAATCCCATTCTGTTCCATCATTCTGATATGGTGCATCACTTACACTAAAAGAATATACCCTTGCTTCTCCAATAGGAGCACCAGAACCAGCACTTGGATTACTGGATGTTTTTCTACGGTTGTATAAATATACTTTATTGTTGTGATTTATCCCAAGTTTGGGTGATCCTTCAACAAAATTTACTTTCAATAAATTACCCATTTGGAATGGGACTAATGCATTACCAACAGATTGTGTATCTCTTGGTTTTTCAACATCAACAATTCTACCTAACGAATCAACTTCATAACCTCTAACATAAGCTTCTCCAGGAGAAACTTTAACACACATTAACTCATCTGATGGTGTATTGCCATCATCAGTAACTCTATTGGAAGAAAATACACCTTCATTAGAAATACCATCATTAAGTGATTCTGCTACCCTAACATCAAAAGCATCTAACGAATAATCGCCAGATTCTTCAAATGTTCTTCTTGCAAATTCATCAGCAATTATTGAATATTCTGTCTTATTCTGTAATTTTTTAACCAATCCATTATCAAGTTTAACTAATTCTATAAAACTCTTATCATCAAAATCAGTTAATGATTTCTTCGATAAAACAGCAGATATCTTTAATCTATCAGCACCAGGAGCAGCATAATTAGAAAATCCTCTTGCATTATCATATAATGAAGAATCATCCTTTGCAGTAACAATTTCTTCTAAAAGATTTAAACCAACTCTATAAGATGGTGTATTCGTATAAGGATCTAAAATAATAACATCAGCAGAAACATCTATAAAAGTTCCTCTACTAAAAAATACACCATCAGAAATACTTACAGCACATCCGGTTGCAGCTGCATTTAATGATATAAGAGTAGCTACTGTACTTCCAGAAGTTACAGGTGTATTTCCATATACAAAAGATTCCTCAGATATTAAAACTTCACCATCACCCAAGAATGCAACTTCTTTATCATCTCCAGCTTCTTTATATGATACAAATAATGTTAAATCAGTTATATTCGTTCCTTCAGCAGGTAAAGAATAATTATTGACAGTAACAACAATGCCAGATGTCTGTCCTTTAAAATTCTTTCCTATAAGTTCGTCACAATATAATGCAACCGGAACACCTAAATGATTTTCATTTATCTTAATTGAATAATATTGATCATCATAATTGATACTTCCAGGTATCACCATTGATCCATCTTTAAATAGATGGCTTCCAACAGATTCAACCTGATTTTGTAAAACAGATTGTAGAGTAGTTAGTTCCCTCGCCTGTACAGGTTGACCTGGTTTGAATAAGACTTTGTAAAAATTATCATTCTTATCAAAATCATCATAATAAGGACTTATATTTAAATTAGTTTTCTGTGGCATTTTTTAGAATTCCAAGATAATTTTAACGTCTTCTTTTTGTCTAGCGTTTCTTGTAATAGTTGCCCTATTATCCAAGTAAATAATTTCACCTGACCCTTTATTTATCTCAGGTGAAGCAAGTCCATTTGTGAAGTTGCAACCCAGACTAATATTTTTATTACCAACAGTAGCGATACCAGAAGTAAAGGTAGTATCAACTGAACCAGTAAAACCACCAGTAGTAGTTACATCATCAGACGAAGATGCAAAAGATAAAACTTGACCAGTGGTACTAATTCCAGCATAGTCAGTTTGATTACCAGTAGTTTGATTGTAATATAATGCCCTATCTTGATAATACTTCAATACGTTAGTATCAGTATCATAAGATGAGACATACCCATAAGCAGTACCATTAGATACTTTCTGAGTAATTTTATCTCCGATAGAGATTGTTCCAGAACTGGAACTAAATTTAACAGCACTTAATGATGAAAATTGATTGTCAGTAAATGTTGTTGCTGTTCCTGGTACTGTTGGATTTTTTACAATCCCAATTTGGGCAAACTTAGTATCTACAGGAAAATCTTTTGTTGAATCATCAAATCTTGCATAAACAAGAACTTTATCAGTTCCTAATTCCTTATATAAATCATATCCATGACCTTTCGATGGTGGAATGATAGGAATTAACTTAGCAGGAGTTGGTGTAGTACCACTTGTTGCATTCTGGTTAATAGAACCCAAATCAACCATTGCATAAGTGTATCCTTTACCGCCAGAAGATACAATTGCTTTTTCTACCTTACCACTAACAACATCAACAACAACCTTACCACCAGTTCCATCACCAAGAATAGGAACTTCTTGTCCTAATCCACCGGAATAACCATTACCTTTATCATCAATATAAACCTTTTTAATTTGATTATTATTTACAGATGAATCACCATTGTCACGAACTGCTTGAATTTGAGTATCCGTAGAAGTTGACCAATTATTTGGAACAGTGATGTATTCGGTAGAATCAAATTTTATAATGTCACTAGGTGCTACAGTATACAAATACTTCCAAGTATAACCATCTCCACTCTCACCAGCCCTAGATGCTTCTAGATCTGTAAATATTGGTTCATCCTGAGAAGCATTTCCTGTTGTACTAATGCCAGTAGATCCATTATCAACACAAACATAAACATTATAGTTTTTATTCATTACATAATAACTAGATCCGTATAACCTAGAAGATCCAGTTACTGGTGTAGGATTATTAACACTATAATCATGACGGTACATTTCATATCTTGTACCTTTAACCCAATCAATCTTTTTAACTAGTCGTCTAATATTAGCACTACCAACCTTTTTTCCAAAGACCATAGTATCACCAACATGATTCATATTATCAATATTATCTACCGGATTTGGAATATCCGTATCCCAGTCTGTTGTTCTTCCAAAACCAACAGGTCCACCATGTGTCACTGCTGCTGGGTTAGAGAGTCCTAAGAATACATAATAAGCATTTGCAGAGTTTTCTATCGTCTCTACAAAGTTATTTGCATTTAGAATTCTAAATTGATCTGTTACAATTGCAGCCATATTATTAGCTTTTTCCTATATTTATAACCATATCTATGCTCCAAGATGTTCTCTTAATGCACCAAGACCTCTAAGACCCTCATCTCTCCGTTGAATTGTTGGATATGTGCTCAATCCAGAATCAACAGTTAGTCCTGTAACACCAATTGCAATGGCACCTGCTAGTCTAGTAATATTGTAGAATCTACCCCATGATACATTACCAACTGGTGTAGAACCTGTGGTTCCAATACCAATAATAGGAGATGTGGAATCAACATTACATGTAATAATTCCAGCAGTAGAATCCCATGCACTAACATTATAAACATTATCTAAGAAAGTAACACCTATACCAATAACATCAGCATCTCTACTGTAAGTGGAAGTAGCACCAGCACCAATTGTAGTTCCTGAAACCAAAACTGGATATCCAGCAACTAAATTACCATATGCTACACCAGATTTTAAGATAAACTCAATACCTAATGCAGTACCTATACCAGAAGATTGTCTAATACCAGTAATAATACCAGTAAATCCTTGTATATTACCAACTACATCAATGTTCTCATAGTAAGTTTTGTTGGGATATGGTGCAAGAACTTGAGGTGGAGCAATAGTTGTATAACCAAAACCAGGATTTACAACAGTTGCAGAAGCGATTGATCCATTTGTAATTGTTGCAGTAGCAGTAGCAGTTGTCCCAATACCAACTCCAATAGCATGTGGTGCTGATATAGAGATAGATGTAGTTGCTCCAACGTATCCACTACCACCACTAGTAACATTAAGTGATGAAATAGTTCCAGCAGCAGAAACAACCGCAGTAAGTCCTGCAACAACAGGGGAAGATCCATCAATAATTATTGATCCAAAATCAGCAGTTGTTATGCTTGTATTTGGATCATTTTCTTCATATTTGAAGAATTGAGCATCATCAACAAATAATTGAGTATCAGTAGTTGAAAAGTCTCTAATAATCTTAGCAGTTGGATAAACTTGGGGTTCAATCGATAATCTTGTCTTATAAACAGCTTCTCCATTAACAAATCCATCTACCTTCTGTTTGGTCCATTCTAGACCTCTAAAGATACTCTCATCAATACCATTACCATCATACAAATTAGTTTCAATACTATCAGACGAAGCAACAGTAAATACTGTTCTTAAACCCTGTGTTGTGGTTATCCCATTTGAACCATCAGTCTTATGAACTCTTACTACATCACCAGACTTAATTGATGGATTAATATTAGTAACTAAATTGCTATCACTACCACTAGTTCCTCTATAGAAGAATATTGAAACCTTATCTTTTGGATTTGGTGCAACTGTAAAGTCGAAAGATGTTCCTCCTGTAAATGTATATGCATCACCAGGAACTTGAAGAACACCATTAATAAAGATCAATAATAACTGATCCAACTCAATTAATGATGACTCTGGATCATTTGCATCAATTTCAAAACTTAACAATTCACCATTATAATTAAGTGGATATCTCTTTCTATTGCCATCTTGTAGATCCACAACAGAATCAATATAATCAAATTCACCAAAGTTCCAAGAAGAGAACCTATCATTAAATGTATCAAGAACAGTAAGTTCAAATGGTTCTCTAAAAATACCTACTCCTCTATCCGTTGGAATCCCAACAGGTGTCATTACATCTCCAATCTCATATCCAAATCCAGATCTAGTAATCTTGAAGGATTTAACTTCATGCAATGCAAGATCGCTAGGAGTTCTTGATGGAACAGTTGAATTACCAATAGCAACCGTAACAATACCAACTAATGTATGAATTGCTGAGGCAACAGTTGCACATGCAGGAGTACCTGATTGGTCTATTGTAATACTATTATCAACTACCTGAGTTCTTGTAGTAAGTGCAGTATCAGATACTCCAACATTAATAGTAATTAAATCATTACTTCCACTCTTAGAAGTTGCTGCAACCGCAACATTTACATTGTAATATGGATCTGTTGTGCGTGGATAAGAATGATTAGTAGCATTATTATCTCTATCACATTTAAATGTTAATCCACCAGATGAAATTCCAATGACATTTTGTGCTTTTGATAATCCACTTGTAGTCGCAGAATCAAAGTAGTGAGTTGATATGTCAGGAGAGATACCAATATTAACTCTAAACGTATTAGTAGTCTTATTAGAAATTTGTACCCAAGTTCTGCGGAATGGATCATTTAATCTTGGATATGTATGTTTAGTAGCACGTCCATCAGCATCACATTCAAATGCTAATGAATTATCAGCAAATTTAACCCAATCACCATTTTCGAATCCATGATTGGCAATAGTGACTGTCATAATACCCGAAGTTGGGGTATAATCAGCATCAGTTACTGTATGGAAGTTTGGTCCATTAACACGATATATGTTATTTGGAATTGTTAGTACCAAATCACCCGTACCTGCATCGTAAGTGGCAGTAGAAGGGGTGGTAGTACCAATTCCAACTCCAGCATCATTCTTCATGTATAGGGCAGTAGAAGCGGCACTTACAAAGGTGTGTGTATACTGAGCAGCTGTTTGTGCGGAAATCTTTTCATTTCTCATTGCCTGAGTGGCCATAGTAGCCGCCTCTCTCATAGCATAGATTACTTGCTCCTCTTCACCTTCAACTGGTGGAGCAGCTCCTGGTGCAGCATATGTACCACCTAATGATTGATGCAAGTAAAGTTTTGCTGCATCAACGGTCATATCATTACCACCATATCTCAAGTTGTGTGCCGTTGCTTCAAGAACGTCTACAACATCATCAATACAATCTTGCTCAGTAAATCCACCTGGATAACTATATGAAGTGAATTTATCCTTCATTCTTCTTGCAGAAAGATCACCAATAAAGAGTTTATTCTTCTCTATAAGATCTGCTGCATCACTAAACTTATTATCTGACCCTACTCCACTATTAGGTCCAACCTCTAATGATACTAATAGACTACTACCAGTATCAGTTGTAGCACCTATACCTAACCTAGATACGCCACTTAAAGGAATATTATCATAAGATGGTTGTGGAACAATAACAACAGGATCAATATATCTAGTACCACCTGCTGCAATATTCAATGTATGTAATGTTCCACCTGCACCAACACTTGCAGTAATATTTGCACCAGCACCAGATCCTCCACCAGTTCCAACACCAACTGAGAAAGTATCATCATCTATTATAGTAATTGTTAAATTATTTCCATTAGCAGCAGGATCTGTTGATCTTGGATAAGTGTGTTGTGTTGCATGAAAATCTCTTGAACATGTAAATGTTAATGAATTATTAACAAGTTGAACATTACCACCACTTCTTCCATGATTTGGAATTGTTAGAACTAATATACCAGTCTTTGCAGTATATTGTGCATTCGTAGGAGTAAATGGACCACCAGTACCAGTAACAGCACCACTTGATGCACTTACAAAAGTATGGTCATATGCTATATCTGTTACTCCAATAGCAACAGTTGATCCCATATAACCAGATCCATATCCATAAGGACTTGTAGTTCCCCATCCAACCGCATTAATTACGCCACTAGCATTTATCCCAACAGTTATTCCAGCACCAACAAGAGGAGCAATACCTAAACCACCAGTAGAACCTAATGAAACAATTACTCCACCTCTAGGTAACTGATTTAAGTTTACATCAGTTTGACTTTGAATTACATCCCCATTGGTAGAACTAATTCCAGTAAATACAACACTAGATATTCCAGGATTACCACCCTCGATATACTCATAATTATTTCCAGCATTATTAATAGTACTAGGTCTCTGGAACATTCCATTAATAAGAACAATACTACTTCCAGTTTGAATTCCAGTAGTATTAGCTCCACCAACACTTACTCTATATGTTTGACCAATTCCAGTAAATTCACTAGAAATATCATCATATATCTTATTAGCAGAATAATCATTCCTTAAATAAACTCTTCCAGAAAATGTAGATCTAGGATAATCAAGATTAGAACTATTCTTAGTGGAAACAGGATTACCTTTTGGTGGATCAGTAAAGTGAATCTTACTTCCAACAATATTATATGATCCAGTATATACTCTAATAGCAGTATTTCTTGCATGTGTAGAAGCAGTTGATCCAACAACTCCTCTTTCTACTTTTATTATGTTCTCACTTCCAAATCCGGATATTGGTCCAACAGTTGTACTACCAATACCAACAGATATAACCTTCATATATTCATCTTCTACTTTCAACAAATTACCAGTTGTAATAGATGAAATTCCAGCAACACCAAATATTGACGATCCAGCAGAAATTTGAGCACCATTATTGGGAGATATAGTAGTGTTTACTGGACTATATGCTATTGGTGATTGGATTATTCCATCAACAGTAAGAAGACTCTTCTCAAGTCTCTTATCCATTGTAAATGAATGAGCATTACCAGTACCAATACCAGAGAAAGTTATTGCAGTTCCTGCTAATGCATTTGCTCTTGTTGTTGCAACTTTAAAGACATCCTTATTAGTTTTTATTGCATATACTGTTGCTGGAAGATTTGCTGCACCAGCAACCTGGATTGCACTACCAGTGATTCCAGCATAAGTTGAAGTATAACTATATGTTAATTTCTCACCAGTATTGAAGAAATGATCGGGAAGATTAAAGTTTCCTGCTGTAGCACCAACCGATACTGTTCCTGGATCGAATGTCTTCTGGAATACTGGTACACTATTATGAGTCAGATCAAACTCTGTTCTATTAATTCTTGCACCATTCTTAGAATTATATTCCATTAATGATAGTGATTCAATAATAGATCCATAAACCAAAACAGGAGGAGTATTTAAATCATCACTAGCATCATAAATTATCTCGTCAAATCTCTGTACATCCACAGATTGACCATTAATATCAGAAGCAGGATTAAATTGTAAGAATAATCCATTATTATTCAATTGTGGTACTAAATTACCCATACCACCAGTATGTCCAATTGAAAGAATTGGATACTCTGTCAAATAAACATTCGAACCATCATGCAACATTAATGATTGATGAATAGCAATAGTTGATCCAGAAGAAACCCTTACAGTACTCTTAACAACAGATACATCAGAAGAGTTAATACCAACTACAGAACCAACCGCAGTACCATGACTTGCAGACGCAATATTATAATAATTAGACTCTAATCTTAATGATTTCTCAGTTCCAGCAAGTTGATTTACTGCTTTAAATCTATATGTTCCTATTCCAACAGCAGTTGTACCAAATCCAACAACTTTTGACCTAACTAAAATCTCATCAGATGTATCATTATAATAATCCAGTGAAAGTACACCAGAATCTATCTTAGAAGTAAATGTCCCTATAAAATTAGATGAATATCCATTTGATTCCTGAGTGTCAGTATAATAATCAGATGTATAAGAATTTGTTCCATCATGAGTAATTAACATCTCAACAAGATTTTTATCACCTGCTGTTGCATTAACAACCTCAATAGATGCAAAATATGAATTTAAATTTGTAATTGGATCTGCAATAATTTCAGCAGTTGATCCAACACCAACAACTCTATTAACACCAGTTAAATCAATAAATCCAAAAGATTCTGTTCCTATACCTGCAAGATCATTAATAAATTTATTTTCATAAACTTTAATATCATAATCAGTAGTGAACTCATCCTTAGGTAAAAATCTTAAAGTACGGACACCATTGCTTATATCCCCAGTTACTTGACCTAGTTCTTCTGTAGTATTATACAGATTTGCCTTTTCTAAGGAGAATCCATCATTAGCATCACCATATGTGATTAATTCTGTAATCTGGATATCATTACTATTAGGATCCTTAACCTGAACCAAGAATCTAGAATATTCATCATTTATTGAAATTTCTGTATATGGTAGTTGTGTTTCATCAGATTTAGAGAATTTAGAACTAATATCATCCAAATCTAATACTCTATTGGTATCACATTGGATATAATCTGATAATTTAATACTATTAAACTTAATAAACTTGGATCTATTATTTCTTGAATCTTTATCAACAACTAAATCAAGATTATTAATAGTATCTACTCTCTTTTCATCTATTATATCTCTAACAATATTAGTAGCATTTGTATTGGATCCAATTCCTGCACTTGTAGAAGAAGTTATTCCAACATCAGCAAAATTCTTAAGACCACTAGTATGAAGTAAACGATTTACAGGATTAACTAAATTTTCATACGTAATTGGACTCTTAACAGTATAAGATAAATTCTGATAGTAATCATTATCGGGCAATCTCTGGAAATCTTCACCCAACTTACCAGTATCAGTTTTCCATCCTTTATCTTGTCTTAAAGAATAATCAATATCGAATCTAGCAAAGTTATTAGTAAGAGTATTAACAGTAGCAACAGATCCACTAGCAGCACCTCTTATGACATCATTTTTTGTAAGTCTATAAGTACCTGAAACCTTAATTGAATCATTTTCAATAGCAGTTACTACAAGATCAACGTTACTGTACTGTCCATTTAAGAAAACTGATAGATATTCACCAATTTGGAAAGGTGTAGAACTTTGTACTGTTGTGAATTTTGGATAATTATTATAATTTACAACAGATGCATATGATTGCTGATTTGTAATAGCAACACCAGGATGAGTGGTGATAGATGATAAATCAAATTCTAATTCTGCTGGATTTGTATTTCTATACTCACTTATAGTAAAGAACTTATATCCATTATCAACTGAATTATATCCAGTTCCATAATCACTATCTTTTACGATTCCTTCTACAAAAATCTTATCATTAGTAGCAAATGGTGCTGTGACCGTTGTAAATCCTGATATAGGTGTAACTAGAACACAAGTTACAACACCAGTCTGAGCACCAGTCTGAGGTCCTGTAACGGTCTGAATAGTAACACCATTACTATTATTAACTGTAAGTATTGTTTGTTCAAGAGAAGTTAATCCTTTTGGTGATGCAATTACTTCAACAGATTTGATTGAAGTTCCATATAAATTAGCTTCTAGTATCCCACTAATGTCTTTCTTACCAGTTTCTGGATCAACAACAATAACATTAGGAGCAGTAAGATAATTCTTACCACCATCTAAAACATCAACAGACTCAATTGTAGTTGAATCAATTAAAGAAACTAATGGTGGAACATATGCTTCTGGTCTTAAAGTCTTATCAGATGCATACTCAAACCCTGGATCCTGAATCCTAACACTATCAATTCTACTAATAGTAGTAGATTGTGGTAAAACTTCAGCATCTTTTCCATTAGTAGATGCAATACTTACTAAAGTTGGAAGTCGTTTATATCCAAATCCACCAAAACCAATATTAATTCTCTCTACACCACCTCTTGCAGATTTTGCCTTAGTAAGATATTTTAGAGTATCTGTATTAGATGTTGTATATGAAAGATTTTCTGGTACTTCTCTCAATGAAACACTAAAATTAGTCTCATCTACACCAAATATTGAATAATTATCGTTATATGTACTATCAATATAATTAATATTGGAGTAATTAGAAACATCAGTATCACTAGTACTAATATATCCAGATTTTGCGAGAGTATAATATAGATTTACTGGATTATCAGCAGAATAATTTAAAGTTAATGTATTAGGAGTTCCAACTACAACAAAAGTATCTGTTGAACCAGTTGAAACAAATTCATTCTTAAAGTCAGCATCATAGAATAATTTCAGAGAATAATCAGAAAGTGAACTATGTGATAGATCAAATACTAAATTATTATTATTAATTACTGAAATTTGTGGGTTTATTAAAGATAGTCTTTGTGCAGAACCACCCTTTGTAGTAAGATCAATAACAGTAGGTGGATATTTTACAACATCAGAATTTGTTTCCCCTAATTTAATATTAGAATCATCTATTCTATAAACATAGTATGACTCAGAATGTGCCAATCCAACGGCATTAATATTAGCACTATAGAATACTTTATCACCTGTTTTTAACGCATGGTTAGGGATAGTTATAATATCTGTATGAGTATTAATTCCAGATGCAGCAAAACTTAATGGGTTAATAAGTAATCTATCTTTTAATGAACTGTACTCTAATCTTACTGCTGTTGACGTACCAATACCAACAGTATTAGTAGGATTAAATATTAATTCAACTTCATCTAAATTAGATAAGTTGTGTGCAGTAGAAACAGCAACTTTTGAAGTAATTTTTTGAACATTTCCAGTTATTTGAGCAAACTGCGATTCCAAAGAATATTCAAAATTATCACCACCACCCGTAATGAAGAATAAACCATTGGTATTTGTAGTTAATCCAACCTGAGTTGTAACTCCAATATAATGATCAGACTTATTAATAATATAAAGATCTATTTCATTACCAGAAATTGGAATACCAAACGTAGTTCCACCAGCTGCTTTTTCGGGAGTTTCTGCTACTGTCAGATTAGTATTTAATTTTCTTGTGAATTTTACCTTCTGATTTGTCTTAAATGGGTGATTTGGTAGATATATGCTCTGAGATGGAATCGAAACAGCATCCATGGATGCACCAACAGTGTAATTACGTGTTGTACTTACACCAACATCGGTTCCTACACCAACAGATTCCTGAGGATTGAAATAAACAATTTCATTAATTTGGGACTCAATAGGAAGAGATTTAAGAGGAATAGAGAAGTAACTTGGAATTAAATCAACAAAAGTTGATACTGTATGTGCAGTTGCAGTAATACCTCTCTTAACTCTTAGAATATTCTTCTGATCAAATACATTAATGACTGATAATTTCTCAGTTCCAATACCAATACTACTTCCAACTGATACTGACTGAGGTATTTTTGCAACATAAATGTCAGTTACAAGTCCAACAGCAGCGGTAAGATTAGCAGCAACTTCCTTATAAAGAACAGTTCTACCAGTATCTACCCCTATTCTATGAGATCCTGTAAGTGATTTAACATCAGTAGTCAATCCAGATATTACCACATTATCATCACTAAGAAGATTATGTGAAGTTGAAATATATCCAGAAACTTGATTTGCATTATCATAAACAAAGACCACATTCTGATCTGTTTCTACACTGGTATCAACACTAGTAATTGACTTACCAGTTACAGTATCTACAAATGCATTTAATCCACCACCATTAGTACCAGTATTATCAAATTTAAACTGATCACCAACAGCATATCCAGTACCCTTCTCAATGATCTGGAAAGAATCCACAGATCCCTTAGTAACAGAATCAACAATTGATACTTGATCAATATATTCATTAGATTCAACTATAAAGTCATTATCTGCATATGGGTCAGATACTTTATATGGGAACGTATTTCTAATTAAATTTGATTCATTAAAATCAAAATTAGTCTGATCTATTAAGAAATTATCTTCAACAGGAATTGATCTATAGGTATCTCCAATGAAATATGGGAATTTTGGTTCCAAATCACCAGATTGGGTAAGAGAAGTTATTCCTACAAAATATGCATATACACCATCTGGATAATCACCAGTTTTACAGAATCTACCATTACTTTCATCAAGATCTCCGGATGCATCAAATTTGTAATCCTCAACAAAAAATCCATCACCAAATCCTGATGGTCTATCAACAACATTTAGAGTATTATCAACATATCCAGTATCTAGAATTTTTATACGAGAATCCTTATCTGCTGGATCGGTATATCCATATGGACCATAAATTGGATTTCCATCATATGCCCATCCAATAATTGGTGAGTGATTGTTTGCCTTATCATTAAAATACTGATCACCAATAGCAGTTGAATATCCAACACTAGAATATTTTAAAATATCTCCATTTTCTTCTAGAATATTATTTCCACCAAATCGTTTGAATTTATTAATACTCAAACCCCTAATATTCGCTTCTAATAATGCATTCAATCCAGCTGGATTTACTTTAATAGAAGTCTTATCTTCAGTATAATTAACACCACTATTCAATATAATAACTTCAGTAATCACACCAGCAGTAACTACTGCCCTCAATTTAGCACCAATACCATCACCTTGAACTTCTAAATCAGGAGCAGAAGTATAATCTTCACCACCTGTTTGAATATCAATAGCAGTAATAGATCCACTAGTTGTCCCAATACCTACCGAATTATTTGTAATAATTGGTTTTAATTGGGCATTCTTACCATTCTTAATTAAGATTGTTGGTTTTTTCTCAAAATTGAGAACAGTACTTCCATAACCAGTACCAACTTCATATGTTTGAACATCAACAATTGGTCCACGAACAATAGGAGTAGCAGTTATTCCTGTCGTTCTTCCTGCTGCCACAGGAGAATATTCAACATCAATATTTAATTCAATATTTGGATATTTAAATGTATGCCAAGCAGTAATACTCGTTCCAGTAATATATGTGGGAACAGCATCAAATCTAACATAATTACCTCGTTCATAATTTGATGTTATTGTTCCACCAACCCCAGCATTAGCAAGTCTGAATGAATTATCATCAATTTTAATAACTTGATAATGAACAGTACTTGTTGAAAATCCTGAATGTGATACTAATCCCGACATAGATTGAGAGGTTGTGTACCAAACTTTCTCACCATCATTAAATCCATGATTATCGAAAGTAATTATATTTGAAGAAGTGGAAATACCACTTGCTTTAACGTTTATTACTCTATTTTCATATCCACTTCCTGGATTTAATACTTTAATTGATTCTAATGTATTTTTTGGTTCAAAAAGTCTAAATTTATGAATACCATATGTACCTATTGTAGTAAATCCAACTGTATTAATTCCAGCAGTATAATCAGAAGAGGTTGCATATAACTGAACTGTGTTTATACCAACAACTTTTGGATAGTAAACATTGCCATCTTCTAACCAAGTACCTTGATTTGTATTATTACCTTTAAATACCCCTATTCCAAGTTTATCATTTCCATTCTTATCATAAACAAGAGCTTGGCCATTTGCAAGATTATGAACTTGTTGGAAAGTTAAAACTTCATTATTGATATCAACTCCACCACCTTGAGTTGTTATTCTTGCATCAAATGTTAGTTCTCTATATCTTTTAGGAATCTGAGCTTCTAAACTACATCCATTACCATTACCACCAGTAATAGTTACTGATAATACCTTTTCAATATCAAAATCCTGAGGATCGACTTGTACTTCTAATACATTACCTCTAACAGAAGGATTCGATAAAGAAGTCGTTCCCATTGCAGGACTTGCAATAGTAATAGTTGGAGGATTAAGTATATCATAATTAGATCCACCATTCAATAAATCAATACCTGTTAATGGACCATAATAAATTTTATCATCAGACTTATAATTTGTTATCTCAACACCATTTTTTAAAAGTCCAACACCACCAGGTACAGTTTTAGTAGCTGATCCAGATTTAATATTCGAATTTATTGGGAATTTTTTAAGTAGTTGTTGAGATCCTACCTTTTTACCTTTATGTACTGCCAGATAGAAAGTCTGTTTACCATTTCCAGGAGAAAGAGGTTTAAATTCAACATATCCATCAGCATGTATAAAGGATCTTGAAGTGTATAACTTAATCTGATTACTATTAGGTAATACTCTTACATAATAAATCCCTTCTTCTAATCCATTAATTGGAGTACTTTCTGGTGAATAGTATACTTCATCTCCTGTAATAAATGGTACAGCACTAGGAAAGGATATAATTGACCATTTTTGTGTATTACCATCAAATCCTTGAATAGAAGATCCAGATGCATCTGCTATTTCAGCAAACGAAATGTTCTCATTAATAGCATATGAAGGTAGTGAATTGGAAGCAACGTATATGTTCTCATCTCTATCATTATAAACATTCTGAACATCAGAAGTTAATATATTATTTCCAAATTGTAGGTCTGCACCTGTACTAACTGCTCTCTTTAAAGATCTTCTTAAATCATACTTTATACCATATGTGGGGGTCCAACCCTGCAAGTTGTCTAGATCTACTGTTTTCTTATTCCTATCAATAGATCTTATTACTGCATCAATTACAACAGATACATCTCCAACTAGAATATCTACAGTATCAAATTCGCCTAATGTAGGTTCTGTAATATCAGAGTATAATGTAAAGGTTGATCCACTTATATCTTTAATATTGTACCTAGAAGCAGTATTATAGATCCAACAGTTAGCAAGAATTTCCTTATTAGTTCTTAATCCCTCAGTAGGATTAGGAATGGCCTCCCCCACATTTTGTACTAAGATCCTTTCTCCTTCATTAGTTAACTTAATATCGGAAATAGGAACAAATTTTGATAGAACACCAGTAATTCTTAATTCTACCTTTTCATTTAAATCACCATCTTCATATCCAAATATAACTTCATCAGATCTTAGATCAGTACCAATACCAATTGGATTAATAATATTAGTACAATTTAGGAATTGGTTAATAGTTTTACTAGTATATGATACTTCAGTATTAACTCCACAAATAACTGTACCAGTATTACCAAATCCAATTGTAGAATCTACTGTAATAACAGATCCACCAGTGGCTACATCACCAATAACTCTTGTTTTTCCTGGTATAGTAAATGTACCTTCAATAAGATCTCTATCATTATATCCAACAAATAAACCTAATTTATAAAATACCTTTCCTTTTCTACTAAATGTCTCAACTTCCGATACAGATGCATAAGTTCCACTATCAGTAGACTTAGTAATAGTCTGTCCTACTAAGTTCTTAGGGTTACCAGAAATTCTTTCTGCAACTATAACTTCTCTTCGAATATAATCTGCTGCTGATGGTTTAATTAAATACTGTTCAAGATCAATTATCTTTGGATCAACACCAAATAATACATTAAATAAGATTCTAAATGATTCTTCTGTTCCTTTTGATAGGTATAACGACTTGGATTCTTTAATAAAATTACTAACATCCAGACTTTCTACAAAATCTACGTCTTCTAATCCAGGTGTTAAGTTAAATTTAAACTTTTTATAAAATTCTTTTAAGAATAATGCACTTAAATTTTGAACTTTTGACCCAGTAACATGAGTTGCTGCATTAGAAGTTGAAAAAACTAATTCTTTTGGTGCATTTGGTGCATGATAAGTCGTAATTCCACTAAAACCACGTTCACATCCAGTAAAACTATTAGTTGTTATGCCAGTATATGTGAAGATTTCATCATTAATCTTGAAAAGACCATACTGATTTGGAAATCCTTTGGTACTAGCAACATCTATAGTAGTATTAGTTGTTGTAATTCCAACAGAAAGAGTAGTTCCATCACCAATTACTTCAGGAGTTAAATTATCTAATTTTAGATATTGATCTAAATTGTCAGCAATATCAATAGGACCACCTTGATATTCCTGCGAAATGTAATATTGCTTTAAAAAATCAGCAGCTTTTGGACTCTCAGATAATACGAATTCTGGAAGCTGATTCTCAATAATCTGCTGAACTTTTACTTTGGTATCAAACCCAGTTGAAATCATATCTATCCTCTTATTAATTCCCCGTTTGTATAACTTGACGTAACTTTAAATCCAACACCTGATATCTGTTCGCCGGATGTAATAGTGTCCTTAACCATATTTATTGTACTATTAGAAATGTCAAAATTTAGGTATAAATCCTTCAATCCAATAACATCATTTGATTCTGGATATGCTTGAACTTCCACAATATTATTTGGTTGTGTAGTTTCAGTAATGTTAATTGTTGTAAGAATTACCTCACCTTTCTTATAATCAACTGTTCCAGCAGATTTTACAACAACAGTTTCACTATTATTATCCAAATTGCGTTTAACAACTGACAATACACCCTTCATGCTCCCATCAAGATTACCATTAGAATCTTTATTAGGAATATCCGTTAGATAAACAGTATCGGTTTCACCAGAAACTTTAAATCCAGTACTCTTAATATTCAATCCTTTGGAGTTGATGTGGAATTGATTACCATAACATAATTCATATTGGGCATTTGTATTCAACATTGCCTTCAAATTCCTTCTCATTTTAACTATAGTAATGTTTGAAGTTATTGCGCCATCAATATTATCAACTACATTCAGAACTTTACTATACTTAAATCGTCCACCAAACTTATTAATATCTTTTGATGATGCATAAGTTGTTAATCCATCGATGATTTTAGATTTAAGGTCTCCAATAGTACTGACTTGTGCAGAATTGTAGTAAACACCTGATTCTATTTCAACATAGAGTAATTTAAGATCCAAGATATGCTGATTAATACCTGCCAAAGAATATCCTTTTAAATCTGTAAGGATTTGATTCTTATCAAAATCAGATACAGTATCACCATTTTTTGGTTTAATTGTAATCAAGACTGTTCCAAATTGTGGAGGATCTAACTCTTCACCACCTACAACAGCAACAGATTCTGTCATTGGATAGATCTGTTGTACTATCGTCTCATAATCCCTTGCTGTAACCGCCCTGTACTGTGATGAATACAGTCTAGGAGCAAAGTACTTAACTGAGTCTATAGACTCAATATCGCCGCCATTAGAAGCATTTTGAACAGTATAGATTTGTGGAGTGTTCGTTGGTGTAATAAGATTACCATCAGAATTAGCAACACTACCCGTATATACAAAATTAGATGGTCCATTACCACCTTTACCATTGGTAACAATATAGTCAACAGTAATTACAGTACCATCTTCTAATTTTTTACCAAATATTCCATCACCAAAGAGTAATTCATACTTCTCATCCTGAATTTCTTGGATAAGATATGTCTCTGATGTTGAATTAATGTTTAAAATATTATCTACTTTCTTATATTCTACTCCAACACCTGTATCAGCAAGACCTTTAACATAGGTAACTATTGTTGAGGTGTCAATAAACGAATTATCTAATAAGAATCTTTGATCTAATGATCCATCGACTATGAATTGGTTACGTAAGTATGTACCTTCATATATCTTGATAGGGCTATCTATTGTACCAAAAGTTGCAATACCTTGACTATTCACTGTAGTAGTAATAGTTTCTGGTACTGAAAATGTATACGTTGTATCATCCTGAGCACCAACACACACCAAACCTGGTTGTAAGGTCAATGAAGGTGTGTTAGACGTTGTTTCAATGTCAAACACTACATGTGCCGTAGAAGCAGTCCTAGAACGAGGAACATACCCCACATTTCGTGCTAATGAAACAACATTTTCACGTAAAACTGCTGAATCCAAGAAGGATTCATTTACAATCATATTAGAATTATATGCTGTAATATAAGTATTATACGCTAATGTGTCAATTAAGACTGATAAATTAGATCCTTCGAAGTCAAAGTCGGTAAAATCCGAATTTGCACGGATATAATCTTTGATAGAGGACTTTATTTGATCAAAGTCTAGATTAGAAAATTTTGTAAAAGGCATATTACCTTGTTGCTTCTAGCATGAATGAGAATTCTTGTGTTGGAAAATCTTGTCCTACTATATTAAAGAATACAGTAACTTCAAATGAATTATCATCTGGACGGGGTTCCACTTCAACGTCTACATCTTCTACCCGTGGTTCAAAATTCTGTATCGTTATTTCAATTTGACGTTGAATAACTGATGCAGTACCATAATCACAAAATTCAAATAGACTATCACGAACCTCAGAACCTAAAACGGAGTTAAAGAATCTTTCAGTTGGTATAGTTTCAACTAGATTCCTTACAGAACGCTTAATTGCATTCTCATTTTTGAGTATTAGTATGTCTTTAGTTACTGGATGTTGTTCAAAAGACAAACTAATATCTTTAAATGATCTAGATATCCTCTGAATGGTCATATGAACGAGAGTTTTCTTGCTTTATTTATGCTATTTCTTTGGAATTAATGTCATCGTGCATAACTTCCTGAATAACACGCTTCTTTTTAGCACCATTTCCGGTCCATGATAACGTCATGTTTCCTTCCTCTGGTCTATTCACAGTGTTGGGAGTATCCCATCTTTCTTTGATGTCTGGTTCAATCATTAATTTTGTCCTTAATAAATTTATTTATTAAAAAAGTGTCCCTTTCGAGACACTGCGGTTATTTTCCTTGCCCACGAGACGGTTTTCGAGCCGAGTTACGCGATGTTGAAACGTATTTAGTATGCTTCCCTTTACCCTGACGAGTCTTCTTAGGAGGCGCAGAGAAGCAATCAGTACTCCCCCATGAACCAGTCGTTGATTTCTTAGCCATTTAATTCTTCTCCGTTAGTACAGTTTTAATCTCACTGGAATTTGGAGAACCTGTCTGATAAAATTCAATCGCCAGATCCTCCATGATACGAAAGTATTCTCCTTCTGTAAGATCGGAGTATACCTTTTTGCCCTTAATAATAATATTATAGGCGGTCTGTTTCACTAGATAATCCTCATCTTCTCGTGCCCAACTCTGATACGTGGATCGCACCAGATTTCGAAGCCAGCTTCTTTTGCATCCAGACAGAAGGATACGTCTTCTCCACACATGTCCTGTACTTCACCACTCTCAAAGACTTGCATCTTTGGTGCAAACCAAGGATATGGCATCTCTTCATGTTCAAATACACCCTTCTTAATTAATAACCATCCAAAACCACTGTAGTCAACAGTAAAAGGCTTCTTACGCTTACTAATACTTTCTACTGTTTCATGATTCATGACTCCACCAGACTTTCTGAAATCGTCCTCTTCTAACCAATGAGCAACTGATGTAGTCTTCCCATCCTCTGTTGCATACCATCCACCAGCAATATCTTGATCCATACACAATAATTGCCAGAATTTCTCAGAATTAAATACGATGTCACTGTCAATCCATAGTTGCCAGTCATATTTCAATTTCCCATCCCAAGGTAATTGATCAGGTCCTCTGAGAACATTCGCACCAAGACATTTACATCTTGCGAAATTCACCATACTTGAATAATCTTGACTGATTTGAATACTTGCACCACTCTGCACCAGATCAAAACAGAGCTGAACGAAACTCTTTAAAAATGTATATGAAACTCCTCTACCAGGCAGACAGAATACGATCGTTTTCCCTCTGACCATCTCTTTGGCAGCATCATAATCCCATTCAGGTTCTTTTTTACTTGCAGTAGGGTTTTTTGCTTTTACTGTAAATCCTTTTGCCATAATCCTTTGATTTCCTTCAAGTCAATTATATCAGTTTATATAGCAATTGTCAATCTTCTTTTTCACTTATTATAATATCTCCACTGTCTTCATGTATATTCAATGAGGTCCCTTCGTACCATCCATTATCATTTACAATCCACTCAGGTATGATAGTAAAATACTCCCCAGTTACGGGATCAATCTCTATCGTCGTAAAATTTTCATCGGAATTTTTTTTCATATAAAATATTCCCTATTTCGAAATTATATAGTACTGGGAATTTTTTCAAGTTGCTTGGAATTTATAGATGCCTTCCGTAACACTTTGTAGACTAAGGGATCCTTCCGTTTTAATATACGGGGGCGGCGGACGCGAACGACTGTCAAATCACGAACGAATGACTGCCCATAAAAAAAGCACCCTTGCTAGGGGTGCTCTGTATGCTATAATGGTTTAATCAACCATTTTGTGCTTCGTAATCGATTTGCTCAAGGATTTCTCTAACCTCATCTGCTGTGGTCGCAGTTTCAAGAGCAAAAAGAGCAGCGTCGCGTGACATAATAAAAAAGCGGTGTTTACGGGTGGGTGTCTTTGAGGCGCATCCCATTCCTGTTGATCATCGTGTGTAGTGAGTGGTGACTGACACGATGGGGTGACCTGAGTAATTCGGTCTGAAGATCATGGGGTCGAATGCCTTGGCGATCCGATCAAAGAAGATGTAGGATGTGTCTTCCCATTTCTTGTATGCATTCCATTTCTTGTTAGGCATGAAGTGCGGGGAGTTGATGCGATTGGATTGAGGATTCATTTGATTGAGGGTGATGGGTTGGGTTTGAGTGCTGGAATCAGTCGTGTAATTCATCCAACATTTCGTCCATCTCCTCATGATCGATTTTAGGATCATCCCAACGAACACCATCAAAAGTGAATTCACATCCTACCACATTCATGAATTCTTGGTAAGAGGTGCAGTCATAAGCAAGGTCCAAAAGTCCTACGGTGTTGTTGATCCAGAGTGACGCATTCCAGGTTTCATAATTTGCCCATCCGTTGTATCCTTCCCAAGTTGGTTTGGTGTCAGTCATCGGAGTTGCGGTCATGGAGTCTGAATCGTTTGAACTTTCTTAGTATAAGGCATGGTGGCACGAATGGGGGTGGAATGTTAGAAAGCGTTACACACGGGCAAACCTGCTATTGGCAAAGTTTGCATGACTGAACACCTCACGGTCTACCAATTTCCAGGATTCCTTCTGAGAGTGCATCACGTACCCTTCGGCATCGATGTGCTTTTCTCCGATGTATGCTGCAGGTCCGCCTGACTGATAGGTTAAGAATAGGGCATCGTCCTTAATGCTCTTGACCAACTTCCAAAAATTGATCAGGTTTGGATTATCCCATTCCAGGTGATCAATT
>Ga0208011_1000049_pt1 | contig 56786 bp, 48 predicted proteins | sample 7_EtaG_FD_184080 | JGI IMG/M metagenome (GOLD analysis project Ga0208011, IMG submission 184080) | Marine viral communities from the Subarctic Pacific Ocean - 7_ETSP_OMZ_AT15161 metaG (SPAdes) (version 2) | ecosystem: Environmental > Aquatic > Marine > Oceanic | place: Pacific Ocean | collected...
AATAAAGCAACTCCTTTGCGTCAATTAATAACAAGTAAGCAAAAGGTTTGGGGAATCAAGCCTCGCAACAAAGAGCAGCAATTTCTCATGGACGCGCTTATGGACCCGAGAATCCAGATTGTGACGGCGATTGGTAAAGCAGGTAGCGGTAAGACGATCTGTGCCATCGCTGCAGGTCTTGAACAAACCATAGACGAGATGAAACAGGAATACACACGCGTAATCGTCTCCCGGCCCGTACAGCCGCTCGGAAAGGACATCGGCTTCCTTCCGGGAACTATGGAAGAGAAGATGTCACCCTGGTTGATGCCTATTCAGGACAACCTACAGTTTTTAATGGGAAATGATAAAATAACCCTTGACATTTATATGCAAAAGGGTACAATAGAGATAGAAGCATTGACTTATATTCGTGGACGCTCAATCTCAAATGCCTTTATCATAATAGATGAGGCACAAAACTTGACAACTCACGAATTAAAGACTATAATAACAAGAGTAGGTGAAGGAACGAAAATTGTGTTGACCGGTGACGTAGAACAAATTGATAATGTTTATATCGATGCGACGTCTAATGGATTAACACATGCCGTAGAAAAGTTCAAGAAATTTGAGCTTGCTTCTCACGTTACCTTACATAAGGGCGAGAGATCTAAGGTCGCTACCTTCGCCGCAGAAAATTTGTGAGAGAAAAATGGAAAATGAAAACCCCGCTTTAGAAGCACCGGTTGGTACCACTACCGGATTACAAGAACTAGTGGTCAATTACATTGGGGCACGGCTAGAAGCAGATGAGATTATCACTGTTGATATGGCAGTGCAAGTGTTTGCTGCAGAGTTCCCAGAATTCCTGATGGCTGTGGCGGAGGAAAACTTCCTTCGCGGCTATGAACAAGCACTAACAGATGTAGAGCACTCAGAAAAAAAGAGCACTTCAGAAGAAGATTTCTTAGGCTGATGGAATATTATATCCACAGCGTCCCCGTATTTGTGATGGGGGATAAACCGGTATGTAGTATACCACAGTTTTGTGCGGAAGCCGAAGATCTCTTGGCTTCCACATTACTATCTGGAGTCGACGTAGTATACATTGGCGACATGCGCGAGTTGGCAGGAAGAAACGCTACATACGCTAACGCAGCCATTTACATGACAAACAAAGAGCCCACCGTAGAAGATATGTTAGAAAATTTTGTTCACGAAGTGGCTCACTCCTTGGAGGAGAGTTACGGTCCTTTAATTTACACGCAAGATTTGATTAGTGAATTTAAAGGAAAACGCGAAAGGTTGCGGGTGTTGCTCGAAGCACAAGGGTTTTACACAAGCCCCCACCTGTACACGTTCACAGAGTATAATGAAATCTTTGATAAATTTCTGGCCGACGAAGTTGGCTATCCGATATTACTGAATTTGACGATTGGTCTTTTTGCGTCCCCGTACGGTGCAACATCGATTCAAGAATATTTTGCTAACGGGTTTGAGAAGTATTTCTTAGAAGACCCACGATACGTCTGGAGCGTAAGCCCAGTGTTGTATGAAAAGATTGAAACGGTGATACATGACGAAGCGTGAACACATATCTTATTCCGAACTAAAAGATTGGGCACAATGCCCCCACTACCATAAGAAAGCCTGGATTGAAAGAGTCACCTCTTTTGAGGGGAACGAATATACGGCTTTTGGCACAGCCATTCACGATGTCTGCGAAAAGAAGCTCCTCAAAGAGAACGTGGACGAGGCTGAAATATTCCAGATCGGTTTTGATAAAAAACTGCAGCAGCTTTTAGAAAAAAATATTGAAGTAAATCCAAAGAATGTTGAACAAATGCGCGTTGCCGGCCCAGCGATTTTGTCCGAAGTAGACGATGCGCTCAAAGAGTACTTTGGAGATTATGAAGTGTTCTCATCAGAGGAAATGTTATATGTCCCCATTGAAAATTTCAACATTAACTTTAAAGGATTTGTTGATGCGGTAGTAAAAGTGGGCAATACCTATCATCTATTTGATTGGAAGACTTGCTCTTGGGGGTGGGACTCTCGAAGGAAGGCGGAAAAGCTCGTTACATATCAGCTCACACTATACAAGCACTTCTTCTGTCAGAAGCACAAAATCGATCCAAAAAACGTAGAGACTCACTTTGCCTTACTAAAAAGAACGGCCAAAAAAGACCGGGTAGAAATATTTAGAGTAACAAGCGGCTCCCAAAAAACTGAGAATGCCCTTAAACTTCTATACCAAGCAATCTATAATATCACTAAAAGATTTACGATCAAGAACCGGCTTAGTTGCCACAAGCCCTTTCCCTGTAAATTGCTTAATACTGAACACTGTACATAAGGAACACACATGTCTGAAAAAATCAAGATCTTCACGATTGGCGATCACCCTTTATCACCATCAGGAGTAGGATCCCAATCTAAATATATTATTGAAGGGATGTTAAAAACAGGAAAGTACCAGTTTTTCTCCTTCGGGGGCGCCATAAAGCACCCTGATCATAATCCACAACACACAGAAGAATGGGGAGAAGACTGGATTATTTGGCCAGTTGATGGCTACGGTAACGCCGATATGGTTAGGGCCATGCTCCACCAAAATAAGCCCGATATTATGTGGTTTATGACGGACCCTAGGTTCTATACTTGGTTATGGTCAATAGAAAATGAGATCCGCTCCCACGTTCCTATGATTTACTATCACGTGTGGGATAACTACCCATACCCCACTTTTAACAAACCGTGGTATGCCAGTAACGATCATATTGCATGCATTTCCAAGCTCACCCACGACATAGTTCAAACAGTGGTTCCGGACGTTGAGAGTAGTTATATCCCACACGCGGTCGACGCAGAGGTCTTTCGCCCGCTGCCACAAGAAAATATAACACAATTCCGACAGAGCCGCGGCATAGATGATAGGTTTGTGTGTTTTTGGAACAACCGCAACGCTCGCCGAAAGCAATCTGGAACACTGATTTTTTGGTTTAAAGAATTTTTAGACAAAGTGGGGCATGACAAGGCCACCCTTATTATGCATACAGATCCAAAAGACATTCACGGACAAGATTTAGAAGCCATTATTCATGAATTGGGGCTCACCTCGGGACAGGTATTATTCTCACGCGATAAAGTACAGCCTACAGATCTTGCTATGGTATATAATATGGCCGACTTGACGATCAATATTTCGGATGCTGAAGGATTTGGTCTGGCGACGTTAGAATCACTCTCGTCAGGCACCCCTATTCTCATTAATAAAACCGGAGGCCTCCAAGATCAGATAAGTGATGGGGAAACCTCTTTTGGAATCGGCCTAGAGCCCAGCTCGAAAGCAATAATCGGCTCACAGGATGTTCCTTACATTTATGAAGACAGGCTCAATAAGGATGACTTCCTCGAAGCGCTAACAACTCTGTATGAGATGCCGGCCGAAGAAAGGGTAGCCCTAGGACACGCCGGCCGTAAATTTACGGAGACTCAATTTAATTTTGAAACATTCACCAAGAGCTGGGATGAACTATTCACTCGTGTTTACGAAGAAATGGGCTCCTGGGAAGACCGCAAGGGCTATAGCCCATATACTGTAAAGGAATATTAAAGTGCAGAAGAAAATTTTAATTAAAGCTCCGATTTTATCGCGATCGGGTTATGGAGAACAATCTCGATTTGCTCTCCGTGCTCTGCGTAGCCGCCCTGATCTTTTTGACATTTACATTGTTAATATCCCGTGGGGGCGCACGGGCCAAATCATCGAGCACAACGAAGAAACTGATTTCATTAAGATGTCAATGACAAAGACAGCAGAATACGTTCAGCGCCAAGCGCCATTCGATATATCTCTGCAGATAACAGTGCCAAATGAATTTGAAAAAATCGCACCTGTGAACATCGGATACACTGCCGGTATTGAGACTACCAAAGTGGCCCCAGAATGGATAGATAAAAGTAACCAAATGGTCGACCGTCTGATTGTCGTCTCTAACCATGCAAAAAAGGTTTTCGAAAACACCAAATACACGGTTAAGGACCAAGCTGGAAATGACTATCCTAATTGGGGACTGACAGTCCCGGTAAGCGTGGTTAACTACCCGGTGCACGAAAGGGAAAGTTCGCCTGTTGATGTTGAGTTTACTACAGAAAATAACTTCCTAGTGGTCTCCCAGTGGGGCCCCCGTAAGAATCTCGATAATACTATTAAGTGGTTTGTGGAGACGTTTAACGACGACGATTCGGCCGGCCTGGTTCTCAAGACTAATACCGCCAATGATTCAATAGTTGATAAGTATCATACTAGCGCCCGTTTAGATAACCTATTAAGGGATTATGAAAACAGAAAATGCAAGATTTACTTGATCCACGGCGACCTGACCGCGAACGAGTTAACTTGGCTTTATCGTCATCCTACGATGAAGGCTCTTGTCAACATTGGCCATGGCGAGGGATATGGTCTCCCTCTGTTTGAGGCAGCTTATAATGGTTTGCCCCTACTCACGGTTACTTGGAGCGGCCATATGGATTTCATTTGCAAGCCAAACAAAAAAGGAAAAAACTTCCCTCGTGTTGTTGGCGTCGATTACGATCTTAAGCCAGTTCAGAAAGAGGCCGTCTGGCCCGGAGTTATTCAGGAAGATTCTATGTGGGCGTTTGCGCGAGAAGCATCTTACAAGAGAGGGCTGAAAGAAGTCCTTGAAAAAGAGAAGCATAACAAGCAGGTTGCAACAGCGCTTCAAAAGCATATTTTGGAAACCTTCACTGCCGAGAAGATGTATGAACAATTTATTTCAAGCATCTATAATCCTTCGGACGAAGAGGTTGAGTGGATGAATACCCTAGGGGAGATTGAAATCTTGTAATGTCCTGTCTCTTTTTATCTGACCTTTATAGTGACCAGATTAATGGAGGGGCGGAAAACAACGATGCAGTCCTCATTCAGCATCTGCGAGATAAAGGAGTTGAATTGGAGTGTCGTTCTACTAAGGATATCACCCCCGATGAGATAAGTGCATTTAACTGTATTATTTTATCTAATTTTATACTCCTAAGTGAGCAAGCAAAAGCTCATTTAACTAATAATTGTCGCTACGTGATTTATGAGCATGATCACAAATATATTAATACCCGTGACCCTTCCAAGTTTGTAGATTTTAAAGCTCCCCCTGCGCAGCTTATTAATGCCGACCTATATGCTAATGCTGCACAGGTGGTGGTGCTAAGTAAAATATGTAAGTCGGTGGTGGAGAAAAACCTTGGCATTAACAACGTACACAGTATAGGAACTAGCCTGTGGTCAACCAAGAAGTTTAAGTTCATTAAGCAATTAATCAAAGGTGCCACAAAGACAAAGGACCTCGCAGTTTTAAATTCACCCAACCCAACCAAAGGGACTATACCTGCGGTTGAATTTTGTAAGACAAACGGAATGAGCCCAGACCTCATTAACTCCCCAGACCAGTATGAGTTTCTTCAAATTTTAAGTGAGTATCGCACCCTATTGTTTATCCCTCAGGTATTAGAGACCTTTTGCCGTTTGGTGGCAGAGGCCAAGATGTTGAATTGTAACATACAGACAAAAAAAAACTTAATTGGGCTTATGAGTGAACCTTACTCCGACCAGTCGGGGCTAGAATTGCTGGAGACCCTAGAGAAGAAAGTTGAGGAAGCTCTAGATCATTTTTATGAGTTGGTGACAGAATGATAATAGGATTATCTTCAGATCATAATGGTGTTGAACTCAAAACGAAGATGGCGCAATATCTCCGCGATCAAGGAGATTTTAAGGTTATTGACATAGGTCCGTTTTCCTCTACTAAAAAAGTCGATTACGTCGATTATGCTAGCCAACTCTCACAGATGGTGAGCAATGGCGATCTAGATCGCGCTATATTAATCTGTGGTACCGGAGTTGGAATGAGTATCGCAGCCAACCGGTTTGAGAAAGTCCGTGCCGCATTGGTTCACAACGTTATGACGGCACCCAAATGTCGTGAGCACAATAACTCCAATGTGTTGTGCTTAGGTGCTTGGACCACCTCCGAAGAGGAGAATTTTGAAATCTTAGATTTGTGGCTGCAAACTATCTTTGGAGAAGGTCGACATGTGAAGCGCGTAGAGAAGCTTTCGTCGCACCGCGCCAACATTGTATTTACAAGTGGTGTATTCGACATTTTACACGCTGGTCATATAGAACTACTACGATTTGCTAAATCATTGGGGGACCGTCTTATTGTTGGCTTGAACTCTGATGAAAGTGTTAAGAGAATTAAGGGGCCCCATCGCCCCATTACAATGCAGGAAGACCGAAAAGGCCTTTTGGAAGCACTCCTAGAAGTCGACGAGGTCGTTATCTTCGATGCGGACAGCCCCGCAGACTTAATATCAGATATATCCCCCACCATTCTTGTAAAAGGTGGCGAGTGGACGGTGGATGAAATTCGATCCCGCGACAGCATCCCGGCCGAAATAGAAATCAAGGTATTTCCTATTGTAGGAAAATATTCTACAACAAACATTATCAATCAGATCTCGCAAGTGGATGACGGTGAGAAACAATGACATTCCTTAATCAAAACATCTTAGTTATAGGCGACTCAATCCTGGATCATAAAGTATTTTGTAAAGCTGTTGGACTCTCGCTGGAGACACCAACTCTCAAGACGCGTCTCAACAAAGAGGAATATTCCTTTGGCGGCGCCGCCAATGTTGTCAATAACTTGCTACTGTTGGGAGCTAAGGTAACCTTTGTGACGCCCCTTGCAACAGATTCTCACCGACATCATTATCTTGGCTGGAATCAGACAAACTTAACTGTTAAGCCACTGCAGTTTGACGGAACAAATGTGGTCAAATCTCGATACTGGATTTCTAAGGGAGACGGTCTCTATAAGTATCTTCAGGTTAATCAAGGTACTAAATTTAATGATCCTCAGCTTGTCATAAGCACTCTTACAGAGCTTTTGTATACAGATAGATATGATAAAGCCATATTGGTGGATTATCGCGGCGGCCTCTTTGAACAGAAAGAGGAAGTAAAATTAATTTTGGACATTTTGTATGGGCACCACATAAAAACGTACGCCGCATCACAGATGTCAGATAGAAAAGGTCAATATGATATTTTCGAAGGGGCCGGCCTTATATGCTTAAATCGCGAGGAAGCTGCAGCTTTGGTGGCGGGGTTCGAACCCACAGATGAAAAATTGAACGAATTGTCCGCGCAATTGGGGGCCCGAGTATGTGTAACACTTGGCGCAGACGGAAGCATCCTTAGTAGTCCGTCAGGCGCCGTTAGAGCGGCCGCACACCAAGTTGAAACTATTGACACCTGTGGAGCAGGAGACAGCTTCCTGGCAGCGCTGGTGGCGTCTGACGAGGATTTGGCTTTTAGTAATAAATGGGCCGCGGCATCGACATTGCAAATAGGCACAAATGCACCAAGTTTAGAGGAGGTGTTGTCATGGAGGTGAAGCAGCTCGTTCTAGATGCCAATCGCTGGATTGTTGAGAAGGGGCTAGTTAGTCTTACTTGGGGGAATGTTAGTGCCCTCGATGCCTCGTCTGCGGCGCTTATTATTAAGCCCTCTGGAATATCTCTCAAAGAGGCCACAGAAAAGGATATGTCTGTCGTAGCGTGGGATGGCTCGCTATTAGATGGCAAAAAGCCATCTGTTGACACCCCTACTCATCTTGAATTATATGAGCGCTTCCCTGAAGTTCGATGTGTTATCCACACTCATTCTAAATACGGCACCATCTTTGCCCAAGCTAACCGATCGGTTCCTTGCCTTGGTACTACCCACGCGGATTATTTTGCAGGAGACATCCCCTGTGTTCCACACCCTAACGAAAATCAAATAAATACAGATTATGAAATGTTTACGGGGAGAATAATAGGTGAATATTTTAAGAAAAATAGTTTAAACTATAATCACATTCCTGGATGCATAGTGCAGGGACATGGCGTATTTACGTGGGGAGAAACGATAGACAAGGCACTTGAAACAGCCTATGTCTTAGAGTTAGTGGCAGAAATGGCGTTTAAAACCCTTGCACTAGATTCTTACAGTTACTTAGCAGATTTTGTAGCTGAAAAACATTTTGCACGAAAGCACGGACAGACAAGTTATTATGGACAATGAAATAAAATACGGCCGACAAGAGCTACCTCCCGTTACAACGGTTGTTAAAGAGGTCGAAAAGTACTGGGGTGGTATGAAAACCCTATTCGAGAATGACCTGTACTCCGTCAAGAGAATCTTTATGAAAAAAGATACTCAGAGTAGTATGGAGTATCATGTGAAAAAAGAGGAATCTTATTACATCGAATCTGGAAAGCTTAAAGTAGGTACCCGTATAGGCCGCGCCGTGAATACCTCACTGATACTTAATCAGGGTGATGTATTTCATATACCAGTAGGGTTTATGCATATGCGCATAGCTCTAGAAGATACTGTTATTATAGAGTTCTCCACACTAGATGATGATGGTGACTCGCATATAGTAGAAGATGGGAAAACATATACCCACGTAGACGACCCTTGGGCTCGCCCTCGGCAAACAAAGAAAGAGACTTAAAATGAAACTGTTTATTGATACAGCAAACCTAGAAGAAATTGAAAGCGCTTTAGAGCGCGGAGTAGTACAGGGAGTGACGACTAATCCATCCCTCTTATCGAAAGAGCCACAGGCGGACTTTTATTCCCATATTCAAAAGATAGCAAACTTATGTACCGAACTCGCACCTGGTATTCCGCTCTCGGTTGAAGTCTTTGCAGAAGAGGCTGACGAAATGATAGCCCAGGCTCAGGAGATTATGAAGACTATAGAATATACTAACTTAAATATCAAGGTGCCGATCGGCTATGATGAATTGCGAGTCATTAGTGAGCTGAAAGAATTAGGTATCCCGGTTAATTGTACCTGCTGCTTCACAGCGACCCAGTTGCAGTTAGCTGCATTGGCCGGTGCACGCTATGTCTCGCTCTTTTATAATCGAGCACTCGATAGCCAGATCGATGCTATTGAGATTTTAGAGCGCACGCGTGCATTTATTGATTTTAATGAACTTGAGTGTGAAATAATTGCTGGCAGTATTCGTAATGCTTATGACCTAGAGGACTGTTGGGCCGCCGGCTGCGATATTGTTACCGCAGGACTCCCTGTTATTAAGAAGTCCGTATCCCACCTCAAAACAGATGAATCGGTTAATGGATTTTTGAAGGATTTCGCAGCATGGATAAAATGACCTATGTAATTGATATCGACGACACCATATGCCGAACAAACGAAAGCGACTATGAAAATTCAGAGCCGATGCAACATCGCATAGATGCTGTTAATAAGCTCTATGATGACGGCCACACGATTTTGTTTTTGACCGCGCGCGGTATGTGCCGCAACAAGAACCATCAATTAGACGCTATTGCAGAACTACACAAGTTTACGCATGATCAGCTGGTAAGATGGGGAGTTAAATTTCATAAGCTTTTCTTAGGTAAGCCGGCCGGAGATATCTATATTGATGACAAGGGCTGCAAGGATATAGATTTTTTTGATGAGTGATGGGCATCTAATAGCTGGCCCTTGGGTTGGAGAATTCGGATGGGAGCTATATGCGTGGCAGGGATATGTCCGCGCGCTCTCTCGAAGCTTCTCCAAAACAACAGTTATTTCTAGGCCTAATTCGCAATACTTATATGAAGACTTTGCTGATAGGTTTATACCACATACTCCCACCGGAGGTCACCCCGATGCTTTTTTGATGCACGGGTTTGATATGAAAACCTCATTGAGAGAAATTGTACAGGAGAACCAAATACAAACTGGGCCCCATACAACTTTGTTTACACCTCGCCGTCTTGGGAACCCTCCTTATACTCATTACACTACACCGGTCGAGGTAGGGACCTTCGCAATAGTTCCAGAATACCATATGTATGGTACAAAAAACGCGACCGCAGAGTTTGACTACTTGTTTCATATTCGCAATCGTGATATGCGCGCTGAAGACAATTGGGATAAAGAGAAGTGGAGTGTCTTAAGGCACCTGCTCGGCGCCGATAAGAAGATAGGCTGCATCGGCACTACTAGTCAGTCAGGTCTGGTCGAAGGGACCACAGACCTGAGAGGTATTTCTCTAGAGGAAACATGCAATACCATCAAGGGCTGCAGAGCAGTTTTCGGACCTTCCTCGGGTCCTATGCACCTTACAAGTCTGTGCGGGGTACCTCACGTAGTGTGGTCGGTTAAAGACCAGGTCCGATATACAGAAAATTGGAATCCATTTAATACTCCGATTCTTTACTTGAACGAGCAGGGATGGCGCGCCATACCGCAGTTTATCTATGACAAGTACCAGGCTTGGACAGGAGCCTAAGTGTCACAGATAGTTTTTACAAACGGATGCTTTGATATTCTGCATCGAGGACATTTCGAGCTTTTAAAGTATTGTAAATCCTTGGGAACTGTCATAGTGGGCTTAAACAGCGATGCTAGCGTAGCACGCCTTAAGGGCCCAACCCGACCTTTTTTCAATACCGCGGACAGACAGTTTGCACTAGAGAGCTGCAGCTATGTGGATAAGGTGGTGGTATTCGACGAGGATACACCATACAATCTCATCAAAGAATTGGCGCCCGATATTGTCGTAAAGGGAGGCGATTATAAAGCCGAAGAAGTTGTAGGTTATGATCTAGCCGAGGTGAAGATTTTTAATTTTGTTGATGGTTATTCAACAAGCAAAGTATTAGAAGAGAAGGAAGATGTTTAAGATATTACTGATTGGCGATGCTTGCGAGGATGTATATCATTATGGCTCGATCGATCGATTGTGTCCGGAAGCACCGGTACCTATCGTGAGACACACCCACACCGAAACCCGGGACGGCATGTGTCTGAACGTAAGAAACAACCTCCAGACGTTTGGTATGTCCGTTGAGGTTTTGTGCAATGCTGAGCTGATTCAAAAACAGCGTTTTGTAGACCTTCGAACAAAGCAGCACTTACTTCGAGCCGACTTCGGGGAAAACGAAAGATTAGCTCAATGCGACGCTGCAAAAGTCGAAAACTATGACTTCGCGTCTTTAGATGCGGTGGTGATAGCAGATTACAATAAAGGATTTGTCGAAAAAGAAGTCATCGAGATTGTGACGAAGAAGGCTGCGGCAGAAAACATTAACGTCTTTGTTGACTCTAAAAAAAGCGACCTGAGCGCGTATAAGAATTGCATCATAAAGATTAACAAATTAGAATTCAATAAGCTGAAAAAACAACCAGAACAGTGTGAGCTGATTATAACAATGGGAGAAGAGGGGGCCCGATGGAATGGAAACACATACCCCACAGAAGCCTGTGATGTGTTTGATGTGTGCGGTGCCGGCGACACTTTCTTGGCAGCCCTGGTTTATGAACAACTCGAAACTAAGTCAATCGAAAAAGGAATTCAGTTTGCTAACCATTGCTCACGCTTGGTGGTGGGCAAATTTGGAACGTACACACTAACTTCCGAGGATGTTAAAAATATAAGAGACAAGGGAGAAAATCAAAATGAAGTTTGTACCTAAAGGCTGGGGCTTTGAAAAGTGGATTGTTAATAACGAAGAGTATTGTGGAAAATTACTTTACTTTGTTAAGGGCAAAAGATGCTCTTGGCATTATCACGTATTAAAAGATGAAGTATTTTATATACAATCAGGGAAAATTCTGGTAAAATATTCGGAGAGTGATGATCTTGAATCAGCCGAAGAGAAAACTTTAGAGCGCGGAGACAATTTTCACGTATATCGAGGATTGCGTCATCAGATGGTTGCTCTAGAGGACACCGAGCTGTTTGAGTTCTCAACTCAGCACTTTGACTCGGATAGTCATAGGATTATTAAAGGAGACTAAATGTATAATTTCCGTATGCCCACGGTTCCGAAGAAAAAAGAGAGGTATGTTTACCCCAACAAGCAGGCCCCATATGAGAAGGTTTGTTTTGGCATTCGAGGCCAGTTCGGCGATATCGTGATGCAAGAGCCGGGCTTGAGAAAGTTTATTGAAGAAAATCCAGAAACTAAGATAGTTTTTGCTGTTTCTGAGCCCTATAAGGACATTCTTCCCCTTTTTGAGAACTATCATGAGAACATAGTAGGCTTCAAAGTCTGGGAGGGATACAATGAGTGGCCCACAGAGGCCGACCGTAAATATATGGAAGAAGAAAACTTTGATGCTCTGTTTCCTCCGGACATCCCTTTGCATGCCCAGCCGGACTGGGCCCACCGCCGCCACATCACCACAGAGACAGCTTTGATGATCGGGGTTACGTCCGGTGACACGAATATACAGCTTAAAATGCCAGCAGATGTCGAAAAAGAGCCGAAAACGGTCGGATTGCACCTGTTTTCGAGCAAGTGGCCAGGGGGCGCAAGATCCGTGGATGTGCAGAAACAGACTTCTATTGTCGACCATATAGTTGCCAAAGGCTATAAAGTATACCAGTTGTCCGCCCCGGACCAGCCGCGCATCCCAAATACAACCTTTTCGGAGGGCTCCTATTTTGATTCGTGTAAACGAATGCTTACTACGGACCTTTTAATCACTTGCGACTCCGGGATGCCCTGGATTGCGTCAGCGTACGACCACCCTATGGTGGGGCTGTACTCGACGGCCTATAACCCGCTTATAGAAACCACTAAAAACTGGCAACCGGAGAACCCTAATGCCGTTTTCTTAGAGGGTCCGCTCGCCAATGATATACCACTAGAGGTGGTTTTGGCTGCGATAGATGGAAAGCTAGAGGATTAGACCATGAGAATCTCCCTTATTACACCCCCATCCCATAACATTGAGCCTTGGGTGCCTATTTTTGAGAAGAAGGGCGTCAAAGTCCATCTCAATGGTATCCACCCTGATTGTGATTTCATTATAAATACGAGCCAATCCTGGATTCACCTGGTGGTGATGTTTCGAAACACGTTTCCACATATTCCTTTTATCAATTATACTCTGGATTTCTACAAAACTGTATGGACTGCCCCGAATCCGCACGGATATAACTGGGCCGCGTACCGAGACATTATAAAAACGGCCACAGAAGTGTGGTGTATCTCCAATGAAGTAAAACAACGACTGACAGAAGAGGGAATAAACCCTGATCTCTGTGAGGTCATGAAAATATGGGCCCGATTCTTTGATTATCCGGGCACCATTGAAGATAAGCGCTATATTCTTAATCCAATGCGCGCCTATATCGCCGACAAAAACTATGGTTGGCTTGACCGCGCGTGTAGCGAACTAAACATTCCTGTAGTCAAAACACAGAATAGCCTGACCCTCGACGACTTTCGCAAGACCATTGCGGAATGCAGTTTTATGTGCACAGAATATCATGAAACCTCCACCGGAGGTCTAACCCTGTTGGAAGGATATAGGCTTGGCAAACCCTCTGTTGTGAGCGATTCTCCTTATGAGGGTGTCCGCGACTATCTGGGGGATAAGGCCATTTATTTTGATGACAACAGCTATGAAGATTTCAAGAGAGTCATCAAGGAGACCTGGGAAAATCCGCCGCAACTGGATTTAAAAGAGTGTGAGGCTTATTGCGATACACACCCCACCCTTGAAGAAACAGTCGATGTTATGATTGCCCGTATGCAAATACTCAAAGAAAGAGAGAACGAAAATGGATAAAGCCACCATCAGATACCAACAGAGATTGGTCGTAGATCACGAGATCGTGTTTCATGATCTACTAGAAACCGGAATGAATATGGATAAACATATTATTGCCGGGACGGCGTTCCAGCGCCCAGACCACAACTTTCAGCCATTGTTGCGCTTGGTTAAGAAGGGGTCTGTAGTTTATGATCTAGGATCGTACATCGGCACCTTTGCCATTCCAATGGCAATCGAAGGGATGGAAGTCCATGCATTTGAGGGATTCCCTGACAACTATGAAAGATGCAAGAAAAACACAGAGCCATATAACGTGACAAATTATCAGGTCGCTGTGAGTAATGAAAATTATACTGTGGATTCAAAATTTAATAACTGTATGGATAATGAGTATGAAGTGCGCACGATTAAATATGTGCGTCTAGACGAATACGTAAAGAAGAACAAGATACCCGCCCCGTCTTTGGTAAAAATGGATATTGAAGGGATGGAAACTTTGGCGTTGCATGGGATGACTAATCTATTGGAAAATGTACGCCCGATATGGAGTATGGGATATCACTTTAAGTTCTACTCTACAGTCGAAGGATACCCGGGCTGGATTGATGTAAAGGATGGAGGCTTCGATTTTAAGAGATTTACTGAGCTGGAATATATAATCTTTGACGAGCTCGGCCGCCGAGCTCCTCCACATATACTTGACATTCGCGGAGGAGAGTTTACATTTATACCTAGGGAGAAGATTAAAGCAAAATGAAAAAGGTCTGTATAGCTGCTTCTAGGGACGTTGGGCTCCGCTGTGCAGCGTGGGCGAAAGACCACACACCACATGGTTTCGAAGTAACTGAGGATATGTCAGCTGCAGATATTATTATATGTGTTATGTATGAGAAAATACTGGGCCCCCAATATGTTAATAACAGTACTTGTTTTAACTTTCATCCTGGTATCTTGCCTGAGTATAAGGGATCTGGAACCTTTAGTTGGGTCATTATTAATGAGGAGCAAAAGGCAGGAGTCACTCTCCATTTAATTGACCGAGGACTAGATACAGGAGACGTTATTGAGATAAGAGAATTCTTGATAGGAAAAGAAGATACAGCCTACTCCTTATTTTTAAGAGGCGAAGAAGTTATCTTCAAGATGTTCAAGAATTGGTACGCTGATCTGCTCCAGGGTCAGTACACTGCGATCCCGCAACGAAGCAAGAAGGGAAACCTTTATTACAAGAAGGACTTGCAGAAAGCCAAAAATCTAACGAGGTTTGTTAAGGCTTTTTATTTCCCCAACAAGGAGGCTGCTTATTATATTAATGACAAAGCAGAGAAAATTTATTTAAACTTTAAAGAGGAACAACGATGAGAAATATTCAAAATTGCAATGTATGCGTAATTGGGGGAGCCGGCTTTCTCGGATCCCAACTAGTTGATCACTTGATTGAGGATCGTAGCTGTAATGTTATTGTTTTAGATAACCTAATAACGGGCCTTAAAAAACACATTCACCCCGACGCTGTCTTTAAGTGGTTCGACATCCGAGACGACGAAAACGAACTAGCCAAGATTTTTAATGAAAACAAGATTGACTATGTATTCAACTATGCGGCAGAGCCTTACATCCCGGAGTGCTTCGAGCGCCCGATGCACTTCTTTGATATTAACGCCACATCGGTACTGCGTGTATTAAATGCGTGCCAGAAAGCCGACATTAAAGGGCTCTTACAAGTTTCGTCCGCTGAGATCTATGGCGATATGAAAGGCAAGATCACGGAATCAGATCCGATCGTTCCGCATTCTACCTACGGGGTTTCTAAAGTGGCCGCCGATGGCCTCGTTCAAGTGCGCTGGCGAGAGGGGAAGGTTCCAGCGATCGCGATGAGACAATTTAATTGTGTAGGCGAGCGAGAGTCACACCCATATGTGATCCCTGAAATCATTTACCAAATGGACTACTCAAACAAAATCAAGCTCGGCAACAACTCCTTCAGAGATTTTCAGTATTCTGGCGATGCAGTGAGAATGGCTGTGGAATTGTTAGAAAAAGGCGAGTTCGGCGAAGTTTATAACATGGGGAGCGAAGGGGGCATTCAAATTTATGATTTGGCTCATCTTATTGGTAAGCTTATGGGACACGAGACTGTCGAAATTGAAACAGATCAGTCCCGTGTGCGCCCGTGGGAAATCTGGCATCTTCAGTCTGACAACACAAAGCTTTATGCTGCCATCGGCCAGAAGACTCCCACATCACTTGAAGAAGCACTACAGAAAACAATTGATTATTTTTATGCCAACGGAAAATCGTGGGATTGGGAATAGTAAATGAGTTTTGAGGTAATCAAAACATTTGAAGATGAGTTGGCAAAGTTTTTTGGTTCTCCTTATGCAGTTACAACTGATTGCTGCACACACGCTGTAGAGTTGTGTTTGCGGTATAAAGATATCAAGTCGATTAGCGTCCCGAAGCACACTTACATATCTATTCCTCTTTTGTCCCGCAAGCTTGGCCTTGACTTAGAGTGGCGAGACGAGGAGTGGCTGGATTACTACACAGTTGCTGATAATATCATTGATGCCGCAGTTCTGTGGAAGCCGGAGAGTTATATCCCGGGAACCTTTATGTGTGTGAGCTTTCAGTTCAAGAAACACTTGAGCCTAGGCCGCGGAGGCGTTATCCTCACAGATAATAAAGAGGCCGCGCTAGATTTAAAAAAGATGTCGTATGATGGACGAACACCGGATACCCCATGGGCAACACAGAATATTAGCACTATGGGATATCATTACTATATGACACCCGAGACGGCAATCAACGGATTAGAGAAGCTGCCTGGGGCAATTGTCAACCCTCCTAAGCAGTGGACGATAGAGGACTGGCCAGACTTAACAAAAATGGAGATATTTAAGTGAGATTTTTAGTTACAGGCGCCACCGGTTTCGCTGGCCCGCATATGATAAACCGGATTTTAGCCGACGGCCACGAAGTTGTTGCTATGGCCAGAAATTTAGAAACTGCTCCGGGCATTGAAAACATTGTTGGGGAAAATATTAATAAAATTGAATTTGTATATGGAGACCTAGCTGAGTTAGATTCTCTATCTGCAATTTTTGCAAACGACACCTTTGACGGTGTGTTTCATCTGGGCGCTTTTGCACACCCACCTTCCTCTTTTGTCACACCGCTTTTGGCTAGCCAAACCAACATCTTAGGAACCGCTCGCATCTGTGATGAGATCCTAGAGCGAATGCCTGACTGTGTTTTGATGAATTGTTCTACCCCCGAGGTGTATGGAATATGCCCCGGCGATCGAAAGATTAAAGAAGACACACCTCTGGTCCCCAATAACCCCTATGGTGTTTCAAAAGCCGGCGCCGATATGTATGTTCTTGAGCGCGCTGCCACAACCGGGTTGAAGACCTTCTTAACACGCGCATTCTCACATACTGGACCCCGCCGCGGCCCAAATTTTTCAATATCTTCGGATGCAATCCAAATCGCGCGCATCCTTAGAGGACAGCAGGAGCCCATCATCAAAATTGGAAACATGGCTGCCCTACGAATTGTGGCTGATGTCCGCGACATTGTTGACGTTTATTATCAGTTAATGCTTAAGTTTATGGAAGGTGCCATTGAAACCGGCGACATCTTTCATATTGCTGGAAACGATTTGCACACAATGCAACACTATTTAGACCTGATGCTGGGGATCTCGGGACTCACAGACAAGGTTACGCTAGAAATAGAACCAAAGTTTTTACGAAAAGTGGAGATCCCCGTACAAATACCTGACGACTCCAAGGTCAGAGCTTTATTGGGATGGGCGCCTACTATTCCTATTGAAGAAACGCTTGAAGATCTGGTAAACTATTGGTTGGGAGAAATAGATCATGGGAATTAAAGACGTAGACGCGCACAAATTAATGTACTACCCTGAAGAGGTAGCAAAATGGCTGACAACGGGTGCCACAACTCCGTTGCATGTTGAGATTGGACCAACGAACCGTTGTAATCATCACTGTAGTTTCTGCAGCGTTGATTGGGCAACTCACGGAAAAGTACTGATTGATACTGAGGTATTGGAGAAGGCTATTCATTCGATGGCTGATGTTGGTGTAAAATCAATATATTTTGCTGGCGAGGGAGAGCCTATGCTTCACCCTGACATCGGCAAGTTTTTGCAAGCCGGCTGGAATCGTGGCATTAAAACCTCGATGGCTACAAATGGATCGAGATTGACCGAAAAGATGATCCCGGAAGTACTACCGTATCTATCGTGGGTACGATTTAGTATGGATGCAGCAACTCCGGATACACACAAATCAATTCATAAGAATAAAGACTTCGATCGTATTATCAAGCACCTTCGAGCGGCCACTGCATATAAAAAAGAGCACAACTTAGAGGTAGAGCTTGGCGCTCAGTTCATCGTGTTAGAAGAGAATCTGACCGAACTGGAACAGTTCGCTGATCTTATGAAGGATGTGGGAGTCGACAATATTCAGTTTAAGCCACACCACAACCACCCCAAGAGTGCTTCCAACCCCACTCTTTACAACCTGACAGACGAAGATCTAAAACAACGCCTGGTGGCTCGCAGCACAGATGACTTTGTTGTTATGGTTCGAAGCCGAAACATTCAAGAACTACCGGTTATTGATGGCCAAAGCCACAATTATTGCTATAAGAAGTGCTATGCATATAATTTCCTGACGCTAATTGATGCATACGGGGAGTGCTATGGTTGCAATGTTTTCTATAACACACCTGATTATAGCTTTGGGAATATTCACAAGCAGTCCTTCGAAGAAATCCATACAAGCGGACAGGTCCAAGACACAATGGAACGTGTTGCAGAACTAGACCATGTACAGTGTGGTAACTATAAGTGTCGTCCTCATGTTTTAAATGAATATCTTCATCGAGTTAAAAACCCCGAGAAGAACGACGAATTTATTTAGCAAGAGGTTTTGATGAAAGTACTTTATATTGGGGTATTTGATAACAATCATAAGTCTACAAATACATCCCAACTGCTTTCTCTTAAGCGCGCCGGCGCACAAGTTGTTGGATACAACTACAAAGACAAAGCTAAAAAACTAGGTTTCGCCGGCCGAGATGCCGATCTGGTTAATCTAGTGAGAGACCGAGATTTTGATTTGGTTTTGTATAGCAAGTGCAACTTACTAAGTTATGATGTATTTGAAAACATCAAGCAGCAAACTACAACAGCAATGTGGTTTATGGACCCTCTTCAAACATATGATATGGAGATGAAAGAAAGGACCAAATTGGTGGATTATTTTTACTGTGATAAGAGCAACGTTTTGTGTGAAGCACTAAAAATCAATCCAAATTCACACAGGGTATGCGAAGGATATGACGAAAGTGTAGACCGGCCAATCGAGAATGTAAATAAATCTTATGACGTTAGTTTCATCGGAGGCTTATATGGCCATCGCGTAACACAGATTTCGTCGATGAGACACCCGGTGAAAATTATAACGAACGCATATGGAAAAGAACATGCACATAGTGTGGCGAAGTCTAGGATAAACCTAAATCTTTGCACAACTCGCGGCGCGTCAGATCGAGTATATAAGGTTATGGCCGCCGGCGGCTTTTTAATTACTGATGACTGGGACGGCCGCGAAGATGATTTTGTTGATGGGAAAGACTTAGTTGTTTTTGAAAATATCGAGGATTTAGATCAGAAGATAGATTACTATTTAAGTAATCCAGTAATTAGTGATAAAATAGCAAGAAGTGGGCAGAGAACAGTCCAGAAGTTTACGCGCCTGAATTGGGCGCAAGAGATCTTGAGCTTAACCCTAACCCACTAAAGAACGGAGATAAAATGAAGAAAAAGAAAGAAGAGGCCGCCCGCGGCCCAACCAGGAGCGAAGTTAAAGAAATTGCGCAAGACATAGTCCAGAGTGCCCTGCATACTCAAGCACGCGAATTGGAAGCTCACTTAAGAGATATCCACTCACGAATAGTGGCCCTAGAACGGAAACCATAATAATGACATTATCTAATCAAGCCATAGGAGCCCTAATGATGGCTCTTCAAAAATCTTTAATGGAACAAAGCGACATAGTCCCTGTCCTATTAGGAATGGACTTTGTTACAACGGAGGAGGGAACCCTTCAGGTTACAAACCCGCCCGTTGTTTCTTTAGAGGGCGTAACCCCTCCTTTCACAGATGAGGAAGAAACTACCTTTGAGGACTAGCATAGATGCCACGATATAATTATCAGTGCAAACTATGCAAAAAAACCTCAACGATAAATCATCATAGTGATGATTTGCCGGGTTGTTGTCCTTTGTGCAAAGAGGAGGGGGGATTGGTTAAAACACTAACCACCTTTAGTACTCAACATAAAACATCTAGCGTATTGCGCACAGGGCAAGTTACAGAAGAATTTATAAAAGACTCACGAGAAGAATTAAAACAGCAACGGAAACAGTTGCACGAGGAACGATGACAGAACTACACTTATTTTTAATAATATCAGTTCTCCTTAACGGAGGCCTTATATGGTATGTAACAAGAATTTTAAGAAAATTTGTGTTCATATCAGAGAATTTGTCTGATCTATTTTTAACCACAAAGGCATTTCAAGTCTTTGTGAATTCATTATATGGGATGGATAATTATCATGGCGAACCTATGATACAAGAACTGGTATTTAAAATTAGTCAAGTTACTGAGGAAATAGAAATGTTTCGCGACATATTTGAATATACACTAGATGAAGAACTAGAGGAAGAACTAAATGCCGCCGCGGAAGAAAAGATCGAAGAATAAAAACCATTATTTTACAAAAGTCCATGAAGACGCAATTGTAAAATACGCCAACACTGAAGACAGGGAACTGAGGTCAAAGCTGTATGTAGAATACATTCAGCCTGCTTTTGACCAGATGGTCGATAAAATTATTTATACTTATCGTTTTACCACCCTGCCCAATATTGATTACTTAAAAGCCGACTGTAAGGTCTGGCTCACAACTATTTTAAATAAGTATGATCCGAGCAAAGGATCAAAAGCCTTTTCCTATTTTTCTGTTGTAACTAAAAACTGGTTTATCCACAAAGTTAAGCGCACCCAGAAGCGAAACAGGACCGAAGTCTTCATGGAAGATATCCTGAATGAGCTGGATGAAAATTTAGTATCCACCGAACCCACTTATCTACAAAAGCGCCAAGATATAGAATTTTGGTCTTCTCTCCATGGAGAAATTGATACTTGGGATGGCTTTATGCTGAAGGAAAACGAAAAAAAGGTTTTAATGGCTGTTCGTATTTTATTGGACTCTGCTGATACAATTGAAATTTTTAATAAAAAAGCTATTTACTTATACTTGCGAGAGATTACTGGCCTCAACACCAAACAGGTTGTTAATAATCTCAATAAACTGAGGAAGCGTTACAAAACGTTTAAAAGTAAATGGCAAAACGGCGAGATCTAAACCTAGATGAATATCTAGAAGAAACTACAAAAAACATCCGCGAGGATCGGGCGATGGCTAAGACATTGCTTATAGATGTCATGGCGGATATGAAAGCCTCTTCTGCGGAGCGCAGAGAAATGGGCCCCATCGCGGCCAAGTTTGTAGAAAACCTTCAACGCTCTAACGAACAGATGGTAAAGCTAGCATCCATCCTCCAGAGACAAAAAACTAGTAGTGTTGGTCTCACTGCGTCCGATAAAGAGGATCTGTTCGACCTTCTTAACGAGAACCAGGAGGACAAATAGCCATGGCCGAGGAAACCGAGAGCAGCGAGAGCAGCCTTACTCTAAAGGGTTTAAAATACGGATTCCTTAATGATGTTTCCGACACTGGTATGGAAGGATCCACAGATCGAAGGCGATCGCAAGGAGTCGATTATTTACGGTCAGCAATAAATTCCAATTATCAGCGCCGCGCGCTTGAGAAAATAGCTGTTTTTACGGGGATAGTAGTGGCTGTAGGTGAGAAAATATCTATCGCCGCCCGCAATCCGGACGTTATTTTGAAACAAAACGCAGTTAACAAAAACTGGTTTTCAAACGACGACGGGGATGACGTAAAAGTTTATAAAGTATATATCCCAGAGATAGAGTGCCGCCCAGCTCCTGCAAGTTATCGCGATCCCATTATTGCTACGTACTATGATGTATATAGCAGTTTAGGTACCGGATTCTTTGACAAAGAGCCGACAGTAGGCTCGGTGGTCTCAGTGAGGTTTGATAACCTTAATAATTTCTCTGGGCCCCGTATAATAGCTTTCGGCGAAACAATCGCCTTTCTTGACGATGTTGATGGAAATTTGCAGGCTCTTTTTGGCGGCGGTGGCTACGGTGGCGGCGGTGGCCAGTGGATGGGGGCCACGATGAAGAACCGGGGCAAAGGCCTAGGAGAATTTCAAAAGGCCTTCAACCGGAAGCCACGCATAAAGTGCGATACAGAGCCCTCTGAGGCTCAAAAACAAGTAGCTGCTGCTCTCAATATCGACGTTGAGGTTATTATGGCCATCGGCGCCGTCGAGTCAGGAGGCCGTTCGGGCCCCACATTGCGCTTCGAACCACATCTATTTCACAGGGATGCATCATCTGCCGAGGCAGCCAAAGTACCATTTACTGCGCATAGCCCTCCTCCTACTTATAGTAGGGTAGGAAAGGAAACCAAGAAGCCCGCGTTCGATCACGCGTACACTGTAAATAAGAAAGCAGCCATAAGATCAACCAGTTGGGGCATGTATCAGGTCTTGGGGGGACATTTGCTGAAAAAGTACGGGCCCGACCCAGACAGGGCCCTCGCAGCATTCTATAATGACCCGGATGCCGTATCTTATGTCTTGCTTCAATCTTGGATGGAGGGGTCCCCCAAGGCACGCAAAGCAGCGCAGGAGAAGGATTTTGTATCTTTTGCCGGCTACTATAATGGCGGCGGCCCCGGTGGTGGGCAATCGTGGATGTACGGCGGATCGATCGCGCGCGAGTATAACTCTATTACGTGTGGCAGAAATGTTCAAGTCGCTCCCAATCCTGAAGACCCACAAGAACCAACGCCTGGCTCAGTACTCTATCTTGCAGATAGCCAGCATGCTGCCCCATATTCTTTTGGCGGCCTTTTGCGAAAGGACCTCACCAAGGCCGGCGTGCCTTATATAATTAATATGGCGAAAACTGGCCGCGGCATTAGTGCCGGCGGAGCTGGGGTTATAAGCAATAGCACCTTAAAAAACGAATTTGTAGCGCGCGTAACGAAGGTAAAACCAAAGTATGCAATCGTTGGCTTGGGCGGAAACGATGCTGGTTTTTCTGGAGACGGATCCGAGTCTACCTATAAAACTAAATTTTTAAAACCACTTGTAGAAGCTCTTAAGGGTGCCGGCATAGAGAAGATCATATGGCTCGGAGCCACCAAGCCCTCCGTGCCAGATAAAGAGCCCACCGGAGAACAAAAGTATTATAAGAAACCCGAGGAACTCGCTCGCCGCGCTAATATTCGCCGATGGCAGGCTGGATATTTACCGTCCTTGGGGGTAACCTATATAAATATGGAACCTTTAACCCAGACACGACAAACAGCCGATGGCGTACACTATACATCAGGGGGATATTCTGGATGGTACAGCGCCGCTAAAAATGGTGTCCTCAAGGGCCCTATAGATCAGTTGGTTGCCGGCGTCAAATCCGATATGGCCGCTGCAGAAGTGGCTGCCGCTGAAGAGAATACGGTTCAAGAAGAAGAAAATGCTGCTCCCGAGGAGAACACCGCTCCGGCGTAGAGGAATAAAGTTTTATGTCAAAAACAAAAATAAACCCAACTGTGAAAAAGATTAGTAAGGCGATAGACTTAGATTTGTTGTCCGATCGTCAGCGCGCTGCCTTTGATCGTAGATCCCCTAGTCAAAAAGCCCAATGGCTTGGCTTCAGCCAGGGCGGCCGCGAGAATTTCGATACGCCCTCCTATATCAAGAGCGACGCCGAGAAAGTACTAGACCAGGGGAATGCATTTATAGTTCTTGGTCTAGACAGGCCCAGTAACCTTTTCTCTGGTTTTGGGGGAAGCAAGAATACTCAATGCGCTGCGATCGACCTCGTCGCGGGGAGAATGGGCTACCGGGCTAAATCATCCACAAAAAACGGTGCTACTGTGCACACTGATCCCAACTTTCGCCACGACGCGGCGCGGATTTATATATCGCAGAAGTCCGACCCGGATGGGTATTTTGGATTAGCGGCAGGTTCAGTTGGAAACACATCTAATAAGAGCCCCAGGAGTACGGTGGTACTAAAAGCAGACACGGTTCGTATGGTAGCAAGAGAAAACATTAAATTAGTGACACGCACAGACACACAAAATTCTCAGGGAGCCACTCTAGGTAACGCATTTGTAGGGGGCTATGGAATTGATTTAATTGCGATGAATGACGACAAGGCCCTACAGCCTATGGTAAAAGGGGAAAACTTGAAAGAATGTTTGAAAGCTATCATCGAGACTATTCATGATATTAGAGATTTGTTTGATAATTTTATTGAAGAGGATCGAAAACTTACACAATCACTTTTGAAACATACACATAACTCTCCTTTCTTTGGGTCCCCGACGTCTCCGGCCTTCGAGTTTTTGCCTGCTGGGATTGAGTCACTGATCAATAAAATTACTAATGTGCAGCTCCAGTTGAATACCTCAATGCAAAAACTAAACTCAGTTCAAACGAATTATTTGGAAGTTCCTGCTGGAGCCTGCGCCACTAAAGATGGAAAAAGCCAATATATATTGAGTAGATACAATAACGCGAACTAATCATAATGCCAGCCAAATTAAATTTTTATAAAGAGTTCCCCGGGAAGCCTCTCAACATACCGTTTGAAGAGAAGGGCATTCCTTACCTTAAGTTTAAATTACGTAAAAAAATCAAAGACCAGGATACAATTTATAATAAAGCGATTGATCATTATGTAACTCATTACTTTCCTGAATTTTATCGCAACATGAAGGATCCTGAGTTTGATGGCGACGATACATATTATGATGAATTAAGACAAACCCTCCGGTCAGCAATCCGGACCGAAAACCCTGGATATGCTACAGCGCCCCCTACTGCCAATCATATTATTATAACGCGTTTGGAGATGGACCAAACGATAGCCGAGCTAAGAAACTCAATGGCACGCCAAGATCAGCTCCCAGAATTTCGGCCTAGCCTAGAGTTCTTTAATAAAAAGAACAACATCAGCACTGAGATAGCCTCTCAAACGGAAATTCAATTAGAACATATTCTCACCGACATGGATTTGTTCGGAGCTGTAATGAAGGATTTCGGGAAACAAAAAGATAACTATAGCGGCGCCGTACCCCTAGGGGGAATTAATTTTAATTTTCTAGGTGGTGATATTTCTAAGGTTATAACTGTAATCCTGCGCGAGGTTCTTAAGGACGTTGAGGCCACTATGGGCGAAACCTACCGCGCGGAAGAGGGAGACGTGCTTACAATATATTTCTCTGAACGCACCGGGCCACCCGAAGGAGAATTGGAGTCGTCTGCACCACCACCGGATCCGCTCAATATTTTTAATGTTCCAAAAATAGCGATCGCCGGAATTACTTATTCCGCCGCCGCGGCCACTGGCACTGAGTTCCTTAAGGTAGGATATCTATCTCTCATTAAGTATAAGAAGCGATTCCGAGATCCCTTAACTCTTAAGACGTTACAAAAATATAATGATGTTCTGCTCAAAGCCGGCGAGAGCAACGCCGCCGGACAGCCATTTCCGATGTTTGAGTTTTTGTCCGAAACACTACCAGATCAAATACAGACAGATCAGAACAACGGTGATCTTTTTAGTTTCCCTACCCCCAATGATCAAAACAATAATGACAACAACGCGCTTCTTCAAGAGGCTATTCGTCTTGGTCTCATCGATGTTACTGATACCAAAGAATTGGAAGACGGCATAAAAGCCTTAACTACTGATGAGCTAACACAGCTTAGGGCCGCAGTCGAAAGCAATCCGGAGCTGGCAGAAAAAGTATATCAGGCAGAGCGCAAAAAGAATCTTGAGACTGGCATCAACATTGCTAATAATATTGAGAGGGCTTTTGAAATAGGCCCCCTTGCCATGTTCGAGCACTGCAGCGCGTTGGATAAAATATTAGAAAAAATAGGACTCAAGGCATTAGCCAAGGAGGCTTTGATCTGTTTAACCTTCGGAATAAATTTTGAAATTAGTCGCATCGCGGCCGCCGTGGGTAACGTAATGGAGGAGGAACTTCTATCCCGACCATCCATAGATCCTCAAACGTTTGATATATTTAAAATCAAAGGAGATCTCTGGAAAACCATCTTAGATATGATTTTGAACTCCTTGCAACAAGCCCTCCTTGCGCTTGTTAAAAGCCTAACCGAGATGCTCAAGGAGGCGTGCAATCTCAATAACCCCCGCGCCAGTGACTACGGAAATACCGATCTTGCAGGCCTGATTGCCGACAACTTTCTGGATCCCCTCGCCGGCGTAAATCCATTTGGCTACGGCAATGATGGCAACAGCCCACTCGGAGATTTGATAAATCTTTTAGGCATGCCACAAGAAGATATCTACAAGTACGTCAGCGACCTGTCATCTATTCTAAGTTCTCTGGACATTTGCATTCTTCTCATGGACATACAATCAGCGTCCGACGAACTAATCGATCGAATTATTGAGTTTAATTTAGGATATGGAGATTCTAATATTTCAACCAAACTCATAGATGTTTCGTCGGTTATTGAATTCTTTACGCTCCTGGGGAATGTAACAGATGTAACTGATCTGTGCAATGAGATTATTAATGATCTGTCATTGTTGAACCAAGATAATATTTGTTTAGACATCGGTCAACTTGATGCCCAAGAGATGCAGAATATTGAGGATTTGCTAGACATTATTGAAAACGGATTCACAGATGAACCCCCCGTATATAACTTTGATTGCCCTGAGGCCGAAAACTATATTAGTGACCCGACCATAACCAGACTTATACCGGAAACTTTGAGCACGCTGGTAGAACTTGTTGAGATGCAGTTCGTTTATTCAGTCGACTCGATAAAAAATGTTCTCTTAGAGCCTTCCATCGCCCGGGCCGGTGGCTCTGGAGCTAAGGGGGAGACAGCCTATGGAACCGCACTTAAGAGTGTTCCTGACGCCGAGGACTGGCCCGAATTACCTAAAGCCGGCGTGTCGGCCCTGCTCTCGATAATGAAAGCACTCAAAGAGGTGTCCTCTGGCTCTTCCGACCTCCGCGATGCGCTCGAAGCGTGTTTGATTGATGTTCCGGGCCTTCTAAATCCAGACCTTCGGAACATTGGCGAGGCCATTGATATTTTAATGGACGTTCTGATGTCACCAGAAATTTCTGATGCACTAGAAAACATTTCAGACAAAGCAGATCAACTCAATCAGGGGACTGGCCCAGCAGTTATGACCTATCGCTTCAACCAAGAGTTTTATAATAAGTTTGTGGACTACATTAATATTGATGAGGCCGACTGGAAAAGGTTATCGACAACACCCTCACGGACCCAGTATTATATTAAAGATCGTTTTAAGTATATCACCTCCGAAGAAACAAATACCAACCGAGTTATGTTTTCGTTTCCCGATATAGCGTCGACTCCTACCCTTGCGGGCCTCCGGGATGGTACAGTAACGGCGACTACGGGAGAGAGACTCGATTGTAAGGACCAACAACAAATTAATCAAATATTAGATTTCGGAGGCACCGTACCGTGGGGAACTGGCTGCCCGGGCACCACTCACGGTCCTGAGACCGCGATCGCTGTAGGCGACCAACGTATTGAGCTAAAATATCCACTGTACGGTACCTCGGAAGATTCCCAGCCTTCTGTGTTTAAGCTGGATGACCTATTCACAACCGAGACAAGGGAAAAGTTTCAAACAGATATGTTTCTGTCTACATCCCTAGAACCCGTAAACTATAATTTGGATCCGTTCGTTGATGCAGTAGCTGCGCAGGGCGTATCGAACGCCACAGCTGAACAGCGCTATTTCCCCCTTGCCTATGGATTACTGGCAGACCAGGTCTTTGATTATTATACTGTTAATGGCATCTTCGACGCCGCAACACTTCAATCACTAAACTTTTTCCACGACAATGCTAACTGTGCTGCCGACGATATATCTGATCTTTTGGATGTATCGGGGGTATTCACCCAAATGCAAAAGGAATATTTAGAAGAGGCCTGTAATAACAATCCCGAGTCTTCCCGCGAACGCATGCGCGAAGTAATAAAATTTGGTATGTTTCTGCTGTTGATTCAGGTACACGTAGCTGAGTTTATTCTTAAAAACATTTTTGTCTTCGGCGCTGTGGAAATGGATGAGCTTTTTGCTAAGCCGTTTATTGTTTCATATATGCGCGATCAGGTAAGCCTATCGATGAAAAGCTATTTTTCAAGACTTGTTGAAGCAGGGGAAGAAGAAAAAGTTAACGGGGTTAAAGATGCTCTAGTCGACATATTCAACAGAATGATGCAACGCCCGAGTACTGTGGCGAATGGCGGCCTTTTAGATCTCAACAATAATGTTGTGTTTCCGTTTGGAACGGTGTTTCTAAAACCAGCTGGCAAGACCACCTACGGCCCGGATACCCCTACTGCAACCTTTAATGATATTATCGATTATCTTACAATTTATCGTATTCAAAGCGCAATGGGTACCGCCGGCAACCCTGGTCCGACATCAAACTCTGTCAAGAATGCGTTGCCCATATCGCGCCAGAAACCAATGGATGAAATCTTCCTGAACTCGATGCCTGTGGTAGACGCCGTAAACACGACCTCAGCCGGTACCGGCGCCGACCTAGGAGCTGAGTTTTTTGCGAACAAATTAAAGCAAAAGTCTGGTATTGTAATAACGAAGTCTTGGTTCAAAGCCGTGACCCTCGAACGCGCTCCCTGCCTAGATCAACAACAGATAAATCAATACTTAGGATTCGGCGCCACCATACCCATCGGCCACGGCTGTGAAGGGACAACCCATGGTCCACCAGATGAAGATCACAGACCTCTCACTCAGAGCGAGGAAGAAGCCGCTACACTCGCCGCAAGTCTTAATCTTGGCCCCAATGACTCGATCCGCTACCAGTGTTATATGTATGTTGATAGTATGACGGAGTTTGATTTGCCGTGGATCCCTTCACCCGGCTCAAAGAGTGGCCCAGCTCCGGCCCCGACGCCAACAAAAAAAGCAATTAAGCTTTTCGAAATCGAGCTGGATAAAGTATCGGATCTAGAAAACTACAGCCTCAGAGAGGTTAAAAAGAGAGACCGTCTAAGCCCCGCAGAAGTGAGGTTTCTCCTCGATAATGAAACTTACCAAGATTACTTTACCAATGTTTTCAGCGCTGAGACAATTGGGATACTCCCAATTATACAGAACTTCTATCTTACCACAAAGTATTTTAAGGATATCCGTAAAGCTATGCGATCTACGAAGAATCAAGTGCTCGATATATTGAATAGTACAATGGCAAACGCAGATAGTTATAGCGCAACGCCAGACCTTCGCCGCCCAGGCGCGCGCAAGGCCATGGCCATCGACGGTCCAGATGCAGAAGCCATGGCGCGCGACTTTATTCTTAAAATGTTAATCAAGACACCAATTGATATTATTAAGGGTCTTATGCAACTCATCGACCCACACGTGATCATCACCAAGCTTATTAAAGGCGGGACAGCAGACGTATTCAACATGATTCAGTCTCAGTTGCGACAGGTTGACTTGCCGAGCCCCGGAGACGATCCCCCGCCAGCAATCGCCCCGTTTGCCGACGGCGCCGACGGGGGAGATGCTTTTGTTGCTATTTTATGTTTGTTGCAGTATCTTATGGAAAATCCGCCGAACTTCCCCGACCCGCCACCACCCGGCGTGAAACCAGAAAACTTCTTCCCGCGAATTTCTGAGGATGGAGTTGATTTCTTGGGTACGGGAATGGGCATGTTAATGATGCCGCCCACACCTTTTGGGCTCATTTATCTATTGTTATCACTAATTAACTTTGACACTGAGCAGCCCAATATTGACGTCCAGGTTGATTTTGGTCCAGACCAAACAAACGCTGGAGACTCGGGCGGCCCAAGTGAGTGTTAAGGAGGAGATAAGAAGATGTCCGGACTTTCGGTAGCACTACCATTAGAATTCAGTGAGGTTTTCGGACCTTATGTTCGCAACATGACCTTTAATGCCCTGGCCAAGCAAAACTTAAAAATGTTGCTCCTCACCATCCCAGGAGAGCGAATTATGGATATTAATTTTGGCGTCGGTATTCCTAGATATTTGTTTGAGAATAATGGACCAGATACTTATAGTGCAATTGCCGGCAAGATCCGGGAACAGGTAGACATATACTTGCCATATATTGCAATTGATGATGTCGTCTTTAATTATGTGGAGGACAACCCGGACCTGTTCCCTAATTCGCTGAATTTGAGTGTTTATTTTACTATCATCCCGTTACAACAGTCAGATTCTTTAGAAATTGATATACACAACTAATTAAAGAGACTTTATTATGCCCAAGAAACTACAACCTATTGATTATACGAGCCGGGACTTTGATTCAATCCGAAAAGACCTGGAGAACTACGCCAAGCGCTATTATCCTGATACATATAAGGATTTTAACAAAGCCTCCTTCGGATCATTAATGCTGGATACAGTTTCGTATGTCGGAGATGTGCTATCATTTTATCTAGATTACCAGGCCAACGAAAGTTTCCTTGAAACGGCTGTTGAATATAATAATGTTCTTCGATTGGCCCGCCAGATGGGCTTCAAACTCAATCAAAGTCCCTCCTCGTATGGGGTGCTTACGTTTTACATTCAAGTGCCGGCTGACCAATCGAGCCTAGGCCCCGACTTAGCATATGCCCCGGTTCTAAAGCAGGGGTCTACCTTTTCTTCTTTGGGAGGAGGGATGTATACTTTGCTTGCAGACGTCGACTTTAGTGTATTAACCAACCAAGTGGTTCCGAAAGATATTGATAATACCACCAATAATGTGCTGAACTATGTTGTGAGAGCTCAGGGCCGAGCTGTCTCTGGTCGAATGGCGTATAAGGAAGTAACGGTTGGGAATTTTGAAAGATTTTTAAAGGTTGATTTGGGAGTAAGCAGTGTAACAGATGTTTTAAGTGTGCATGATACTGAGGGACATGAATATGTCCAGGTCGATAACCTATCCCAGAACGTTATTTATAAAGCAATTAGAAATACAAACAGCACCACCAATGGAGCCGTGAGCAGTATTCTTAAGGCAGTCCCGGTAGCACGACGATTTACAGTTGAGAATGTCGCCGACCGCACATATCTCCAGTTTGGATACGGCTCGGATTCTGAATTACTGTCAGATTCTGTGGTTGACCCCACTAATCTAGTTTTAGATTTAAATGGCCGCACCTATGTAACTGATGTTGATTTCGATCCTACCAACTTAATTAATACTGATAAATTTGGAATCGCCCCCTCTAACACAACCTTGCGTATTGCATATCGGGTGAACACAATAGATGATGTTAACGCCGGCGCCGGAACCATTACAAACGTAGAAAGCCCAAAATTTAGGTTCAAATCCCAAGGCGCGCTGTCATCTACATCTCGATCAACAACGCAGTCATCATTAGAGGCCACTAACGACGAGCCATTCACAGGAGACATCACGTTGCCATCTTCTGAAGAAGTAAAGCAGAGAGTCTTTGGCTATTATGCAGCACAAAACAGGGCAGTCACGGTTCAGGATTATCAGGCCATCTGTTATGGCATGCCAGGAAAGTTTGGGTCGGTTAAAAGAGCTGCAGTTGTGCGCGACTTTGATGAGTTACGACGAAACATTAATATATATGTGATCTCACAAGACACTAGTGGCAAGCTAATAGCAGCCAACCAATCTTTAAAGAATAATTTAAAAACGTGGCTCTTACAATATAAAATTATTAATGATACAATTGATATATTAGATGCTGTCGTAGCAAACTTTGGAGTTAATTACGTGATCGCAATTGATACCAATGCAGATAGATTTACAGTATTAAATCGCGCCAACATTGCTATAGCAAAGCATCTTAATAATAGCCAATATGATATCGGCGAAACTATTATGATCACGGACTTCTATAAGATATTACAGAAGGTCCCGGGCATTATCGATGTAATCGATTTAGAAATCGTAGGTAAGACCGGCGGGATTTATTCAGATTTGAGTTATGATTTCGTTGATAAACTGTCAGCCGACGGCCGCCGCATCATGTCTGAAAAGAATACGATTTTCGAACTTAAGTTCCCCAACATAGACATTAAGGGATCGATTACCTAATGGCTATTTTAAGATTTACAGCTAGCGCAGACACAACTATTACAAATGCTTTTGAGTCGAATTTGCGCCTTCGTGGCACGGGATCTAATATGGGGTATGCCGACTCCCTAGAGATTTTCTCGATTTATGGCCAAGAGTCCGGATCAAACGGACAATCTCAGGAGCTTTCGCGAACTCTTATAGAGTTTCCTATTTCTCAGATTTCAGCCAGCCGTGCCGCAGGGAACCTTCCCACCTCCGGGAGCGTTTCCTTTCATTTAAGAATGTTCAATGCGCGCCATCCATTCACACTACCTCAAGGATTTACTCTAGTTTTAGAACCAGTGTCGGGCTCTTGGACCGAGGGTACCGGCCTTGATATGGATGAATATAAAGACCTGGGACAAGCTAACTGGGGCCTGCGCACAAGCGCCGACACTTGGACTCGCAAAGGTGGCGATTATTACACATCATCGGCGCTCATTACCAATGTTTCGTTTCCTCTGGGACTTGAGGACATAAATCAAGATATCTCACACTTAGTTGAAGAGTGGGTCAAATATTCGAATGCTAACGCTTCACTTACGGGAGTAACAAAAAACTACGGGCTTGGGGTCCATCTAACGGCCAGCGACGAAGCCTACTTTTCCAGTTCTGCCGGAGCAGGAAAACTCCCCCTCGATCCCGGCGCAGACTCTGGCTCTGTGTTACAGAACCCCGGCGGAGCAAACCAATCTTACTATACTAAGAAGTTCTTCTCTAGGAGTACCGAGTTTTTCTTCAAACGTCCAGTTATCGAAGCGCGCTGGAACTCAGCAACTAAAGATGATAGGGAAAATTTCTATTATTCTAGCTCTGTTGCGCCAGCTGCCGACAACTTAAACAAATTATATCTTTATAATTATGTGCGAGGGCGCCTTGTTAATGTTCCGAAGGTCGGAACCAACGAGATGCTGGTCTCATTCTATTCAAGCAGCGCCGGCCTGCCCACGGGATCTAAGCTTCGGCTTCCAGTAGGCGGTGGGGTCGCCGCAGCGCTCGATCTAAACGCTACAGCTAGTTATTTGAGCACAGGCCTGTATACAGTCCAACTAGCTCTTACAGCGGCTTCTACGGCCGTCCCTGCGATTCATGATGTATGGCACTCTGGCGGTGTTGAATTTTACACTGGTTCGTTCTATCCTGAACTGATGCCGACCTATGATAGTGCGCCTACCTTCAATCGTATTACGAGTTGCACCAATCTTAAAAAGAAATACTCCACCACAGATAAGGCACGCTTTCGCTTTTTTGTAAGAGATAGGAATTGGAACCCCACAATTTATACCGTGGCGAAAGCTAACAATCCTACAGACATTATTGAAAGCGCTTCTTACGCGATCTACCGCACCACGGATAACTATGCGGCTATAGCATATGGCACTGGCTCGTCTTTGAGTACAATGATGTCGTACGACAAAGGAGGCAACTATTTTGATCTTGATCTATCGCTTCTAGAGTCAGACTATATGTATGAAATAAGATTATCCTATTATAATGATAGTATAGGAGACTGGCAGGAGCAACCTCAAACGTTCAAATTTAGAGTTGAAGAATAATTATAGAGTATGAGCATTAAGAAATACTTTGAAGTTGCCGAAAACATTCAGTCACTGGCAAACAAAACCTCTAACGATATTTCGGGAGAAGTAGAATCCTCGGGATATCATGCGCAGGATATCATCAAAGAAGAGAGGTATATTCCTTATGCTGATTTTAAAAAGCCTGAAAACTTTGCCCGGTGGGGTTCTGCTGAAGAATATTATGAATCTGCCATTAAGAGAATTTATGGTACTTATCCATACGACGGCTCTCTTAAAGAGAGGCTAGAGTGGGAAAATGAGTCCACATATCTAGATCTTTATCTTCTTGAAGAGCGCTACCCTCGCACAAACGGCTATATTATTCTGTCGGCCGACAGTACCGCGGTCAGCCAGGTTAATGATGGATATGGACGCCCCTCAACCCCGGAATACATCTTCTTCAGAGGCGGCCCTAACCCCACTACGGGTCAAAGTGACACCCTAGCCGGCCAATTTACTGGTTCTAACTACTATGAGCCGTCGATGAACCGGGCCTCTAACTTACAGTATGATCTCGCTTCGCGCGGCACATCGCTAGAATTCTGGCTCAAGAAGGATAACTTCTCTGACCCTAGTGTTACTTCTCGCGAAGTAATCTTTGATATGTGGAACGGCCAGAATTCCTCATCCGCTGATTATGGGCGCCTGCGCCTGGAGCTTTCCGCCAGTGGTGATAGTGTCCTGGGCGCAAACCCGTTATTGCTTACAGCATTATCGGGAACGACTGGATTTTATCGGCAGCCTATTGCAGCAAGTACTTTTACTACTTCCTCACTAGCAGATGGAAACTGGCACCACTATGCAGTGACAATGAAGTCTGCATCTGCCGGAGTAACTACTAAATTCTATGTGGATGGCCAACTTAATAATACTACTACTTTGGGAACCGCGGGGATTAATGATATTTCAACACCAGGATTACGGGCTCACATCGGCGCCTTGGTTGACCAAGTCTCAGGTTCCTGGACTACTCCGAGCCCCACACTAGCCGGCGACGGCAAGCTCGACGCCTCTCTAGACGAATTCCGCTACTGGAAAACACAGCGAACTTCTAAAGACATTGGTCGCTATTGGTTTACACAGGTAGGAGGCGGTGTTAATACCGACCCGAAGCCATATATTACAACTCAAGAACTAGCAAACACAAATCTGGGCGTTTATTTTAAGTTTAATGAGGGCATTACCGGCATAACTAGCACCGACAGCACCGTATTAGATTACTCTGGCCGTTATTCAAATGGTACGTGGACAGGCTATAACGCGAACTCTAGAAACACTGGCTCTGCTATTGTTTCGTCTAGTGCTGCAACTCATGAGTTCCTGGACCCTATTATCTATGTTTCACACCCCAAGGTGCAGGCGCTAAAAACAGAACTTCAATTGTCTGGCTCCACCTATGACGTCGACAATAATGCTGCCATTTACAACAGCATCCCGTCATGGATTAGCGAAGAGGACAGTGAAGGCACCAAGAATGTTAAGTATTTAACCCAAATTCTCGGAAGCTATTTTGACACTCTTCATCTTCAGATCGATAATTTAAACACTCTTGGTGAGAAACGCTATGTGAGTGGCAGCTTTGAGAAGCCAATCCCCTTCGCGGAGAAGCTAGTATCCTCAACAGGTATCGTCGCTCCGAACTTGTTCCTAGATGCGGATGTTTTAGAAAAGCTAGCCGACCGAAGCGAAGACCGCGTGTATGCGATGTCTTTGCACGATATTAAGAATACGATCTACCAAAACATCTACAATAATATATCTTACATCTATAAGTCAAAGGGGACCGAGAAAGCCTTCCGTAACCTTATCAGGTGCTTCGGAATTGATGATGAACTTGTTAAATCCAATATGTATGCCAGCAACGTGGAATATGAATTGCGAAACAACAGGCGCAACACTGTTGTGGCTGACAAATTTATTGATTTTAATACAGAAGACAATCAAGTAGCTACAGTCTTCAACTATCCCAATTCTGCCAACGCCAACTCAGTTGGTTATATTACTTCGAGTACAAATCTTACAGGAGGATTCTCTACAACCCTAGAAGCAGAGATTATGTTTCCTCTCAAGCCCTCCCAGGAACAGGCGCAGGGATTTTTTAACACGAACGTGATTAGTTCATCTCTGTTTGGAATGCATGGCGCGATGCCTCACGATGCAAACGACACGACTTGGCTGACAAACCTTGAAGCTGTCAACTTTCAGGTTTATGCTGTTCGTGACGAATTGTTGTCCGATAATGCTACCTTTGTGCTCACAAGTTCTGGGGATGGTCATATACCGGTCATCTCTTCCTCGCTCTACCAAGATGTATATAACAACCAGAGATGGAATCTGTCGGTTCGAATCCGTCCCGAACAGTATCCAGTAAAGGGCCTAGTAGACGGAGCTAGCTCCAATTACGTAGTTGAACTTCATGGCGTCCAGGCACAAGCCGGGGAAATCATGGAACAGTTTACTGTTTCGGGGAGCATTTCAAGTGCAGGCCTACCAGCTGCATTTATGACCGGCTCGCGTCGTGCCTACATTGGTGCCCACAGAACCAATATGACAGGCAACGTTTTACAGACTTCCGATGTGAAGGTTAATGCTTGTCGGTATTGGCTGGACTATGTCGACGATGAAGCTTTAGCCGGCCATATTCTAGATACGGAGAATCACGGTGCTATGCAGCCGCACCTCTATGCTTTCCCGTTCCAAACATCAGCGTCTTTCGGCGATGTTAAAAAGATAGACACTTTGATATTCAATTGGGAGTTCCTTACTAACACGGGATCTAGTGCTAGTGGATATCTTACGGTTGCAGATATTAGTTCTGGATCAGCGCCAAAGACTGGATTGGACACTGGGTTTTCAATTGATAACCTCCTAAACCAGCAGCACACAGCACAAGGACGATTCTTCAAGACCTCATCAACTTCAGCTATCGATAAGGACTTCGTCGTCGCCGCGCGCCTGAATCTCCCCGAGAATGTACAGTCCGAAGATATGGTGAAGGTCCTCAATGCCCAAGAGCAGGATGTGTTTACTTCTGACTCGCGGCCAACCAGCTATTTCTTCGCGTTCGAGAAGAGTATGTATCAGGTTATCTCGGAAGAGATGGTTAATTATTTCGCTAACCTTAAGGATTTCAACAACTTAATTGGTGATCAGGTGGAACGATATCGACCTGATTATAAGCAGTTGTCTTTCATGCGGCAGAAGTTCTTTGAGCAAGTTGGCAACGATAGTCTTGACTTTGATAAGTTCTATGAATTCTATAAGTGGTTCGATAGTTCCCTTTCGTTAATGCTCGGACAACTTGTCCCGGCCTCGGCAGACTTTAGTGATAATGTTCGTACCATAATCGAGAATCACGTTCTTGAAAGGCCAAAGTACCAGCAGAAATTTCCGTTCCTGCAGCGCAAGGGTGGCGGCGATATTACGAGTTCAGCTGACGGCAATATGGCTGCAGATAGCTCGATGATGTCTTCGCCAGAGGAATTCGCACAAGGTACTGCTTTCTTCACAAACACCGCGATGACAAAACGTCAGATTGGCTCTTCGAATACGTCGCAGAACAGGCCGTGGAAGCATTTCCACGCTCCCCTCGCTCGGAGCGCTCCTTCTGCCAAGTCCATGCTTTTCGATGGCGACAACCCCAGCGAGATTGATATTGGTGCCGATTCTGTTTGGAATCCTCTAGTAGGACTCGCCGGCGCTGACGCAAAAGCTTTTACTATCTCTGCCTGGATTAAAGCAGATGGAACAACAGGACAAGGAATCGGCTACGGAGTGATATTGGATTTTGCTGCCTGGGACCGTACCTTCATGATAGATTATTCTTCGTTGCCTTATAGCACTTATAATCTTAAGTATTATATGCGCGGTAGCACCCCCGGCGAGGCTACCACCGCCGCCGGCGGCTTGAACAAAGACGTCTGGTATCACGTTGCTGTCACCTATACCGGCGGCACAGCCGGCACAATAACTCTATATGTGGACGGTGCAGCCGCCACCGACTCGGTCACGACACCCTCTGTTCCCGACGCCATCGGTAGCGGTCATGGTTGCAACATCGGAGTAGATTATGGAGGCAGCGTGGAAGCCTTCGGCGGCAACATGTGTGATGTCGCCATTTGGGACAAAGCCCTCTCAGCAGCCGAAGTAGTCGAAATTGCCGGCGCAGGCAGACGAGTTAATTTAAGGGAAGTGAGTGCCGTATCTAATCTTCTGACGTGGTGGATGATGGGTTCGGACCCTCTGGATACTTACAATGGTACAATTTATGATCAGATAGGCGGACGCAACGGCGCGGCGGCAGGCTTTAACTCGGCCGCCGATATAGAATTTGACTCTCCAGTAATGAAAAGCCCCTACTATGGTGCTGGACCTGCCAACAAGAACATGTACTGGCACCGCTATCTTGAAGAGCGCTCCGGTAGCGCGATGCCATCAGGTGATGCCGCGCGCCAAAGCCTTCTCGGCTCAATTAGAAATACCTTCGACCGTCGAGTAAACTCTCCGGTCAAGCTCGCAGTAGAGGGTTACACAGCAATTGGTGGCGTTGGACGGCATCATAACTTCGTAGCCAATTATGTTTTTGAAGCCGCTGCAGCATGGGGCCGTACGGTTGGTACCAATGCGCCTGTCAATATCCTCCTAGCCCATTCGGGTGGTATAGAAAAACTTCTCGGTACTACCGATGAATACTACCCCACCTTTAAGCAGCGCCTAGGATTTAAACTAAACCCAGGAGCAAACAGTGGCAAGGATAATGCCTTTGACGGCAATATGTATGCGCCATTTAGTCTCTATAGCTCATCGGTGACAACTGGGTATAACGCAGAAGTGGTAACTAACTGGACTGGTAATGTTGAAATTACAAACCTTCACCACGATTTTGTAGCCGGGACTGATATTCCAATGCAGGGTCCATTCACCGAGAAGTACGTTGGAGGGCGCCAGTATCGCCATACAGCGCTCAACAAGGGCCCGACGCTAGATACTGTGGAAACCCGCGCCGAAGGCTTTAGAATCCAGTTTAACGACGTTACAGCCTCTGGTGGTGGAACGTTTAAGAACTCTCTGGCGATTATTCCGCCCAACTCGTTAGGCGGCGCCGCTGATTGGTGGAGCCCGCCGACTGCCTATCGCATGCGCACTGCGACCGCAAAGCGCCCGGTTAACATCCGCAACATCAAGATGACGACTGGTTCAACGATCATTGGCAACTACGAGAAGAACTATCAGGTAATTAATACGGGAGGACGTACTCTGAACGACCCGTACTTTAAAGATCAATCTTTCAATTTTGCTTTGTATCCTGAGACGCTGGCAACAAGGGGAAGATTTCCGCTTTATGAGCCCGAGCCTGTTGAGGCCAAATCGATATTGTTTGACGCTAGTTTGGGGACTGTCGTCTACGACACGGACGACTCCGCCTGGGAGAGTGCGCTAAGTAATGTTTCCACCGACGGCCTTACCATTTCCTTCTGGTTCAATTATACGGGTTCCCCTTTAACTACCCCGCGACTGGTTAATCTGGGAACCATCCAATCTGGAATCTTCAAGTTCGATGGATTCAGCATGCGGTTATACTTCGCTGACCCTAATTGGGTTCTTTATGCCAACCTCCGTGACCCCACCGCCGCGGCATCCTACGCACAAGGCACCACAGGTCTTGCGGCGGACACCTGGTATCATGCTATTATAGAGTTCCCCGCCGGGGCCCTCGACGGGACCGATTCTGAGGTACCGGCGATCTATCTTAATAACTCACTCGAAGTTTTAGCTGGTTCGGATGGCGCCGCCGACTGGAGTACTCTCGAGGCGCTCGACACTGGCATCAGCCTCGGTGATCACGGCGTGCTCAGCGACCCTTATAATGGCTATTTATGCGACGTGGCTATTATTAACAAAAGCATAAATTCGGCCGAGCGCGCTTTGCTTTATAATGATGGAAAGAGAACAAATATTGCTCTAGACGGCCTCGGCGCCAATCTGGTGGCATACTATCGCCTAGGTAACAAGAGCGTACAGGGGAATGCTGATTCAACCACGGGGGATATCTATAATTCAGTAATCACCAACGACATTCCCAACGCAATGCCGAGATACTTTACGAACACCGCTACCAACGGAATCAAGGGACAATCTCCCAGCGCGCTATCGCCGGCGAGCGATTGGCCCGTACTCTTCCGTATACTCAATAAGCCAACCGCCAACCCTGGCGGCAATCTCAACTTCCTGGTGCCGATGCGAACAGGCTCAGCATCTCAAAAGACTGTTATAGTTAACCGGTTCGCCGGCAGTGGCTATGAGGTGATGTCTTTAGGATATATGGATCCCGCTCACGAAGAGTTGTCAGTGTACAATGCGCTGCCTTATCACAACCTTGCAATAATTGATTACGGTCTCTCAGGCTCGGCATCCGTAGATCCTCTCGCGCCACGGACAATTACAGTTGTCGATCAGCTTGATAAAAACCGAGGCCTCAACCAGCGCGCCACACTGCATGCAGGAATGTATGGTGTCGACTCCGCGTATGGAGCCATCAATGTTGGCAACACGCGCGTAGACGGCGGCCTGGGCTATCCTGTGACACCTTCTTGGCACAAGACAAACAGGAACAGGGTCCGTCGCATGGATAACCTCGCAACTGATGACACTCCTGCTGATTATCCGGTAGCAAACAACTTTACTGCGTCTGTTTATGACAATCTCTACGTCCAGCACGCAATCCCTCGCTCAGAGGCACAATACGCGTGGATTACAGGCTCGATGATCGCTGGTACAACGATCTTTGGTTTGGATCGGCCTTCTTGTTTCAGTGCGAGCACGTTGAGTCAGCTTGTGACAGCGAGTGATGGACAGGTTGCATTTCAGGCTGCGGGCGCCTGGTCTTTCGGCGGCCAAGAATCAGGCTTTACTGATGGCCGCGGCATCGTCCCGGTAGATTTTGCTGGATTAAATACTATTATCCTTGAGCCAGTATCGGCGTCATCTCACATCCTGGGATATCCTAGAATGCAAAGTACGCCGTTGCTTGATGTACAAGGCAGCAATAATTATCTTAACCAGAGCGACGGATATAATCCTCTTGGCACCCAAGGATTCCTCCAGACCGGCCCAATGGTGTCACTTCCGACCCTCGGCTACGCGGGAAGTGCTGGTGTGTTTAATGCCCTCCTTCTTAATCGCAACGGACCTTACGGGTGGCCAACATGGAAACAGATTCGCGCCGGCGAAAGCAAGGTTGCCCGCAATCTGCGAAAGAACAGCCTCATCGGCACAGTTGTTCCTCCTCCCAAGATTGCCAACACAATCGGCGGAAAGCAGGTTAGTTTCATTCAGCCCACTCAGCCAAACAGCTTTGTGGACTTTTATGAAGCACCAATCGAGTCAAGCAATAACCCCATCTATTTCTACTTTGAGGACAACACTGAAAACTCAGATTCAGACAACAACGTCATTTTGACGGTTCCATATGGCAACCGGCTTGAATACTTCTCGAACACGGGCCTCAACAACTATCTTGGGTTGCAGATTGATATGAACAAAGAAACTGCGTATGATGCGGTGGTTGACATTGCAATTTCCAGCTCTCTCAGCCTAAAGGTTGAATATAGCCAGCGCGTCTATCCTTCGATGGTGAATGCTTATAATGATATAGTCCGCGCGAGGACAACATTTACTATTGCGAATATTTGGAGCTCTTTTCGCGACGTTCGAAGTGGCGGCGGCAGAGGAAGATCGATCGGATCGGGCCCAATAAGCGCTTTTCGATTTTCGGGATCGCAGGGGCAGTTAGTTGCAAGTTCGAGCATTTGGCCCCTTGATGGCCCCAGGCCGAATGTAGGCGGAGGCCCAACCCTCTTAACGTCTTCCATTACTGCTAGCGACGGCGCCGGCGAACTGATGAACTTCTACAGTAGATGGGCCCATCGCAACACGGGCTCCTACCGCGGAAATCAGAATGAGAATCCATTTATAAATCTCTTAACACAAAGTTGGGCCGCCCCAACTTATGCATCCCGAGTCCCGGCAGGCTGCGCCGGCAACGACACGCTCGTCAATAGTATGGTCCTCGCTGGGGCTCCTCCGTGGATCGCACCTTCTCAGGCTAACAAAGATCCGTATGAAAACTACACGGATTACGCTGACCAGATACGCGCCGCAGCAAAAGATTATTCTATTGTTCCCGAATATAGAGTGAGCCCGCTAATGGACTTGTATGTGAATCGATCCGCCGGCGACTTTTTGTCTACGGCAGCTGACTTCAATCTTACGGGTGCAGCTTATGTCGACAGTTCTGTCGATAAATTCTACAGAACATATTCAAACTCAGATTTCCTGAAGTACTTCAAGTATGTAGATGAAGATTTAAACAATCAAAGATCCGGAGATCTGAAGATTAAAAGAGATAAGATTTCTCTCAGCTGTGAAGCATTTATAAAGTTTCTCCCCTATAAGGGTTTTTACCCTGCTGAAAGAACTCTGGAGTTGGCTACTATTTTGTCGAAGTCCTTCGGGCCCCAGCTGGTCTATACACCAAGCCTAAACGGCCAAGGTTACACAGATTTCAGATTTTTCTTTAATCCGCGGTCTGCCTATAGGATTTTCTTAGAGCCCTTAATGGCCCCGGGGATTTTGTTTAATACGATTAAATCTGGCCTTGCCTGCAGTAATTTTGTATTAACGGAAGGCAGCGAGCGCTGGAACTGGCTCAAAACCGAGTCAAACTTGCTCCCCACCGCTTCGCAAACGTCTCCGGAGACGAGTTATCCTGAAACTGACCCAAGTGTCGGCTTGTATTACGGCCTTAATCCCAATGTAGTTACAATGCCGAACCCGGGGGCCAGGGCATCAGGCAGTTCTGCTCGAATTCTGTCTTTGGGATCTTCGTCATCCGGGAGCTATGATTCTGGCCAGAATGATTCGCATAACTTTATGTTGAGAAAGATGCCCTTTGAGGCCATTTATCGTCCCACACAATATTTCAACGCTAACTTCATCGGGGGCGACAGCCGAGATGCACCTGTCTCCATATATGACACAGCTGCCTCAGGCACTTCAGCATGGATCCCAACGTGGCTTAGTTATGGTGGATACAACATTGGTATCCCGTGGCAGTCTTCTGTCCTAATGGGGATTCCAACCGTCTATCGAACCTCAGGCCTTGTTGACGTCTCACCAGAACTGGGTGGTGGTGAGGATTACACCCTGGCAATTGACAATTTTCTGTGTGAGAGTATGAATATGTTTGTCGACGGTGGGGCAAGCTTGGTGTCAGCGCGGCAAGAGAACTTTCAAGATCAAGTTGAGGGGCGCATATATACGGGCGTGGTGAAATTGTTCAGGACGCTGACCGGCTCACAAGGAACCAGTGAACCGTTTGAAATGTATAGTCGTGCAAGCGCTTTTGGGGCCCCGTTGGACGCAAACACACGTAAAACGGCCGAACCCGGCACCGGCGACCACGAGACCGGAACGAAAGGAATATCGTTCTCTCATGTGACACCCCCTTATTTTGCTGGAGAGAGCTACGTCACATTAACTTATACGGCATCTTATAGTGGACGCCCCGATTTGGATGATATTTTTGCACAAATGACGTCTTCCTATTATCGAGATGAATATGTGGAGAATCTCAACGCCGCTAGCGCAGTTGAAAGGGGCACCAACGAAGACATAAGAATGCAGATTAAAGATAGTGTGAACCTCTTTACCAAGATTCAAGAGGTGCCAGAGGGAACCAACGATCAAAAGTCGCGATGGCTCATTCAACCTAAGTTTGAAACGCCCATTTTGAACTTTGCGGGAGTATCGACCGGGTCAGCAATGGTTCCCTCTCACACCAGAACACCAGCCCCTGGATACCCACAGACGGCGAGCGCTAATCAAATTACCACCCGCGGCATGTGGCATCAATATGGATCTGTAATTTCATCTTCCAACGCCGGCGTCTTTCTCTCATGCCAAGACAAGCTTTATGACCAACCAACGACCGACGGCATAAACTTCAGTCTTAGGCGCCACTCTCTATGGGATCTAGTAGGCATGCCCTCTGGTAAAAACCAGCGCATTGGCAACCCTAAGAATGAGTTCCTCTTAGAAGAAGCAGTTGTGGCTGTGCCATTTAAGACAGTATCCGGAGCACGACAGTTTATTGGTTTCCCAACTCGATCCCCCACATATAATTATAAAACCACACGTACGTGGCACGCGCTGAATGGGGCGATGAACAAATATGTGTTCCCGCCAATTTTTGACTTTATCCGGTTTGAAACAGTAGACCCGGTGCTAATGTATGTGTTTGAATTCTCCGCGAAACTCAATCAGAAAGACATCACGGACATCTGGCAGAACTTGCCACCCGATGTGGCTGAACGCTTTGAAGTACAAAACGCAGTGGTTGAAGAGAAAGAACTCATTGACTCAATCGTATCCAAGAACCATGACATTGAGTGGATGGTATTCAAGGTTAAGAAGCGCGCAAAGAAGGACTTCGAAAAGTTCCGTCGTTCGCTGGTTTCCGAGGCTGATCTGTCAGCATTTCCAGATACCATTAGATCTCCGATGACTTATAACTGGCCCTATGATTACTGCTCTTTAGTTGAGTTGGCAAAGATTGAAGAGACAGCGACATACGTTTCGACAGATCTCAAGAAAAATGCGCAACTTACTCCGCTGGAGGAGTTGAATATAGAGCGAATAACATTCGTTGATGAGGTGGCCATTCCTACGACAATAAGACGACCAACTCGACAGCCACGCCGCCGCAGAAAGCGACGACCGGCACCAAGGAACCGCCGCACCCGCGGCCGCATAACCCCGACTAGAACTCGACGTCGTAGGCCCCCCACACGTCGACGCAGAGCCACACTGCCCTCCGCGACCTTACCTCGCCGACGGCGCAGCTCTCGTCGTCGACCCACCCGTTCTCGACGTAGGACCAGAGGAGGCTCCCGATAATGGAATTCTTTAATAAAAAAGAAGACGTCCTTGACGTTCAGTTGACCGAATATGGTAAAAGCTTGCTGGCAAAAGGAAAGCTGAAGCCGGTCTATTATGCTTTCTTCGACGATGACATAATGTATGATGTTGCTGGTTCGGGAATGGTTGAATCGCAGAACTCCTCCGAGCCCCGTATTCAAGATAATACTCCGTCTTTGAAACTCATTCGTACGCGGACAAGCGCCGAAACCCGGGTCAATGAGTTTCTTAATAACCTAGAGACCGCGGTCGGTAGCTCTAACTCAGACCCGGCCAGCAACACAGCAGTTTTTAAGCAACAACAATCTTTCAAAGAGAAGGGGAAGATTGCAGCTTACCCGCTCGGTCGCTCCTCACTTAATTCTAAATATAATCCCGCATGGAAGGTAGAAGTCCTCTCGGAACCTGATATTACAAGTGCGGAGAGATATTTTAATGATAATGATTATATCGATAATACACCGCAAATCAATATTACGGTTGATTATGAAACCTTTTTCAAGCAGGGCCCAATGTCACTCGATTCTATAAGCGATTATTTAGGCCCGACTGAAGCGATCTTTCTTGCGATGAACGAAAATTATTTGATGCTAGAGATTATAGAGCAGAACACAGACTTTGAGAAAGAGAACTTTGAGATTGAAGTCTATCTTTCACAATCCGTAACCGGATACACACAGAAAGCATATCTTCAAAACAACCCGCTACAGTTCGTTCCGCCTACAACAGATAATATTGAATACTATATGAATATTTTAGTTGACAATGAAATACCACGAGAAGTTCTAACAGAACTAAATATATCAGATAGAGCAGTGGCCACAAACGCTTCGCGACTCAAGCTGAATCGTGATTTGTATAGTGATGCCGAAAACGAGGAGCCATGTGATTAATGTCAATTGCAGCCGGACCATACAAAAAATTAATACCGTTTATTAATACTGAAGAAGTTTTATTATACCCCTCTCGCGACGACGAGAGTCTGAGCGTGACCATTCGTTTATCAAATGAGGTTGGTCGACTATCAAAGAAAGTAATCCAATTTGGAAATTTTGCTTATCTGACACATGATCGATCCGAGGCAATGGAATTGTGCACCGATGCAGAGATGCTCATCCAGGCCATAGCTTCCCTTAAAGATACAAACGTTAGTATGCTTGGTCTTACGGCCAAAGATTTTAGAAAAAAAGCTCTCTCTACAGGGCCCGAAGGCTCCCGACAGCGCGTATACAGCTATCAGAACACTATGCAACTAAACGTAGACAACAAGAAAGAACTCTATTTGGTTATAGCATCTTTCCGTGATTATAAAAACAGGATAAGTATTGGGAACGTAACTCGCGAGACACTGCTGACCAAGGGAACCACGCCAGCCACCTCGACCATCTATCGCTTAGAAGAGTCGGTTGTGGGATATGGAAAAGAGGGTACCATCTGGCCCGGAGCCGTCCATCGTAGGGGTAAAGATATAATGGCCGGCAATGTTCATGTCCGCGCTAAACACCCCACTCTTCGGCCGCAAAAAGTCCCGAACATCAAAATAAAAGATATGAGGATCCTCAACCTCGCCTGGACGCGACTGCCTCAGTATAAGACTGTCGCGACAGCGGTTCCATTTATTTCTCCACTAGAGGTATCGCGAAATGCTGTGGGAATTATTAATGGTATGTTTTCTTTTGATTTGTTGAGATACATTGGGGTTAACTCTGCGCTGAGTGGTATTATGACCAATAATGCAAGCCTCATTAATTCTATAGAATTGAAGGATATTACAATTTGGAAGAAAAAGTCCGGACGAAACTTTAAAGGTAATTCGCTCACCCCGGTTGCAAAAGTGTCTTGTGGAATAAGCGATATCTCCGGGTTTAAAAAGGTAGCATCGCTGAGCGACGGCTGTGAGGTTCTTGACACTGATAACAATGGGAACGAAATTATAGATGTAGCATACGTTGATGACACGAGTAAGGGGGCTTCTGCCGGCTTTATGGAATATAGAATGGAAATATTAATGGCCGACCGCTCGGCCGATACGATTGCTGCTATGTCATCTCAGCTGAGATTTTATACATCTAAGATCCAGGATGGTTTTTCCATTCCACAACCCGGGCCCAAGTACTATAACTTACCCGAAATGATGATTAACCTATATCTGGATGCATTAGAATATTTATTTGGAGCGCAAACGTTTGAGCCCTATACTCGGTCCTATTGGTACAACAGCCTCATGGCCTTATCTTACAATCTTCAAAATGATATAAAACAGAAAGAGGTGGTACTTCGCCTAGTAAAAGGATTTGTGAAGAGCTTGAATACTTTAGTACAAAAGACTGGCGTGTCAAGTCCAGGCCCAGTCAATCATAGATCTGCGATAGGAATGTCAAAAAAGGAAACACTTTTAGCTTTCCGCCACACTTTTGATAATAAACTAGAGATTCAAGGAGATGCAAATTTTGGGCTTGGTTATGTTGACGATGTTATAGAGGATCTTGACACAGTAGCACCCCGTATATCCTTTGATAAATATGACTCAAGGGCCACAGAGGAGACAACTAAATATAACATTGCGGATCCGCAAGCACGAAATGTTAATAAATATGGTTTTTTGTCTCCTGCTTTTATGGGCCTAGGCCCCAAGAAGACAATTGAAACGGGAGCTTTACAGATGAGTATGGATGGTTTCTTGCCGCTCGCACGCAGCAGGATGTCGCAGACCCCGGTCCAGGACAACAAGCCTAAAAACGATGATGCCCTTAACAAACTAGAAATTCTTCAATCTCAAGGAGTATCTATAGTCCCTCTCAAAGTATCTCTGAAAAAAGAAGTCATCGCACCACAAATTGTTAACGCGCCGGCGGTTCCCGCCGGCAATCTACTCGGCAGATCTTCTAAATTTTATATTGATAATCTTAAAGCGAATTCGGTTTCGGGGAGTCAGCGATCGATTATTCGTCGGACTGCTCGAAAGGGCTTAACAAAGTCGCCATTGATTGCTAAAATGGTTAATAAGTCGATAACGAACTTTAAGCCACAGAAAGAAGTAAAAAATGCTGGACTTTTGTCCGGCTCAATCGCCTTGACTAAAACACAGGAAGACCCGAAAATAGTTGATGAGTCAGATTCGATGACAGCCGTGACAAATTATGGCTCCCTAGTACAAGTCCAATACTTGGCTCCCTATAAAGAGAGCGAAGGAGTTAAAAAACAGAACTGGAAATTACTAGATAAGAATACCTTTGACAACGCTAAGCGTGATAACAAGGCTCTGACATGCCGCACTGTAAAAGTCAGCAACACAGTAGATGGAGGCTCGTCAGTCGAGATGAATCCTTTATCCTCGTTGTTTACCTTGGGCGAGACTAATATTAAAAACGTGCGCGCCATACCAAACCCTCAAATACCTCGGCGCCCCATCCCGAGAGAAACCATGGCATTTCTTATTAAAGAACTGGGGGAAGAGATGTTATATTCTAAGAACGTTTCGTTGCCGGCCCCGCCGCGTCGCCGCAAGCGGCCAAAGAATAGGAAAGGCGCCGATCCCGATATGGTAGAGGATATTGAAATGAAAAACAAATATGATGAGTCCTCCACTAAGATGAGCAAAAAAGAAAAATCTCGTTCCCATCGCCGCAACCGTTCGAAAGGAAACTTAGGATACTAGTATAATGCCGACGAGTAACCGAGCTTTCCGAGATGTTTTTTACTTAACAGAAACTTCTCAACTAGGTGATAAAGAACGTATTAAAAATACTTCTAATTTTCATCCCATGGTGCGCAGCGAGTGGGGCACACAAGATAAAATTCGAGGAGTTTTGGGCGCATATAGGGTAACATATTATGGATCGAAGGGTGTTCAAATCTATAATTACGCCGGCGCCCTGGCTGCACTACGCGAAGGCCGGCAAGTAGGGGCATCCGATCGTGGAAAAGGCGGCCTCGGAAAACTCCGCAAGCAGCTCAAGGGCCCCAACGACGGTACAAACATAGTTTTTGATTATGGTGTTGTGGAAGGAGGGGTACCCGTGGGAGCTATGAAACATTCTGCACCACAAGAATATCTCGTATTAAGACATGGCCCGCAGGAGTCCTCTGCGTGGAATGGATATGGCACAAGGACTTCGCCAGCTTCAACAAACTTTCTTACAAATACTTCCAATATGACCTCGTTTCTTTCGGGAACTTATAATATTGGCAATACGCCCTACGGAGGACTCTTGAATGAGATACTGGAAGTACCGCTTACAGACCACAGTCATGTTTTACTTGCGGTCCCTAAGAATATAGCCGTACGAGCTGAGGCCGGCTATAATTTACACGTAGACCCGGTTTATAATTATTATACTTCGACCACCCCTCCTTATGAAGTTGTTATTGGACTCCCGGCCACCGGCCGCTCTGCAGCAACGTCGGCTAAGATTAAAGAATATCACTTGCCAAATGTTTATTATTTACAGAGCGAGCTTAATAATACTAGTAGTGTCCTGTTGGCTCAATATCACCTTCCATCTCTTACTCTAAATCAGAATATTGCGTGGTTCAATGTAGGGAGCCAGCAAAATGTTACAGAGGCAAATGTTGATAGATACTATGATTTATACGCAGAAGGAATCTCAGCGTTATTAAGTGATCAGTCGGAGTATGAATCCGTTGATCCGGTACTAAGCTATAATAATAAAAACTTTGTAGTATTACACTCGGACTTAGATGCAATTAAAGAGGATAGGATAAATACGACCACCATTCCATTCTACAATAAATTAACTCTAGGTTATGATGCTGATGCCCGCACTGGCTATGCTGTCAATGTTAATATTTTACGAAATCTTTACAATAATCCTGAAACAAGGGATTTTATTAACATTCTTCAAATGCAAACTGTACTTCGTTTGACAACAGAAAAAAATCTTAGTAACACCCTTCCAATGATGATGACACACAGGAGCGTACTTTCTAACGAAGACGCGTCCGATTATGCTAATCAAACAGGCGTCAATAATGTAGAAGTTTTATATGATCTGGAAGATTTATTCGAGAATTATCTGACAACCAATCGCGAGATTGAAATTGCATCGATGATTAACAACTTTGCTTCATTTGACCCAGATGTTCAATATATTGGAACAGATTTAGAACAACTACCGTTTAGGCTGATTAGAGATTATCTGCTTACAGATGACCAGCTCGATGCAGACCCAATGCATGTAGAAAACGCTTATGTAGAAATGTATGAGGATAAAAATTCTTTATCAAGTGTCGATCGAGTAACAAGGTCTTACGAGGAGATGTTACGCGGCCACTACTCGCACACAGAAACATTGATGTATGTGGTAAATAAAAAGAGAAGTCCTACGGGGCCGCCAGTACAGACTTTTTATATATCGGCAGAATTTGCAAACGATGCTCCCTCCGTATATTTTGACACTCAAGTAAAATATGAAACAAATTATTATTATGATATATCAAGAGTGGTTTTGGTTTTTGGTAATGATTATGAATATGTTGGAGATCCTCAAGTTCATAAGACCGCAAAAGCAGTCATAAGTAAGATTAAAATCGATAATAGGCCAAGTGTTAAAGCGCTTCTGGTTCCATATATTGGTAGTCAAGGGAACTTAGCAGCAAAGATAATGGACAAACCCCCTGTCCCTCCAGAAATAACATTCTATCCTTTTAAGGGAATTAATAATAAATTAAAAATTCTTCTTAACTCTAGCACCGGGAAATTAGATACGGCCCCCGTTTCCATTGAAGAGTCCGACGAAGAATACTTCTTAGGGGAGTACCAGTCCCAAACAGGCGACTGGGATATGACATATGGGGAGATGGTTGCCTCGGGCGCCAAGATTTCTTTTAGGTCTGATGATCCCGTCGACGCGTATGAAATATTCAGGCTTCAAACAAAACCAGAGTCGTACCAGTCTTTCGCGGGAAATTCTGTTTTTCTTAATCCATCACGGGGAGTGCCCGGGTCTATTTTAGATTCGGTAGTTCCCAACACTAAATACTATTATTGTGCGCGCGCAATTGATGTCCACGGCAATCGTTCTAACCCAACTCATATTTATGAGCTGGAAATAGTTGATAATAATGGGCAGATATTTTTAAAGCAAGATGTACTTAGGTATGAAGCTTTAAAGCCTGACTTTACGAAACCAGCCCGGAGATTCGTATATATTGAGCCAGCCTTTAGGCAAATAATTTTCCCTGACGGCACCGACACAGGTCCACCGGCAGTTGACACACCACCGCTATCTAGCATTCTGGGCGACACAGATATCGATAAGGTGTGGGGAAAGTCATTCAAGGTGAGAATAAAAAGCAAGCAGACAGGCAGAAAAGTCGATTTAAATCTTACATTTAAAAACACAGGCATTGTAAATGCGAGCGAATAAAAGTTTTGAACACTATTTATAGGAGAAGAGGGTAACAACATGGGTTTCTTAGATAATTCAGGCGACATTATTTTGGACGCTGTTTTGACTGATCTCGGCCGCAAAAGGCTGGCTGAAGGAAATGGAAGGTTCCGCATCGATAAGTTTGCTTTTGGCGACGATGAGATCGATTATGGACTGTACGACAAAAATAACACAAGCGGCTCTGCTTATTACGATTTAAGTATTCTGCAGACGCCAGTAATGGAAGCATTTACTAATAATATGTCGAGCATGAAGTCTCGGCTTATTTCGTATACGAGTAATGATTTGTTATTTTTACCCATCGTTGCCCTCAAGAATTCGGGCGACTCTGCAATCTATGGCGGCACCCCGCCGATCAACTCTCATTTAATACTCGTCGACGAGCAGACGGTTAATGCGCTAACAAACAACTCTAATGCTCTAGACGCTGGCATTCTCAATGGATATCAGCCAACAAAGGGTATTAATGTTGTAGCAACAGACCAGGGCCTCAATACCAGCGAGCTGTCTCCTGACGAGGTTATAGATCCAACACTTTTGGAAACACAATATTTTATACAGATTGATAATAGGCTTGGTTCCATTCGCCCGTCACTTGGCGAGTCTGACTCAGAAGCGTTCACCCCCACTTCCATTGACGACGACAACATCGCCACATATATTTTCACGGCCGATGATGAATCGGGAGTGGTTACTGAGATTGCTCCTTCGGCTGCTTCTGCAATCATTGGACCACGCGGAACCCGGGTATCGTTTAAGCTTGCCTCGTCGCTCGATCTCAAAACCAACACTTTCCTCTTCAACCAGATAGGGAGCGTAGGCACAGTAGCAATTGCTAGCGGGACAAAAACACTCGCAGCCGCAAACCATAAATTTATTGATTCCACGGTTCGGGTCACAGGAGTTTCTACTGGATACTCTTTGGACGTCCCGATTCGGTTTATCAAGGATATAAGTTAACAGAAGGATATTATAATGGCCACATCATTTAAAACATTTGACCCCGGCAAGGACTCGGTAGTAACAAGAAACCTGCTTCACGAAGCAATCCCGGTCACGGGTACGATTATCTCAGGAACGTATGGTTCGCCCTCACCTTCCACAAATGTTAAAAACTACAGTCACGGGATGTTCCAGTCGGTCTATGACTACCCTTATCTAAGCTCATCGGCTAATCACATTTTTGATATCACCATGGGTTTTTCTGCCACATCTCATCTTTCTGGTACTACGGACGGCGGCGCCGCACCCGTACAACGTGCTAAGAAGATCAACATCTATAATGAAATGGCTCAGGTTCTCGCAGGGTTTGACGAGAACAGCGCCGTCCGCCTCTTCGACGAAGACGGAGATCTTACCGGCGGCACCAAGATTGATGAAGCTTATTTCATTAACTTTACTCGGCTTCTTGCTAAAGATGAGATCAAGAAGGGTAGTTTCTCGCTGACTTTGGGTGTTAACAACGGGCGCGCGTATACGGGCTACGAAGATGTTTTCACACAGACCATCACAATCACAGACAAGAGCGGATCCACGGGATATAAAGTAAATTCCCCAGCCGGCGAATACGGCATTCTGTTCGCCACAGGTTCGAAAACAGGTGAGCAAGATGTGGTGGATGAAACGGGATTAGTTACTGTCGATCGCGGCTATGCCAAGGTAGGATTGATTTACTATCAAGCAGGAATTGCTGTGATATCATCGTCTGTGTTTGGAAGCTTGCTTTCTTCCTCGGTAAGCATGAGCGCCGTTGATGCCACGGTACCCAACAAGCCTTATCTCAGCGCCAGTGTTAATGGCAACTTCATTAGTTCCTCGATCTCGGGTAATTGTAATAACTTACGCCACCGCATCCAGAACATTTCTTTCAACAACACCACAGAGTTAAACTCCACTGTTTACTTCTGCCGTGCTGACAACACTGACTTCAACTATTCTTCTAACCCAACCTATCTTAGCTCTAGCAAGATGGTGGTGAAGAATAACTCTCAGGACGTTCCTATCTCGTATGTAACTTCGGTAGGAATGTACTCAGCAGACAACGAATTACTGGCTGTTGCGAAGCTTTCAGAGCCGCTTAAGAAAGACCCAACAACGGAGTTCACAGTTAGAGTTCGTTTAGACTACTAAAGTGATGCAATGGTTATGTTATGGCTTATTACAAGTTTAACAGGAATGACGTATACCACAATACGTTAAAGACCTATCCGAGCACCAAGTTTGTAATTTATAATGGATCGGCATTTTACAATAATGCTCCCAATGTAGCCGGCGAGTTCGCGGACCCTATCCGCCTTACAGATGCTGGTCATGTTTCTTTATATGAACTAAATGTCGACCGCGTCAGCGCTTCCACCAATAGATGGATCGGTCCGCGGAGTGTCTCAGAGGACCAGGAAGTTATCGACAATGGCTTGATTTATTCTTTTGTTGTAAAGAATGGATCGCGAATCGATTTTAGAACCTCGACCGAGGCCTCCTTTAATAACTCTAGTTATGGCGATATCATTACTAGTTCTTATCCCTATGTCTCCAGCATTGCTAAAGAATTTTATGAAACATCTACAGCCCGCAGCGGGTCTTCTTATGTTTCTCATCTGTTGGCGCTAAAGAACACAATTAATCACTATCGGTACATTAGTCCGGAGTTCCAATATTCTTCCTCACTCAGAAATCTAAATTCTGTTGAGGTTGGCTTGGTGAATATCCCTACAATTTTTTATGGTTCTCAAATTAAAAAAGGTACCATTAACCTACGTTATTATTTTACGGGCACGCTGATTGGCCAAGCTCGCGATGAAAACCAAAATGGGGTTTTATATTCTACATATGGCACCGACTCTGGAAGCGTTGTGGGTATAGCTCTCTATAATGAAGGATTCTTAATTTTAACTGGTACGACGGCCCTGTCTCCTGCTGGCACAGATGCTTATACAAGTTCTCTTACTCCATATGTGGGGTTTGGAGATTCGCCAAGATGGACTTACTTTGGGCAGTCTATTTCGGGCACCATCACCGCGCCCAGCTCATCTTTCATCATGGAGATGAGTGGCACTTCCTATAACAACACTCTTACTCTCTTTGCGACAGCGCCGAAAGGACAGCTCAATCAATCAAACAATCCTACGTTTACCAAGTACTCTACGGCCAACTTTGCCCAAACAGGCTCGAAGGCGTACTTTGAAAATGACCAGCGTTTGATTAAAAATGTGGTTAGCTCAGCCTATGCTGACCCTACTGGGTCATTTGAAAAGACAACATATATTTCTAAGATTGGCATTTTCGATGACGATCGTAATCTAATTGGAATAGCAAAAGTCGCGATGCCAGTCAAAAAGACTGCAGCGCGAGACTTTACATTTAAGATCAAGTTAGATATTTGTTAAAATGAGTCTATGATCTTAGGCTTAGACATCTCAACCAGCATAACTGGTTATACAGTACTGGATTACGAAGGCAACATTCTTGCTTGCGACCACATTGACTTGCGAAAAGAAAAGAACTTCTTTAAGAAAATACAAATTGTGAGAAAGTGCCTGGAGGACTTAGAGGGCGAATATCCTATAGAGCAGGTGTATGTCGAACAGTCACTCCAGTCTTTCCGCTCCGGGTTCTCATCAGCACAAACCTTATCACTTTTATCAAAAATAAACGGCATTGTTTCGTGGTTATGTTATAATATGTTTTACGGCGAACCCAAGTATCTTGCTGCTACATCCGCTCGCAAGTTGTGCGGTATTAAGATTCCCAAGGGACAGAAAGCAAAAAAGGTTTCTTTGCAGTTTGTCATTGACAACGTGCCTGGTTTTGATGTAGAATACACTAGACATGGAAATCCTAAGGCTGGTTATGCTGACCGGTCCGATAGCTATGTGATCGCAAAGGCAGGCTGGATCCGTGAAAGAGAAGAAGCTAAAGATACTGACTAATGTGTTGGGGACCGGCTACCGGACCAACAATGAATATCTTTTTAAATGCCCCTACTGTGAACATCACAAGCGCAAGTTCTCTGTAAATTTAGATAAAGGCTACTATAAATGCTGGGTGTGTGACACCCGCGGCAAGAATATCTATCGTGTCGTTCGCCGTTTTGGCACGAACCACGACAAGTCGCAGTGGCGAGACTTCACTTCCGAGATTGATTTTGATCAACTCGAAGATTTATTCGCCGAGAAAATAGAAGAAAAACAGATACTTGAGATGCCCGAAGGGTTTATCTCACTGGCAAACAGAGAGATGCCACCTACCGGCTTCGCCGCAATGAACTATCTACGACAGCGTGGTATCACTAAGCAAGACATTGTTTGGTGGAAGATGGGCTATTGCAGCAAGGGAGAGTACGAAGGCAGAATCATAATTCCATCGTTTGATGACGAAGGAGACTTGAGCTATTTTGTATCCCGATCTTATGATAGATCCTATTATCCTAAGTATAAGAACCCTCCGGCAAGTCGTAATATTATATTCAACGATTTGTTTGTGGATTGGAGTTCGGACATTATCTTGGTCGAAGGGATTTTTGATGCGATCAATGCAGGTCGCAATGCGGTTCCTATTCTCGGTTCCACACTAAATCAGAATTCCGTCCTGCTTCGCAAGATCGTAAAAGAGGATGCGGGAGTGTATGTGGCCCTCGACCCGGACGCAACGAAGAAAGAGCTTGAGATTATAAAGACTTTGTTGGATTTTGACATTGAAGTCTGGAAGGTAAATATCGGGGATAATGAAGATGTGGGCTCCATGAACAAGGAACAATTCCAGAAATGCTTGGAAAATGCGACCCTTATCACTCCAGACAACTATTTATTGTTGACGCTTGCCATGTCCGTCTAGGAGCCCTTATGAAATTGATAATGGAAAACTGGAAGAAGTTTATAAATGAAGAGGAAGGTTCCTCTGACATTCAGTGGTCATCATCCAATCAAGCCCCAATGGGTATGCGCGACGATGTCTACAGTGTTGAAGACGAACAACTTATTCAGCAAGCGCTCGGCCCGGACTATTATGTGGTAGAGTTTCAATATGATGCCGCCGGAGAAGCCGGTATGGAAGCTCAAGACCGCTCGCGACAATACTTCGATAAGTATGTCAGCCGGCCAACAGCAGGCCCGAACGGCGAAATCGTTGTAATGCCGCAAAAGACACTTGAACAAGGGGGGCGCCGGGTAAACTATTTTAAGATGGCGCATGATCGAGATGAAGACGGCAACATGTATGCGATGCTGGTGACCTAAATGAAAATTTCAACATCCCGTTTAAAACGAATCATCCACGAGGAACTCTTTTATCGAGAGTTTCGTCGTGAAGGCCTCGAATTAGAAGAAGCCAAGAAAGCCAAGGACGAAAGGATCTCACGAAAGATCGCATATCTGATGGATAAAGAGGGAAAGCCGAGAGATCAGGCTGTAGCAATTGCTCACTCGATGGAAGAGCGTGGAGAATTAGAATGAAAATCACCAAACAAAGACTTAAAGAGATTATCAAGGAAGAGCTTAATGAAGCCGCCAACCCAGAGTGGGAGTCGGCTGACAAGATTCTTAGAGATCTAGTGTATCTTGCGCAGGACTTAGAGGACAGTACCAGCGCCGAACCCGCGGCTCTCGCATCGGCAATCGTCGGCAAACTCCGCGAAGCCGTGGATGCTATGGAGCGACGCCTAAACGAGAAATTTGCAGAGGTAGAAGACGAGGTTTCGGACGAAGAAGCACTAGAACTGAAGGGTAACCCCTCGCAGCGGGAAATTGATAGACTACGCCGTAAGTTAAAATATGGTTTTGAGGACTG
>Ga0208011_1000050_pt1 | contig 55892 bp, 48 predicted proteins | sample 7_EtaG_FD_184080 | JGI IMG/M metagenome (GOLD analysis project Ga0208011, IMG submission 184080) | Marine viral communities from the Subarctic Pacific Ocean - 7_ETSP_OMZ_AT15161 metaG (SPAdes) (version 2) | ecosystem: Environmental > Aquatic > Marine > Oceanic | place: Pacific Ocean | collected...
GGCCCAAAAGGAAATGGGCGCCCTCACCCCGCGCGAGCGTAATATTTTGCAAACCCTCCAGCAAGTACAAAAAGCCATGTCAGGCAAGGGTGAGCAAGCTACCCCCAAGGTTACCAGACTGGTGCAGCTGATGGTAGACGAACTACAAAAAGGAGCAGAATAATGGCCAAGAAAAAAGAACCAGTTTCAGTTTTAGATATTGTTCGTGGCTTGGCCCAGGCCGCCGCGAATGCTTATGACGGGGCGCTAACAGAAGATGGAGACGCGCTCAAGGCCGGCCTCCAAAGAGAAGAAGGAAACCCGCTGCTTGATAAGAGGGTTTTAGATGGCTTTGGTGTATCTTTTTATGGGCCCATGATGTGTATTAAATATCATTCCGAAGTCCAACTAAAAGAAGTATACGCTAACGGATTTGAGGGCGACATGGATCAAAGAATAGCAGACATTTCTTCGTTTCTTAAGAAAGAGTATCGTAAAGTTACCGGCAAATCTGTAAGCCTAACGAAAGAAGGCGAGATAGACATACATGTAGAGAGCACATCGAGAGTCCGCTCATGGGTCACAGCAAAACAGCATTATAAAATTGGTGGTATGGAAGACGTTGTAGTGGTTGGAGAAGCTTCCGAGGACAGACTTGAGGCCGGCTGGCGCAGCTTTCTCGATCAGGGCGGTCTAGGTAAGCGACCCAAAAACGATACAAGACCAAAGCCAAAAAATGATTAATGAGCTTTCAACTAGACAAGAAAGAAAGAGTAAAAGAGATTCTTAAGTGTGGAAAAGATCCCTCTTACTTCCTTAATAACTACGCAAGAATATCGCACCCATTACATGGACTTATTCTTTTTAACACTTTCGACTTCCAAGATGACCTCTTGGAAAATTTTAATGATTATCGTTTTAATGTTATTCTAAAAGCGCGCCAGCTTGGAATCTCAACGATCACCGCAGGTTATATCGTATGGATGATGTTGTTTCATCGAGACAAGGCTATTCTCGTTATGGCTACCAAATTTGCGACAGCTGGAAACTTAGTTAAAAAAGTCAAGAGCATCATGCGCAATGTTCCAGATTGGCTGAAGATTGCAAAGATTAGTGTCGACAACCGCACATCTTTTGAGCTTTCTAATGGTTCTTCGATTAAGGCCGCCTCGACTTCTGGCGATGCTGGTCGTTCAGAGGCATTGTCCCTTCTTGTTCTTGACGAGGCTGCCCATATCGAAAACCTTGAAGAGCTGTGGACTGGTCTATATCCTACGCTTTCTACTGGTGGTCGCTGCATTGCCCTATCAACGCCGAACGGTGTTGGTAACTGGTTTCATAAAACGTGCACGGACTCCGAAGCCGGCACGAACAACTTTAATCTTACAGTGTTGCGGTGGGATGTTCACCCCGAAAGAGATAAAGACTGGTACAAGAAAGAAACAAAAAACATGTCCAAGAGACAGATTGCACAAGAACTCGAATGTAACTTTAACACTTCAGGTGAGACAGTCATCGATCCAGAATGTATGGAATACTTATTATCCACAATTTGCGAACCAAAGCATAGAACCGGCTTCGATCGCAATTTTTGGATATGGGAAGAATTTGATCCTACCTGCAATTATTTAATGGTTGCCGATGTTTCTCGCGGCGACGGTGCAGATTTTTCTACATTTCATATCGTTAAACTTGAAACGCTAGAAATTGTGGGAGAGTATCAAGGCAAGCCAACAATTGATATGTTTGCGAATATGCTAAACAGCGTTGGGAGAGAATTTGGTGGCTGTATGCTTGTGGTCGAGAATAACAATATTGGATATTCTGTATTGGATAAACTTATAAATGATTTTCGATATCCAAATGTTTATCATTCGATTAAGTCAACACACGAATATATTGAACAACATCAGGCTGAGATAAGAAATTCGGCAGTTCCAGGGTTTACCACTTCGATGAAGACGCGCCCTCTCATAATAGCCAAATTAGAGGAGTTTATCAGAAACAAACTAATTACGATATATTCTTCTCGCACAACTAATGAGATGAAAACTTTTATTTGGAGGAATGGTAGGCCGCAAGCAATGAAAGGCTACAATGATGATTTAATTATGGCGCTCGCAATTGCATGCTGGGTAAGAGACACAGCATTGCAGGCAAATGCAAGAGATTTAAATTATCAAAAGGCTTTTGTTAATGCGGTTTATACTACAAGAACCACCATGAATACTCAAATCAAAGGTCAACAAGGCTACAAAAGAAATGAAGTTTTTGATAAAATGACTGAAGCAGAGAAAATGTACACACAATATAAGTGGATCATAAAGTGAGGAATAGATGGCACCAATAAACCCAAAACAAGGAAAAAACCCTGCAAATAGATCATCAATGCTTTTTAAATCATTGACAAGATTGTTTTCGGGCCCAATTGTAAATTATAGATCTCAATCGGGTCGAAGAATTAGAAGACAGCATTTAGATAAATTCTCCTCAAGATTTAAATCTGCATCGGGACAACAGTTTAAAAAATCTTTATATAATCCCCTGGATCAAATTTCAACTAATGCAATCGCGAATCAACGTAGGGCTGAGCGTTATGTGGATTTTGATCAAATGGAATATATGCCAGAGATTGCATCTACGATGGACATTTATGCCGATGAAATGACGACCTATTCATCTCTTCGACCGATGTTAAACATTAAATGTCCTAATGAGGAGATTAGGGCGGTCCTTGATGTTCTTTATGAAAATATTTTAAATGTTCAATACAACTTATTTGGTTGGGCTCGCACGATGTGTAAGTATGGAGACTTCTTTTTATATTTAGATATAGATGAAAAGTTTGGTATTAAATCAGTAATTGTGCTGCCCCCTACGGAAGTTGAAAGATTAGAGGGATTAGATACAACTAATCCAAACTATGTCCAGTATCAATGGAACTCCGCTGGAATGACATTTGAAAATTGGCAAATTTCTCATTTTAGAATTTTAGGTCACGATAAGTATGCCCCCTATGGCACATCTATTCTTGAGCCTGCACGCCGCATCTGGCGCCAGCTAACGCTTATGGAAGACGCAATGATGGCATACCGTGTCATTCGTTCTTCTGAGAGAAGATTATTTAAAATTGATGTTGGCGCCATTCCTCCGCAAGAGGTAGAGCAGTACATGCAAAAGATTGTAACGCAACTTAAGCGTCATTCGGTTGTTGATTCTGCAACCGGCCGCATGGATTTACGCTATAATCCAATGTCTATTGAAGAAGACTATTTTATTCCCATCCGGCCTGGATCGGCGACAGACATAGTAAACCTTGCAGGAGGCTCAAACACTACGCAGATTGATGACGTTAAGTATCTTCGCGATAAGCTTTTTTCGGCATTGAAAATTCCTCAGTCGTATCTTACAATGGGCGAGGGTGCCGAAGAAGACAAGACAACTTTGGCACAAAAAGACATTAGATTTGCAAGAACAATTCAAAGATTACAGAGAGTTATAGTATCAGAGCTGGAAAAGATTGGAATTGTTCATCTTTATACGCTTGGGTTCAGAGGAGATGATTTGCTGTCGTTTAGTCTGGCTTTAAATAATCCGTCAAAGATTGCAGAACTTCAAGAGATAGAGCATTGGAAGGCTAAATTCGATATTGCCGGCGGCGCCACCGAGGGATTCTTTTCTAGACGTTGGGTTACGGAGCATATTTTCGGCATGTCTCATGAGGAATTTATACGCAATCAGCGCGAAATGTATTATGACCGCAAGCAAGATGCAGCGCTTCAGGCCGTAGCCGAAGCCGCAGCTGCAGAAGGTGCAGCCGGCGGCGGCTTAGGTGCAGATGCCGGCGGGGGTCTCGGTGGGGATCTCGGTGGTGATCTCGGTGGGGATCTCGGTGGGGATCTCGGTGGGGATCTCGGCGGTGATCTTGGCGGCGGCGAAGAGATGCCAGCTGGAGAAGCCGGCGCCGAAGAAGCCGGCGGCGAAGATTCAGCTCTACTGGCAGTCCCTCCAGGATCTAGAGATTCACCACGTTTAACTCCAAGATCAAAAGGCAAGGCTTATTATCCTGTTAAAAGGGATAAGAGGGCTAGCGGAGCAAGAACACGATCTTATGCATCGAAATATTCAAAAGAAAAGAGCAGTGCCGCCTTAAGAAATATTATGCCAGGAATACAGGATATTGGCTCTATTGCAAAAATGGGTGGCCTTGCTACTGGTATTTATGAACAAGATGAGTCTATTTATAATTTGAGAGAGCAATCAGAGGAAAAGAAACTTTTTAAGGTTAATGAATCTATTCGTAATCTTTTGAAAGGTTTGGAAGATAATAAGAAAACAATAACGGAACAAAAAGATGAGAATAAAGCACAATAAAAAGAGAAACACCGCTTTCGTTTACGAGGCACTAATTGTTGAGGCAACGGTTGCAGTTTTAAAGAAAGATGTGCACAGACAAAATAAAGTAATTAACATTATAAAGAAACACTTTAATTCTGACACTATTTTAAAAAAGGACTTAAATTGTTATCGTTCTTTATATGAGAGCCAAAATTTTAAAACCGATGCTTCAAAAAGAATCGTGAGAGAGGCAAGGCTGCAGCAAAAACTATTAGACCCCAATGGTGTTTTTGAGGCGCAAACACAACTAATTCATGATATTAACAAGAATCTTAGCCCTTCTATTTTTAATAACTTTGTTCCAAACTACAAAACACTAGCTTCTATCACACAGATGTTTTCAGATAAGACTTCTCCAAAAGATCAGATTATTTTAGAGAATCAAATAATCTTAGACATGACGAAGGCCAAACAGGCTACAGAAGAAGAGCTTGTAGATAAAACTGTTTATAAGACTTTCGTTGGAAAATTTAATGATAAATATGAAGCTGGATTGCTTTCTGAGCAAAAGGAACTGTTAACATATTATATTTCTTCTTTTACTGATAATGCGGTTTCATTAAAAATATTTCTTAATGAGGAAATCGCTCGTCTCAAAACGCAACTAAGAGGGGCAAGAAATACTGAAGAAATTAATACTGATCAAAATATGTTAAAAAAGACCGACGCTATCATTGAAAAACTAGAAAACTTTTCAAAAGAACCAATTAGCGATGAGCTTCTTCTAACAGTTCTTAAAACACAGGCGCTTGTAAAGGAAATTTATACCGATGGCAATAATAATTAAGATTGGCCCCGGCGCGAACGATGCAAAAGTTCGCCTGGAGATGGACGTTCGTAAAAGTATGAACGGCGATTTAATGATTTTTGATCATGGCGATATTGATATTGTTCTTTCTACTGCTAAAAATAAGATTATTGCATTTCCAAAAGACACAATGAACGATTTGGTTTATGGTGCGCAAAATAGATTATTTGCTCATCTTCGCAAAAAAGGATTAATTATTCCCGAATCAATCCAGGGGGGCTCTTTTTACGGCTCTTTTGAGGCAACGATGGAACAGGCATCGTCAGAAGAATTAAGTACTCCTAAAATGTCGCTTATTAATATATCAAAATTCATTGATGAGGAGCGACCCTATTTTGAGTCAACAGAGGCAATTGTTTCTATAACAGATGATGAGCTATCGCACCCCGATAAAGAAGACTCTACTGAACTTGGAGAAGTTCCCCAGAGAGCACAGCAGGGTTCCATTAGAAAGGGCTACGTTCGCGATCCATATTCTTTGAATTATTTATATACATTTGAGTAGGAGATTTTTAAATGTCAGAACTCTTAACGTTTATACTGTGCGCCTATGGACTAACACAAATTCTTGTCTATGGTAAGATTTTTTCTAGACTAAGGCCCAAGAAAGGCAAACTCGGAGAATTAGCAAATTGTCCCATGTGTATGGGTTTTCACGTTGGGTGGATTTTAATGCTACTTTCTCCGTTTACGGAACTATTTAGTTTTGATGTAACTGTATTCAATTTCTTCCTTTTAGGGTCTTTGTCGTCAGGTACATCATACATACTCAATATGATTTTCGGAGACAATGGAGTTAAATATGAATACAAGAACATGGACGAATAAGTGGATGTTGCAGCCTGTACGGCGTTGCTGTAAAGGATCGTGACTATGAAAATGACAAAAAAACAACTTAATAACATTATTAATGAAGAGATCGAATCTATGATTCAGAATGGAGAGATCGATGAGGGTTTCCTTGGCCGCACAGCAACCCGCGCCCGAGCTGCCGCTGGCAAGTTAAAAGATAAAGTTGCCGGCACCTACAAGGGCGGCATGGCCGGCCTAAAAGGAGATGTCAAAGGCGTCGAGGCCGCCATGGCCCAGAAGAAAGGCGCCGACGAGCAGGCCCTCGCCGTTAAGGCCGCCCGAACCGTCCGAGCCCACTCAGAGGCCATGCAAAAAGATCTCGATGCGCTAGGTGTGCTTGAGATATATCCCGAAGTGCGAAGGGCCATTGACGCACTGAACAAAGTTGTTCAAGGAGAGATTGGCCAAGCAGCTGGCATTGCAGATAAGCCTGGAGTTAAATAAGTGGGCAAAAAACTTTTACGAGAATACTATGAACTCTGTGAAGGAGGCATCTGTCAAGATCTTCTAACTGAAGAAGAGAAAAGATATGTCGCCAATGGCGGCATGATTTTGTCTGGAAAGCTACAAGAGGCAGATATTCAAAATGGTAATGGTAGGATTTATCCCCATCGTGTTTTGATGCGCGAGATGAAAAACTACGAGAAGCTTGTAAAAGAAAAGAGGGCCCTCGGTGAATTAGATCACCCTGAAGACTCTGTTATTAATCTTAAAAATGCGTCTCACTTGGTAACAGACGTGTGGTGGGACAACAAGAATGTAATGGGAAAAGTAAAAGTTTTAGACACTCCCTCTGGTCAAGTTTTAAAAAGTTTAGTTAGTTCGGGCGTAAAGCTCGGCATCTCTTCTCGTGGAATGGGCTCTGTACAAGAAAGCGCTGGCCAAACAATTGTTGAAGATGATTTCCAATTAATATGTTTTGATTTTGTTTCTGAGCCTTCTACTCCTAATGCGTTTATGATGCAAGAAGCAAAGGGCTTCAATAACAAGGTGTTCACAAAGGCAGACAGAATCAATAGACTATTAAATGAGGTTTTAGAAAATGACAAATAAATGGTCAAGCTTCGGTACCGATCAGAAAATTATGAATGACTGGAGAGCCTATATGACGGGCGACAAGGTTGAGGGTTGGTATGGCTTAGTTAAGGAAGAGTACAGCAAGTTATTGCTGGAAAGTGGCCGGCCCGATCTACTAGAAGAGGGCTTTTGGGAAAAAGCCAAGTATTATATGGGCAAATTCGGCTCTCTTGAAAAGGGGGGTAAAATATTTGGCCGCGGCAAGGCCGAGCGCGAGGCTAAGTTAAAATTAGCCAATGCAATAGATAATGCCTCTAATAAGCTTGTCAAAGATCTTAACGCTAAGATGAAGGAAGAGTTCCCTGAATTCCCCAACATGGAGAAACAGGAAGACTGGGTAAAGGCCCTATTAAACATTGGAGCTGTATATGATTCTATTGTGGCTGCAACTGAAAAAGATCCGAAAGATCCTGAGTACTTGGATTCGCACTCCGCGAATTCAGTTATTGAATCCCTTAGACTATATACGCGACACCAGCTTGACTATAAGTTGTCAGATATTTATAAGCACTTCAAGGAAGGCCTCGACAGAGAAGCTAATAAGAAAATAAGCGTTCGCTTATACGAACAAGAGGGCCAAGCCCCAACGACCGCGAAAGATTGGCAGCAACGCAGTGCTCGCGGGAAAGAAGCTCCTTATACTAAGAGAGGCCGCGTTGGCGGCAGAACAGAAGACGAATCAACAGTCATCAAGGGATTAGAAAGTAATGTTTTTCCTGCTCTTTTAGCGGCCAGCGGCGCCGTTGGTATTTTGGCTGGCCTAGTGCTTCAGACTGATTGGTTTAAGGGCCTTGTAACCAAAACAGTTGAACCAGAATACATTAAACAAACTGGCGAAGTCAACAAAGAAGCCCTTGATCAAATTGAAACAAATCTGTCCCCCCAGGAAGGCGAGGGAGTTACTCAGATGATGGGTCGAGTTATGGAGGGCGATCCAACGCACTTTGGTCCAGACACTCCAATTAGTGAACTGCAGTCTGCCATGACAGAGAAAGGTATTACTCCGGAAGACTTATCGAAACTTTCAAAAGACCCTGGTCAATTTATGGAAGCATGGGGCGAAGCAACTAGCGGAGCAGATCCTAGCTCTAGTTTGTCAGATGTCTTTGGTGGAGGCGGCGATGTTACTACTGTTGTCAAAGATGTGGTAAAGCAGGCTCCGGATTTTTCTAATTTAACTGTTGCCGGCGCAGCCGAGCAATTTCAAAACTTAAACCCAGCACAGATAGAAAAATTTAATGCTATTACTCAGCAGATCGGGTCAAACACCGGCATGCCCGCCTATGATGCATCAAATGTTGCTAAATTACTAAACGATCCGGCAACGCTACGGGCCCACGGCGCCGCCTCAATGTGGACAGGCAAAGCAGGCATCGGGGACTCCAAGTCGATGCAGACCATTGGAGCTGCTTTGGCCGCAGTACAAGATACCGGCGCCGAACAAGTAGTAACGCAGGTCGCGGCCCCGGACACTAGACTACACTTAATGCTTGGCAAGAAAGTTGTGAGCACGCTCACAACAAAAATCAAGTGGACTGCAACCAAAACCATTGTTACAAAAATTGGCGGCGGTAAAGCAATGACCGCAGCCGGCTCTGCTGCAGTCGCGGCCGGCCCCCTGATAGCCACCATGGGTCTCGGTTTGTTTCTCAGCGGCGCCGCAGTTAAACTTATTCGAATTAAGGGAATGAAGTCCTCAAGAGCACAAATGCTAAAAGATCTGTTGCAAGAGCTGGTTGATGTCACAGGGAAAGATGATCCAGACCCCGATGAGTGCGAGCCGCCGCGTGTTAAAAATGAAGCCGGCGAATGTGTGTGTGAGAATCCAGATGGCACTATTCCAGAATCTGAAGAAGAAGCACTAAAAGAATGGGATGAAAAATCTAAAGAATGTATCTGCAAGCCATTTGATTGTCCCGAGGATAAAGTTCCAGATCCGGAGACGTGTAAGTGTGTTGACAAGCCTGAGCCCGACCCCGACCAAAAGACAAAGCCGGGTATCGCAGTGTTGGATGATGATGAGGTATCTATTTTCCGAATTCGCTGGAGAGACAAGGATAAAATTGATGCACAAGTCGATATTTATAAGGCGGCCCAGGAGGCTCCAATCATCGGCCGCGGCACCGAACCCGAGTCGGATCAGGTCGCGAAGCCCAGTTCGGAATTCCGTCCGTTTCAGGCTGATAGAAAGACCTTCGCCCAGATTAAAAGAGCAGCCAAGGGCAAGACCGGCATGGAACCATTCTTTGCTATCGACGGAAGCGTTATCAAAGATTTGGCAAACAAAAGCGGCAAATCTGATGGTGCAAAGCTCTCCCGCGCAGGCCTAGGAAAGACAGCCGCCATTCGCATAGTTCGTAATCTGTTCAGGAACATGCTAAGGAACGAAAGGAAGGCTAGCGAAAAGATGGCCCGCTATCAGCTTCGCCGGGCGAAGATCACAGATGAAGAGCAGGTTGATAAAGCTCTTGCTCAGCTGCGAGCATATGGTTTAGTACAGCCGGCCGCTGGAGCCAAGAAGGCGAAGAAGCGCAGAGAGAAGGCAACCGGGAAAGTGAAGCGAGTAGCCGAGGGCACCCGCCGGCGCAAGCCATGTAAGAACTGCAAAAAGAAGAAGAAACTGCAAGAGTCTAAAAAGACAGATCCGTGGGATAGCATTCGTGCTCGTATGAAAGAACTTTCGGGAATCAAATGAAGAAAAATGATCTAAAGGCCTTAATTAAGCCTCTTGTCAAAGAGTGCATTCACGAGGTTCTTCTGGAAGAAGGGCTTCTCTCCAACGTTGTAGCAGAAGTTGCAAAAGGGATGCAGGGAAATCTTGTTGTTGAAGCTCAACAAAAGTCGGCCAACCACATAGTCAATGAGGACTTGCAAGTTAAACGCAGGTCGCAAGAAGCTAGAGCCAAGTTGAAAGCACATCGCGCAAAGTTAATGGATACGATTAATGCTGGGGCTTATAATGGTGTTGACTTGTTTGAGGGTACCGCTCCGATGAGTTCTTATGAGACCTCATCACCCAAGGGCGGCTCTGTTGATTTGGGCAGTCCGAAGGATGCAGGAGTCGACATCTCTTCATTGGTAGGCGGCGCCTCTCAAATTTGGAAAGCAATGAAATAGGATTAAAATGAGTAGAAAAGCAAATGTGATTGTTACCGCTAAAGAGTGCAGAAACAACAACGATCGATTAATTCGCAAGTTTAACAAAAAAGTTAAAAAAGAACGAATTATAGAACAAGTTAAAGACAGAAGAAGGTATAAAAAACCATCAGTTGTAAAGAAAGAAAAACGCCGGCGCGCCGCCAGAAACAGACAGAGAGAGCAATTAAAAAGACAAAGAGCGCAAGAAAGGCGCAATAGAAGAAATTAATGACTATTTATATTGAATAGCCATTTTTTAGGAGTTTTATAATGGGAGCAAATTCGTGGAACTTATCGCCGGGGTTACAAAATGTCGGCTCGTATCAGGTTAGTGGCGCGCCTTATGTAACAGCATCGGTAGTTGTGCCAGCCAGCGCAAGCTTAAGCGGTGACGACGAAGGTTCTGCCGCGGCCACGATGTGTGTACGATTTCCGTATGTAACACAATGGTTTGAGGTTAGGGTTTCAGGTTCTGGCCACGAGCAAACCGAGCGCGCCATTCGTGTCGGATTTAGCGCCGAAGGCCTATCAGATCCAATTGTCTCTAGCGGCGTGAAAACAAGAGGGGGCAACTATTTTCACTTGCCTTATGACGTTACTGGCTCCTACTCTCCCACTCGTTATGAGCTAAAGGTCACAGAATTACATTTAATGTCCAATCATAATGTTGCAGCAAAAGTTGATATTGTTGCTGGATTAACAAATATTGCAGTCGGCCGAGCCGGAGGCTCTGCTGGCGCCAACTGGTCTGGTTCTTCTGGAGTATAAACTAGATGGCAAAGTTCGGCCGGGCACACGTTGACAGCACAGCAGTCACCGCAGGAAAGTTTGTGATTAAACTTTATGGCAACGCATTTTAATATTCTTAATGCCTCTTATCAATGCAGCCTCTATTTATAATGAAAGAGGAGAATTAAATGGTTCCAAGCAACATTTTAAGATCTGACCCCGCGAGGCTTGCTTAGCATGGCTAAGTTTGGATGGGCGTATATTGATTGTGACTCTGCTGAGTCTGGCTCTGCCGGCCCTAGCGGATCTTTGCAGTTTATGTATGCTGATACTGGCCAGACCACCGGTTCGGCATATTTAACATATTACACTGCTTCTGTTCTTGGGTATGATCCAAGTTCTTTAATTCTATCTGGAAACTTCATCGCAACAGGTTCGGCTACTGTGGAGGCAGATCTTTCTGTTGGGGATAACCTAACTTTAACTAGTGACTCTTCTGTTATTAGTTTGGGCGACGGCGCTGACGCGACCTTGACCCATGATGGCACCACTGGTTTAACTATTGCTGCTACTCCAATTTCTATCAATTCAACAGGAGATTTAACATTAGATTCTAGCACAGACATTGTGCTTTCTGGCTCTTCAGAGGTAAGAGTTGAAAACGATCTTCGCCTCGATAGCGATTCTTCAGTTCTTTCAATGGGTGCTGGCAATGATGTTACCTTGACCCATGATGGCACCACTGGTTTAACTATTGCTGCTACTCCAATTTCAATTGATTCTACTGGAGAGCTGCACCTTAACTCAACAACTGGTGATATCAAACTTCAAGATGGCGGCACGGACCAGATCGCATTTGATCTTGACGGAACAGCTGGCGAAGTTATCATGAAGCCGGCTGTCGATTCGGATGATTTTGTTATTGCGCAATATGATGGTACAGAAGTTATCCGCATTGAAGACAACGGCGATTTTGATGTTGCCGGCGGAGCCGGATCTTCTGGAGTAACAATTACTTCTGCTGGTGTATTGACTGCTGATGGCAGAATTATTACTGACGATACAACCGAAGCCACTTCTACTACTGATGGCTCTTTACAGACTGATGGTGGCTTAAGTGTTGCTAAGAGCGCTGTTATCGGTGATGACTTGGATCTGTTGTCAGATGGGGCTATCATTAATTTTGGTGCTAGCAAAGAGATTGTTTTAACTCACGTTGCTGATACTGGATTAACTCTTGAATCAAGCGCCGCAAGCACGCCAGTATTTGAGATCAAGAATACTCACAATGGTGCAACAGCCGGAATACTTAAATTTAATAACACCGAAGCCGGCAACGATGGCGCCGATGGTGATGATCTTGGAAGTATTACTTTCTGGGGAAATGACGATGGGACACCAAGCGTCCAACAGTATGCAGGAATCCTTGCAGAAATTTCAGACGCATCTTCTGGCGCCGAAGGTGGAAAGTTAAGCCTTCAGGTGGCAGAGCATGATGGTACCGTTACCACCGGCCTTTTGCTGCAAGACGGAAATGCTGATGGTGAAATTGATGTCACAATCGGCGCAGGCGCAGATTCTCTCACCACAATTGCAGGCGACTTAGACATACCAAATGGCGGATTTGCTTTAGGATCCGACGCATCTGGCGATATGTATTATCGAAATGGTAGTGGTGTTCTAACTCGGATCGCAGTCGGCAGCGATAACCATGTGCTTACTTTAGATGGTGCGGTACCCGGCTGGGAAGCTGCTAGCTCTGGCGGCGCAGTATCCGCAGTCGCAAACGGCTCCGATAATAGAATAGCAACATTTAGCTCTTCTGACGCATTAAATGGTGAAGCTAATCTTACTTTTGATGGTACAGATTTGGCAGCTACACTAGATACAGCAACATTTACATCGGTTAACTCGACAGATCCTCTTATTGTTATCAAAAATACTACGAATGATGCTAATGGCGCCCGCCTTAGATTTGTTAAAGATAAGGGCGCCGCCGGCGCCGCTAATGATGATGTGGGATTAATTGAATTCTATGGCGATGATGCAAACCAAGATCAGGTATTGTTTGGTCGCATTAGAACGCGTGTCGCAGTACACACAAATGGCCAGGAAGGCGGAAAGATGCATCTTTCAGTTGCCTCACACGATGGAGAATTAAATCACGGCCTTATTATTGGAGATGGAGATGCCGAAGATGAGGTTGATGTTACGATCGGTAATGGTTCCGCATCTCTCACAACTGTTGCGGGACAACTTTCTGGTGCTGCTGGTATAAGCGGCCTAACAGGAACTTTTGAAGAAGGCTTGTCAGTTGGTAACTCTACAGTAATAAGCGCCGACAAGGCAGTCGCAAACGTGACAACTGTTTCTGGTTCTGGTGGAGTAAGTGGCTTAACAGGAACCTTTGAAGAAGGAGTGTCAGTTGGAAACGCAACTATAATTGATGCGGATAAAAACCTTACAAATGTTGCAAGCATTACTGCGGGTGGGGACCTAACCGTAACTGGTGACACGCACACGTTTCAGTCGACAAATTCAAAAGATCCTCTAGTCATTATCAAAAATACTACGAATGACGCTAACGGTGCTCGTCTAAGGTTTATTAAAGATAAAGGTGCAGCCGGCGCTGCCGACGACGATATCGGCCTGATTCAGTTTTATGGCGATGATGCCAATCAAGATCAGGTCGAATTCGCGCGAATTAGAGCCCGCGTTGCAGTCGAAACCAATGGACAAGAAGGCGGTCAGTTAGATTTTCAAGTTGCCTCTCACGACGGTGAGATGAATACCGGCTTAAGACTTAAGGATGGTTCGGCTGAAGATGAAATCGATGTTACAATAGGCGCCGGCGCTGATTCTCTCACCACAATCGCTGGCGATCTAGATATACCCAATGGCGGCTTTGCACTGGGCTCAGATGCGGACGGCGATATATACTTCCGCAACTCTGGCAATCTACAAAGGTTGGCAAAGGGAGACGACGATCAAGTTTTGACCCTTGCTAGTGGAGTTCCGTCGTGGGCAGCTGCCGCAGCCGGCTCAACTTTCTCAAATTTATCAGGGTCAGGTACTTTGCAAGCTGTTGGTGCTACAACATTAGGAAGTACTTTAAACGTATCAGGCAATGTTCTGGTGGCAGGAGAAACACATTTATCAAATTCAGCCGGAACCGAGGTTTTAAGAATTGCGAAGGCAGATGGTGATACTAGAGAAATCGTTTTTGAGAATGAGGGCACAGATAAAGTTAGTATGTATATGAACTCGGCAGAACACTTCTTCCTTAGACAACACGACGCAGCCAAAGATATAATATTGCGTATGAATACCACGAATGTTTTACAGCTTGATGGTGATGCGTCTACGGCTAAGCTTGCGTGGCCCCTTGAGCTTGGTGTTGATGACACCGGCGTTGATTTTCGAATTTATAGTGCCACCACCAATGAAGGTATTCTTTATGATGCATCAGAGGATGAGCTAGCATTGCTGTTGACAACGAAATTAAAATTCCACGATGTTGGTGGCGGAGAAGAGATCTATGCCTCCTCAAACGGACACCTTGAGATTAATTCTGGCACGACTCTTGATATAACAGCACCTACAGTTGATATTAACGCATCAACAGCGGTTACAATTGATGGTCCTTCTCTTGCTGTCGCTAGTTCAACTTCTCAAAAGCCCTTGGTTGAAATTAAAAATACTACCAATGATGCATACGGGCCCGTTTTACGCTTCGTTAAAGATAAGGGCGCCGCAGGCGCCGCAAACGATGTCGCGGGAATGATCGAATTCTATGCAGATGACGCTGCACAAGATCAGGTTTTATTTAGCCGTATTGCAGGTCAGGTTTCTGTGCACACTAACGGACAGGAAGGCGGCCTATTGGCCCTGCAGGTAGCCTCGCACGATGGAGAGATTAATAATGGACTTGTCCTTGTTGATGGTTCCGCGGAGGACGAAATTGATGTCACAATCGGAAATGGTGCCGATTCTATTACAACTGTTGCTGGTGATTTAGCCGTAACTGGTGCCGATATTGTTGTCGGCTCTGATGGTGACGGTACTGATAGAACAATTACTTTTGGACACTCTACTCTCAAGACCATCATGGGAATCGATGACAGTGCCGACACCTTCATTCTTAATACGGACTCCGCTTTTGATGGCACGGTTGCAGACAACTCATTATCGATTGACGCCAATCACAAGATGATTGTCGGTGGTAGCCTCAGAGCGAAAGGATACATTGTGCCTCACTATGTTCAATACAACACAACGGCCAATTCGGAAAAAGCTCTTCCAATGTACATCGTTAGCGAGGCTGCATCCCCTGGTTCAACCGACTCGGTTCACATAGTTGTTGCGCCCTTTGATGGCATTCTAAAAAGAGCGCTCGTAAGAACATCAGGCGCTCAAAATGGAAATGTTGATATGCGTATTTACAAGGTAGCTGACGGCACCGGCGCGGATGGATTTGCTGATTCCGATGAGGTGGAGTTTGTTCGGGTATCTATGGGCAACGCCGACACCACTAGCGTTTTTAATACAAGTGGTTCGTCACACTTCAGCGCCGGCGAGGCAGTGTCGGTTAGCCTTGATATGAACTCAAACCCTGGTGATGTTAACGTGTCTCTGATTTGGGAATACAATACTTCTGCGCTCTGATAACTATAAACCAATACGTTGTTTAATATATTGGCTTTTTCGTTGTAGAAACACTATTTATTTTGAATTAGTATTTTTTTAGGAGCACCTGTATGTCTAGTTTATTAAAAGAAGCAATCGTGGATGCAAAAGCGTTGCGCGAAGCCGCTTTAAAAAGTGCCGAAACTACGATTGTGGAAAAGTACGCTGATGAAGTTCGCGAAACTTTAGAACATCTTTTGGAACAAGACGATTTAGGAGCGGATTTAGGCCTTGGAGCAGATCCTGCCGCAGATCCAGCCACCGCCACAGCCGCTCCCGCTGCTGGAGCTGTTCCTGGGGCTGAAGGAGCCTTAGAAGGAGAGGCAGAAGAAATTGTAGAAGACGTACCTCTTGCAGCTACAGACAATTTAACCAACAAAGATGGTTCTGGCTTGGGCGATGTTACTGCCGAGGGCGAACCCGTCCAAGTTACTGTTAATTTAGATGCCCTTCAGGAGGCTGTTGCAGTATTAGAAGCAGAACTAGAAGGATCCGAAGAGATAGAGCTTAATGAAGAGGAACTTATGGACCTTCTTTCTGAAGACGGAGAGTTTGATGAAGAGCCGCCCGTGATGGAGCGGGAAAAGCGCGAATCCGAAAAACGCAGAGAGGCCGCCGAAAAACGTAAAAAAGTTGCCAAGGCTGAGAAAGAGGCCGAAGGTAAGGGCAAGAAGGGCTTTATGGAAGAGAATGAGGAACTTGATATTGACTCTCTGTCCGATGCTATCATGGAAAAACTTACCGTTGATATGGGGGCTGAACTATCTGGCTGGACTGGCCGATCCTCAGAGGATATGAAGTGGGAAATGGAAAAAGAATTAGCCCACCGCCGCAGCACAGAAGTGGCCGAAGAATTAAAAGATTTAAAGAAAGCTCAAGAAGAGTTGGTTTTTGAAAATAAACAACTCAAAGAGCAAAACAAACAATATAGGCAGGCAACCAATGAGCTGAAAGAAGGTTTACAAGATGTAAACCTTTCCAATGCTCGCTTGCTTTACACGAACCGAGTATTGAGAAATGCCTCCTTGAATGAGCGACAAAAAGAAAGAATTGTCGAAGCTATTTCACGCGCCGGTTCAGTTATGGAAGCAAGAACAATTTTTGATACGCTTCAAAGCACAGCGCAGTCTACGCCAAGGCGTGGACCACAATCGCTAAGCGAGGCAATTAATCATCGTTCTAGTTCATCTATAATACGTGCTTCCCGCAAGGAGAGCACAAACTCTGATCCTTTCTCTGAAAGGATGAAGAGATTAGCTGGAATAAAATAAACATAAAATCATTATATAAAAGGAGGTGATTAAATTATGGCTGGTATTGTTGAAAGATTAACAGAAGGTATTGTTAATCGCGACATGCGTGCTGAAAGTCACGCATTATTACAGAAATGGCAGCGGACGGGGCTCCTTGAGGGTCTCTCCGACAGCCGCAAACAGGGTTCTATGGCTCGCCTGCTTGAAAATCAAGCAAAAGAGTTACTTCGCGAAGCTAGCACAATGAGTGGTGGAGATGTTGAGGGTTTTGCAGCCGTCGCATTCCCTATCGTTCGACGTGTTTTCGCAGGTTTGATCGCAAACGATCTCGTTAGCGTTCAGCCAATGAGTCTCCCAAGTGGGCTCATTTTCTTCCTGGACTTCACTACATCTACGAATGGTCCAGGTCTCCCCCGTCTTGGTTATCCAGGTTCGGGCTCTTCTGAGCAGTCCCTTTGGGGTGGTGGAGTAGTTGGTTCTCAGCTGACTGGTGGTGTAGATCTTACTGGAGATAACGCCGAAGCTGGTCCCTATGGAATGAATAATGGTTATTCATCGCCCACAGGATCGGTATTCATTGATGGTGGTGCCTTCGTTCTCATCGCTTCTGGTGTTGCAGGACAGGCCCCCGGAACTGAGACTGGTAACATCTCTTGGGATGCCGGTACACAGGCTACAATTGATAGTCTTACCAAGTACGATCCAGATCTCTCTGGTTCTCTTGTTGCTATCGTTGAGATCACAGGATCTAGTGCCCTCGCACAGCTGAACACTCAGAACCTCGTAGGAATTTCGTGGTTCGACTCAGTTGCTGACGATGAGTACGTTGTTGATACTCGGTCTGCCGCACAGCTTGTTCGTCGCTTGACTTCTGTTTCTAGTGGTTCTACCACAACGGATCCAAGCAAAGGCCCCACGGCTTCGAACACTGGTGGTTATAAGATGACCATGGTGTTCACTCAAGCTTCTGGCTCTGTTCAGATGCATGGTGATAACGAAGGTGAAGGCCTCGTTGCTGCGGTTACAGGTGGTGTCGATCACAAGTTTGCTATTCCAATTAACGACAAGTTCAGCACTTCTGCTGCCCTTGGTTCCGTTATTGGTGCTACTGAGTGGGGACTGGAAAATAACCAACTAATTCCCGAGATCGACATCAAGGTCGATTCCATCGCTGTCACGGCGATGACCAAGAAACTCAAGGCTAAGTGGACCCCAGAGTTAGGACAGGATCTTAACGCTTACCACAACCTTGATGCTGAGGTCGAGCTTACGAGCCTTCTCTCTGAGCAGATTGCTCTTGAGATTGATCGTGAGATCATGGAAGATCTTATTCTTGGTGCTACTGCTGGTACTTATTACTGGAGTCGCTCTCCCGGCTTGTTCGTGGAGCGCACAACTGGTAAGGAGATTGGCGCTAGCTCTGCTGCTCCCGACTTTACGGGTACAGTGAGTGAGTGGTATGAGACACTTGTTGAGACAGTCAACGATGTGTCTGCACAGATCCATAGAAAGACTCTTCGTGGTGGTGCTAACTTTGTCGTCTGCGGACCTGAAGTTGCCAACATCCTTGAGTTTACTGCTGGATTCCGTGCAAGTGTCACGGCTGATGATGAGAAGGGCTCCATTGGAGCAGTTCGCGTCGGAAGTCTTTCCAAGAAGTTTGACGTTATCGTGGATCCTTATTTCCTTCGTAACGTTATCCTTGTTGGCCGTCGTGGCTCTTCGTTCCTTGAGAGTGGATATGTATACGCACCTTATGTGCCATTGCAGACCACACCTACCATCTTTGGACCAGAGGACTTCGTGCCCCGTAAGGGCGTGATGACTCGGTACGCCAAGAAGATGGTGCGTCCCGATATGTACGGTCTAGTTATCGTTCAGGGTCTCCTAGGTCAGGCTGGCGCTACTGCTTAAACAGTAATCGCAATATAAATGTAAAGCCTCCGTCTTTGACGGGGGCTTTCGTTTGTCTGAAACTACTTACAGGTGAACGAGAGTTCGTACCAAGTTATTGCGTGCTTAAAAGCACGGCCGCAATTGAGCGGTGACACGATTATAAAAGGAGGGTTTTTAACTATGGGAACAAAGAGAATAGGTCTCGCTAGAATGCAAAAGTTAATCGAGGGGTTAAAAAGAGAGTTAGAGCTTGGTGCAGGAACTGCACTTATTGGTATGAAGAAAAGAGTTACTAACATTACTGCTGCTAAGACATTAACGGAAAGTGATTCCGGTACAGTGTTTACAATTAACGCAGATAGTGGCGCATATGACATTACACTACCAGCTAACGCGTTGGCTGGGTGGTATTGCACATTTATCCTAACTGATGCTCACGGCTCTCAGGATATTGATATTGTTGCAGCTACGGCTGATACAATGCAGGGTGTGCATGTTGATGCTTCTCCAACTGCAATTACCTTAGCAGATAAAATTACATTTGTCGGAGGCACCGCTGTGGTTGGTGATAGAGTTGAAGTTATTAGTGATGGAACAACTTGGCAGTGTATAACACACTCTGGCGCCAATGGTGGAATCACATCTACTGGTTGATAAATAATAATTAATTAGTTATATTATTCTGCCCCACTTCTTTCGGGAAGTGGGGTTTTTTTTGAAAAATAACGATCTGCCAAATTTTTTCCCCGGCAATTTTTTAAGATTTTTGCTTTTTTGTACTAGTTACTACACAAAACAGGAGTTTTTTATGGGTAAGAAAAGAAGATTAAATTCTGCTAAAAGCAAATTTGCCTCCAAGCACTCAAATCATCCAAGAATGACGTTATTGATGAAGCAAGAGACAAAAACACAACACGCAGAGGCAGAAGTACACACAGAGGCAGAAATACACACAGAGGCAGAAACACATACAGAGGTGGAGCCAGTGCAGGAGATATCTCCGATTCCGCCCCCAAGTATATCAAAGACCATAGAGAGGCCGAAAGCGAAGAAAGCCGCGGCACCTCGCAAGAAAACGTCGACTACTAAGAAAAAAAGAACACCAAAAAAGAAAACAACTAGTGCATCTGCGTAAAATAAGCTAATCTTTATAAAACAGCCCCCAGCTTGTCTGGGGGTTTTGTTTTGTCAGAACTAATTACATGAGGAGGACTTTTTATGCCCACAAACATGAATCCGCAGTCTCAAACTAGTGCGATTATATTGCCGGCATCCGGCGCATCCACACCGGCAGCAGGCCAGACTGTTAAAACGGCATGCCCGTTTGGAATATATACCGGATCATTGGACTTTATTACTGGCGCCGCTAATCAAGTTGATTATGTCTATAAAAAGCTTGGTGGAGATGTGGTTGATATTGAATTAACGGTTGACAATGTATATGCAGCGTATGAAGAGGCTGTATTAGAATATTCGTACATCATTAACATGCACCAAGGCAAGAATTCATTGGCCAGTGTCTTAGGGCAGGCCACAGGAACATTTAACCACAATGGTGAGATAAACTCAGAAACAGGGGTCACCAATGGCACAAATGTGCAACTTAGATACCCTAGATTTCAACTGGCTTCTGCAAAAAAAGTTGGAGACGGCTTATCTCAAATTGGAGGTTTGGGGGGCACCATTAGCGAATATTCGGGCTCTTTTTCGCCTTCAGAGGATGTTCAAGATTATGATTTGCAGAAGATAATTGAAGATGCATCATCTTCTGGATCTGATGATGCTGGCCAAGCAGTGGGTTACTCGGGCAAGATTAATGATAATCAAAGGGTTGTTATAACGAAGGTTTACTTCATTTCGCCGCGCGCGATGTGGCGTTTTTATGGTTATTATGGGGGTGTTGGTGTTGTAGGAAATTATTCAACATATGGCCAGTTCGCCGATGACTCTACGTTTGAAATTATACCAACTTGGCAGAATAAGATGCAGGCGATCATGTATGAGGACTCTATCTATACGAGAACCTCACATTATTCTTATGAGCTGATCAATAATAAATTAAGACTTTATCCAACGCCGAGTTATTGGTCAATGCAAGCAGACCGTATTTGGTTCAGGTTTTATGTTGAAAATGCGGCCTGGGAAGAGCCTGATGGCTATCACGATGGAACACTTGGCATTAATAATATGAACACATTACCGTATGAGAACATTCCATACGCGAACATTAACTCAATAGGTAAACAGTGGATTCGAAAATATTCCCTAGCCTTGTGTAAGGAGATGCTGGGGCAAATACGCGGTAAATTTACGACAATGCCGATTCCTGGTGAGAGCGTTACGCTAAATCATGCCGAGTTACTCTCTCAGGCGAAAGAGGAACAAGATCAGCTAAAAACTAGTCTAATAGAGATGTTAGCTTCGACAGAGTATCTTGAATTGTCTAAGAGAGAGAGCGAAATGGTAGAATCAACCGCGACAACATTTAAAAACTCTCCATTACCAATTTTTGTAGGATGATGAAAGATGGCAAATGAATGGGATCGAGCTGAAAATCCACCACCTCCACTGTTTCTTGGCAAAAAAGAACGAGATCTAGTAAAACAGGTAAATGACGAATTAATCGAAAAGGTTATTGGTCAACAGGTTTTATATTATCCCATTGATATGGAAACTACCAATTTTCATGATTTATACGGAGAAGCTATAGAAAAAACGTACCTACCCCCAGTTAGAGTTTATGCTTTAGTAGAGTGGATGCTTGATGAAACGGATTATTTGGAAAGCGCAGGAATAGATCGTATGTGGGAGATCAAGGTCCACTTTCATAGAAGAAGGCTGTCAGAAGATCAAGACTTGTTTGTGCGAGAAGGTGACTTTATTTTGTACAGTAATCATTATTATGAAATAGTTAAATTAGCTGAACCAAAATTATTATTTGGTCAATCTACTAGAGAATTTGAAATTGCAGCAACTTGCAAGAGAGCAAGAAAGGGACTTTTTGATGCTACCTGATAATTTTGATTTTGCGATGTTGCCGGCCGGATCTTCGGACCGCACTTTGAAAGAGCTTGGGATGCTCGCTTCAACAATAGAGACTATTGATTATGCCATGGTTTCATGGCTAAAAGAGGACTTAAAGTTAAGGTCTCGAACAAATGAGGGATTTACGAAAGTTCCTGTTTTGTGGCAGACACCTGAACGCTCATATCAAGTTAAAAATGATCAATCTTTGCGAGATTATTCGGGCGCCCTCAAATTGCCCCTTATAAGCGTTGAAAGAACTGGAATGACAAAAGATCCATCCAAGAAGGGATCCTTCCAGGCGCATTATTATTCAAAAGACAGGAATGGCCGATCGGGAAGATGGGTAATTGCCAAAAGAGTGGTTAAAGATAAAACACGTAATTTTGCCGTCGCGGCGTCGACCCGCGGCCAGTCCGAAACCGGCGGAACAAAACAAAGGCACTATCCGAGAGTTAACAAGAAAGTTGTTATACAGAGCCTATCTGTCCCAATTCCCGTATACGTAAATGTTTCATACAAGATCATGATCAAGACAGAGTACCAGCAGCAAATGAACGAACTTTTACAGCCTTTCATTGCTAGAACGGGACAAATTAATGCCTTTACGATGAAGAGAAACGGCCATCTATATGAGGCATTTATTGATCAGGGGTTTTCACACAGCAACAATGTGAGCAATTTGGGTGAAGATCTCAGGATGTTTACCACTGAGGTGACAATTAATGTTCTGGGATATTTAATTGGAGAGGGAGATAACGACGATCGACCGATTGTCAGGATTGATGAAAACACAGTAGAAGTATCATTTCCGCAAGAAAGAATAGCTCCTGCTGGCTCTCCAAATATTTTTGGTAAAACAATTTAAGTTTAAAATTCTTTTTTATCACTTCCTGAAGTTGCTTTTACCGCCTTTTGAGATTAAAAATACTATTTAATTAATGATTGCACTATCATTTGCGAGATTTTTATAAGAGGAAAGCAATATGTCAGTAAAAAGTTTTAAGTTTGTATCTCCTGGAGTGTTTATTAACGAAATAGACAACTCTTTTATTCCAAAATCCGCTGAAGCCATTGGCCCAGTGGTTATCGGTCGATCCCGTCGCGGATTGGCCATGCAGCCTGTAAAGGTTCAGTCGTATTCAGAGTTTGTTACTATGTTTGGAGATACCGTCCCTGGCGCCGGAAGTGGCGACGTGTGGCGCGATGGCAACTATGTTTCTCCTATGTATGGTACATATGCGGCTAAAGCTTTCTTAAGAGCTAACGTGGCTCCTCTTACATACGTTCGCTTGTTAGGGCAAGAGAATTATACTACTGATGGTTCCAGCGGCGATGCCGGCTGGAAGACTACTAATACTGCAAATGTTGACTTCTTTTCTAATGGTGGCGCCTATGGTATGTGGATCTTCAACTCTGCTAGCAAGACGGACTGTGGACTGGGTAGGCTAGCCGCTGTTTGGTATTTAGATAACGGCACTATTGCTTTGAGCGGCAATGTTAGAGGCGGTCTTAACTTCACCGATGGCGAGGTGGGCCACTCCAGTAATGCAACTGCATCAATGGGCGCTGTTATCGGACAAAGTAGCGATAGCTTGTGGACAGTCGTGGTTAGTGGCTCAGGAGTCGCAGAAGATAAGATTAAGTTTAACTTTGATGATGGATCGGAAAACTATATCCGCAAGAAGTTTAACACTAATCCGCAAGTGGGAAACACAAATGCATCTGATTTCTTTCCTTCTGCAACAGAAAAGGCATACTGGCTTGGTGAGACATTTGAGGCATTTTTGAGAGACGGCGGAGTCGACGGAAAGAGCATGTTGACAGGCTCTCAAGCAGTTATATTGCCCCTTCAAAATTCTTCGGGAGCAGGCCTGCACAACATGAAGCAAGCATCGAGAGAGGCAATTGCCGGCTGGTTCATCGGCCAAGATCTTGGCGCGCCAGCCTCCTATGTGCCGTTTAATAAGCAGAAGTTGTTTCGCCTAAAGGGCCGCGGCCACGGAGAGTGGTTAAACAGAAATGTAAAAGTCTCTATCGAAAAGGTTAGAGAGCCCACCAGTAACACAACTCAATATGGATCATTTTCGATTGTATTAAGAAACATTAATGATACAGATAACAATGTTGTAGTTCTAGAGCGGTTTGATAATCTAAATCTTGATCCCACGTCTGTAAATTTCATAGCTAGGCGGATTGGCGATAAGTATAACAAGTGGGACACAACCAGCAAGCGTCTCAAGCAGTATGGAGAATATGAGAACCAGTCTAACTTTGTATATGTTGAAATGAACGCTGATGTTGAGGCCGGCGCAACAGATGCCGCTCTGCTCCCCTTCGGATATTTCGGACCACCTAAGTTCAGTGATGTTTATGGCCTTGTTAGTGGCGCTTATTCATTAACCGAGGGTTCGACCGGCGATTCAAAGGCAGGCGGCGCAGTAGCAACTACCGCTTATGTTACTGGCGGCGCGCTTGTCTCGTATGGCGCTGGCGGCGAAAAAGATGTTGCCGTCCTGGGCGCCACAAACTGGCTTTCAGGGGGAACCGACTACGAAGGCGCCGGCACAAGTGAGAAGTCGGGCTTTTTAACCGGTTCGTTGCTGTTCCCCGTTGTAAGGCTTCGGAACTCAGCATCTGATGGTGGGATTTCTGATCCTACGAATTCTTATTTTGGAATGCAGACCACCAAACAGAGTGCCTCTCAGGCCGGCCAACCCGGCATTCATGAGGTCAACAGGCTGCTGTATAAGGATTTCCCCGATGATCCAGTTTCGGATGGTTGGCGCAATGCAAACGGTGTAGACGCGTGGTCTTACGTCTTTTCCTTGGATGATCTTGTCAGCGGATCCGATGGATATTATTATCAGTCAGGTTCACGTGTCAAAGAGTCTTCGGCGACGACTGCTTCTATTACTGACTTGTTGGATGATGGGCATGACAGATTTACGGCACCTTTCTGGGGCGGTATGGATGGCTGGAACTTGATGAAACCAGATCCCACCTACAATGCTGGAATGTCTTCCACTTCCACGGAAGTAAACGATTATGCGTATTACACCTGGAAGCGGGCTATCGATACGGTTGCGGATCCTGAATATGTTGACATGAATATGTTGATTACGCCAGGATTAACACTTAAAGAGCTTACGACACATGCTGTCCGAGTTTGCGAAGATAGAGCAGATGCCATGGCTCTCGTTGACCTTCCAGACGTATATATCCCAACGCATGAGTCGTATAAGACCACTAAATCTGCTAGAATTGGCACAACGCCAGTCCAGGCAGCAAAGGCTTTGAGAGAAAGAGATATCGACTCTAGCTATGGCGCTGCCTTCTATCCCTGGGTTCAGACTCGGGACGAGGGCACTGGCCAGATGCTTTGGGTTCCGCCCAGTGTCGCCGTTTTGGGTGTTCTTGCGAGTTCTCAGGCTGCGTCAGAACTTTGGTTCGCGCCGGCCGGGTTTAATCGCGGAGGCCTAACTAACGGAGCTGCTGGAATCGCAGTTACTGGTGTAACTGAAAGATTAACATCTAAGGATCGCGATACTTTATATGAGAGTAACATTAATCCAATCGCCTCTTTCCCCTCTAGCGGAATTGTCCTCTTCGGCCAAAAGACACTTCAGGAGCGTCAAAGCGCTCTTGACAGGATCAATGTGAGAAGATTGGTTATCTATCTCAAGAAGCAGATTTCTGTCCTCTCCACACAGGTACTTTTTGAACAGAATGTTCAGGCTACTTGGAATAGGTTCAAGTCTCTTATTGAGCCATTCTTGGCAAATGTTAAGACACGGTTTGGTATCACGGATTATAGATTAATCCTTGATGAAAGTACAACAACGCCAGATCTTATTGATCAAAACATTATGTACGCCAAGATTATGATTAAGCCTGCTCGGGCTATCGAGTATATTGCCATCGACTTCGTGATTGCATCCACTGGTGCTTCATTCGATGACTAAAAGACGGGGGATTTTCCCCCACCCCACTATTTAATTTAGAACACATATAGGAGTTTCGCAAAATGGCATTCTGGTCAACAAATTTCGGTGAAGATACCGCGCTAAAAGATCCAAAAAGAAAATTTAGATTTACAGTAGAAATACAGGGCATTAATGCTGCCGCCGGCGGAGCAGCAATTTGGTACGCCAAAACTGTCTCCAAACCTTCTTTTCAGATTGCCGCCGCAGAACACAAATATTTAAATCACACATTTTATTATCCTGGCTCGGTGAGCTGGCAGGACGTTTCTTTGACTTTAGTTGACCCAGTTGATCCAGACATGGCTGCCACCCTATCGGAGATGATAGAAGTGGCGGGCTATTCTCCACCCACTGATTCTAATTCTTTAACAAGCATGTCAAAGGCTAAAGCCGCCGGCGCCCTTGGAACCGTAATTATTACTCAGATCGATTCTGATGGTGCCCCCCTGGAAACTTGGACGCTTTGGAACTCCTTTATTACAGAGCTTAAATATGGAGATTTAGAATATGGCGGTGACGATCTAACAGAGGTATCGGTTACCCTTAAGTATGATTGGGCCAGATTAGAGACCCCACAGAGCACATCTTCTGCTGTTGCCGGCGAAGGTGGAAGCTCATTCTTCAATATTTAAAAAGACAAATAAAACGAGAGGTGTATATTGTCAAGAAATAAAGAACGCACAGGCGCAAGTCAGCCTGATGTAAGTCCCCCTGCGGCGCTAACACAACCGCAGTCGCAAAGTAACGATAATGGCTTTTCTTTTGTTGTACCAACGGAATTCGTTGAGCTTCCCTCAAAAGGCTTATTTTATCCGGATGGACACCCTCTTAGAGGGCAGGACAGCATAGAGATTAGACAAATGACTGCAAAAGAAGAGGATCTCCTTACTTCGAAGACATTATTAAAGAAAGGAATCGCAATCGATCGGCTCCTTCAAAGCGTGATTGTAGACAAGAGAATTAATCCTGATAGTCTTTATGTTGGAGATAGAAATGCGCTTTTGATCGCCATAAGGGTTAGCGGCTACGGAAATGATTATCGAACGAAAATTCAGTGCCCGGCATGCGAACTATCTCAGGAAAGCTACTTTGATTTGAACTCGTTTAGCGTTTATAATGGTGGCAATATGTCTGAACTCGATATTGTCAGCAATGATGATGGCACGTTTAACACAATATTGCCGAAAACACAATTAAAGATCACATTTAGGCTTTTATGTGGCAAAGACGAAAAGAATCTTATGCTGGGAATGAAGGCTGATCGTCAACAGAAGATTCATGAGCGCGGAGTCACGCGCCAGTTATCAAATTTCATTGTTTCCGTTAATGATAACAATACTTCTGAAGCGATTAATTATGTTGTCAACAACATACCGTCAATGGATTCTCGCCATTTGAGATTGGCATATAAATTAGCGGCCCCAAATATTGATCTTACACAGGTATTTATTTGCCAGGAGTGCGATCATGAGCAAGACCTGGAGGTTCCGCTTACAGCGGACTTTTTTTGGCCTGACCGATGAATATATGGAGAGCATTTATGAGCAGTTTTTCTTTTTAAAGTATGCTGGCGGCTGGTCTTTTAGCGAGGCATATAACCTGCCCATAGGATTAAGAAAATGGTTTACAAAGCGCCTGATTAAGCAACTAGAGACAGAAAATAAGGCCATAGAGGATGCTCAGCGTGGGAATCGAGGATCCAAGTCGCAAACGCTTTCTGCGCACAATCAGCCGCCCTTACCTCCTCAATTTAGAAAAAAGGCAAAGTAGTAACACCTTGTCTTTTTTTTATATAAACTATTTAATTTAGACTGTTAAAAAGAGGGTTTTTTAATGGCAGCCAGTATTGACGACATTGTAAAAGCAATAGAAAAAGGTTTTGCGCGCGCCGAGGGGGCGTCAAAGTCTGGAAAGAAGACCGCAGGCACCGGCGAATCGGGCGCCCCCGGATCTCCCAAGAAGAAAGGCAAGAAAGATGTCGCCTCCATGGAGGATGAGCTTGCAGTTTTAGAACAATACCATGCAAAACTTGAGGGACTGGGAAAGACCGAGATCGGCCGAAATGCGCGCGCTCAGCAGATGGTGCTTATTGCTGAGCAAGAGCTTAAGATCGCCCAAGCGAAACTGAAAGAAAAGAACTCGATGGGCATCGCCGATGCCGAAGCCCTGGCGGCGGCACAAAAAAAGGTAGATCTCGCAGAAGAAAACGTCGAAAAACTGGAAGCCGGCACTGACAAAATTAGAGAGCAGACCGACATGATGCGTTCTTTTGGAAAAGAGGCAGCCAACACCCTTCTTCCTTTCAAGAAAAGTAAATTTTTTAACGTAGCTGCAATGGGCAAGTTTTGGGACGTGATGTCCTCTGGTGCCGCAGCAACTGCTGCAGGGCTTGCGAGCTTTGCTGTTGGAATCCTTGATAATTTTATCGGCGGCATAATGGATGCTATTTTTGCGCTTGATGAAATGGAATCAAGCATGATGAAGGCCACCGGTATGAATCGACAAATGGCCCGACAATTTGCAGATGCATCTGATGATGTATCGCACCTCTGGATAACAACAGAGGAATATGGAAAAGCAGCAGTTGGCTTGTATGGCACTATGACTGATTTTACCATGTTGCTTCCTCAAACACAAAACCAATTGGCCGCAACAACATCTGTGTTGGCAAAATGGGGGGTAAGTGCCCAAGAGGTAGGTAAATCGTTCCAGTTTGCCACAAAGATGATGGGGCGCCTTCCCGAACAAGCCGATCAGGTAGCCTTAGAGATGGCCAGTTTTGCAATGAATGTTGGTGTTCCCGTTGATCAGATGATGAGCGACTTTAATGCTATGGGCCCGCAGATAGCCAAGCTTGGCTCCGAAGCACCGCGAGCCTTTAAAGAAATGGCAAGAGTTGCCAAAATCACAGGCCTGGAGATCGGAAAGCTGTTAAACTTGACCGACAAGTTTGATACTTTTGAAGGCGCCGCCGAAATGACCGGTCAGCTAAATGCAGCACTAGGCGGAAACTTTGTTAATGCCATGGACATGATGATGGAGACGGATCCTGTCGGTAGATTTGAGCAATTACGCGGGGCCCTGGACGATGCCGGCTTGACTTTCGATGATATGTCATACTACCAGAGAAAGTTTTTTGCTGAATCCATGGGCCTGGAAAGTGTTGGCGATTTAGCCCTAATGATGAGCGGAAACATGGATGATCTCGCTGGTGAGACCAACAAGACAGCCTCAGAGTATGAAGAGATGGCTCAAAAGGCAGCAGAGCAAGCAACGTTACAAGAGAAGTTTCAGGGGTTCCTGGATGATATAATGAGAACTCTTGTGGACGGCGGATTGTTGGATTCTATTCATCAAATGTTTGATGAATTCAGCAAAGGAAAGGGCCCCCTAATGGATATTAAGGATGGCATTATAGAATTTGTTAACGTTTTAAAGACACAAGTGCGCCCAGCCATCACCCAGATCAAGGAAAAGTGGCCCCAAATAGTATTTTGGACAAAAGTGTTTATAGGATTAAAATTTGCTCAAGCTGTCATCGGCATGGCCGGCCCATTGCTTAGATTTGGAAAAGGACTGTGGGATGCAGGCGCCGCAGCAATCTCAGGAGTCAAGGGTCTGGCCGGCTGGATCAAAGCCCAGAGAGCTGCAGCTGCAACCAAAAAGGCTCTAGCTGCAGCCCAGGCTTTGGAAAATACCCAGGATGCCGCTAAGACCGCCCTTGCGCCTGCTTCCGCAGCTGGTGATGTGACCCGCGCCGGCGGCATCCGCGCCTTCGGGCAAGCCGCCACGGCTGCTGCTGGTGGTATACTTGCAGTGGGCGCCGCAATGCTCATGATGGGCGGCGGTATTGCTATAGCGGCCCTTGGTATGTCTGTTTTAGTTAATGCTTTTGCTGGCCTAGGCCCTGCAGCCAATTCGGCTGCATTGGCCCTCGCAATCCTGATGATACCCTTTGTGGCATTCATGATCGTCTTGGGTGTTGCAGTATATACTGGTGTTCTTCCGGCGGCTGCTGGTGGTCTACTTGCAATGGGCGCTGCAGCTTTGATGCTGGGCGCCGGTATTGCTATAGCGGCCCTTGGTATGTCTGTTTTAGTAGCCCAGTTTGCGAAAATGGCCCCGGCCCAGATCATGGCCACCGCCTATGCTTTAGGTATAATGGGGCTATCGATGATAGGATTATCTCTTGGGTTATCAAGTTTAGTGAGCCCGACAGCAGTAGCCGGCCTTGTTGTGCTTGAAGGGCTCATGGTAGGCATGGCAGCCTCTATGATCGCGGTAGGGGTAGCAATGACAGCAATTGCAGTATCGCTGGCCTTCATGTTTGATAGTCTTTCTGAGCTTGGTAATATCGATGCCATGGCAGATTCTTTCCAAAATATATCCGACGCCATTAATGATGTTAGTATGATAAAAGTTTTACTGGTTACTAAATTAATGAAAGAAACGGGTAAGACCTCCAAAGGCGGCGGAGGCGGCGGTGGAGGCGGCGGCCTCTTCGGCGGCGGCGAGCAAAAAATCTCAATTAGCCTAAATCCAAAACAAACAAAAGACTTCCTAGAGGGTCTTGTGGTTGAGGCTCAAGGCAAACAAGCAAGTAAGGCTATCGGCGCAAGTTAAGGAGGATATAGAAAATGGCAGAATGGTGGGAAAAAGATTTTAGTGACAGCCAACTTGATCGGCTCGGTGCGGTAATGGAGCTTGACGAGTCCTCCATTCGTTTTGATTCAACAAAACTAGAACGTGTAGGATCTGCAGCCGCAGATGTCACTGCGCAGAGTGGTCAGGCCAAGTCTGGATTTATGCCTTACTTTGTTGATGGCGCAGATGCATACGGGAATAGAGGTATGTCAGTTGGATTCAAACATGTGCCCTCTGGTCGGACATTATACTTTAAAGCCTTTATAGCCGCTTTTAATGAGACATATTCTTCTGATTGGAATTCTGAGGTACTTTATGGTCGTGCTGATCCAGTCATGTTGTTTAAGAATACCACGAGAACTATGAATATTACACTTTTGGTGCCGGCAGCTAGCCAAAGCGAAGCTTATGAAAATCTTGCCAAAGTTGGTACGCTTGCTAAGTTTCTATATCCAGTGTATGTAGACGTAAACGATGCGACAACAATTGGACAATCCCCCTTGTGCAGATTAAGTGTAATGAATCTTGCACAAGATAATTCTCTTCTGGACGGCCTCGCATATGGTAAATATGGGGAGCTGCTTAGTTCCGCTGAGCTGGGTCTTTTGGGTGCCATCACCAGTTTATCAATTAATCATAATTTAGATAGTGACGAGGCGGGGGTGTTGGAAGTTGGCGACGGAGTAATCTTGCCTAAGCTTATCGAGATCGCATTAGATTTTGCAATTATTCATGAGCATGCTCTCGGCTGGGACGAGCAAGGCAACTTTAGCAATGCGGCCTTCCCATATGGACAAGATATGGCTGGCAGCAAATCTGGTGACGCGCTATCAAACGCACAAAAACAAGTGATGCAGGCCGGTGTCTATAATGCGATCGAAGAAGCTAAAAAGGCTGAAGAGAGAGGCGAAGAAGAGCCAAATAATAATCTTAAAGCAAATGCCGCGGCAAGATTTCAAGGGGCCCTTGAGGGCATCGGCGTCGGCATCTGGCGCGCTAAACATCTAGGCCAAAACATAAAATCAAGGGCAAGTGGAGCCCGAACCTCCATGGCCATGAATCGTGCAATCAGAGCCGACCGCCGTGCTGACTCCGCTGCTGCGGAAGATGCACTATCCTTGAGAGATCGTCCGGACATTGATCCTGATTTGTCCGATCCTGGCCTGACCGAAGAAGGCGATACTAGCAGCGCAACTTTAATTTATGAGGAATAGAAAATGCCAAGATATTCAGGCACAAAAATAGTTACAAACAATACTGAATTTTATGCTCCTATTCGGAGAGGAAAGAAAAATATCGTTCATTATGAGACGCCGATCTTAAATCACCCCACTATATCCGATCGCATGAGTATAACCACAGCGACACATATTTGGAAATATGGCGATAGATTTTATAAGCTAGCTCACCAGTATTATAACGATGTTCAATATTGGTGGGTAATCGCATGGTATAATGGAATTCCAACAGAGGCCAATGTATATAACGGAGATGTTATTGAAATACCGACAAATATACAACAGATTTTAAGAATGTTAAGGGTGTAATAAGAGAATGCCGTATTATGATGGAGACGCCAAGACCTCCGATGAAAATCCAGCAATTATAGACACAGCCACCTCTCCAATGGAGGATCTTACAAACGCAGAGCAAGCGTTTGTAGATGCTAATGATAAACTTACTAAAGAAATAATCCCATGCACTATCGAGCTTATAAAGGCGTGGGATGTATTCGAGACGAAAAGCCGTGAACTAATTGCCGTCCTCGATGCTGAGCGCACCGCGCCAGCTGGATTCACGGCGCAACCCACATTTTCTTTTAGTGGCCAGATCGACGGCAAAGAGATAATGTGTAAAAACTGCAGGACTTGGGACAAACTGCAATATATGAAGATGCCCTGGCCTAAATTCAAGGCCTTCTACGAACAGCACTGGGCGCTCATGACCGAGAAGATGGCCGCCATTCCCGATATCAATACGCTAACAAAGTATCAGTCCCCAGGTGCTGTTGGCGAAGACGAATTAGAGGCGGCATATAAAACAATTATAAAGGCCAATCATGGCTCTGCCGACAAAATCCTCATGATGGGACAGAGCGCAGTCGGCGAAGGCTACTATGGTGCGGAAATCAAAGGCACACCAGCGGCAGAGCTGGTAGTCTCTCCCCTGGACAAGGTTCCTGACAATTGGTATCACAGCGGCACCGGCCGAAAGTACCGGCCCAGCGCTTGGCACCCACAACAGTGGTTTGAGCCATGGCTATCTAGTGGCATTGGCAAGTCTCGCCCAGAGTGGCCGACCGAGAAGACCTTCGGGATCTCGATTGGTGGGTTCATGAAACGAATCTCCTCAATGGCCGCTCATGCCACCAAATATCCTGATGATTTTTGGTATAATAAATTTTACAATTACAAGCCAGACGGCTCTTCAAAAGAGTCCCACGCGTGGAAAGATGCGAAGCCTGAATGGATCGTGCAGTGGCATAGCAAATGGAATGTCATCAATAAAGTCCTCTGGGAACATACGAATAACCTGCGCCCAGGTGGCGATACGGCCGTGGGCAGCGTGGACTACCAGTACGGCAAGAACCAGACCTGGAGCGACTACACAGCAAGGGATGATTTTAGCCCAGGCACCTCTGCTTCTACTGTTAGGCACACATTTCTTGGAAATACATTTTTTATGGGCACTCTCCGAGAGCCTGAGACCATGGCTTGGTGGAATACGAATTGGGATTTCACCGACAAGAAGAAATCCCGCGACTGGGTACGCTATGCTTCTTTTATTGGGTACAATTGGGTCAGCACCACGAGAGGATCCTTCAACCAATGGGTGTTCAAAGAAGGTACCGGCCGCCATGGCTATGGCGATTCCTATTTCGTCACTACCAACTACCCCGATGTCGGCGATATTTGGACTAAGTATTTCACCGACCACCCCACCTGGGATAGCGGACCCGCCACCGCAGTAAGAATCCGACAGGCCATGGGTGTATGTAATAAACACTCGATCGACCAATGGGCTGTCACCACCGAGATCTCATCTGGAGCCCAGGGCGCCAACAATGAATACTGGGGATCTCCATATTCCCCCGAAAACGGCTACATAGGCGAGGAGAACGCTAAAGCACTTGAAAATGCCTATTATGCCGCCAAAACAGCCATGATGGATCTTCGCGAAAAAGTAAAATGCATACTGAATCTCGATGTAGATGTATACATAAAAGCGACCGATATGAAAGAGATTGCGGAATATTATGAAGATAATCCATCCGTCACCAGCGAAGTTCGCGACAAGGCAAAAGAACAACTAGAAAAACTCAACAGCCTCAAAGGAAAAATACTCCAGGCCACCAGCACGTATACAAAAAATATTATCTTCAGAGAGCAGTGTTTTTTGTTAGCAAATGTTCTTGACTTGGCCGCTTGGAATGCCCAGAAACAGTATAATGAATCCAGCTTAAAAGCAATACCTTATAAAGGAGATACGGCTAAGGCCAATGCTAGCATTATGATTGATGCTGATCCCTATGGGTACTTAAACAGGCTGACAAACAATAAACACGATCACTATCTTTTTAATGCAGAGAACTGGGATATATCAACATTACAGCCTAAAATTTCTCTTTATAAAATTGAATTTGACGAAGCAAGAAAAAAAGAAACCGAGACTAAAATAGAGTTTTCCTCTTTTGCAAATAATGAGGAATTGCGGTTTGATCCAGGATCAGGCAAACAGATTACTGACATGCTGACCAACAAAAGAAGAAGAGGGTTTGGCGTTGGAATTCAAAATTTTACTTTTAGCTATGAGGGCTCCAACCCCTTCTCTGCAAAGAAGAGCATTAAAGCTAAATTGGTGATTTTTGCAAATAGTTTTGATGAACTAATGGTTGATCGTGTATCATGGGAAACTGGCGGCCTGTACAAATATGTTGATTTGGCGCTTAAGACATCAAATAACAGAAAGGCAGGCGATAAATGTAAAAATTACGGCCTGAAAAGCCAAAATAAAGAGTTGGCAAAGTTAAACTTCAGACTAAAAGCTGTCGTCGGCTGGGCGTTTCCCGCGGGCAATAAAGACCATATGACGCCTGGATTAAAAAGCGCACTTTATGATTCATTTGTCACATTGAATTTGGTTCCCACGGTTCATAATTTTGATTTTGATGAACAGGGTCGGGTGACTTTTGAAATTAATTATTTGGCCTTTGTAGATGATTATTTTGATCAGACATTGTATAATATTTTTACAGATTCCACCATTTCCAAACAACAAATTATGAGGAAATTGACATATAAGAACTATAAAAGACAGTGCAAGCACGAAGCAATCAAAGCTTTAAAAAAGGCAGCTCAAGCAGATATAGCAGAAGAAAAACGAACTAGCATATCTCAACTCATAGGCTCTTTAATGGACACAGACAACATATATTATATTGATATGCCGTATGATGATATTAGAAATTTTATGAGCCAAGGTCCTTTTTACGAACTAGGTGGAGATAAAATGACGCCCAAGACCTCGGCACAAAGAAGCACTCAAGCAGAATTAGATGTAGAAGCTGCCCTGACGCCATATATAGAAAGAAACGAAGGAGAGGCGCTCAATCAACAGGCCATCCGTGCCGCCCTAACGGTCAACAACCCCAACAAGGCCGACGTTCCATTCTTTTTTGTTTCCGATCTGGTGGATGTTATATTGGCCGACATGACAGCTTATTTTGAAGACATGTCCAAGTGGGCGAAATCAATCCCAAGTGACTGGGAAACACGTGAAGGCGCGGAAGCTATGATTGGCGGCATCACGTATAAAAATGCTGCGCCGTATTCCTGTGATATGCAGAATAAATCAAATGAAATCATAAGAACAGCTGCAGAATTTAAAAAATTTAGACTTGTTTTGGGCCCCCTGGAGATTGTTAGCAGAACAGACGATATCAGAACTAGAACCTTTAATATGGGAGATATGCCAATTTCAGTAAAATACTTCATTGAATTCTTAACAGACAAACTTGCAAAGAAAGAAGAGACAGTTTATACTCTTGCAAATTTCCTACGCGATTTATTTAATTCGTTAATAAGGAATTTCTTGAATGACGATACTTGCTTTAGCACAAATGTCAAGCAGAAGGTCACCGTTAATCAATCGGTCATATCGTCTTATAAAAACCCTCACTCGCGTTATGACGAGATAGTGGAACTTGCCCGCATTGGTAGAACATCTATAAGTAGATTAGAAAGGCTGGCGAGAAAAAGTAAGAAAAATAGTATTTTAAACATTTCAGGAATCTCAGGCCAGCATGATGGAGGAAATCTAGGATTTGAAAATCAAATAAATTATCTAAGCTTTTTTGCCGGCAGAATAAGGCCCATGGAAAAGATGACAGGCGATCGCGCATCCGATGAGGCCGCAGGTATAATGCACTATGTTCTTGGCAAAGACAAGGGAATTGTTAAAAATATTGCCCTGTCAAAAACACAGACGCCGGGGTTACAAGAGGTTAGATTCGAACAAGATGGTTACGATGGCCTCCAGCAGCTTCGCGTTGTATACGATGTTGAAATTGATGCGTATGCCTTCCCGAAAACATTTCCAGGAACTTATATTTTTGTTAACCCACAAAGCTTTGCTCCGACTACTAATTTAATACCCTGTGATCCTTTAAACTTAACTCAATATGGTATTGGTGGATATTATATGATTATTAGGTCGGCGCACGAATTTGGCGCGGGAGAAGCCAATACTAAGATTACCGCTAAGTGGGTAAATGAGGTTGATTCGAGCGGGCCCACAAAAGAATCGTGTGGCGATGGCGGAATAGAAGATCCCAAGAAGTGTAGTTAATATATAGGAAACAACAACAAATGAGCCAATTTTATGTAGAAAGCAATGACGAGTCGACGGTAGAGCTTTTTTATAAGAGAATCGTGTATAATGGCGATCTGTCTGAATTTGGAGACCATATTGTGGACTTCAATTATGCTGAAAAGATCTTATATGGCCGAGTCGATAGATTTTTTCTTCCAATAATGCTGCAGGATCAAACAAAAATTTCAAGCCTTCCAGCCGGCTCGGCAAACGGACAAAGAATTGCTGCTCTGGATTTCGTTGTTAGCGCCTTCAAGGATATGAACGCACAATTTAAAGCAAGAGCCGCGATAGGGCTCATAAGAAGTGACGATCCATATTTAAGCAACTTACGAGTAGTTAAAGCCTATCAGAATCCGGAAGTTTTATACCAACGATACCGGGAGATGTTTTCAAACGTTCTTGTGCGGAGATTTGAAAAGGAGAGAATTACTGTATTAGATTTCAATATATTTATAGAAAGTCTACAAAATATTATTTTTACCGGTGAAGGAATATCAAGAATGCCCTTTACATTACCGGCATATATTAAAAGTCGTCAATGCCCGATTAATTGTACTGGTTTGGCGATCGAAATAGCTGAATTTAAGCATTCAGATGATGACAACAAATATCAAACTTTTGTTAATAGCCCAAATTGGGAATTTTATGTTAATGCAGCTAATGATTACGGCTTTATGATCGATCGGAACGCGCCATGGAGATTAGTAGCGGATATTAACTCTACAGGCATGCAGGAATATATACGCAGGGTAAATATATCAGCCGCCGGCGGCACAGAGCCTTTTTTGAAGAATTATTATAAACATACTCATCTAAAATATTATATTCAATTTAAAAGTTATTTGTTAAATCTGTATAATAAGGTTAGAGCGGAAGCCTATACCGTACCGCGGCAGTGTAAGAATAGTCGCAAAGTTGGCGTTACGATTAGCAGATCAAGAAGGTATGGTCTTGAAATGCTAACGAGAGAATATAGCGAAGAGTTCTTTTTAAGGCTATATTTCAAACTTAGATTTGCAGAAGAAGAGTCACAATACAGCGCTGCAAAAAAACACAGAATAGTTGAAGATTGCATGCAAGTGTATCAATCCCGCAGCCTCCGAACTGCTTTGTGGGCATTTGAAAGAATTTTGAATTTACCATTTGACTATAATGGCTCAATGAGTTATTATATTAACAAGGTACTGAAAGAGCCTGAAGAGGTGCGCGCTGGAGAGGTTGTTCCGACTACTCCAAGTTCGCCTGGGGGTGGTTATTGATATTTCAAGCACTTGATGACAAGTCAGAATGCATTGGAATTTACGCAGACGGCAAGCTGTCGTTTGAGGATTTTCCAGAAAACCTAACAAGAACGTGGCGCTATAGCGCATCAATTACAGACCCCTCGGTGGAGTATGCCTGGATCCATGCTGGAGGGCGCAATATTGCCGATTGCTGCCCAGAAGATTTGTGTAATGAACTTCAGGCCGTCCAAAGAAAAATGAAAGCTTACCTTAAGTCTTTTGAAATTGCAAAGGTTAACATGATGGATCATTGTGTGTTTGATCTGATTCCTCATGATTTCCTTGTGCGCTTTTGCGAGATTAAAAATAAAGTAACTGCACACGTTTTTCAGACATACGATAAGCCAGAAAACTATGATCACTTAAGCGCTGTGTATAGGCTGCTTCACAAGATTAGGTATCAGCGCTTGAATTTGAATAGCGAAGATTGTAAGCACCTATTTTATTCTTCAATGAATCGGCAGAAAATTCAAGAACTGATGAAGAACTACAAAACAATTGATTACAACATGTTTGGAACAATTACCGGCCGCCTTGCAACGCATCCAGGCTCTTTTCCAATTTTAAATTTGCAAAAAGATTTGAGGCGTATAATAAAGCCCCATAATGACTTAATGATGAGCTTTGATTATAATGGTGCTGAAATTCGCACGTTGTTAGATTTGTGTGGCCAGGAGCAACCAGAGTACGATGTTCACGAATGGAACATACAGAATGTTATAAACGATTTAGAGATGACTCGCGAGGAAGCAAAGCTCTTTTTCTTCGCATGGTTATATAATCCAGAATCAAACGATATTGATTCAAATTATTATGATCGTGAAAAAGTTCTTGAAACTTATTACAAAGATAGCTATGTTCATACTCCATATGGCCGCAAAATCAAAGTACAGCCGCGTAAAGCACTAAATTACCTTATTCAAAGCACCACTGCTGATCGTGTATTGCAAAAGGCAGTTATCATTGATAAGATGCTTGAGGGTAAAAAATCTTTTATCTCTCACATTGTTCATGATGAAATTGTGATTGATTATTCTGATCATGACAGAGATATGGTTATTGGGTTGAGAGATGTTTTTGAGGACGGCTATCTTGCAAATCTCAGAGCTGGAAAAGATTATTATAACCTGAATGAGATAAAGTTATGATTTCAATCGTGGGACTAGGCACAGCCGGCACCAGAATTGCTGAAAAATTTAAGCAGACAAAAAATTATAATGTCTATGTTATGAACGATCATGTTCAAAGAAACTCAAAATATAAATTTAGGCTTAAATCTTACGAATCCGCTGAAGAATATGAAAATAATATTCCCGATGTCAGAAAGTTTTTTTCTGAAATTGACGATCATATACAATTCTTTATAATGGGTTCTTCGTTTAGTTCCAATTACTCACTTGGGATTTTTGAGCAGCTTAAAGATAAAAAGATAGATGTATTCTACATCCAGCCCGATTCAGAGCTGATGACCGGTGTTCCAAAAATGCTAGACAAGATTGTATTTAGTGTTCTGCAGGAATACGCTAGATCGGCGCTATTAAACTCATTTACTCTTATTTCAAATGTTATGATTGAAAAATCAATAGGCGACATCCCCATTAAAACATATTATGATAAAATTAATGATTCAATTTTTTCAACTGTTCATTATGTAAATTACTTTACTCACGCAGAGCCAGAAATTGGAATGACCGCAAAGCCTTTAGAGATTAATCGGATTAGAACTTATGGTCTTTTGGATCCGAAAAGTTTAGAAGAAAAATGGCTTTACGAGCTTGACATGGAGCGTGACCTGTGTTATTATCTATGTATCAACAAAGACAGATTAGAAAAAGAAGGAGGATTGCATAAGAAAATTGTTGACATGTTAAAGGAGAAACCTCGCAACACATTTCGTAGAGTCTCTTATGCAATATATGAAACAGATCATCAAGATTTTGGGCTTTGCGTTGCCCACACTAATGCAATACAACAATACACTTGACAAGCTACGTTGAGTGTTCTACAATAGAAATCAAGGAAAGCTTGATTTACTTTACCCAACAAACAGGAGAAAATAAAATGGGAATTAATATGGAACTGATGCGGCAGAAGCTCGCATCCCTTCGCGGCGAAGGAAATAAGGATGCAAACTCACCCTGGTTCAAGCCAGATGAGGGCGATACAGATATTCGGATCGTGCCGACCAATGATGGCGATCCGTTGAAGGAAATGTTCTTCCACTATAATGTGGGCGAGCATCGCGGAGGTATCCTCTGTCCAAAGCGCAACTTTGGCGAGCACTGCCCCGTGTGTGAATTTGCTTCTTCGCTTTGGCGCGAGGGAGTTGACAACAACGATGAGGAGAGCAAGAAGCTCGCGAAGAGTCTCTTTGTGCGCACTCGCTATTTCTCGCCCGTTGTTATCCGTGGTCGCGAAGACGAGGGCATCAAGGTCTACGGCTACGGAAAGCAGGCTTACGAGCTTCTCTTGGGGTACATCTTGGATCCCGAGTATGGTGATATCACTGATATCAAGGAGGGTACGGACATTACCCTTACTTATACCAAGCCCACTAAGCCTGGAGCGTATCCTCAGACAAACCTAAAGATGCGTCGAAACACGTCCACCCTCCTGGCAGACAGCGAAGCGATCCCCGCCCTCCTCGATCGCATGCCTGATTTTGATGGTCTATTCGATCGTCTTAGTCCCGCCCAGGTCGACGCAATCCTCGATGAGCAGCTTTCGGGAAGTTCTTCCGCAGAAAGTCGCTCTTCTGAGACAGCCAAGTACGGCGCCACCAATGGTAAGAGTGATGTAGACCGTGCGTTTGATGAATTGATGACAGGCTAATAGTAACTAGGTGAGTCTATTACCGATGGCAGAGCGGGTTGAAATACTCTGCCACATTTTTCCAAAGGAGGGATTATGAAGTACGTTGTACTAATCGCCGCATGCGCTCTTATGAGTGGCTGCGGAGACGCTGATGAAGACACTGGCGAAGACACCGCAGTCGCCGTCGAGTAAAACAACAAGCCGCTGGCAGACCGGTAAAAAGTCTGCCGCTTTTAACAACCGCTGCGGTCCATAGAGGGACCAGAGGCAGCACAAACACAAAAGAGAAAAAAATGACAAACACAATCAAGTTTCCGGTTTCGGGACCCACTTCTATTGCAGATGATACACTGCCAAACGGAGCCCGATTTTATACCGTATTTACACGCCCAGACACAGAGCATCCGCTATGTGATATACCCAAGGGCCCTAACCCTCGCGATGTGGATGATACTGGAAAGATCCCCAAAGCGATTTTCAAAGTTATCTTAATGATCCCCTGTTTGCTATCAAGTGTCGCGGAATGCGCGCCGTTATTGATGCCGATTCGCTAAGAATCTATGAAGACGAGGACAGCCCTACTGGCTGGTACGTTAGTATGGCTTTTGACAGCTATCTGGCCGGCCACTATGATGGTCAGCACTCAGCAGATCGCACTGATAGCGCTATTAATCACGATGAAGATGCTAGTAACAAGACATATACTTTGCATTTGGTTGAAAACACCGCTTTCTTGTCAAAAGATGAGATCCGGGGTGTTGCGAGTGCAGCCAACGCGGTCCAGCCGCAGAAGTCCAAGAGCGAAATTAACATTCTTGGCGGCTTTGACGTGGCCAAGGGCAACCTTAGCTACTGCGACGAGACCCACATTGGTTGGAAGGAGAATCAAAAGCTTCCGACCGGCGAGAAGGTGCCAAACGAACTGGGAGTCGGACAAGTAACTTGTTTGCTTGGTACGGTGCTTCCTAGTCTGTACGTTACAGGTGCTGGCTTGGGAGACATCAGTTCTTGGCCAAAGAAGGGCCGCGAAGCACTCAACAAGTTTTGGATTCATGAAGATAAGGGTGTTCTCCTGAACAGTGCTTCGGAACACATTGATATTATTCTTGAGTTTGCAGATTTTGTGCAGTCCGAGATGCGCACTATCTTGGGCGCTGGCGTGAACACCTACGCGATTATTACCAAGGACACTAAGAAGGGCCCAGCGCCGTTCTGCAACTATACCTTTAAGGATGCGGAATCAACCGAATACGCTCTCACAAAAGAGTTGCTAAACACTGTATGTTATTCGGTTCTTAATCACGCCTTTCGTCCAGAAGATGGAAAGCTAGTAGCCGAATATACAATCGCAGAACTAAAGGCGATTTGGCTTGCATGCGGAAAGCAGGTGCTCGATCAGATTGAGGCTCGTTATCAAAGCAACTTTGCATCAGTGTTTAACAATCGTTGGGGTGATTTTGTAGCAGATGAGACGCTTTGGGCACTTTGCTCAAACGAAGCACAGCGCACTGTTGTCAATAGGCCTACGTGGAGCACGCGCCTTGCACTAGTGGCGAAATAATAAACAAGCCGCTGGCAGACCGGTAAAAAGTCTGCCCCATTTTTAACAAGAGGGCTCTATGGCAAAGAAAACGAAAGCAGGTCGCGTGGCAATGCAAGACCTAATGAAATTAGTAAACAAGAAGGCCGGCCGGAATGTCGCGCACGACTTGACCGGAGACAATCCAACCTCCGTTAAAGATTGGATCCCAACTGGCTCGCGCTGGCTTGACTCTATTATCTGTAAGGGTCGACGCGCAGGCATCCCTGTTGGTAAAGTAACTGAAATTGCGGGACTAGAATCCACAGGCAAATCTTATATGGCTGCACAGATCGCAGCAAACGCCCAGAAACAAGGAAAATTGGTTGTATATTTTGATTCTGAATCAGCAATCGACCCAACTTTTTTAGAGCAAGCAGGGTGCGATTTGAGCCGTCTAATGTATGTTCAAGCATCCTCCGTCGAGTTTGTCTTAGAAACTATTGAGGAGTTGCTAGGAGCTACCGACGAGAAGCTTGTTTTAATTTGGGATTCGTTGGCATTCACGCCTGCTGTCTCAGATGTAGAAGGCGATTTTAATCCACAATCTTCGATGGCAATGAAGGCGCGCATTCTCGCAAAGGGGATGTCCAAGTTGACGATCCCTATTGCTGATAAGCAGGCGACTTTCATCGTGCTTAACCAGTTGAAGACAAACATCCCACAGGGGCCGACAGCGCGTATTGTCGCGATGACTACGCCCTTCATCACCCCAGGCGGAAAGGCTATGCACTATGCTTATTCTTTGCGCATCTGGCTGACTGGGCGCAAGGCTAAGTCTTCTTTCGTTACAGACGAGAAGGGGTTCCGCATTGGATCGGAGGTCAAGATCAAGCTTGAGAAGTCTCGCTTTGGAACTCAGGGTAGATCCTGCGCCTTCCGTATCCTCTGGGGTAACGAGATTGGCATCCGAGATGAGGAGAGTTGGTTTGATGCGATCAAGTCATCTGGGCATCTGACTTCTGCGGGTGCGTGGTATACGTTAAAGTTGGACGACTACGAAAAGAAGTTCCAACCATCAAAGTGGACACAACTAATTACAACTGATAATGAATTTAAAGAGAGGGTTCTGCGTCTAATGGATGAAGAGATTATTCAGAAGTTTGATAAACGCGAAGGAAGCGCCGATGCTTTCTATACAGAACCAGAAGATTTAACAGTACCACACAAGGAGAAGTCATGACTTCATTAATTACAGCACTGCTGCTGGCAACACAGCTCAACGTTGCCGATGCCAAGAAGGCGGTACCGCACAAGCATCACGCACACAAGAAGCCTGTGCCACACAAACATGTTACGCATCGGCATCACCAATATAGCGTGAAAAAGCCCGTTCGCCCATCGAAGGCCCGCACTAGCCACTCGGTATATTTTTATCGTGGCCACTGGGTGATGACCCATCACAGGCCACATCTTATGTGGAAGTGGAATCACGTCCGCGGCAAGTGGGTAATTGTTTTCAGATTTTGATAAAAACTGCTTGACGTAGGCCCCCTCAATAAGTTATAATGTATATGACTTGAGGGGGTTTTATTTTGAAAAGAGTATTAATTATCGATGCGTTAAACGCATACCTACGGGCCTATATTGTGGACCCGTCACTGTCAACTAATGGACAGCCGATCGGAGGACTGAAGGGTTTTATCAAAATCCTCCAGAAGCTAGCTCGGGAGACGAAGCCCGATAATATTATCATTGCGTGGGATGGTCCTGATGGCTCCCGCAAGCGCAAGACTATGGACAAGAACTACAAGGCAGGCAGGAAGCCTATTCGCCTTAACCGCGCTATCCGCAACTTGACGGAAGACGAGGAGCTAGCCAACAAAATGTGGCAGCAGAAGCGCATTATCGAGTATATGAACGAGATGCCGATCATTCAAGTGCTGATTGAGCAGATTGAGGCTGATGATATCATTTCATATGTAACACAAATGAAATACTACGATGGCTGGCAAAAGATTATTGTGTCAAACGATAAGGATTTCATGCAGCTATGTGATGATGAGACTATTTTGTGGCGCCCCACTGTGAACGAGATGCTTAACGCTAAGCGCATCGTGGAGACAGTGGGGGTTCACCCTCGCAATATGGCACTAGCTCGCGCAATGGCCGGCGATGCATCTGACAACCTACCAGGGATCAAAGGTGCAGGATTGAAGACGATCCAAAAGCGGCTGCCGTTTCTAAGCGAGAATAGAGATTGTACAATCCCAGAGGTTATAGACTACTGCGTCAAGAGCGCTAAAGGATCGCGCGTTAAATTTTACGACACCGTGATCGAGAATAAAAAGTTGGTGGAACATAACTATAAAATGATGCAACTCTATGCGCCCCAAATGTCTGTTCAGGCAAAGCAGTTTACGCAAGAAGCAGTGGAGAATTTCGAGTGTGATTTCAACAGGACAGAGCTAATTCGCATGATGCGCGAAGACGGATTTGGTGAGTTAAATTGGGAAGATCTTAAGTCACAGTTAAACAAGATCAACTACGAATGCGTTGACGGCGCAAGCGAATAAAATTTGATCTTACCTTGACATTCAGGGAGGATCGGCTATAATTATAAGACAGAGGGCATTAATGATCGCAGAAAAAGCAAACTTCGGGAGGTATGGGAAAACCTTCCAAGAGGGACTTGTTCAGTTAATCTTTGAGGATAGACCGTTCGCGGATCAAATCACAGAGGTGCTGGACATTAATTTTTTAGAGCTTGAATACCTTCAGGTTTTTTTGCGTAAGATCATAGTATACCGGGCAAAGTACAACACACACCCATCGGTGGAGGCGATGATCGCCATGGTGCGTACTGAGCTTGAGAGCGAGGACGAAGTAACACAGAAGCAAGTGCGTGATTATTTTGCTCGTATTCATACCCGAGAAATAGAAGAGAACGATTATATTAAGGAAACTTCCTTAGACTTTTGTCGCAAACAGAACCTTAAAGAGGCAATGATGAAGTCGGTTGGATTACTTCAAACTTGTTCTTTTGACGAGATCTCAACCGTTATCAACGAAGCCCTTAAACTTGGATCTGAAAATAATTTTGGTTATGATTATATGGCAGATTTCGAAGAGCGGTTCATGCCAAAGCACAGAAATCCGATCACAACCGGCTGGAAAGACATCGATGCGATCGTTGGCGGTGGCTTAGGTAAGAGCGAGTTGGGCGTTGTAATCGCTCCGACTGGCGCAGGTAAGAGTATGGTGCTGGTGCACCTAGGAGCAGCTGCACTGCGAGAGGGCAAGACTGTAGTTCAGTATACTCTAGAACTACAGGACACAGTGATCGCAAATCGTTACGACAGCTGTATTACTGGATATCCCCTATCAGACATCAAGAATTTCAAGCAGGAAATCTATGAAGAGATCAAGGACTTTGATGGCAATCTGATTATCAAGGAATATCCTACGAAATCAGCATCTACTAATACACTCCGCGCACACCTGTCTCGCCTTGTTAAGCGCGGCATTAAGCCAGGATTGATTATTGTAGACTATGCTGATCTCCTCAAGCCTGTGCTGGTGAGAAAAGAGAAACGAAACGAACTGGAGTCTATTTATGAAGAGCTGCGCGCCCTTTCAACGGAGTTTCAGTGTCCTATTTGGACAGCATCGCAGACAAATCGTTCAGGATTGAGCGCAGAAGTAATCACGATGGAGCAAATCTCCGAGGCATTCAACAAGTGCTTCGTGGCTGACTTTATCTTCTCGGTCTCTCGCACAATCGAGGACAAACAAAATAACCAAGGCAAGATCTTTATTGCCAAGAATAGAAACGGGCCCGATGGAATGATATATCCGATATTTATGGACACTTCAAACGTCAAGATTAAGATCCTACCTAAGCCCCCAGCTGTTAACGCTCAAGGACAGACCCAGGTAGTTACTGCGCCTGTGGCTTTGGCTCCCGCAGCGCAAAAGAAATTGCTAGCAGATAAATATACAAAACTAAGAGGAAAACGCAAATGAGAACCTTGGAGAACATCCGCAGATTTAGATTATCAGACACATTCATCGAACCTTACAAACAACAAGAGGTGCCGTGGGGTCCTTTAGGGTACGTAACCTTTAAGAGAACCTACGCTCGGCGCCTGAATGAATTCGATCCAGAAGCTACGGGCTCTGAAGAGTGGTGGCAAACTTGCCGGCGAGTTATCGAAGGGATGTTCAATATGCAAAAGCAGCATGTATTCATGCTTGGCTTGGAATGGAACGATAACAAGGCACAGCGTACCGCCAAAGAAGCTTATGATCGCTTGTTTAATCTAAAGTGGACGCCCCCCGGTAGAGGGCTGTGGATGATGGGAACCAAGTTTGTAGAGGAGCGCACTGCTGCCGGCCTATTCAACTGTGCTTTCCGGTCCACTCGTGATCTTGCCACTAAGGGGGGCTATCTTTTCGCGTGGATGATGGATGCCTTGATGGTTGGTATCGGAGTTGGATTTGATACTGAGGGAGACAATTCGGTTACCATCAAAGAGCCACAGTTTACCAACGATACGCTGGTCATTGATGACTCCCGCGAGGGCTGGGTAGATTCAGTTCACACTCTCCTTGATGGGTTCTTTTTTGGTTCTCGCGTCCCTAAGTTTGACTATTCGGCTATCCGTCCCGAGGGCGCCCCCATTCGAGGTTTTGGCGGAACATCAAGCGGTCATGGTCCGCTTAAAGAACTTCATGAAAATCTGATAGAGCTATACACAGCTAAAGTTGGCGAGCCCATCACGTCCGTGGATATCGTAGATACGGAAAACTTGATTGGTCGCTGCGTGGTAGCCGGCAATGTTCGTCGTTCTGCTGCGCTAGCAATGGGAGCCTACAATGATCGCCAGTATCTTGAGATGAAGAACGATCAAGAGAAGCTTTACCACCACCGATGGGGATCGAACAACTCCTTTAACGCTGTGGTGGGAATGGATTATACGTGGCACGCAGAACAGTCACAGAAGAATGGAGAGCCAGGATACATTTGGCTTGACAACGCTCGCACACGTGGTCGCTTTAAAGATGGCCCCCGTTACGACGATATTAACGTGGCCGGCTTTAATCCTTGCGTTGAGCAACAGCTTGAAGATGCCGAGTTGTGCTGCCTTGTGGAGACATTTCCAGCAAAGCACGATGACTATGAAGATTATGTAAGAACGCTAAAGATTGCGTATCTATATGGCAAGACCATCACGCTCTCTAACACACACTGGCCAGAGACTAACGCCAAGATGCTCAAGAACCGACGCATTGGATTGTCTCAGTCGGGAGTCGTGCAGGCGTTCAATAAGCACGGCAAGCGCGAGATGCTTAATTGGTGCGATAAGGCATATGAACACGTACAAGAGTTAGATCAAGAATACTCCAACTGGCTGTGCATTCCCAAGTCTATTCGCATGACGAGCATTAAGCCCAGCGGAACTGTATCTTTACTTAATGGCTCGACACCGGGCATACACTTCCCAGAAGATGAGTACTATATTAGACGGATAAGGTTTTCAAAAGATTCAGATTTGCTTAAAACTTTATCTGAAGCAGGTTATAATATGGAAGATGATAAATATTCCCCCAACACTGTTTGCGTTGAGTTTCCTGTCCATGAGCCTTATTTCCAAAAAGGAAAGAGATCGGTCTCGATGTGGGAACAATTGGAAATGGCAGCACAATACCAGCACTACTGGGCCGATAACTCGGTGTCAATTACGGTGACGTTCAAACCAGAAGAGGCTAGCCAACTCAAGGATGCTTTAGAGATGTATGAGACGAGATTAAAAGCCGTGTCTTTCCTCAAGTATGAGGAGACGGGCTATGTGCAGGCTCCCTACGAGCCCATCGCGAAAGAGACCTACGAGAAACTAATTAAAGGTATAAAGCCTATCCAGCGATTTGATAGCAGTGAGGGCGGAAGCGGAACTAAGTTCTGCACAAATGATAGTTGTACAATTTGAGGTGAGAAGTGAATTTTAATCATTTAATGGAGAATAAGACTCTCCAACGTCGCTGTCGAAAAGATGGAGGTGAATGCTATTGGGCTCCCACAGGCAATATCCGCGCGATGGTGGGAGGTCATGTGAACGTGAGTATGTATTGTAAAAAATGCAAGAGCCGCGAAGAAGTATTTCTGAGTGAGACTCTCTATAAAAAACAACAAAAGATTTTAGAACAAGAGGTAGGAAATGTTTAAGCCAGTAAATCGCTATATTCAAATAGGACTTCCAGAGGTTATACCACAAACGCATAGCGGTATTGTTCTGCCGGATGATTTTAAGCCGACAGAGGAACGATACGGCATAGCAGAAGTGATGAGTTATGCTTCGGATGTTCGGTTCAAAGATCAGATAGCATACGGTGCGTCTGTAATTGTCGACAAATCTATGATCGAAGAAATTACTGTAAATAATGAGAAAATAAATATTATTCTAGATAATTATATTGTGGGAATTATTAAACAATAGGAACGATCACAATGGCAATAGACAAAAACTTTTATAATGAATCATCTGCTGCAAAGCTTGGCTGGGATCCGACTTGGTTTGGTGAGAAGTATTTTGATGACAAGCTTGTTAGGGCTGTTAAGAAATGGCAAAAGGAAAATGGTCTGGCCGCTGATGGTCTTTGTGGGCCGGCCACCTTCCGGCGATTATGGACTGAGCGCCAAGCTGATATCGATGATCACAAGCCCGCGAGTTGCCATTATTCTAATTACATTGTTTATCAAGGAAATTTTACCCCCATTGAGTGGGACAAGGTTGTCTTGTGGTCAGAGCAAGGGGGACTAGAAACACCCTCTGGTAATTATTATAGCTATTCTGGGCGCCCAAAGCGCAACATTAGATTGTTTGTTAATCATTGGGATGTGTGTTTGTCATCGCGATCTTGTCAGCGTGTATTAGACAAGAGAGGGGCATCGGTTCACTTTTTGATCGATAATGACGGCACGATTTATCAGACTCTTGATATACAGCATGGCGCATGGCATGCGGGCTCCGAGCGAGTCAACCGTGCGTCAGTTGGTGTGGAGATCTCAAACGCATACTATACCAAGTATCAAAGCTGGTACGAAAAGAATGGCTTCGGCTTGCGCCCCCTAGTTGATGATGCCTGGGTCCATGGAAACAAGCTAAGAGAGCATACAGATTTCTATCCTGTTCAGATCGAAGCTCTCAAGGCGCTTTGGAAGGCAATTCACAAAGCAGCCGAGATCCCCTATGATGCCCCCAAGAACCAGTTTGGAACCACATCCACCAAGTATGAGCAGGGCGTAAAGTATGGTAACTTCTCTGGGTTTATCAGTCACTATCACGTGAGCAAGGGCAAGATCGATTGTGCCGGCTTAGATATCCTTAAACTCCTTGAAGAAGTGAAGGACGATTGATACTTGAGTATCAAGATATAGTTGTTGGTAGTGATTTAAGGGCGGCATTGTTCGCCTTCAACAATAATCTACCCATCTTTTTTTCAGAACCTCACCGCCCTTTTCGATTCGACTTCCTTAAGTCGAATACAGACTTAGAGTGCGTTAAACTTACTAGGGCCGGCCAGCTAGAACTTACTAGAACTAATGGCGTTAAAGTTGTGGGTCTCCGAGCTGAACTTCTTTGGGAGCGTCTGATGTTTTTGCTCAATCTCGATGGCAAAGTTCCGCTCGCAAATCTCTGCTCGTCTATGAGGTTTGATGGAGAGCATTTGATCTGCTCCAATGAATACTCCAAGATAGGTACGTTAAACTTTAGTAATTGCTTTTATTTCGGTGACGATAATGTTTCTGGGCTGGTGAGAGAGAAAGAGCTTGCTAATCCAAGCTACACGTGCTATGATTGGATTGCATTCAACAGCGGGGGCAAGCACGAAATCGATCACATATGGGTGGGCGATGATTTCGTCAAGGAAATCTGGTTCTATTCATCTGATCGTATGTGCGGTAACACTCCGGTTAAGGATGCGTGCGTTGTATCGATGCTCACTCAAGAGCAATTATCTGAGTTTGATTATGGTGAGACGATGGCGCGCTTCAAAATGATCTCCGAGATGGAGAAGAGAGGAATGAAAGGAAGACAAAATGGCTACTCAACCAACGGAAACCCCAAACATTATAAATTTCGAACGACACCTATCAGACGAACAAAGCGCAGAGATCCTGTGGAGATTACATCAAAAGACGATCGGGTATCGCTTCCGAAAGTATCGGAGCGATCTCTTCTTGCGGATCTTGAAGCGTCTTGTGCCGCCTACGATAGATTTTTAAAGTATCTGTAAATGCCACAGCACATCCACATGGCTGGCATCATTCCTGTTGCCGGCATCGAAACTGATTTTGATCAACGAATACCAGAGGTTATGATGCCTGTGGATGCAGGCTTTTCTGCTATTCAGAAGTCAGTTTACGAGTGCGCTATGGTTGGATGCCAGACGATTTGGATTGTTGCCAACAATGATCTTGCGCCTATTATCCGAGATACAATTGGTGAATGGATTTACGATCCGGTTTATTATGAGACAAAAACAATGTTTCCATCGGAAAACCGCAAAGAAATACCTATTTACTACGTCCCTATCCACCCTAACGATCGCGACAAGCGAGATTCCTACGGGTGGTCTATTCTTTACGGAGCATACAGTGCGTGGTTAGTAGCAGCAAAAATATCAAAATGGGTATTACCAGAAAAGTATTACGTTTCTTTCCCATTATCAGTCTACGATCTGCCGTCGCTGCGTTCTCATCGTATAGAAATAGCATCGAAGGACGCCAACTTCTTTGTTTCTTACGATGGTAAGACAGTTAAAGATGACCTACCCATAGCATTTACATTTAATGGAGACGATTTTAAAGCATGCCGAAATCACATAAACCAAACAACCTCTCGGGAATATTTACCCCGTTCACCCGGCCAAACTTTCCCGACGCAGAAACTGCCATACGACGAGCGATGGTCAGCCCGACACTTCCCACTGAAGAAGATCTTCAAGAAAGTATCCGAGACAAGCAGAAACCTAAAAAGCGTTGATTGGTATTACGATATATCTAAATGGGATAATTACTGTGCCTATCTCGGCTCAAAAAATCTTATAGATAAACCAAAACACCCATTGACAGTCGCCCACAAACACGCTATAATACCATATAGGGTCGAGGAAGGGAATGAAGATACTTAAAAGTCTGTGGCATAGGCTCGCGCACAAGCTACACCATTTTAGGTGGTCTCATTTTAAAAAACTATTGAGGGAACACGGAGTGGCGTTCCTTGTCATATTTATTATCTGGGAAATCATTGAAGACATCATGTTTCCATTGCTATTTATATGGCTAGGCAACAATGTCAACCCCTGGTTCCTTACGGGCGCCCCAATAAGTTGGTTGTTGTGCGTTCACCCTATTGCTGTGCCTATTATGTGGGCAATTTGGGTTAAAATTTCAAGGAGGAAGAATGAGTCGAAAGACATCGAAGATCAAGTTTGTGGGCCTTCATGCCCATAGTGTAGCAGGTTCTATTTTTGACGCGCTGGGATATCCCCAGGCGCACATGGATTTTTGCTATGACAACGGAGGAGAGGCACTGGCGCTCACCGATCATGGAAACATGAACGGGCTAGCGTATCAGGTTCTGCACGCCAAGAAGATGCAGGAAGAAGGCAAGGATTTCAAGCCTATCTATGGGTGTGAGGCGTATTTCATCCCGTCTATTGAAGAGTGGCGAGAGGAATACGAGACAGCAATGGAAGACAAGAAGCGAGCACGATCAATCAAGAAGACCGATCAATCAGGCGCTACCGTTGAAGACGCCGGCAGCAGCAAGAAGACGCAAGACATCCTGCGCCGTCGCCGACATCTCGTTTTGCTGGCCCAGAACCAGACAGGGCTCAACAACCTCTTTAAATTGGTATCCGAGTCTTACCAGCCAGAAAACTTTTACAGGTATCCTCGCATTGATTACACGCTCTTAAAGAAATACAATGAGGGCATCATCGCTGCGTCTGCTTGTCTGGGTGGCGTATATGCCGGGAACTATTGGGAGAACCGAGAGGAAGGCGATGAGGCTGTGCTGAGCGCGATGAGCGAGACAACCGAGAAGATGGTAGACATCTTTGGTGATCGCTGGTACGCCGAGATTCAATGGAACAACGTGGAGGACCAGCACAAGCTCAACCAATACATCATCCAGACCGCACAGAAGCATGACATTAAACTTTTGAGCACAGCCGATAGCCACTACCCAGACCCAGAAGCTTGGCGAGATCGAGAGCTTTACACTCGTCTAGGTTGGCTTGGCAAGGGCGGCCTGCCTGAGTATATGGAATCGGAACTGCCCGAGGGAGTGGAAGAGGTTGGCTATGAGCTATACCCGAAGAACGGCGATCAGATGTGGGACAGCTACAAGAAGTACGCCTCTGAGGGCGGCTTTGAGTACGACGATGACTTGGTACGAGAGAGCATCGAAGAGTCCCACCGCATTGCGTTTGATCGCATCGAAAAGTTCTTCCCAGACAACACGGTGCGCCTCCCAAGTTTCGTGGTCCCGGCTGGATTTACTGCGACACAGGCGCTAGTCCAATATTCCCTTGAGGGATTGAAAGAGCGAGGGTTCCAAGGTAATCCAGAGTACATTCAAAGACTTAAGCACGAGCTTGACGTTATTGATGACCGAGGCTTCTCCAAGTATTTCTTGACGATGAAGTCTATCGCTGACGTAGCATCCACAATGATGCTGGCCGGCCCCGGTCGTGGTTCTGCCGCAGGTTCGTTGGTGGCTTATGCGCTGGGCATTACACAGGTCGATCCGATCAGGCACGGACTACTGTTCTCCCGGTTCTTGCGCTCCGATGCTACAGACTACCCTGATATTGACTATGATATATCTGATAGCATGGCACTGAAGGAGAAGCTTGTAGAGATGTGGGGCGCCGACTGCGTTGCTCCAATCTCTAACTGGAACACCCTCCAGCTGCGCTCGCTTATCAAGGACATCTCAAAGTTCTATGACGTGCCATTCACGGAGGCAAACACGGTCACATCTGTGATGATCCGAGAGGCAACGCCCGAGGCTAAGAAGAAGCACGGTATCAAGGCTGGCATCTATGCGCCCACGTGGGAAGAGACAATGGAGTTCTCGCCGTCACTGCGTGCATACCTGAACAAGTATCCAGCAGTCAAGGCGCACGTTGAGGGGCTTGTGGGACAGGTCCGCTCATGCTCGCGCCACGCCGGCGGCGTGGTCATCGCAGAGAATCTAGACCAGAGCATGCCATTGATTAACTCTGGTGGTGTGCGACAAGCACCGTGGGCAGAAGGTCAGAACGTCAGGCACCTTGAGCCGATGGGCTTCATTAAGTTTGATTTGCTGGGCCTGTCTACGTTAAAGATGATGGAAGGCGCCATCGAGCACATCCTCCGCCGGCATCATGGCGTTGAGAATCCAACTTTCGCACAGGTGCGAGAGTATTACGATGAAAACCTACACCCTGACAGGATCGATCTTGACAACCAAGAGGTATACGAGAACATCTTTCACAAAGGCAAGTGGGCTGGAGTCTTTCAGTTCACAGAGCAAGGAGCACAAGGGTTCTGTACGAAGGTCAAGCCACGAAACATTATTGATGTTTCTGCTGTGACTTCTATCTTCCGCCCTGGTCCGTTGTCGGCTGGTGTTGACGCAGACTATGTGGAAGCCAAGGAGCACCCACATCAGATCGCATACCTTTCAGACGAAGCCTGCGAGATTACACAAGAGACATTCGGCTTCCTAATCTTTCAGGAGCAAATCGCGCTGTTGGGCCATAAGCTCGGTGGCCTAACTCTTGACGAAGGCAATATGCTACGCAAGGTGTTGACGAAGAAGGGAACCGGAAAGAACAGCGTGAAAGGCAAGCTCCACAAAAAGTTCATCACAGGATGCGTTGACAAGGGTATAGCCCGTGACGCTGCCCAAGACCTGTGGGACAAGTTTGAGTTTTTCTCAGGGTATGGCTTTAACAAGTCGCATGCGGTCAGCTATTCCATCATCTCATTCCAGTGTGCGTGGTTGTTCAATTACTACCCTGCGGAGTGGATGGCGGCGTTCCTTGACAAGGAGCCCGAGACTAGAAAGGAGAAGGCAATCAACATCGCCAAGAAGTATGGCTTTAAGATTGCGCCGCTTCACATCAACAAGTCGGGCACGGTCTGGGAGATCAGCGAGGATGGTAAGACAATGATTCAGCCGCTTACATCTATTAAGGGACTGGGCATGGCAGCGATCGATCAGATCCTTGCTAACCGACCGCTCAACAACGCCGAAGAGCTTTTGTTCAACGAGGGCATTACATACTCTAAGTTAAACAAGAAGTCCCTAGACGCCTTGTGTCGAGGGGGCGCCCTCGATGATATCATCGATGATCGCTTTACTGGCAGAAAGCACTTCTGGTCTGCGTGTATCGTAGATCGCCCAAAAAATCCCAAGAGATTTTCTGAGAATTTGGAGCTTTACCGACCCGAAGGGGACTTCACCGAAGAGGAGATTATCCAGTTTAAAACTGATTTGACTGGAGTATTCCCGATCAATCTAGTGATCCCGCCAGCAACCGTTCAAAGGCTTCAAGAGAAGTTCATCCCGCCGATTTCCGAGTTCGATCCCGCGCTACAGGTCTGCTGGTTTATCCCGCGCAAAATCGTCCCCAGAAAGACAAAGAACGGGAAGAACTATTGGATTGTTGAGGTTATCGACAGCAACAACGAACTCACCCGCATCCGGTGCTGGGGCGTCAAGCCCGAGAAGGATCGCATTCATTTGAACCGCCCATACATGGCTCGTTTGAAGTATGACGAGAACTGGGGCTTTTCAACTTATGCCATCGGCAAAACATTCAGACTACTAGGATAAAACATGAACATTATATATACACCAAGCCCTCTTTTAAAGGAGGTAAAATTCAGAAGCGAGAATCTTCCCGTAGTTATTCGAGTCAATAAGTTTGATGAGAGCGCAGCAAAAGAATTCTCAAAAGAGATAATGAAAGCCCAGAACACAGGCCAGCCCGTCGTACCGGTTATAATTGATAGCTACGGAGGTCAGGTATACAGTCTAATGTCTATGATTTCTGATATTCAGCACTCTCGCGTCCCCGTTGCTACGATTGTTCAAGGAAAAGCCATGTCGTGCGGTGCTATCTTGTTTAGCTTTGGTGTCGAAGGCCGACGCTATATGGATCCAGACGCCACTGTTATGATTCACGATGTTAGTTCAATGGGCTGGGGCAAAGTTGAGGAAATTAAAGCTGACGCCAAAGAAGTTGATAGGCTAAACCAGAAGGTCTATAAGATGATGGCTGCGAACTGTGGACATGAAGAGAACTATTTTCTGGACATTGTTCACGAGAAGGGACATGCGGATTGGTTTCTAGACGCCAAAGAATGCCGCCGCCACAAGCTAGCGAATAAGCTCAAGATTCCCGAGATGAAGATTGGCGTAAAAGTTGAATTTGATTTTAAATAATCATTGACAGACACAACACAATTTGCTACAATAATAAAGTATCCAAGGAGGGATAAAATGGCTTCAACTAATGAAGAGAGAAAGCGTTACGTCAAGGAATATATTCGTTCGTTGGCGGCAATTGAAGAATGCATCGAGCCCTATAAGGAGCAGAAGCGAGAGCTTCGTTCCGAATTCCGAGAGAATGGCTGGCTCAATACTGACGAGATCCGTGCTGCTGTCAAGGCATATCGACTCTACAAGGGCAAGGTAAACATTGATGAGGTTGTTGAAAACTTCAATATGTTTTCAGGAGAAGAAGAGTGATCATTGAGTATACCAAGACGCGAGACAGCGCACATAGCCCGCAGCGCGCGAATCCATCGGACGCTGGGCTAGATGTGTTCTACTCTGCGACAGAGCCGCAAGAGATTATTGCGGTTCA
>Ga0208011_1000051_pt1 | contig 55881 bp, 45 predicted proteins | sample 7_EtaG_FD_184080 | JGI IMG/M metagenome (GOLD analysis project Ga0208011, IMG submission 184080) | Marine viral communities from the Subarctic Pacific Ocean - 7_ETSP_OMZ_AT15161 metaG (SPAdes) (version 2) | ecosystem: Environmental > Aquatic > Marine > Oceanic | place: Pacific Ocean | collected...
CGCTTTCTGATGCACGTCAACGTCGACTATCCCGAGGCAGAGGCGGAGCGACAGATTTTGCGCCTGGCTCGCAATGAGGCATTGAACGAACCGGTAGCTGCCGTCGACAAAGTCACAGAGGAAACTTTGCTGGAAGCCCGCAAGGAAGTTTTGTCAGTCCACATGGCAGAACCCGTGGAGGAATACATCGTCCAGTTGATTCTCGCCACCCGCAATCCCACCGATTATTGCGAAAAACTGGGCAGCTGGCTTGATTTTGGTGCCAGCCCGAGAGCCACCATTTCACTCGACCGCTGTGCCCGGGCCTGCGCATGGCTCAAGGGTCACGACTACGTTTCTCCGGACGATGTGCGCAGCGTGATTCACGATGTATTGCGCCATCGTCTTATTCTGAGTTTTGAGGCAGAGGCAAGCGGCATTACTCCGGACCGGGCAATCGATACCCTGATCAGCAACGTACCCTCTGCCTGATCAATGGACGATCCCGATCTCAACAATCCGGCCATTGCCGATGTCACCACGCTGGTAGGCATGCGATTTGGTACGCGCGACCTGAAATTTTTCCCCCGGCGAATGGCGAGAACTTCACTGATGGGAGGACACCACTCGCGGACGCGGGGCCGGGGTATGGATTTTGAAGAAGTCCGGCAATACCAGCCGGGTGACGATATCCGTTCCATCGACTGGCGGGTCACGGCACGTACCCTGACCCCCCACACCAAGCTGTTTCGGGAAGAGCGGGAACGGCCCATCCTGGTAATCACCGATTTGCGTCCCAACATGTTCTTTGGCTCAAAAATGCTGAAATCCATCACTGCCTGTCAGCTGGCTGCGGCGCTCGGCTGGGCCGGCCTGAACGCCAATGATCGGGTTGGCGGGCTGATTATAGGCGCAGAGCAGCATCGTGAAATCCGGTCTCGTCGCAGCAGCCATAGCGTCTTGCAGCTAATCCACCAGTTAAGGGACTTCAGTGAACTGCTGACCCGCTCAGTGCCCGGCAAATACAGCATGGTCGATATCATGCGGGACAGTCGGCGGGTAGCACTGCCCGGCTCAACACTGTTTCTGATCAGCGATTTCCATGACCTGAACAAAGACTGTGAACAACACCTTTTCGAATTGGCCAGACACTGTGACGTCAACCTGTGCCAGATCCATGACCCACTGGAAAAACAGTTGCCACCCCCGGCCCTCTACCAGGTAAATGACGGTAATCAGCAATTTTCACTGAATACACGAAGTCGTGAATTGCGCGAGGAGTTTGAACAGCACTTTCTGCGTCACCAGGCACGGCTGCGACAACTGTGTACACAATTGCGCATGGGGCTGATGGCTTTTGAAACAGGAACCTCTGTCATACCGATCCTGCAACAAACCTATAGCAGAAAAAAAAGCGGCCGACACCCATGAACCCCCAGGATCCACTCTCACAGCTGCGCGACATTCACCTGCCCGATCCGATCGGCTGGTGGCCCCCTGCCCCGGGCTGGTGGTTGTTGGCACTACTGCTATTGAGCGCAATGACTTACTGTCTCTGGAGGTTGAAAAAGCGGCACCAGGACAATCGCTATCGACGGGAGGCACTGCATTGCCTGGCCGAGCTGGAGCAATCCCTGGCGGAACAACCACTCGAATATTGCCATGCCATGCTGGCGCTTCTGCGTCGCACCGCGAAAACAGCCTATCCGGATCAGGCCCTCGAATCGGAACTGACACCAGCGTTATTGCAGCGGCTTAACCAGCAATGCCGGCGAACGCTGTTTGACGAAACACTACAGCAACAGTTGCAAGTTTTGCCCTATCGGGCTGATCCGGAAAATATGGACCATCTGGTTATTTCCCTGCACGCCGCCATCAAGCAATGGCTCGAACAGCATCGGCGGAGTTCATCATGCTGACGTTTGAATGGCCCTGGCTGTTTATCCTGTTGCCGGTGCCAATAATTTACCGGCTGGTGCGCAGCCGGGCGGAAGCGACAACACCGGCCCTGAAGGTGCCTGTCTACTCGGCGCTGTCGAGGAATGTACCGGTGCTAAAAAACGGCGGCGGTTGGCACTGGTTGGCACTGGCACTGCTAACGGCCACCTGGATTGCCCTACTCGCAGCGGCTGCCCGTCCCACCTGGGTTGGAGATCCCATTGCCATACCCAGCACTGGCCGGGACCTGTTGATGGCAGTGGACATCTCCGGCAGCATGCAAGAGACCGATATGCAGATAGGTGGCAATACCGTTGATCGGCTCACTGCTGTAAAACAGGTAATCGGAGAATTTGTCGAACGTCGACAGGGCGACCGCATGGGGCTGATTCTGTTCGGTACGCGCCCCTACCTGCAGACACCACTGACATTTGATCGGAAGACCCTGAATGTGCTGCTTAATGAAGCGCAGATTGGCTTTGCCGGCGACCGCACCGCCATTGGTGATGCCATCGGTCTGGCAGTGAAACGCCTGCAGCCTCGCCCCAAAAATCATCGGGTCCTGATTTTGCTGACGGATGGTGCCAATTCTGCCGGCCGGGTTAAACCACTGGAAGCGGCTGATATCGCTGCCAGGGAAGATATTGTGATCCACACCATTGGCATTGGTGCAGAAGTCAAGCTGGAACGCAGTCTCTTTGGCACGCGACGGATCAACCCCTCCAGTGACCTGGATGAAGCGACCCTGACTACCATCGCCGAGAAAACCGGTGGCCAATATTTTCGCGCTCGCAACCCGGAGGAACTTGAAGCGATCTACAGACGGCTTGATCAACTGGAACCCGTTGCCCAGGAAGCGGAAACCCTGAGACCGACCAAGGCATTATTTTACTGGCCACTGGGGTTTGCACTGCTTTGCAGCTTTGCAATGGCAGCCCTGATAAATCGCGGGGATAACCACTGATGAGCGTGCTGCAAGCTCTGTCCGAATTTCATTTTCTCCGGCCGGCCTGGTTGCTGATCATTCTGCCTGCGCTACTCGCCAGCTGGTGGTTACACCGCTCCCAGATCAGGCGGGGCAACTGGCATCGGGTCATTGCACCGGAACTGTTGCCGCTGCTACTGGATGAATCCACCCATCACAAACGGCGTTCACTGGTGGTGGTTTCACTCCTCGGCTGGATCATCGCCACGTTTGCCATGGCAGGTCCCACCTGGGACCGGACACCCCTGCCAATCCACAAGCAGGAAAGTGCGCTGATCATCCTGTTCGACCTCTCGCCCTCCATGTTGTCCCAGGACCAGAAACCCAACCGGCTTACCCGTGCACGGCTGAAACTGATCGAGTTGCTGCAGCAACGCAAAGAGGGGACAACCGGGTTGATTGCCTACGCTGACGATGCATTTGTGGTCAGCCCGCTGACCGATGACGCCAACACCCTTGCAGCACTGATCCCGGCTCTGGATCCCAATATCATGCCCGGCCCCGGCAGCCATGTTGAATCTGCTGTACAAAAAGCCATGGAGCTGGCGCTCAACGCCGGAGCCACCCGAGCGGACATATTGTTAATGACCGATGGTGTTGCCGAGCGCGCCAAAAGCGAGCTGAGTAATATCTTTCACGGCATGGGGGACTTCCGCCTCTCGGTATTCGGTATTGGCACAGCAGAGGGCGCCCCCATACCGATTGGCGGCGGCGGATTTGCCAAGGACAGCAGCGGCTCCATCATTGTGCCGCGCCTGGAGGAGCAGAGGCTCAAACAGCTGGCAAAGCGTCATGGTGGCCGCTACAGCGCCATCACGGCAGATAGCACCGATATCAACTACCTGCTGGAGGGCTTCAAAATCGGACCGGACGCTTCCACCCGTCAGCTTGAACGCAGCTTCGATAGCTGGCATGACACAGGCTATTGGCTGGTGTTGCTGCTGTTACCGATACTGGTGCTTGCTTCACGCCGCGGCATAGTCCTTGCCTGCCTGATACTGACACCACTGTTTGGTCTACCCGTACCCGCCCACGCCCTGAGCTGGGATGACCTCTGGCTGACACCTGACCAGCAGGCATCGCGGGCTCTGCAGGAAGGCGATGCCGCCACCGCACAGGAAAAATTCAATCACACGCAATGGAAAGCGGCCGCCGCTTACCGCAACGGTCAACACGACCGTGCGACAGCACTGTATCAGGGTGATTCAGCCATCGATCACTACAATCGCGGCAATGCACTGGCAAAAGACGGCAAGCTTGAAGAAGCCATTGCCAGCTACAACCAGGCCCTGGCGCTGGCACCGGAAATGGAGGACGCCCAGTTTAATCGAGAGCTGGTGGAACAACTTAAGCAGCGACAACAGGATCAGCCTAAAGAGGATTCCCCGGAAAACCCTGAAGATCAGCAAAACCAGCAACAGCCCCCCGGCCAACAGGACCCCGAAGATGCCAATGACGGTTCTGACAATCCGTCCGGAAGCAATAACCAGAACAGTGCCGAGCCACCTGCCCCTGAAGAAAAAGACGGGCAACAGGAAGGCGAACAATCGCAGCAAGAAAGCCGGCCAGAACCCTCCGAACAGGCGACCGATCCGCAACCCTCTCCCGGTGATGGCGAAGAAAGTGAACAACCATCACCGGGGTCACTGCCGGAAATGAGTGAGGAAGAAAAACAGGCCATGGAGCAATGGCTGAGAAAAATTCCGGATGATCCCGGTGGCTTACTGAGAGAAAAATTTCGCTATGAATCAAGAAAGCGTGAATTCGAGGAACGCCGTGGTATTAACCCACCCGGCGATCAGGAACAGAGGTGGTAGAAGTTGATGAACGCTGATTGGGGTAGATCACTGCTATGTTACGTGTTTGTTCCGCTATTCCTGTTGCTGGGCAGCACCGGAGCCACTGCTGACAACTTGTCGGCGACAGTGGACCGCAACCAGCTCAATCGCGGTGAAACTGTCGAGTTGCGGGTTCGATTCGACAGCCAGACATCTGGCGAGCCGGACTTCTCTGTCCTGGAAGAGGACTTTGAGATTCTCTCTCGCCGCCAGCAAAATCAGTTTTCACTGATCAATGGCACAGCGGTTTCCTACACAGAATGGCTACTGGAGCTGCTGCCCAGAGAAACGGGGGAAATACTGATCCCGGAGCTTGATTTTAAAGGTGTAAACAGCGAGGCAATCACCCTGCAGGTGGAAGATCGCCGCCCAGCGGCAAAAAACAGGGAACCAATATTCGTTGAAACAGAGCTGGACAAAACCACCGCCTATGTTCAGGAACAGCTGTTGCTGACTTTGCGGATTTTCACGTCAGAACCCCTGCTTGGTCTCAGCAGCGACGGCTTATCAGTAGACAATACCTCCATACTGCAACTGGCGGAAAACCAGTATCAGACCCGTGAAAATGGTGTGGTTTATCAGGTCAACGAAATCAAATATGTGTTGTTCCCGGAGGCCAGTGGCGAACTGGTCATACCTCAGGTTCGTCTGAATACGGCCATTCCAGATCGCCGCGACCCTTTCTCGGGCTCCCTTTTCGGAAACCGGGGCAAGCGAGTCCTACTCTATTCGGACGAGCAACGAGTGACTATCCTGCCTCGCCCCGCCAATTCGGGCAGTGGTGCCTGGCTCCCCGCCAAGGGTCTCAGTCTCACCGAACGCTGGAGCCGCCCGCCCGATGAACTGGTGGCAGGGGAACCGATCACCCGAACCATCACGCTTACCGCCCAGGCGCTGGCGGCGACCCAACTACCTCCCCTGCAAATCCCCGATGGCGATGGTTACAAAATCTACCCTGACCAGCCCCAGATGGATAACAGCGGCGATAGCAGTGGTGTGATCGGTTCACGGGTGGAATCCATGGCCATTGTTCCATCCAGGGCAGGAACCATCACACTGCCCCCAGTTACAGTCCAGTGGTGGGACACCGTCAACCAGCAACTGAGGCAAACGGTCCTTGAACAACGCACACTGACAGTGAAAGCCGCTGCAGGCTTGAAGCCGGACGTGACCGAAACGGATGAAAGCGACAACAGCAACGCAACCGAACCCATGGTTGCACCCGTTGTAGCTCAGGAATCCAGCCTGCTGGTATGGATGTTGATCAGTGTGAATCTTGTGCTTCTGATCGCCGTCGCAGTATTGTTCCTGCTGTGGCGCAAGAGCCGTCGTCAACCGGCATTGAACGTCACCCCGGTAGAAACGGTGGATGAGCCCCGAGAGACCACATTGTTTGCCGAACTCCAACGGCAATCCAAAGGCGATAACCCACGGGCATTCCGTCATGCCCTGCTGCGCTGGGCAAGGGTATACTGGGACAGGCCCTTATTGACACTGCAGGATGTGGCCACCACGGCAAACGGTGACGAACTGGCCGAAACACTGGATGCGCTGGATCGTTCGCTCTACAGCGGCGCCGCCCCGGAGAATGTCAACCTGCCGACAATCTTTGAGCAGTTGAAACAGCTCAGAAAAAACCGAAAAGGCCTGGGCAAACATCAAAAAGGGACGCCGCTGGCGCCGCTATATGGCAAGTAAACCGGCAGCGGGTTTCTGCTGCCGGGAAGCACGCCTGTAAAAAGTGCATTAAAAAGCACAAAATGCTGCTATTTTGTGCACTTCCCCCCCATTGATGAGCGCTTACCCACAGCGAGGGCGAAGAAGCTTCGCGTCAATCAGGGGATTCCATAAAATGACAATTTGGCATTTTTCATGCAGGATGCTTTACCGAAAAGCCATCCATTTCAACGCTAGGCAAGGGTCCAGAGTATGCGTCGAGTTGTTTTCAATCAAAAAGGCGGTGTAGGCAAGTCCAGTATCACCTGCAATCTGGCGGCTATCGCTGCCAACAGTGGGAAACGGACACTGTTACTCGATCTAGATCCACAGGGCAACTCTACCCAGTATCTACTGGGTGAAAATCCCGATACGGCCAACACCATTGCCGATTACTTTTCTCAGACCCTGTCCTTTAATCTCTCACCGAAGAAACCGGCTGAATTTATCACTGAGACACCCTTCGCCAATCTGTCGATCATGGCGTCGGACCCCGAACTGGAAGAGATCGAACAAAAGCTGGAATCCCGCCACAAAATTTACAAGTTGCGTGACTTGCTAAACAAGCTGGAACCACACTTTGATCAGGTGTTTATTGACACGGCACCGGCGATGAACTTCTACACCACTTCAGCACTGGTAAGCGCCGATCGGGTATTGATTCCCTTCGATTGCGACGCATTTTCACGACATGCCCTGTACAACATTCTGCATGTCATTGGCGAAATACGGGATGATCACAACGAAGACCTCTTGATCGAAGGAATCATCGCCAATCAGTTTCAGCCGAGAGCCAATTTGCCGACACAAATCATCAATGAGCTGATTGCAGAGAAGCACCCAGTGCTGCCCATCTATCTAAACCAGTCGGTAAAAATGCGCGAATCACATCAGGCGGGGAAACCGTTGATTCACTTTGCGCCCAGTCATCCGCTGACCCTACAATTCCTCGCACTTCATGATCACCTGAACAATAAAAAACGGACAAAAAAAACCACTGCCCGGTAATCAACTCGAAGGGGTCGTCAGCACAGCAGGCAAAAAAAGGAGAGCCAGAGGCTCTCCTAAATATTAACGATGAAAAACCCCTTCAACAGGGGTTGCTGTCACTTTGGAGATATACCTGTTTGGCACATCTACCCGATCAGTGTCTGCTTATTCATCACCGTTGTCATTGACACGCATCAAGTCAACAGAGTGCAGCGGCGACCCCTCAAAGACTCTTCGAAGCGATCTCATACGTATCCCGAGACAAGCCAGGCGCTGCCAGCACACGGGAAAGTTGCTCCTGCATCAGTGACTGTGCCGACAGGTCATAGCGTCGCCACTTGGTCAGCGGCGTCAGTTGACGGGAAGCAATCTGCGGGTTCAGCTTGTCCAATGCCAGCACATTATCAGCCAGGAACTGGTAGCCAGCGCCATCCTGCCGATGAAAGTTAACCGGGTTACTGTTGCAGAATACACCCACCAGAGCACGCACCTTGTTGGGATTATGGAAGTCAAATGCAGGGTGCTGCATGAGTTTTTTCACCCGTTCCAGGCCGCCCGGACGCATACAGGACGCCTGTACCTGAAACCACTGGTTCAGTACCAGTGGCTCCTGTTGCCAATCCTGGTAGAATTTCTCCAGCGCCTTCTCTGCCAGTTTCACCGCGGCGTCCCGCGGGTCATTAACCAGTCCGGACAATGCTGCCAACCGGTCGGTCATGTTGTCCGCGGTCATAAACTGGTCATGGGCCAGTGACAGGGAATCCTCGACACCACTGTTCAACAGATAGCGCAGGGAAAGGTTTTTCAGACTCCGCCGCGCCATGGCAACACCGGAAAACGCATATTGTGACTGCACGTTATCCAGATAGGCTTTACGCCAAGCGGGCGCCAGAGTTTTTCCCAGCTCACCACAGACAAAGCGACGAACCTGATGAATGGCTTCTACATCAATCACGTCGGACAACTCTGCCAGCAGAAACTCAGTAGGCAGGGTCAGCACCAGTGCCTGCATGGCCTGATCGGCCCCGGTTTCATCCAGCACCTTGGCAAAAGCCTCTGGCAAACGGCTATCCAGTTGCAGTGGTTCACCGCTACGAAAATCCTTACTCAACGACTGCATTAACGCGATGGAGAGCCGCTGACCAGCATCCCAGCGGTTGAAGCCATCGCTATCATGGGCCATTAAAAAACCCAATTCATCAAAACTATAGGGATAATTCAGTTTTACAGGGGCCGAAAAATTGCGCAGCAGAGATGGCACCGGTCGACAATCGATGTGCTCAAAAACTACTGTCTGCTCGGCTTCGGTAATTTCCACAACCCGACTGGTTTCACCCGCCTGACTCAGCGGCAAATCCCCTGCGTCTGTCACCAGCCCCACCGTTACCGGAATATGAAAAGGCTGTTTGTTCTGGCTCTCGGGAGTGGGCGGGCAGCTCTGCGAAAAGTGTAAACTGAACTGTCGCTGCTGATCATCGTAATCACTGGTGACCGTTAAGCGGGGTGTGCCGGCCTGGCGGTACCAGTTCATGAACTGACTGAAATCCCTGCCACTGACCTCGGCCATGGCAGCGACAAAATCTTCGATGGTGACAGCCTGGCCATCGTGGCGCTCAAAGTAGAGATCAGAGCCGCGACGGAATAATTCCGGACCCAGCAGCGTATGAATCATACGCACCACCTCAGCCCCCTTCTCATAAATGGTGGCCGTGTAGAAATTGGAGATCTCCATATAGGATGCAGGCTGCACCGGGTGGGCCGTCGGGCCGCCATCTTCAGCAAATTGCACCGTGCGGAGCATATTGACATTTTCCACCCGCTTGACCACCGGAGACCCCATGTCCGCAGAAAACTGCGAATCGCGGAACACGGTAAAGCCCTCTTTCAGGCTCAGCTGAAACCAGTCCCGGCAGGTAACACGGTTGCCGGACCAATTGTGGAAGTATTCGTGGGCCACCACAGCCTCTACCCGATTGAAACCATCGTCGGTGGTAGTGGCCTGATGGGCCAGCACGCAGGAGGTGTTGAAGATGTTGAGGCCCTTGTTCTCCATGGCCCCCATATTGAAATCGTCCACCGCCACGATCATATACAGATCGAGATCGTACTCGCGACCGTAGACCTCTTCATCCCAGTGCATGGCATTTTTCAGGGAGGTCATGGCGTGATCACATTTCTCCAGGTCCTTGGCTTCCACATAGAGCTGCAGCACCACATTGCGGCCACTGCAGGTGGTGAAATTGTCTTCCACCACAGACAATTCACCCGCCACCAGTGCAAACAGGTAGGCGGGCTTGAGAAAGGGATCGTGCCAGGTTGCCCAGTGGCGGCCATCGGGTAACTCGCCGGTTTCCAACAGGTTGCCATTAGACAGCAATACCGGACACTCGGCCTGGTCGGCCACCACTGTCGTGGTAAATTCCGACATCACATCGGGGCGATCCAGGTAGTAAGTGATACCTCGGAAACCTTCTGCTTCACACTGGGTGCAGTAGATGGTGCGGGATTTGAACAACCCCTCCAGGGACGAATTTTCCTTCGGACGAATAATCACTTCCGATGTCAGGGTGAACTGCTCGGGCACCTCGTGGATAAACAACTCGTCTGCCGTCGCGCTGAACTGCTCGGGCGTCAACGGCTTTCCGTCGATACTCAGAGATTGCAGCGACAGACCCTGGCCATCCAGCACCAGGCTGGTTTCCCGGTCATTGGCATCGGGGTTGCGCCGCATTTCCAGTGTGGCCAGGACAACGGTGTCATCCTGGCGAATTTCTACCCGCAACGCTGTTTTATCGATCAGGTAGCGTGGAGCCCTGTAGTCTTTCAGGTAAATATTGCCCGGCTGGGCATCTCTCATCATCATAATTAATGGGTCACTTCTACATGGTAGGCTGTGTATTTGCGAATATTGATGACCCCGCTGTCAAAAATCAGATACTGGCCTTTTATACCCAGCAGGGTTCCCTCTAACGAAGGCACCTTATCCAGATTGTAACTGGTCACTTTTGTTGGGTATTCCAGCACCGGGTAATCAATATTCATGGGGACTGCATCATCGAGTCGCTGGAGAGCCTGAAGACCAAAACGGTCTTCCAGAGCAGTCAGCTGTGTTTCAGTCCGATCAAATAGTGCATCCCGAATAGCCGGCAGGTCGGCGGGAACAATCTCGCCCTTCAGCATGGTGCGCCAGTTCGTTTTGTCTGCCACATACTGGCGTAAAACATCCTCCACCAAACCGGACTGCTGGCGGGTCTTCACTCGCATGATGGGCAGTGCCTGTAAGGCTCCCTGATCAATCCAGCGTGTCGGCAGCTGGCTCTCGCGGGTAATGCCAACTTTCACCCCGGAGGAATTGGCCAGGTAGACAATATGATCCACCATACAATGTTGTTCACCCCATTCCGGCTCCCGGCAGGTGCCCTCGAAATAATGGCATTTTTCCGGACTGACAATGCAGGTGTCACACTGCGCCAGTTTCGTGAAACACGGATAGCAGTAGCCCTGACTAAAACTCTTGTTACTGCGCCGGCCACAATGAATACAGTGAATTGTACCGCTGTACTGAATACGTAGGGTTTGACCAAGCAGATCGTTCAACGGCAGGCACTCGTCGTCCAGCGGCAAACCGTACTGCACCGGGCCGTCCGCCAGAGCTACCCGCATTTTCTTGAGGTGTCCCGAATAATCAGGCATTAATTACGACTGCCATTTGAGGGGCTGCGGGTCATCGCTGTGATCAGACCGCTTATTGGTGTCACAGGGTTCAGTTTTTTTCTTGGACGGGACTTTTTTGGGCGGAATATAGCCAACGCGCCGGTCTTCAGGTGTGTGGCGGAGATCGTAGGCAATAATTGCCTGCATACTGTGCTCCCGCTGAGTTGCGGTAAGCTTTCTGCCATCGGGCCATTTGCCCCGTTCCACAGCCAGCTTGAGGCTTTCGTAAATATCGGGGGTGATGGAATCGATCAGTTGCTGAAAATCCATGGTTTACCTCAGTGACAACTCGGTAGCAGCTGTCACCCAACCACTACTTTAAGGATTTATGTCTGTGGAAAATTATACCAGCTACTGACGTCGTCCGCCGGAATCGATAGACCCGGCCCAGCCACCCAGCACCATGCCACTAATCAGGCCGATCGCATGGGCGGCATTGGCGATATTGACCCCCATCAACAGCTCCATAAAGCCGCTCATCCCGGCCAATAGCCAGATCAGCATGAAGCCCAGTAACCCTCCGGGAAGAGAGAGTATTGGTCTGGGAGACACCCGGTTTCTTATCCAGATATAGCCGAGCAGACCATAAACTACACCGGACATACCGCCAAACAGCGCAGGACCGCTCCACAGGTATTGTCCCAGATTAGAGGCAATCGCCATCAACAGAACAATCATCAACATGTGCAGACTGCCGGCAAGGGTTTCGATTCGCCGCCCCAACTCCCACAGCCAGAGGCAGTTAAACGCCAGATGAAAAATACCAAAGTGCAAAAAAACCGGCGTCACCAACCGCCAGTATTCACCCCGACCCAGAGCGATCTCCGCATACTCAAAGCGAATATTTTCGCCGACCAAAAGGTAGTCCTGGAAGGTCAACCAGTGCACCAGTGGAAACGCGTGACTGACCAAAGCGGCGCCGATGACACTGAGCAACAGCAGAAGCAAGACTACCGGGACCTTTTGTAACTGTTGCTGAAAACTCAAGGCGGGGGGACCCGATATGGCGGGAGAAAATGTTGACCTCGCCTCCTCCAACAGACTGACAACCTGCGGTAACTGCTCGGGATATTCGATCCACAGTTGAACCCACTCACCATGGAGTTTGAGCTGATGGGATATACCCAAGCTGTTTAACCGGGTATAGAGATCGCCCATATCAAGCTGAGCGGGGATATCTGCCACATGTGTCCAGGTTGAATCCAGTTCATTCATGGCAATTAGTTGACCAGCCTACTGATGCGATCACTGGTGCGTTCATCGATACCCAATCGACTGCCCCACCCAAGCTTGGTACGACAGGTCTCATAAAAATTGTGTGCGACCGGATGAATCAACTGCACCTGGCGGGCTTTCTTGTGGATCTGAATGATATCACCGGGCTCGGACTGCAGGTCGGTCTGACCGTCACAGGTGACCAACGGGTGCAGCTCGTTGCGGGACCCCACCCTGATTTCAATATCACTCTTGCCGCCCACGACAATGGGTCGACTGGACAACGTATGGGGATTCATCGGCACCAGAACAATTGCATCCAGATTGGGATGCATGATCGGCCCACCCCCGGAGAGCGCATAGGCTGTAGATCCCGTCGGGGTAGAAACAATCAGACCATCGGAACACTGGCTGTAGACAAACTGCCCATCGATATACAGCTCAAACTCCATCATCCGGACGGATTTCCCTGGGTGAAGCACCACATCATTCAGTGCTGCACCGGTTCCGATCACAGTACCTTTTCTGCTAATGGAAACATCCAGCAGAAAACGGCTGGAGAGAATAAACTCCCCGGCCAGCACCCGTTTCATCTGTGATTCCATTTCATCCGGCAGGATATCGGTAAGAAAACCCAGTCGACCCCGATTGACACCCAACAAAGGAATATCATATCTCACCAAGCTGCGCACAGCGCTCAGCATACTGCCATCGCCTCCAACGACAATGATAAGGTCCACGGACGTCTCTAGACTGTCACTATCAAATACCGGTAATTGGCTGTCGCCGACCAGTTCCGCCGTTTTTTGCTCAAGCAACACCTGATAGCCGGATTCTGTCAGAAAAGTGATCAGTCGCTTCAGCGAATCTACAATCTCTGGCAACTGGATATTGGCCACCAGCGCAATGTGTTTGAAGTCAGTCATGGAGTAACCGGAAGAGCCTCTTTAGGAATACCGTTGGATTATATACCCAGAATCTTATCGGTTTCGCCCAAAAAGGGTGATAAAGATGCGTTGTGGGGAATAGAGCCCGGTATCGTCAGGAGCCGTTGAAGCGCCAGTGTAAACAGTCGAGGGTCATGAAACTTCTTATGAGAAACCCGGCAACATCCGGTTAAGCCGAAACCCAGGCCAAACGGGTTTTAATGAAGGTACATACATGGTGGGAGACAAGGTCGACACGGGAGTCCGTACAGCAACGTATGCTATTGGAGATATAAGCTGGCGACCGAGAATCATTGGCAACAAGGTCACAATGATTCTCAGGGCCACCAGACCAGCCATCTCCTACCAGCTCGTATTAAAGCGGGCGGCTTGAAGTTGAAACATTATTTTTTTTACTGTTGTCTCCCGGTACAAACAACACGTGCGGCAGATCATCAGCCGTCGCCCAGCAGAATCCCAGCCTGTTCAATTTTGACAGCTTTCCCTGTGTAAGATAATTACGTGCCAAATCTAAACGCTGCCTGGTTACCCACATACTGAGATCAACTTCCCCCTCAACCATATAACCCTCTGGCACAAGGCAATCACCGTACTCTTTCTGATAGGCTTCAAGCGCAGCGTACATACAGTCCCATGCGTATTCACGCAAATCCCAGACAAAGCCAAGATCGGCGAGCCGGTGATATTTTTCTCTGGGGTAATTGCCCTCAAAATAGCGTTGCTTCCATGTCCACAGGCCAAGGGGATAATTCTCTCTGGTCACATAACCATCGGGAACCAGGCAATCGCCGAACTCTGCCTTGTAGATCTGTAATTCAGCAAACCCCTTCTCCCAGGGCAGGTCCTGCAGGTCCCATACGAACTCCAGACTGTTCAGTCGTTCAATCTGATCTTCTGAAAGTTCGCCCCTGGCTTTGTCCCGGCACATTTTCCGCACCCAGTACCAAAGAGGGTAACCCTCCGGGGTCTTGTAATTATGAGGTACCAGACAGTGGCCCTTTTCCGCTTTAAAAACCGTCAGCATTTCAAACCACTGATCCCAGTGGGTCGCAGTGGTCTCTTCCATCTTTGTATCAAGGTCTTTCATGAATATACCTTTCCAGATCAACTGGGTTAAATCAAAGGAACGATTGGCCTCAAGGTAGAGCAAAAGACGCTGAAATGAAAGGGATCATTTACCCACACGGGTTTAAAAAACGCAGTGGGACTAACCTGATAATTTAGCAGCAACAGGATAAAAACCCGCACAGTTCTTGCCGTTACCCTGCTTATTATAACCGAACCTGGCAAGGTAACAGCCAAAGGGGAAAACACGAGAACCATTGGGAACTGTACTACTACAGGGCAATAAACTGGCACAAAACCCGACAAATGGCTTTTTATACAGTGGCGGACGGCACGGACTCGGAGGCATCCAGGTAAACCCCACCGTCGTTCCTCCGGCGCCCTGATTGGCAGCGCCAATCGGTCGAACCGCTTCGCGGATTCTCGTCCCTGAAAGTTCTTCCCATAAAAAAACCACCCGGATGGGTGGCTTTTTAAAATATGGCGGACCGGACGGGACTCGAACCCGCGACCTCCGGCGTGACAGGCCGGCATTCTAACCAGCTGAACTACCGGTCCGCAAAATGCTACTTTTACACTGGTGGGTGGTACAGGGGTCGAACCTGTGACCTACGGCTTGTAAGGCCGTCGCTCTACCAACTGAGCTAACCACCCTCCTCAGAGAGAGGCGCATTCTACCGAAATATCGGTCGGTGTCAAACATTTCAGTTGCGGGTTTGTGTACAAGGAAAGATCTGCAAATTACCATAGGCCAACTTTTCAAATGACCGGCATACCCATGGAAATTTTCAAGGAATTTACCTTTGAGGCAGCACACCTTCTACCCAATGTGGCAGAGGGACATAAATGTGGTCGGCTGCACGGGCACTCTTACCATATTCGACTTTATCTTAGCGGCACCGTCGGCGACAAAACCGGCTGGGTGATGGACTTTGGCGATCTGAAAGATTACTTCAAACCGGTCTATGACCAGCTCGACCATCATTATCTCAACGAAATCGACGGACTGGAAAACCCTACCAGTGAAAATATAGCCAGATGGATCTGGGCACGGTTAAAACCGACGCTCCCCCTGCTCAGCAAAATCGAGGTTCGGGAAACATGCACCTCCGGCTGCATCTACTGCGGCGATTGATTTGGTAATCCTGTGCGACTGTTTATCGCCCTGACACTGACAGAAACAGTGAATCAGCTTTTGGATGATATTTGCCAACAACGATTGAACGATGTCAGTAACCACTGGGTGCCCGCACAACGCCGCCACCTGACACTGAGGTTTCTCGGGGAACAAACAGCCGAGCAGACCACCGTTGCCGTACAGATTGTCCAGGACCTCAGCGTTAAAAAATTTGATTTATTGCTGAAGACTGTCGAGCGGTTTCCCGCCAGGGAGAATAGGACTATCGCCGCCATTCCCGAATATTCGACGGCATTAATAGCACTGTACCAGCAGCTATCTGCGTTCCTTGCTGCCAGCGGCTTTGAAACGATGCAGCAGGCATTCAGGCCACACATTACGCTGGGAAAAGCCTCCGCTACACCCAGTGCAAAAATCAACCTGAATATCGATATCTGTTTACCTGTTAGGCAGATAACCCTGTTTCAGAGTCAACTGACAGCCAATGGACCTTTGTACAGCCCCCTGGCAACAACAAACCTGTGCTAGACAATATCCCCAAGCGCTTCATCCAGTTCGGCAAAATGGAATGAATAGCCGGACTCGAGCAGTTTTCGTGGGCATGCCCTCTGCCCCGTCAGCAATAACTCCCTGGCCATTTCACCAAACAGCAATACTGCAACAGGTTCCGGCATGGGGAAGATGGTCGGACGGTGCAATGCGGAACCGAGCGACTCGGTAAATTGACGATTCGTCACCGGATTCGGAGCCGTGGCGTTGATCGCTCCCTGCAGTGCAGGTTGTTCCAGGCAATAAAAAATGATCGCCACTTCATCGGCTATATGAACCCAGGGCATCCACTGCTTACCAGAACCCAGGCGGCCGCCCAGCCCCATGCGGAAAGGCAACAGCATTCGACTCAGTGCGCCACCACCAGCCCCCAGCACAATACCGGTACGCAGGTAGCATATCCGTGTTCCCAGCGAAGCAAACTGTGAGGCACTCTTTTCCCATTCCAGACAAAGACGGCTGGCAAAACAATCGTGCTGAACGCCATCCTCCCCCAGCGGCTCGTCCTGATGGGGGCCGTAATAGCCTACGGCGGAACCGCTGACCAATACCGAAGGTGGTGCAGACGCTTTCTGAAAATGCTCGAATAACCGGTTGGTAGTGCCGACCCTGCTGTCCATGAAGGCCTGTTTGCGCCGGTCATTCCAGCGACCGGCAACCAGCGGTTCACCAGCCAGATTGACGATATAGTCGATGGGTTGTTCCGGAGACAGGGCGTCAAGGTTCTCAACAAACTCGACACCGGGAAGTTTTTTTAGTGCCTGGTGTGGGTCACGACTCAGACCAATTACCCGGGCACCCCTGGAAAGGGCCTCACGGCAGAATCGGCTGCCGATAAACCCGGTAGCACCGGTCACCAATACTGTTTTATCCTGCATGACACACCCCCTGAAGTGATTGGTTGATTTGCTGATTCCGAACCGGCCAACCGCACTCAGTGCGCCATACCAGTTTCCTCAATCGGCACCCATCAGGCTGAGCAGCTCAAGGGTTTTCTGTTCCATCAAGGCCCGGTCATTGGCTTCCACATTGAGCCTGACAACTGGCTCGGTATTACTGCTGCGCAGGTTAAACCGCCAGTCAGTATAGGCCACACTCAGTCCGTCCACCCGTTCGATGTTCAATGCGCCATTAGTGTAATGGTCTTCAAGTAGTGTCATTACTTGTTGGGGATCATCAATACGGCGATTCAGCTCACCGGAACAGGGGTAATCTTCCACCATCGACTGGATCATGTCCGACAGGGACTGACCGGTGACACTCAGCAATTCGGCCACCAGAAGCCAGGGAATCATGCCGCTGTCGCAATAAAAGAAATCCCGGAAATAATGGTGGGCGCTCATCTCACCGCCATAGATGGCATCCTGCTCACGCATGACCTGCTTGATAAAGGCGTGACCACATTTACTTTGCACCGCTTCACCACCAAATTCCCGGCAGACTGCCTGGGTGTTCCAGATCAGACGAGGGTCGTGGACAATCTTTTCTCCCGGATGCTTGCGCAAAAACGCTTTTGCCAGCAATCCTACAATATAGTAGCCCTCAATAAATTCGCCCTGCTCATCAAACAGAAAACAACGGTCAAAATCCCCATCCCAGGCCAGGCCAAAGTCGGCACCGGAGGACTTCACCAGATCACTGGTGTGATGGCGACTTTCCGGCAACAACGGGTTTGGAATGCCGTTGGGAAACTCCCCGTCCGGGTCATGATTCACCTTGATCAGCTCAAAGGGCAAAAAGCTTTCCAGCGCATCGAGCACAGGACCGGCTGCACCATTGCCGGCATTGACGACGATTTTCAACGGCCGAAGCTTGCTTTGCTCCACATACGAGAGCAGGTGTTCAATATACGCATCAGAACAACTGATACGACGATAAGTCCCACGTTGACTGGGCTCTACCGGAGAAAAATCTGTTTCTTCGGCTAATGCCCGAATCGCCTTCAGGCCGGTGTCGGCACTGATCGGCCTGGAGCCCTCCCGCACCATTTTCATGCCGTTATAATCAATGGGGTTGTGGCTGGCTGTCACCATGATGCCACCGGACAGATTGAGGTGCGCCGTCGCAAAGTAGATTTCCTCGGTGCCGCACAGCCCAATGTCCAGCACATCGACCCCTTCATCGCGCAACCCCGAGGCCAGCGCACTTTTCAACGTCGGGCTGGAGGTACGGATATCGCCGCCAACCACCACGGTTTCAGGTTTCAACCAGCGGGCATAGGCCCGGCCAATACGGTATGCAATCTCTACGGACAGCTCGGAACCGAGCCTGCCCCGAATGTCATATGCCTTAAAGCAGGTAATTTTCATAGTACTCACATCACAGGGACACCCACCCCAAACCGGTATGGGTCATCACAAAGGGGCAGGTTATCGGCGCGGTTTTTCGAATGTGGCTGCAGCGTCAACATGGCGATTGTTGTTGAGATAGTCTTTAATCCTTTCACCAATTTCTTCGTGCTGCAGGGCATAGGCAATATTGGCCTGTAGGTAACCGAGTTTACTGCCGCAATCATGGCTGCGGCCTACGATCCGATAGGCCTCGACCACTTCCTGCTTGAGCAGTTCTTCCAGGGCATCCGTTAACTGGACTTCACCACCCACTCCGAGTGGCGTTTTTTCCAGCAGGTCCCAAATGGTCGGCGACACCACGTAACGTCCCACAACAGCCATGTTCGACGGAGCATTCTCCGGTTTCGGTTTTTCGACCATGCTGTGAATTCTCGCCACGCCGCCGGCCATTAAATCAACGCCCTGACAATCGACAACGCCATATTTATTAACGTCTTCCCAGGGAACCGCCTCCACCATAATCTGGCTGTGACCTGTGGCGGTAAAGTTTTTCACCATGGACGATAAATTGTCTTTTTTCGAGTCTGCCCGATACTTGTCCACCAAAACATCCGGCAACAGAATGGCAAAAGGCTGATCACCCACCACCGGCCTCGCACAGCTGATCGCATGCCCAAGACCCTTTGCATAGGGCTGCCTGACCGAAATGATGGTCACCTCCTGGGGCACGATCGAGCGGACATCGTCAAGCAGCTGACGCTTGACCCGCTTTTCCAGCTGCGCCTCCAGTTCAAAACTGGTGTCGAAGTGGTTCTCAATGGAATTCTTACTGGCATGGGTGACCAGCACGATCTCGGTAATACCCGCCGCAATCGCCTCATTGACGACGTACTGGATAAGCGGTTTGTCCACCACCGGTAACATTTCTTTTGGAATAGCCTTGGTAGCTGGCAACATACGAGTGCCCAGCCCGGCGACAGGAATAACAGCTTTGCGTACAGTTAGGGTCATATCGGGGGAAATCCATTTTTGGGTAATTAAAAGTGCTGCACCATTGCATACACCGTATTGATGAGTCGAAAATCGGCAATTGACAGTACCAATCGGTGACTATTATGCCTCACTAGTCCCGCCTTTGCAGGCAACAGGACCGCGAAACCCAACCTGGTTATCAACGACGACCGGCCCCACCAGAAAGTTACTACCCTCTCGCTTTACCGGGTAAGTTGCTACAGCAGCCCCGACAGCAGTGCTGCGATCCCCAGAAAGGCAAAAAAGCCGATAATATCGGTGACCGTGGTAAGAATGATGGAAGATGCCTGCGCCGGATCCTGACCCAGCCGCACCAGCACAATTGGCACCACCGCACCGGCAAAACCCGCTGCGATCATCGCCAGTACCATCGCCGAACAGATCACCAGCACCAACCCTATTGACTGGCTCCAGACGAATACGCCGATGCCGCAGGTCACCGCAATACCAATGCCGTTTATCAGGCCCACCCGTACTTCCTTGAACATCACCCTGAACCAGTGGCGAACCGTGATTTCTCGCAATGCCAGACCACGCATGGTAACCGCCAGAGCCTGGGCCCCGGCATTACCCGACTGACCGGCCACTACCGGCAGCAACACGGCCAGGGCCGTAAAACTGGCAATAGTGCTTTCGAATATTCCCACCACCGATGCGGCCAAAAAAGCCGTGAGTAGATTGACCTGCAACCAGGGCATGCGCTTTTGCACGGCAAACAGTGGCTTCGACAGGGCACGTTCTTCACGGCTGGCACCCACCATGGCCAGTACATCGGATGACATGTCCTCCTGGGAAACCTGAACCAGACTGCTGTGGTGAATAATACCCAACAGACGACGATCAATATCAACCACTGGCAAGTCGAGCAGTTGATGTTTTTCAAACAACTCGGAAATTTCCTCTTTTCCTGCGGTACCAGCAACCACCGCCGTAACCGGTTTGGCAATCGCCCCTAGGGATGTGCCGGGATCGGCGATAGCAATGTCCTGCAAGTGAACCTTGGCGCTCAGGCGACCTTCGGTATCAACCAGAAAGACACTGCGCGCAGTCTTCAGTTGGCGCTTGCGGAGAATTTCCAGCGTCTCTGAAATGGTCATGCTGTCCCGAAAGACCAGGGCACGGGTATCCATCAAACGGCCGGCACTGTTTTCCGGGTAGCTCATCAGTTCAGCCAACTCCCTGCGGATTGACTCGTCCAGGGTCTTCAGCAGATCATCCCGTGTTTCGTCATCCAGCTGCCCGATCATCCGCACCGAATCCAGAGGTGGTAGTTCGCTGAGCAGTTGACGGCTGTGCCCTTCTGGCAAACAAACCAGAATCTCGGCAGCGACATTGGGCGTCAAATACCGCCACAGGGATAAAAGCACATATACGGGCTGCAGGCTCAGCACTGCGGCCACATCCCGAGGAGCCAGCGCTTCAATTTTCAGGGCTGCATCCCTGGGATAATCCAGCAGAAATTTGCGGGTCAATGCCATATCAACCGCGCGGGGATCCGGGGCAGCATTAGTCGTCATGGTATGCCCCTCCTTTATCAGACAACCAGGACGCACGACTGTCCGGTGCCATTTGCACCATACCGGTCGCAGTGACAATCATGGCGCGGGCAAGATGGGACAACAGGGAATCGCCCAGTGAGGCATCCGCTGAAGGGGCCCTCTCCAATGCCGTACGCAATACTGAGCGCGTCACAGTCCCAAGGTAAACGCCACTCGAATTGCGGACCGGCAACACAGGGTAACAGTGCCAGTCAGACAGATTGACAGCCATCTGGATGCTCATCTCTGCGGCCAGCGGTTGCTGCGCAGAATCCATCAATTGACCCAGCATTTGCTCATCGGGACTGGCCAGCAGCTTATCCAGACCCACCATGCCGATCACCTGGTGGGATTGGTTGATAATTACCAGGCTGGTACCAAACGAATCCGAAGACTTTTTCAGTAATGCCAGACACTCGCCGGCCGGGAGCTCAGAGTAAAAGCCCGGTGTGGACATATCCATCCAGGCACCAACCGTATTTTCCTGATAAATCAGCGACACACTCAAAGACCGGGAAAGCCTGGCGGGTAGTACCGCCAGCAACTCGGTGCGCCGTGCGCGCTGCTGCAAGCGCAACAGGGCAGCAACTGTCTGGTAAGGGAGCTGGGCAAAAATGGCCGCGTTCTGTTCCAGCGATAACTGGTCGAGAATACGCGATGCTGGCCACACCTGCATTTCCTGCAGCACAGGGGCAACAATCCGGACCGGCACTTCCTGCAGGTAAATTGCCGCCTCTTGATCCTCCAGCGACTGCAACACCTGAGCTGCGGCCTCCGGCTTACTGATGAGAAAATCCAGGCTCAGGGGATTAGAGTTCGTCATCCATCGTCTCCCGGGTAATCACACTGAAAGACTGTTGCATACAGAGCCGGGCCGGAATCAGTTTTCGACCATCAGCCGTTTCCACCACCATTCCGGTGGCAGTGAACTCCAATACCCTGCCCCGCTCATTGCCGGTCTCGACAATCTGCCCGGGCCGGACAAATTCCTTGAGATGACGCGTTGCGATGAGATTTTCCACCAGCGGTCTGGCACCGAGGCCAAAGGCCAGAGAAAATCCCGTCAAAACGGCAGCAAAACCAATACCAAACAGAATGACCAGGAAACTGACATCGACGCCCACCTGGCCAAGCCCCATGACCACGCCGACAATAACAAAGGCGATCTGCGCAATCTGACCGAGCAGCGCTGCCTGGGCAATATCGGCTGAGGCCGCCGCATGGGTGATCAGATGGCGTACCACACTGCCGAGAATAAAGCCGCTGATAATAATCAGGGCACCCGCCATCAGAGAGGGCAGATACACCATTAAACGGTCGAGCCAGACAGTCGCCCCGGCAACGCCCACCACCCTAATGGCGACAATGGCAAATATCAGAATAGTGGCCCAGAACACCACAAAACCAATCAACCTTTCTGTGGCAGCCGGTATGCGGACAAAGTGAAGGTTTAAGTTTTGTAACTGGCGATCCAGCAGATGATTGAGGGTGCGGATAAAGCGGGTAACCAGCAGATGTAAAAAACGGGCCAGCAACCAACCGGCCAGCAATAACAGTAATCCACCCACCAGATTGGGAATATGAACGATCACCGAAGTTAAAACATCCAGAATTTGTTGCTGGATTGATTCGAGCATGGAGTGCCCCTTTGTCAGATTCAATCTGCCTGTTGAAACCAATCTGCCTGTTGAAACACAGCCGCCTGTGTCAAAACTGACCGGAAACCCACCAACCCGGAATCACCGTCAACAGGTACCTTAAACCTTAGGTGAGACTAGCACTGTTTATATGACCAATGGAAATATCGCGGCAAGCCGAAAATAGCGCAAGAGATATGGTTTTACCCCATTTACCACTTAACTCAACGGCACCTCCAGTTGGAACAAATACAGATTATGAACTAGATTTTTATGTGAGTAGGGCAACAGCAGCATTATCCAGCAACATTGTTTCATCACTACCTATATGACGTCAGTGGCGCCGGGCGGGTGAAAAAAAGCCCGCACCATGTCAGTCAATACAATTTGTAGAGAGGATCCTTATCAAGAACACCAGGCAAAAGTCATCTAACAAACCCATTGTTGTTATTACCGGTGCGGGTGGAAATATTGGCACAGCCCTGACAAAAAAGCTCAAGGCAAACTATCAGGTTGTGGGAATGGATCTGAAGCCTGATAAATGCGATATCGTTGCCGACCTCACCTCCGCAGACTCTCTCCGTCTGGCATTCAATCAATTGCATCGACAGCATGGCGACAAAATTGCAGCAGTTATTCACCTGGCGGCCTACTTTGATTTCACCGGTGTAAAATCGGTTTTATATGAGGAAGTCAACGTCGAGGGAACACGCCGTCTGCTGGATGCCCTCGAGCCCTTTGACGTAGAGCGCTTTATTTATTCAGGCACCATGCTGGTTCACAAACCGGTATCACCCGGGGAATATGTAACGGAAAGTTCTCCCCTGGCCCCCGGCTGGGCCTACCCGGAATCCAAGGCTAAAACTGAAGAAGTGATCCAACAATACGGTGAGCGTATCCCCTACACGCTTTTGCACCTGGCAGGCCTGTACGACGAAAACACCGCCGTGCCAACACTGACACACCAGATTGCTCGCATCTATGAGCGCGCCATGGAGTCGCACCTGTATTCCGGAGACCTGAATGCCGGTCAGGCATTCATTCACCTGGAAGACATGCTGGAAGTCTTCAAACGCTGTGTCGACAGGCGCAAGGAGATGCCAGCTGGCTGCACCCTGTTGGCAGGAGAATCCGAGGTGATGAGTTACAGGGAACTACAGGACGCACTGGGGTATCAGCTCCACGGTGAAAAGCAGTGGAATACATATACCCTGCCTGAGTCTATTGCCAAAGCGGGAGCCTGGGTTCAGGCAAAAGCCGAGCCTGTGGTGCCCGACGCACTGGACCATGGTGAAAAGCCTTTTATCAAGCCTTTCATGATCGACCTCTCTTCCGATCACTATGCCCTGGACCTGACTCAGGCCAAACGACTTCTCGACTGGGAGCCCCAACATTTTATAGGCGACAAGTTACCCACCCTGGTTGAAAACCTCAAAAAGGATCCAGCTGCCTGGTATAACCACAACGGTATCCGGCCCCCCGACTGGATGCTGGATGCGGCGGAAAAAACCGACAAACCTGAAAGGCTGCGGCGTCGACACGAAAACTGGTACCGGGAAGAGCATGGCCGCAACCTGTGGGGGCATCTGTTCAATATCGGTCTGGGTTTCTGGCTGATAATGTCCGTTGTACGCCTCGACTACCAATCCACAGGCATGGTTTACAGCGATATTCTCGCCGGTTGCGCCATTGTTGTGTTTGCCTTTTTATCCCTGTCATGGTCTCTGCCAGCAGCGCGCTGGGCCACTGCTGCTGTGGGCCTCTGGGTCATGTCGGCCCCCCTGCTGATGTGGGCCCCGGAGCCTTCTGCCTATCTCAACGGCACTCTGGTAGGAAGTCTGGTGGTCGGCTTTTCAGTATTACTGCGGCCCGCCCCCGGCGTGTCACCACTGGCAGCCATGACAGGGCCGACCATCCCGCCGGGCTGGCACTATTCCCCGTCCGGCTGGTTCCAACGACTGCCCATTATTGTCCTGGCATTTATCGGGTTTTTTATTTCCAGCTACATGGCCGCTTATCAGCTAGGTCATGTGGATGGGCTGTGGGAGCCCTTCTTTGCCGGCGCTGTGCCGGGGGACAGTAAGAACGGTACCGAAGAAATCACTACATCGTCGGTTTCCGAGGCATGGCCAGTGCCCGATGCCGGCGTCGGAGCCCTGGTGTATTTAATGGAAATTCTCGTGGGTGTGGCCGGTTCAGCCCGGCGCTGGCGGACCATGCCCTGGCTGACCACACTGTTCGGCATTCTTATCGTACCGCTGGGGGCGGTATCCATTACCTTTATTATTATCCAGCCAATCCTGCTGAATACCTGGTGCACTCTGTGCCTGATTGCCGCCACGGCCATGCTCCTGCAGATTCCACTTTCCGTGGATGAACTGGTAGCCACTGGTCAGTTCCTGTGGCGTCGCAAGTGCCAGGGCCACTCCCTGCTGCGAGTCTTTATCTTTGGTGACACCGATGAGGGCCGCGTACAAAAAAACGCCGGGGATAGTTTTCAGATGGTCTCACTCAGAACAGCAGCGAGAGAAGTTTTCAGTGGCAATGTCAGGTGGTCCTGGGGATTGGGAACCTGCATTGCCGCAGGTGGTTTGCTGATGTTAAGTCGTATTCTATTCGGGGTGGAGGGTCCTCTGGCGGATGCTCATCACTTGATAGGAGCTTTACTGATCACTCTTTCAGTGACTGCTTTGGCGGAAGTGGCAAGACCTGTTCGGCTAGTCAATATTTTCCTTGGGCTAGGGCTCCTGATTTGCACTTTTATTCTTGAGGCCGGGTTGCTGGCCACCATGGCGAGCCTGGTACTGGCGATAGTCATCATAGTTTGCAGTATTCCCCGTGGGCCGGTGAAGGGCTCGTATGGTAACTGGAATCGGATTATCTTCTAGGTGAAACCATGGAAGGGCACTGCAGTGCTGCCGAAAACATCCTGAAGAGCCAAGTGTAGTGGAACAACAAGAGTCCTGGCTTTGGTTGGGCAACTTCTCGGTGAGGTGAGGGACATCTAATGTACTTGCTGGACAATATTTTTACACTTGCAATGCCTTGACCGTCCAGAAGAATTTTACTAAACCTCTCAGAACAAACTACAAATTTTAAAAATCAAAGTAACAGCGCAACAGATAAAAATACTGGATTGCCAGTAATGTTTTTATCGGGCGTTACACCGTACCTTTATTTCCATAGCTTGGAAAACCGGGAAAAACTAGCGTCGTTTTTTCTGATGTTATATATGACATTTTCTTTTCACCATCAGGCAAGGAGGAGATCTTATTATGCAAGTTCAGGAAATCATGAGCACTAGTGTGGAATACGTGCCCACAGACACCACGCTCGCGCAGGCAGCAAAATATATGCGTGATCTAGATACCGGGTTTTTGCCTATCGGTGATTCACCCCAAGGCAGATTGCAGGGAGTAATTACCGACAGAGACATCACTGTTCGTGGCGTTGCAGCAGGCAAGAATCCTGAAAACACAACGGTAGACCAAATGAAAACGGACAAGATACTTTATTGTTTTCAGGATGAACATGTAAATGATGCCGCAAATAATATGCAGGATCAGAAAGTCTATCGCCTGATTGTTCTGAACAATCGCGACGAAAAGCGTTTATGCGGTGTTGTCAGCCTGGGCGACATCGTACGCCATGACAGTGCCAAACTGGGTGGCGAAACCGCTCGGGAAATCAGCCAGCATTAGCCCGGTTTACAGTGCAACCGCCGCCCTGTGGAATCAGGGCTGGCATTTTTTTTCAGCGATGATTTTAGGAGTAAACCTATGCAAACGATCAGTCGAGAGGAGCTGGAAGCCATGAATGGCAGTGAAAAAAGGGATTTTGTCTTGATCAACGTGTTACCTCGCGAGGACTTCAGGCAGGAACATATTCGCACCTCCATCAATATTCCAAAGGCTTCCGAGGATTTTAGCGATGAGGTGGAACGTGTGGCAGGTAGCAAAGAGCGGGAAGTGGTACTTTATTGCGCCAATTTTGACTGCCCGTTATCTACCGAAGCGGCCAGAGAGCTGGATGAGAAGGGCTTTAATCATGTATATGATTATGAAGGTGGTAGTGCTGACTGGTTAAAACACCGCCACTGAGACCCTATCTTAAACTCACCTGACCGGGGGCAGGCCTCCGTGAGGCTGACCATATTCTGTCGGCGCAGTTTACATATCATGAATCGAGTCGGCCCTGCGGGTAAATGCCCGGCCCTCGGCTTTTTCCAGTTGCAAGAGATTTTCCAGTAACTCGCAGGCCTCTTCTGCGGCCACCTCATGCAAGGCTCCCTCCATTAAATTAATTTGGTAGCCGTGTAACTTCTGACCCAGTTGGCCGATTTGCTCAACCGTACCGGCTCCTTCTGCCCTGGCTGCAGCCACGAGATCCTGTGGGTCCTCCTCCAGGGTGAACTGCATATAGGTATTGAGGGTACCGGTTGGCGTGCGATGGAGAAATTCTCCTAGCAATTTCGCCATCTCTAACTCCTTGTCGGCCATCTCCCCCAGTAGAATCCTGCAGCGTTCGTCAGAGCTCTCATTCTCCAGTGAGCGGTACAATTCGGCAGCCTGATGATGAATCTCGATGGAATTGTGAATCAGGCTTTCCAGCGTTTTAAACGTCGTGTTCATTGCTTGTTGCTCCTCGTAGTTATATACACTTCTGCCAGTCGTGCTTCTTATCCAGCAAAGGCTCCGGAGCCTCCCCTAAGGGATGGCAGTCGTCCATGGTTCGCTTCCGAACAAGTCGCAAGCTATCCCGGCTACTTTGTCCAGCCTGTGATTATTATCAGCTATTCAGGTGGCGAACCAGCATCAGATTGTCGAAAAGGTCTAAAGTCTGAGTTTGGGACATTCTAGTATTCTATGCCTGATCGAGACAATGTAACCATTGTGGTGACCACGCCACTATCCGGGAATTAGTGAAGACTTTCCCGGGGTGGAGATACCGATACTGTGCGGTCAGGACACGGCTGGAAACCCTGAGCGCTACGCTTACAGTTTGCAAGACCCAGTCGCTTGAACTACGTTTACAGGTATGTCTCGCGGATCAACTAAACACTGTCGGGAACAAAATAAATCAGAAAATGTCGAGAGACTTAACCACACTGTTTAATTGATGGAGGAATTTTTAAACAGCCTATGCCAAGCAATCGATGCCAATGTATAGCAGCACAATTGTTCGAAGCATCCAATCAATCATTTGACTCAATACGCCTTACCAAATACAGGTGGGCTTCCGAGCACCCTACATCCGACAAGTCCCCTGTAAAACTCTAATCAGATTTTTTATGACAGGCTGAAGGTCCAGCGGCCTGCCCTGTCAATGTCTTTCGTGTAACTTTAATTCAAACAAACGATACGGAGGTATCATTATGATTTGCCGTACTTTTAATACCCTGCTAATGATGTTGGTCATGGCGTTTTCCATCGGTGCTTACGCTGAAAAACCAATGGAAAAACTAACTGAAAAACCAAAGAGCTACCCGGATGGCACATGGCTCAACATTGACGGGACCGTTAATCGTGTCGGTCCGAACATGTTTGTCCTCGACTACGGTGAAGGCAATATCACTGTCGAGATGGACGATGTCGATAGGGATGCCGATGCCTACGTGCTGAAAAAAGGTGACAAAGTACGCGTCTCCGGCATGGTGGATGATGACCTGTATGAAAGCGCCACAATCGAGGCCGGCAGTGTCTATGTGGAAAATCTTGGTACCACCTTCCACGCCAGCTCCATGAAGGAAGAAGATTCGTACCTCTCGGGGAACACGCCCGTGGTTGTTTCCCGCGGTACGGTACAGGGGCGTATCACTATCGTAGCTGATGACAGTTTTACCCTGGATAGTGACGATAGAAAACTCACGGTTAAGGTAAACACCATGCCCTATGATCCGCTTGATAACGCAGGCTACCAACAACTTAAAGTGGGCGACTACGTATCGGTTACCGGCACCATTCAGCGTGGCTTTTTTGACCACAAAATCCTGAAAGCCACCTCCGTCACTACTTTTTTTGACGGATCAAAGCCACGTACATCCCCACAATTCTCGACGGATCCCAATCTTTAACGGGTCCTGATCACGGTAACAATGGGCTGCATAGAGCGGCCCATTTTTTTGTCCGAAAAATGTATGAAAATACCATTTTGGTAGGTTTGAAACTTACAGGAGTCAACCTTTATCGATCAACCGACAGCACGTTAATGTTTTTACAGCGAAGGTCCGATTGCTATACTGGAACCCATGAAATCCAGCCGCTACTTTCCATGTGCCAGTCGTGACCGATAACAGGGCACGGGACGGGAATGAGGCCCCTTCCCTCGATCTCGTGAACTTGCGAGTTTCGCTGTTTGGCAATAGCAGCACATCGGGGACCCGTGCCACCGTTTGGCTTGCTGGCAAATCGCCCGGCAGGGGCACTGTCGAAGCCTTATCCAAAACCGACGAGAGTGAAGCGACCTGTTGGGCATGGCACACCGGAGGTGAGCTCCATGTGCGCTGCTGTAACCGGGGCATACCCATTGCTTTTTGTGGTCACGGTTTGCTGGCCAGTGCGGCGGTTTTTCAGCGCTACCACGAATTGCCCAAAACGGTGCATACGCTCTCAGGATACTATGGACTTCGTATTGATCAGGAAAATCGATTATGGTTGCACTGCGCGCCGGTTCCCTGTGAACCCGTCGATATCTTTCCCCGTGACTGGTTCGACTTGCCGCCGACATCCGCCGCCATCGCAGGCGATGACAAGGGTTACTGGATTTTGCGCTGGCCTGATGGTTTTGATATAACAAAACTGCAGCCAGACATCGACAGACTTAGCAGGGAAACGCACCGCGCAGTTATAGCGACGGCAGCGGCGCCTGGTGATCCAACAGCTACCCTTTTAATGCGTTATTTCGCGCCACAGTATGGCAACCCGGAAGACAGTGTCACTGGCTCTGCCTGCGTAGTTCTGGGCAGTTACTGGCACCAGCCCCGATTTATCGTACGCCAGTGTTCCGCCCGCGGAGGCTTGGTCAACGTCGAGCGGCATAGTAACACTGTCGCCATCAGTGGCAGTATAAACCTGCACGATCCATGTCGAGGTGGAAAACCAAGCCCCCAAGAATAAGGCACAACGATGTTGCACGCGACAGACCTTGTCAAAGAGTTTAAACGAGTTAGGGGTAACTCCATCGAACTTTGTCGCCCTCTGGCTCTCGAGGATTTCGGCCTGCAGGCAGTGGCAGAAACCAGCCCCCCAAAATGGCACCTCGCTCACACCTCCTGGTTTTTCGAAACTTTTATTCTGAGTCCTTTTGCCACCGACTATCGCGCTTGGCATCCAGCCTTCGAGCACTTATTCAACTCCTACTATAACGGCATTGGCACGCCCTTCAGCCGCGCGCAAAGGGGCCTTTTGTCCAGACCGACAGTGGACGAAGTATATCGATACCGCAGTGAAGTGGATGACGCCATTCTGACACTTCTGGATGCCGATTCCACAGATTCTGAAATCTACCGCCGTATAGAACTCGGCCTACATCACGAACAACAGCATCAGGAGTTGCTGCTCACCGATCTGAAATTCAGTTTCAGCATCAATCCGTTGAAACCGGTTTACCATTCTATGCCGGAAAGCAATATGAGCCGTGCGGGTATAGACCAGGATTGGGTTGAATTTGAAGGGGGGCTGGTAATGATCGGTGCCAGTGACGAAAATTTCTGTTTCGACAATGAAACCCCTGCCCACCGCCAATTTCTAGAACCCTTCGCCCTCGCCCGACGCCCAGTAACAAACGCCGAATATATGGCATTTATTGAAGACGACGGCTATCGACGGCCAGAACTTTGGCTGGCAGATGGCTGGGACCGAGTGCAACAGCAACAGTGGAATTCACCGCTTTATTGGCGCCTTCAGGGCGACATGTGGTGGAACTATACGTTGGGCGGTGAATTGCCGGTGGAAAAAAATGTCCCTATCTGCCATCTGAGCTACTTCGAGGCAGATGCCTATGCGCGCTGGGCCGGCGTACGTCTGCCCACCGAGGCCGAATGGGAATTTGCCGCGACTAATCAGCCGGTAACCGGGAACATGCTGGCTACAGGAATTTACCACCCCTGCCCGGCCGATCAGGGAACCCCGGGGTTGCAACAATTGTTCGGCGATGTCTGGGAGTGGACCGCGAGCAGTTATTCGCCTTATCCCGGGTTCCAGCCCACCATAGGTGCCATTGGCGAGTACAACGGTAAATTCATGAGTGGTCAGATGGTGCTGCGGGGCGGTTCCTGCGCCAGCGACGTCCATCATGTAAGGGCCACCTATCGAAACTTTTTCTATCCTGGCGATCGCTGGCAGTTCAGTGGTCTCAGGCTCGCCCGCTCTCAACGATAAACAGCATGGAAATACAGCATGGATAAGGTATCACAACTCATTGACTGCGGGCTCAGTCCGGTAGCAGGGCCCGCAGTCAATGAGAGACTGTGCCTTTACTATCAGCCACGCCCCACCGAGAATACCCGCGAGGAAATCTTGACGGGCCTGACAGCCAGCCCCCGCCGTATTGCACCAAAATTTTTTTACGACAGTAAGGGCGCGGCCCTTTTCGATCAAATTACACAGTTGCCTGAGTATTATCTGAGTAGGGTGGAGGGTCAGATTTTCCGCCAGCACAGCAAAGATATGGCACAAACTGTAGGACGCGGCCGGGTACTGATCGAACCGGGCAGCGGTAGCAGTGAAAAAGTAACCATGCTGCTCGATGCCTTCAGGCCTGCGGCCTATGTACCACTGGAGATTACCGAGAGTCACCTGCTTCGCGCCTCCCACCAGTTAGTGATGCAATACCCCTGGCTATCTGTATACGGCATATGCGCCGATTACAGCAACAATATTCCGTTGCCAAACACCCTGCCCGATGCGCCGCGACTACTGTTTTTTCCAGGCTCAACTATCGGCAATTTCGAACCTACTGCGGCCCGGATGTTTCTGGGGCATTTGCACGACGCCTGCGGCGATGATGGCGCCCTGCTGATCGGCGTCGACCTGCGCAAGAAGAACACCATTCTCAACGCCGCCTACAATGACAGTGCCGATGTCACCGCCCAATTCAACCTTAATATACTTGATCACACTAACCGCCTTGCTGACGGAAATTTTAACCGGGAATTTTTTCGCCATCTCGCGTTTTTCAACAACGCTGAAAGTCGTGTGGAAATGCACTTGGAAAGCCTGAAATCACAAACTGTCACGGTGGCCGAGACACCTTTATACCTTGAGGCGGGCGAGCGCATTCACACCGAGAACTCCTACAAATACAGCATCGAGAGTTTTCAGGCAATGGCTGCAGAGACAGGCTTCAAGCCCCGTCGCTTCTGGGTAGACCCGGCGGGTTGGTTCAGCGTCCATTTACTGGACGCCGCCTGAAAAAAGCAGATTTCACTTAATTATTTATCAGGAAGATCCTGCTCTAACATCAGCGTTTGGCTATCCTGCAGGTACTACGCATTTGGCACAAAAGCGTTTCTATTTAACGACCAGAGAACCTTCCACACTCATAAGAGAGTTTCTATTCAAGGTCTGTGATCGACCAGATGAAGAACCATGGCTCCTGATGAACAAGTGAAGGTTTATCCTGGTCATTATCAGAAGGTCATGATCATCCAGATACCGGCAAATATCATAAACAGGTTTTCAGTCAGGGACACGAACCCCAATGGCACACTACTGCCTCCACCGACACAGGCACACTTAAGCTCCCGCTTGTCAATGTAGACCGCCTTGAATACTGAAACTGCGCCGACGGTACCGATAAAAAGTGAGACCAGAGCAAACAGCCAAGGCAAAACACCAACTAACATACCTAGCCCAGCATATGCTTCCGCAAACGGGTAAAAATAAGCGTAACGTAAAAAACGTTTTGAAAGCAGATCATAGGTGACAAACTGGTTTGTGAATGCTGTGACATCCTGAAGTTTCTGAATAGCCAATACCAGCATACTGAGACCGACAAACCAAGTTAGCAGGGTGGCAAAAGAAAAACTGCCTGCATTGGCCCACATCAACGCCAATGCAGCCAAAAAGCAGCAGCCAAATATGGCGACAACCGGTTTGTAGGTAGTACCGCTATCACCCTCCTGCTCCAATCCCAGATAATCCCTCAACTCTTCGTAGCCACCGACTCGCTCGCCATCAATAAATATTTGCGGGGTGGTGTCGACGTTATACTCTTGCTGGAATGAATCGACCTCATCGCGTGAATTAAAGGTTTTATCATCCAGGTCGAATCCGTTACGTATGAGGAGACTGCGAGATTTTAAGCCAAAAGGACAGATATGATCGTCTGTTTCCATTCGGTACAATGTGGCTTGCTGTGCCATGAGTTAGCTCCTGATTTAATTGTTAGTGGATCCGATAATAATCGCGGTCGTTTTTCTCTCATGTTTCCACGTAAAACCAAACGGATCTAATGCGATAAATCCTGACAATTGCTTTTTAGAATGAGGTTAGTAAAGAACGGCGGTTGCCAGAAAACAACTATGGCGCATCACTCAGAGAGCTGCGGGTTCTAGATTACTTAGCTGCTCGCCGAATGCTTGGCAAAAAGCATCAAGATCGCCCGGTTTACGGGAAGTGATAAGGTTTCCGTCCACCACCACTTCTTTGTCCACCCAGTTTGCGCCGGCATTTTTCAGGTCAGTAGCCACAGAGGGCCAAGAAGTCATAGTCTTACCTCTGACTACCCCAGCCTCTATCAGCAACTGGGGTCCATGACAGATGGCTGCTACTGGTTTGCCCGAAGCGCAAAAGGACCTGACGAAAGACACCATATCCTTATCCAGTCGCATACTGTCGGGGGCATGGCCGCCAGGAATCAACAAACCAGCGTAATCCTCTATATCGGCACCCATCACAGCTTTCTGGGTCTCCACTTCATGATCGTGCTTACCCGCGTGTTTTTTCCTGGCCGCAACACCGATAAATTCATGATCCAGGTCCTGGGAATCGAAAAATTCCACAGGTACTTTGACCTCGCTGTCTTCAAAATCGTCGGCAACCAGGACAACCACTTTTTTACTGGTAAAATGTTTCTTACTATTCATATCGTTGACCCATTTTCTTAAAAATTTAAGCCGGTTCAAACCTTCGGAATTCGCGTCTAAGATCGGGGCGGACTGCCCCCCAAGCTGCTAATAGCCACAACAATCTGGAAAGAGAAAAGCACCAACTTCCCTATTTTATAATTGTGGCTTTTTTCGGCTTTGGATGTTTCAACACGCTAATTTATGGGTGTTTGTGATGTGCTGACCTACATTGAGCCTAGCACAGGAAGCCCATATTTCAATTTGTGGAGAGCTCGACAAGGAGTCTTTACATAAATTTACTGAGGGATATGCCTGTACTACGTCATAGAGCAATGCCAGTAAAAAATAGCATGGCCTATACTGAGTGAACTATCCCCGATAACACCACTAAAAATGACTGAGGTGTACCACAATACAAAAGTCGGGATACAACCCCCAAGAACAGGCGCGGCTTCAGCCGGTACAGCCGGGACTGAAACCATTGGTAGCCCACCTCAAAAGGGAATGGCAAACACTTGAGAAAATCGGTTAGGCGAGGAAGCAGTCGCTGTCTTAAACAGTCGGCCCTCGGCGTTAGTTCAAGCTGAAATTTTCAGTCTTAAACTATGCTCTAAGAGAGACAACAGATGCATTTTTTCAATTCAATCGGGGCGAAGCCCTGAACTGATACCTGGAGGTAACCAATTTATGTTGCAGCGATGGTTTGGAATCAAGTCGGCGAGCAAATACGCCTGGGTTGTCCCCGCTGTGGTGTCGTTGGCGCTGCTGTTGATTTACTTCTTTGGTAACGGTGACAATCGTTATAGTGCGGAAATTCACACCCTGTCACAGACCGAAAATTACCAAAGATTGCAGATTGATCAACCAGCGAATTACGCGGACCTCGAGGTTTCAGCACCACTGTCCGAAGTTACAAGGGGACAGATATTGAACAATCTCTCCGAGCTGCGCGCGGAATACAAATTGGTGGGACCCCAAGTGATCGCTACGGCAGAGGGTGCGCACCAGCAGACGCATCAATTGGCGCAGACCATTGGCGGGCTGTTGGCACATTACAATTTAGGGCAATTCCGTGCCGATGCGAAATCTCCGACTGCCACTTTTGACTCTGGCGATGATGTGATCATATATACCCGCCCTAAGGATGCCAGCATTGCTCGCGGCTTGGTGGAGTCGATCTCTCCGCTACTCGTAGGCGAAATTACACTGGTTTTTAATGACAAATTGCAAACCGGACATCTGCTTTTGGTGGTAAAGGGTGAACCAGCGTATACCGAAGAAGGCATTGCAGTTTTTGACAGAGCTCACTAACTTAAACTTTATTTTTTACCTTCTGTTGGATACTGCATCGCCGCCAATTTAAAGATCAAATCGATAGTAGAAGCCACTATCTGTCTGTATCAAAACAACCAGGCTTTCGGAGCTTAAGACCGGACAAACACAGGAGTCTTTTCAAAAACAAATTGCTGCGCCATAAAAAATTGCAATTTTGCACTGGCAAATAACTACCCGGCCTTTTAGCCATCAATCACCAGCTATGTTAAGTTCATCACCGCGCTATTTCTTTGCTCTACGCTGTTTGGATTATTCACCATGAACAAGCGTCCCGGTTGGGTTTTTTATACATCGTTAATACTGCTGACAGCTTTTGTCGGCCTGGGGGCTGTCAATCCCGAGCAGTTGTCGGCATGGGCTGGCATTGGGCTGAAGTTTACAACCGAGCATTTTGGCTGGCTGTATCTGTTTGCCACGAGTGGGTTTCTGCTGTTCTGCATCAGTATTGCTGTAAGCGATTATGGCCATATTAGGTTGGGGGCTGACGGCGAAGCAGCGGAATTCCCCTATTTCACCTGGCTGGGGATGATTTTTTCTGCTGGCATGGGTGTGGGATTGGTCTTCTGGGCAGTGGCAGAGCCCATGAGCCACTTTGTCAGTCCGCCTTTTGGCGAGGCCGAGCCTCGTAGTCCCCAGGCAGCGGGGGCTGCGATGCGCTACGCGCTGTTTCATTGGGGTTTTCACCAGTGGGCCAATTTTGCGTTGGTCGGGTTATCCATTGCCTATGTACGCTTCCGGATGCAGCGCCCGGGGCTGATCAGTGAGACTTTTCGACCCCTGTTGGGTGACAGGGTGGATGGTGCCCGCGGCCATCTGATCAACATTCTGGCGGTGGTTTCGACGGTGTTTGGTGTGGCTACCACGCTGGGGCTGGGTGTTATTCAGATTAACAGTGGGCTGGTGTCAGTGAGCGATGTGCCTTTTGGTGCCAGCCAGCAGCTGATGATTCTGGCTGGTATCTCAATGATTTTTCTGGTGTGTGCGCTGGCGCCGCTGGAGAGTGGCGTGCGTTACATCAGTGATTTAAATATGTTGCTGGCGGGTGCGCTACTGGTGTTTGTGTTTTTTGCCGGTCCCACCGATTTCATTACCGCCGCGATGACCAACGCTATCGGTGATTATTTTGGCAATATTATGGGCATGAGTTTGGTGATGACTCCCTATACCGGCGATGACTGGGTAGAGCGCTGGACGATTTTTTACTGGGCCTGGGGCCTCTCCTGGGCGCCATTTGTGGGAAGTTTTATTGCACGTATTTCCCGCGGTCGAACCATCCGCGAATTTGTCATGGGTGTGATCGGCATGCCGGTACTGCTGAGTGTGCTGTGGTTTTCGACCTTTGGTGGCTCGGCGCTTTATTTTGAACTATTTGAGGGTGCAGCCTTGGGCGATGCAGTAGTGCAAGAGATGAGCTCTGCCCTGTTTGCCACCCTGGCACTTCTGCCGGGAGCGGAGATTGTCAGTATTCTGATGCTGGTGCTGATTATCCTGTTTGTGATTACTTCGGCCAATTCCGCCACCTTTGTGCTGGGTATGTTTACCAGTAAGGGTGTGCTCACGCCCAGCCGCTGGTCGCGCGTGACCTGGGGTGTGATTCAGGTACTGGTGGCTGGTGTATTGCTACTCAGTGGTGGACTGGCAGCGCTTCAGACCATCTCTATCGTGGCGGCCTTTCCATTTATGATTCTGATGATTTTTATGGCCTCTTCATTGCTCCGATCCCTGCGTACTGAGCGTCGCCAGCGGGAGTTACACGAAGCCATGACCCGCGAGCGGTTACTGCGGCTACTGGACAGCAGTGATCACCTAGGAGAGCCGGAGCGACCGACAGAATTTGATGAACTGCGGGAAGAACTAATAGAACAGGTCAGTCGAGAGGAACCCTCTCGATCGGAGTAAACACTATCTGACGGCAGCGTTCCGCCATTCATGTGCATCGAATCCAGTGCGGGTTCCTGTTGTGGTTGGTTTGCCTGACCGGTCGTCTGATCGCCGCTCTGCTGGGCCGGAGCTCGGCGATAAGCGTATTCACGGTCCTTACGGCTGCGATGACACTGGCCCGGCCAGGTTTACGGCAGAGTTGGTTGATGTCCGGTGAACTGCTCTTGGGTAGTTGCCTTCATCCTTCTTCCTCAGGCGCTACCTTCCAGTGTTCGGGCCCCTCGTGTAGTGGGCAAGTATGCCTAGAAACCTTAGGAACAAAACCACGTTCAACAATCGAGATGGGCTTTCAAAAGTAAAGCCGCTGCGTATCTGCAAGAGCTCGGCATACCATATCTCTTATTGTCCCCAACAGATTACCGGAATGTAATCAGTGCTTGAGGGGGAGATGTTTCAGCAGGTCAGTAATGGCGACTGGCAATGGCGGTTTCTTCCCTCTTGCTTGGCACGGTACAACGCATCATCGGCCTGCTTTAACAGAGCGTCTGCTTCGGGTATATGTGTCGTTCCTATGGCGGGTATCAGTGTCGCTCCTCCCGTGCTCACAGTAATCGCTGCTTCCAGATTATCCAGTTTACTAACTAACCGGGAAAGGCGCTTTGCCACTGTATAACAACCAGCTTCATCAGTATGTGGCAGCAGGAGCAAGAACTCCTCACCGCCTAGCCGTATAACAGTGTCCGTTATCCGAGCCACCTGCTTGAGAGCGATAGCCAGTTTCCGGAGTGCCACATCCCCCGCGGGATGACCGTACGTATCGTTATAATGTTTAAAGTGATCAACATCCACGATCACCAGCGAGAGCGGCTCCCCAGTTCGCGAACTACGCTGTAACTCTTCCTGCATCCGCTTATCCAGTGCACGTCGATTACCAAGTTGAGTCAGTGGGTCCGTGGCGGACAACAGCTTTAGTTTTCGATTCGCTGACTCCAACTCTTTTTGACGGCAGAGTAACTCCGCCTCTGCGTGCTTCTGAGCCGTGATTTCTTGAATCTGTGAAACAAAATACTCTGGATTGTCTTGCTCGTCGCGAACCGCTGAAACACTCAGAAGGACCCAAATCTCACGCCCATCCTTATGAAAATACCGCTTCTCCATCCGATAGGTGTCACGCTCACCCGCCAGTATTTCACACAGAAACTTCAAGTCGGTATCCAGATCATCCGGATGAGTGATGGCCTGAAAGTCAATAGCCAACAATTCGGTTGCCGTATAACCTAAAATTTTGGTAATCGCACGATTGACCCTTAACCAGCGGCCCTCAGGACTCACCAAAGCCATCCCGATCGGGGCATATTCGAACGCACTCTCAAACAGCCTGATGTTGTCACGCAACCGTTTGACAGCTTCCCGTCTCTCACGATCGACCTGATGCTGCTCAATGACCTGACCGATTCGCCCAGCCATGAGTTCAATGAGTTCTATATCAATGTCATCAAAAGGGTGCTCTCGGACTTCTGGAGCTGTGAAATTCAGGGTGCCATGAATTCCTCCATTAACGTGAATAGGCGTGGCAAGGTAAGCCTCCAGTTGCATCTGTCGGTAAGCCGGATGGCCGTAGAAAGCAACATCCTCTGCTGCATGGGTGACCGCCATGGTCGAGTCTTTGCTGACGACTACCGAGCAATAGGTCTCACCGAGTGGCAGGGTATCTCCGGTGATCAAGCCCGTGGTACCGGGTTCAATAGCAAGAATCGTATATTGATCACCGCGGATTCGACTGACAATACCCGTCGGCATATCGAATAAGCGCATCGCCGTTTTAAGATAATCAGCGTAGAGCTCGCTGTAGGAATGATATCGGCTCAAGCTGAGCCGGTGAAATTCACGAAAATGGTCTGCCCGCCTGGCAAACCTACTGGTGTTTAAATCCGTCATAAATGGGGGTTGATCCTGGCTGACAGGTGGCTTGCTTCTGAGGCATAGCGCACAAGTAGTTTGTTATTATCTCAATTACTATTGGCCGACACAAACATGTCTGGTTTGTAGGATAACGAAGGTTCAAGTTAGCTGATTTACCCGATTTATTCACTTGGAGACGAGATAACACCCCAGATTACCCAGATTACTCTGTTGCCTTTCTAGCTTGCCATCAGGTGATAAGCACCCTCCAAACTCTGTTCATACCGAGTCGGGGAAAACAAACACGTTGTTGAGGCGAAGGATATCTACCAAGACCAGAGAGCTAAAAACCTGATGATCGTTCTCACATATCAGCACATAAAACAGCTGATTTTTTATATTAAACCAGCAATATGTCTGCTCGGTATTTATAGTTGACCAAAGGCGTCTTTGGCCCATTCGATACTTTTCAAATACAGGCTGCCAAGTTCTTCCGGGCTTAGGCAGGTTAAGTTTTCATGTGCCAATTCCCAGCGTTCATAAGAGAGAACATCATTAAGGATATCTCCAGCAGGACCTTCCTGGAAAAGAATCGCCTGTCGCATTTGCTCACCAATTGGCATCTGCTCCAATGCTTCCGCCAGGGGGATATCCAACATACTATCAAGAGAAGACAACATTCCTATCAGAAATAGATTTCCCGCCTGCTCTCCGCACTGAAGCGCAGTCAATTCGCACATTTTTCCCCGGATCAGCGCTTGCTGGAAACTGGCACCGGGCTTGCCTGACAATGTAGCTAATGTCAAAACGTTGACCCAACGTCTTACTTCGTTCAGGCCCAGATAAGATACAGCGTGTGTTATGGACTCCATTTTATTTCGCAGGCCAAAAAATGCGGAATTAATATAACGAAGCAATTTATAACTTAAACCAGCATCTTGAGAAACGATTGAGGCAAGCTCCGAAAAAGTAACATCAGGGTCATTTACCAGTGTTAACAGCTTCACCGCAGCGAGATGATTAACGCCTACTCGCCGGCCTTTAACAGTATTTGGCTTACTGAAGAAAAAGCCCTGAAACAGCTCACAACCTGCATCACGAAACAACTCAAACATTTCATGAGTTTCAACCTTCTCGGCCAAAATGGTCAGGTTGTATGGTTTGAGCTCTTTAATTAGATCCAGAGTTTCCTGTAGCGGGTTGGCTAGCACATCGAGTTTCACAATATGAGCGAACTCCAGAAGTGGGCGCCATTCTGAACTCATCTGGAAGTCATCCAATGCAAGGGTGTACCCTTCGTTAGAAAGCTCTTTAAGCGCGCTGATTATTCGCAAATCAACTGCCACACTTTCCAGAACCTCGATAACGATGCGATCCTTGGGTAAATAAAGTGGTATTTTTTCCAACAGATTTTGGGCGGTAAAATTAATAAATGCTTTTGAGTTACCAACTACGTTATTAAGTCCGATTTCAAGAATAGTGTCCGTAATTATCTGATTGGTGGCCTCGCTTGAACCATCCTTGCTGCTCAGGTCAAAATCCTGACCTCTGAACAAAAGCTCATAGGCGTGAATTGACATGTTTGAATCAAGAATTTCCTGACGTCCGACAACTATATTTGTCATCTACTGTTTCCTGTTTTCTCATGATTTTACTATCCATTTTTTAAAATACCTACTTTTAAAATGGCCAATCCCGAGACTGAGTTATGAAGATTTTGGCAAACGTAAAATGACAAAGAATAAATGCCTTTTTGTTCAGGTCCACACGCAACTTTGTTGTTAATCGCCCGACACTTCAACACTCCCAGCTTCCACAACAATAATCCGAGGTCTCTTTGGTGAAACAGTTGATCTTGTAGGTCAATCGCCTGTATAGGATGCCATATGTACAATCTATGCTGGTTGCCACTTAGCACTAGTTAGCATCCATCTTATTTTGCTAGGCTGATTCAGGCAGTGATAATGTATGTTGATCAGTTTTTCTGGCATTTCAATCAGGGTAAAAAACCAGTGCAGATCGTAACGATTACTCCTATTTATACTTCACGGCGGCTGCAATCGGGCATGGATCGGCGCTCGCGGGACTACCGGTCTATGCTGTCGGGAATGCCAGCAGATAATGAGAAGCAATGTGCCCTAACCGCCACCTGAGAACCAAAACGTGAATACATTCCCAGTACGTCATCATTTCGTCGTTATCCTCATTCTAGGGGCATTCACGATCCCAGGGCTGTCCTGAGAGTTCTTTTCAACCACTGGCCAAGGTTACGCCATGACAATGAATGTATCACAGACCAAGGACGCCAACGGCCGGGGCTGGGCAATAGTGATCTACGGGCTGCTGCTGGGCAGCATCATGACAGTGGTGACGGCTCCGGTAGCTGCAATTCTGGCCCATTGGCGATGTCCCGGCAGCGCCCCCTGGGTGGCCAGCCATCTCCACTTTCAGGCGCGGACGTTCTGGATCGGCCTGATGGCCTGTGCGCTGGCTTTCGCTTCCTGGCAGGGACTCGGCTACCTGGGTGCACCTCCGGTTACTGCCTGGATTTTCGGGTATCTGTTCTTTACTGCCCTGTTGATCTGGCTGGTGGGGCGCTGCGCCATTGGCATTCACCGGCTAACCGCCAATCTGCCAATGGATGCTCCAAACAGCCCGCTCTTTGGCCTGCACTCATCCAAGAAGTGATCAGCGCGAAGTAACCCGCCGATAGATGGCGGGCAAAGCCTGGGGCAGATGTTCGGGCCGACTCACCATAGCCCAACCTCCTCGACCGAACAGACGGGGCAGATAGGCCTCCGCCTCTCTGTCCACAGTGACGGCGAACACCTGCACCTCCCGGTGCCGGGCGTCCAGAATCGCCCTGCGGGTATCCTCAATAGCATAACGGCCTTCGTAATAGTCTGTGTCATTGGGCTTGCCGTCGCTGAGCATCAGCAAGAGTCGGTGCCGCTGGGGGCGCTGTGCCAGAAGTTCTGTGCAATGACGAATGGCTGGCCCCATACGGGTATAGTGGCCCGGCTGCAGAGCCTGGATTCGTCGCTCCACCCGCTCCCCCATGACCTCGTCAAAGGACTTTAGGGTGCTCACCCAGACCCGCTCTCGTCGCCGGGAAGTAAAACAGTGGATGGCGTAGTCGTCGCCGGACAGGGCAAGGCCGTGGGCCAGAGCCAACAGTGCCTCCCTGGCCACATCGATCACCCGCCGGTCCTCCAGCCAGGCATCCGTGGACAGGGAGACATCCACCAGAATATCCACCGCCAGATCCCGGGTACGTGGCAGTGAAGCGAGGTAAAGACCGTCACTGGCTGTGCCGGTGGCCGCCAAGTCGCAGTGGGCGCGGACGACGGCATCCATATCCAGCTCCGTCCCCTCCAATTGGCCTCGCAGCACCTCACGGCCCGGGCGCAGCGCCTCAAACTGGCGCCGCACACTCAGGATCCTGCGCCGGGTCGCTTCGTCCTGTGGCATGATCTGCTCTGCCTCACGGTAGGGCTCGACAAGCACCTGGCAGTGCTCCGGTAGGTAACGACCTTTGCGGTAGTCCCACTCCGGGTATCGGTATATTCCCGACAGCGGAGCACCGGCGGCAGCGTCTGGAGGCAGGTCCAGCTCCATCCTGATTTTGGCGGCGGCTTTTTTGCGGTGGGGACTGACGGTGATCTCATCCAGCTGTTCGGCGGACTTGTGAGCATCCTCGTCCTCCTCATCGTCCACCAGACGATTCAGGTTCACCATCTCGGCGATGGAAAGCATTTTCTCGAAGCGGTTGAACACCAGCGGATCGTCCCGCTCACTCTCCGTTTGACGGCGACGGCTGGCCTTGCGACGCCCCTCTGGCCCCGTCTGAGTGGCACTGTCGTCAGCAACGTCTTCCTGTTCCCCATGCGCGCGGGGCACTGTTCCCATCATCACGGCTTCTCCCCAAAGGGGTACTGGCAACGGCGGTCGGTAGCCTTTCGGTGCATGCCACTCGTCCGGCGGCCTATCGTCGAGAACAGCAGAATAGAGATCTTTGGCAACCCCGCCCAGCGGCATCGAGTCGCCAAGCAATCGACGGATCACAGCCTCCACCGCTTCCTCCATAACCGGTAGTCGCCGCCCGGGGCGAAGCGCCAGCAGTGCTGAACACAGTCGGTCATGGCGAGTGCCCAGGCCCGGATAATGTGCCAGCACCATACCACTGGTGCGCCGCACTTCCCGGAGGGCGAGGATATCCCGGCGCAATAAGTCCGGCTCAGACGGAAGTGACCGGGCACAAGCCAGGTAAGCAGCCAGCCAGAAATACAGATCACGATTGAGGTCCCGGTCGGGAAGCAGGTCGATGTGTGGCGGCAACAACAGATGTTGTTCGTCCACCCGAGCCAGATCCAGGAGCTCTTCGTCGAACCCCAGGCGCTGCCGCCAGCGGAGTCGATGTCCGGACGTCCGGGCAGATATGACGCTGAGCTCAAGCCCCGGGTCTCCACCGCTAAGGCGAAAAAAGACCGCCAGACTCTTCTCCAGCTCCCGGAACCTGACCATTGCCTCCGGATAATGGGGATAACTGGCTGCCCGGGAAGCCCAGCGGTGCCAGCGTTGCCCTACCCACTCTTCCAGCTCCAGAAACTCCAGCAGACCTCGACGGCTCATCATTCATTGCCGAAGGTGGCGCGGATGGCCTCAAGCAACCCGTCCTGAATATCAAGGTCATCGCTCAGTGGTTCCACCAGGGTGGCACGGGCCGCCTGCAGTGTCGGCATTCCGGCCGCCATCAGTGTGGCGCAGTAGATCAGCAGGCGGGTAGAAACAGTCTCTTCCAGATCCTGCCCTTTTAGCGTCCGCAGGCGGACCGCCAGATTCACCAGTGCCGTGCACTGATCGGCCGCCAAACCACTCTCCCTAGCGACGATATCCCGCTCCAGGGCGGGCGGTGGAAAATCAAAACTGAGTGCGACAAAGCGCTGACGGGTACTGGGCTTGAGGGATTTTAGAATATGCTGATAGCCGGGATTATAGGACACCACCAGCATGAAATCCGGAGGTGCTTGCAACAGTTCACCCGTGCGTTCCAGAGGCAGCGCACGGCGGTCGTCCGTCAGCGGATGCAGAACTACGGTGACATCCTTGCGCGCCTCCACCACCTCATCCAGATAGCAGATACCGCCTTCCCGGACGGCCCGGGTCAGGGGGCCATCCACCCACTGGGTCTCGCCACCACGCAGCAGATAGCGACCGGTGAGATCTGCCGCAGTCAGGTCGTCGTGACAGGACACGGTAAACAAAGGCCTGTTTAGTTTGGCCGCCATATGGTGGACGAACCGGGTCTTGCCGCAACCCGTGGGCCCCTTCAGTAACAGCGGCAACCGGTGCTCCCAGGCGTGACGAAACAACTCACACTCGTCTCCAACGGGGCGATAGAAGGGTAGATTCCCACCGGAATGGGAAACAGATTCAGCAGAGTCGGACATGTTTTTTCCCGATTGATAACGACGTCACCACCGACAGGCAATAGCGCCTTTCAAGGCTGCTATTGTATTCAGACGGGTTCTGTCGGCGTGTCGGCAACCTGCTCCCGGGCTGGCCCGAAGGTGGCATAAAGGAACAACAGTGCAGCCACGGCCACTACCACGCCCGCCCCCAGACGCATGGCGTAGAACAGCCCCAACTGGGACTGTACCTCCATGTAGTTCATTCCCATGACTCTTTGCAGATGGGTCTGCACCACGCCGGCAAACGTCAGAGTGAATGTCATGAAGCACATGGCGGAGGTCATTATCCAGAAGCTCCACATATTGAGGATCTGATTATAGGGCTGCATCCTGCGCAACTGAGGCATGGCGTAAGTGATGACGGCCAGCACCATCATCACATAGGCACCGTAGAAAGCCAGATGACCGTGGGCGGCCGTAACCTGGGTGCCGTGGGTGTAATAATTGACGAAGGACAGGGTGTGCATGAAGCCCCAGACACCTGCCCCGAAGAACGCCACTGTGGCACTACCCAGAGTCCAGAGCATGGCGGCCTTATTGGGATGGTTGCGACGTCCCTTCCAGAACATGTAGAAGGCAAACAACACCATGGCAAAGAAAGGCAGCACTTCAAGGGTGGAGAAAATACTGCCGATGGGCTGCCAGTACCAAGGGGCGCCAATCCAGTAGTAATGGTGACCCGTCCCCAGGAGACCGGAAAACAGGGCCAGTCCAATAATCACGTACAGCCACTTCTCAATGATTTCGCGGTCGACACCGGTCATCTTGATCAACAGATAGGCCAGCAGTGATCCCATGATCAACTCCCAGACACCCTCGACCCAGACATGGACGACCCACCACCAGTAGAGCTTGTCCACGGCCAGGTTGGCCGGATTGTAAAAGGCGAACAGCCAGAATATTGCTGCCAGCCACAGCCCCAGCATCAACACCATATTGATGGCCGTTCGGCGGCCCTTGTAGAGAGTAATACTGGTGTTGTAGAGAAAGATCAAAAAGGAGACGGTAATCAGGATTTTCGCCCAGAGGGGTTGTTCCAGAAACTCCCGGCCCTCATGGATACCAAACTGATAACTGATGAGCGAACCGGCACCGGCCACGGCAAACAGGGCAAGCTGCAGGTAGGCCAGTTTGGGGCTGTGAATATCCGTTTCCGCCTCCTCCGGCATCAGGTAGTAGGTGCACCCCATAAAACCCATCAACAACCATACGATCAGCAGATTGGTGTGACTCATGCGCATGATGTGGAACGGCATGGCCTCAGTCATGAACTCGGGCAGGACATAGACAGTAGCCGCCAACAGGCCAAACACCACCTGTAGCACAAACAGCGCCATCGCGACCATGAAAAACGGGAGAGCCACCTTCTGGGTTTCGTATTTCATCGTCAAATATCTCCTTTTAATTATTATCTCGGGGCTTTCGACAGACTTTTGGTATTGGGGCGACCCTATTTGTGGCCCCCGGTGAACACATCAACCGGAGGGATGAGGTGGCCAACCCTGGGTATCGATATCGTCTGTCCAGCGGAAAAAATCCACCAGGGCATCAAGTTCTGGCTCGCTAAGATCGAAGGCAGGCATTTTTCGCCGCCCCTCAACGTTCAGAGGCTGTGCTTTGATCCAGCCCTTAATACCGGCCCGGGCCGCCTCCGGATTTTTCCTGCCGCCATAGCGATGCCAGACATTACCCAGTTCGGGGCCGAAGTATGCGCCCTCCCCCAGGATGGTATGGCAGTTGATACAACTGTTCTTTTCCCATACGTGTTTGCCCAGCTTGACAGACTCCGTCAACCCTTCCTTGTCGGTAGAAATATTCACCATGTAAAAATGGCTGTGGACAGTCAGAGCGGCGAAGACGATAAAAAAGAATAGCGAACCGCCAAAGAAGATATTTCGGGCTCCGGAACGAGTCAGTTTTTCCGTCATAAATACCTCTCCATGCACGGTTATTGTTTTAGTTTTTCAACCGATGTTACACACCGTTCTATGCAGACTAGCACCTATCTGGTCATCCCACCAATCCTATGCCTAGACTTGCTGACTCGACCTTTCAAAAACATTTACCGCTGCCGGACTACTGCATTGGGCCAGGTAAAGAGCCCCAAGGGCATGGTTCTCCATGACAGTGTTTCGCTCCCCTCAATCTGCAACGAGATGCCCGTGACCAGCAAAGCATTTAGCACAGCGCTTAATCTGCCGGTACACTATCTAACTCTCCTATTGGGGCTACATTGACTCCTTGCTGTGAATTAAGGATAGATGTCTAGTGGTTTCGGTCAGTGGTACTGTATGTTGATCAGTTTTTCTGGCATTTCAATCAGGATAAAACCAGTGCAGATGGTAACGATTACCCCTATTCATACTTCACGGCGGCTGCAATCGGGCATGGATCGGCGCTCGCGGGACTACCGGTCTATGCTGTCGGGAATGCCAGCAGATAATGGGCAGCAATGTGCCCTAACCGCCACCTGAGAACCAAAACGTGAATACATTCCCAGTAGTACGTCATCATTTCGTCGTTATCCTCATTCTAGGGACACTCGCGATCCCAGGGTTGTCGTCGGCAAACACCGAGTTTTCCACCTGTCTCACATCACTTCAGGCACAGGCCCGCAGCGCGGGCATCAACGAGAGCATACTGAGGGATGTCGTCCCCGGCCTGCAGCAACAGGAGCGGGTCATCAGTCTTGACCGGAAGCAACCCGAATTCCTGCAGACTTTTTCCGAGTACCTTGATCTGCGGGTCACTCCGGAGCGTGTCGAACGCGGGCGGGCACTACTGGAGCAGCATCGGCCGTTTCTCCTGGATTTGCAGAAACAGTATGGCGTACCTCCACAATACCTCGTGTCCTTCTGGGGTCTGGAAACCAATTACGGCAGCTACCTCGGTCGCATGCCAACACTCGACTCACTGGCGACCCTGGCCTGTGATCAGCGGCGCAGTGATTTCTTCTCAGGTGAGTTCATCGCAGCCCTGCAGCTGATGCAGCGCGAATCCCTTGAACCTGCGGATATGCAGGGGTCCTGGGCAGGTGCCGTAGGGCATACCCAGTTCATGCCCTCTTCATATTTACACTATGCCGTGGACGGTGACGGTGATGGCCAGATCGACCTTTGGCGCAGTGAGCGCGATGCCCTGGCATCCGGAGCCAACTACCTGAAAGCTCTGGGCTGGCAGTCTGGTCTTCGCTGGGGCCGAGAAGTGCAATTACCCGACAACTTTCCGTTTCAGTTTGCCGGTCAGCGCGACCAGCGCCGCCCGCTACAGGCGTGGGCCGACTACGGGGTAAAACGGAGCGATGGTGGAAAACTGCCCATCGCCAGTGCGGATGCCGCGTTACTGGTTCCAGCAGGACACCGCGGTCCCGCGTTCCTCGTCTATGGCAATTTCGAAATCATCATGCGCTGGAATCGGTCCGAGCTCTACGCCATTGCCGTTGGTCACCTGGCCGATCGCATCGCCGGTGCCGGTGCACTGCGCAATGGCACCAACCCCCAGGAGCCCCTGCGCAAAACTGATATTGAACTCGCCCAGAAGACACTGAATGCACTCGGTTATGATGCCGGTCCCGTCGACGGTGTGCTGGGCTCCGCAACCCGCAGTGCGCTGCGTGACTTCCAGCTCGCCAATAATATGGTTGCGGACGGCTATCCCAACCCATCAACGCTGGAGGCTATCGCCACCCATGACAGGCGCTAAGTAAACTCTCAGTGTCATTGAATGTTCCGGAGCAATAGCAGGTTTTGGACAGGACGGGTTCAGTCACAGTGCCAGCATTGCCCGTAACAAAATAGCCATTTGCCCAACCTCCTGGTTTGGCAAAACCATTGGTCTACAGCTGTTCAACAACTTGTTCTGGATTATTATGAATTCGGTTTCATCAAACGCAGAACACGGAATGTATCGTTTGGCTTTTGCGTCTAGCCCTACTTGACAGTTGCTGGAGTATTTCTCGAAACACTTTTAATAGATAAATATAATTATTTAATTTTATTCATATTTTTTTAAGAATAGCCTGATAGCTGGTAAGTTTTTCGCTTCAACCTGGCTCAACGGAGTACCAATGCACGTCGCCACCCTGATGCTGATTATTTTGAGTGCCGGTCTTGTCAGCCAATGGATTGCCTGGCGAATTCATCTGCCGGCAATCGTTGTATTGATTACAGCCGGCCTTGTTCTTGGACCTGTGAGTGGCATCATCGAACTGGGTTTATCTCAGGCCGAACTGACAGAGCTCATTGGTATGGGGGTCGCCATTATCCTGTTCGAAGGTGGCATGGATTTGAAGCTTGGTGAAATACGACGCGTTGGTCACGGCGTTGGCCGCCTGACAATTCTTGGTCCACCCCTAGCTTGGATTTTCGGTGCACTGGCCGCGCATTTTGTTGCCGGACTGAGTTGGCCAGTCGCCTGGGTGCTTGGCGCTATTCTGGTGGTCACAGGTCCGACCGTGATCCTGCCTTTGCTGCGTCAGGCCCGCCTCAACGGCGAATCGGCCTCACTATTGAAATGGGAAGGCATCGTCAACGACCCTATGGGGGTATTGCTGGCGGTGCTCACCTTTCAATACTTCACCCTCGCCGGGAGCGATTGGTCTCAGGTGCTCACAGGTCTCGGCGCGGCAATCGCCGCAGCAGCACTGTTTGGGGGTGCGGGAGGATGGCTCACAGGCTGGTTCTACCGTCGCGGTGGGGTCCCTGCTCACCTCAAGCCACCGCTACTGATGTTGCTGGTGCTGGCAGCTTACTGGGCCAGCAATCTCGTACAGCATGAGGCGGGGTTGTTGACCGTGACGGTAATGGGCCTGGTTATCGGCAATATGAAACTTGTCGAGCGCGAGCCACTGCGTCACTTTAAGGAAAATCTTACCATCGTACTGGTATCGGTGCTGTTTATCGTCATCCCTTCCCAGCTCAGAATTGATCAGTTGGGGTTGCTGAACTGGCAAGTGGTGGCCTTTGTGCTGGCTATCCTGTTGCTGGTGCGACCGCTGTCCATCTTTCTGGCGACTCTGGGTGCACCCATGCGTGGCGGGGACAAACTGCTGCTGGCGTGGATTGCGCCGAGAGGTATCGTCGCTGCAGCCACTGCGGGCATCTTTGGCCCGGCACTGATTGCTGCCGGCTATCAGGACGCCGAATTGCTTCTACCGATCGTTTTTCTAATCATTATTGTGACCGTATTGGCACACGGTCTCACGCTGGGGCCACTGGCACGAAAATTGTCTCTGGCGGCAAAGGAAGAAAACGGTCTGCTGATCGTGGGTGCCTCTCCCTGGACTCAGGCCCTGGCAAAGGCCCTAAAGGATCTTGAGGTGGACGTGGTTGTCACCGATGGATCTTATCAACGCCTTAAACCAATCCGCATGGATGGTATCAGGGTCTACTATGGAGAGATTCTCTCCGAACATGCCGAGCATGAGTTAGATGATGAACATCTGAGTTTTCTGCTGTGCGCTACCGACAATCATTACTACAACGCGCTGGTCTGCAAGGCACAGGGCGCCCAGTTCGGACACCACCGTACTTTTCAGCTGCGCCCTCACGAAGAGTCAGTCCAGGAACAGAAACGTCTGACCTTGCAGCAGCGCGGCTATTTCGCCTTTGAGCCACCAACGGATTTTTATACCCTCCAACAACGCTTGAACGATGGTTGGACAATACAATCAACACGCCTGAGCGAGGATTTCAATCTCGACCAGTTGAAAAGCCGGCTGGGTGAATCCGGCGTTGACTGGTTGTTGCTCGGCAGTCTGTCTCCACAGGGTAAATTACGGATTTGTTCGAGCGAACAGCCCTTTAAGTTCTCCACTGGTTGGACCTTAATCTATTTTTGCCCAGGGGATGCCAGCGATTGCTCAAACTAGAGAACAGCTGAGTAGGTAGATTAAAAATCTTCCGGTTAGTCCGGCTTCGAAGGGGCAGCACCCGGATTTTCAAAATCGCCTGTACGGGATGTCGCGCAGGAAGTTTTCTTTCTCGACCCTGTTGCCAGCATAAAAACCAGTAAGACTGAAAGTTGCGCAAGTATTCCCTGCCAGTTGGACTTGACGCCAACCCAGTCGATTTCGAAACTGACGGGTAATGGGGTAATACCAAGAAGAGCTGCTTCTTGCAGTGCCGACACTGCCTTGCCCATCAAAATAAACGCCAGAGCCAGTAACAGATAGGTGGTAATGGAAAAGAATTTGGCAATAGGCAGTTTTACTGAATAACGGGCCAATGCCCAGGCAAGTATCAGCAGGAAAGCAACACCGAGAGAGAAACCGCCGATAACGGATGGGTATTGAGTGGATGTCGTCTGTGTCAGCAACGCCTGATAAAACAACACTGTTTCAAACACTTCGCGATACACTACGATAAATGCGAGTAACGCCAGGCCCCACAGAGTCCCCGACGTCAGGTGAGTATTGATATGCTGCTGGATATAGGCCTGCCACTGTGCGGCATGGGTTTTACTGTGCATCCAGATACCGACGTAGAGCAACACCAATACCGCCAACAGCGCCGCGACACCCTCCATAACTTCCCGACTGGCACCGCTGATACTGATCAGTGACTGTGCCGCCGCCCATGTGGCAACACCGGCCAACAATGCCGCAACCCAGCCAAAATGCACATAGCGAAGCCCGTCCTTGCGCCCGGTTCGCACTAACACGGTGACCATGGCAATAACCACCAATAACGCTTCAAGTCCTTCTCGCAACAGGATAAACAGGCTGGCACTAAACAGTGTGACGTTGGACAGCGTGGACTCGGATAACAGTCGATCTGCATCATCCAGCTGCGTCAGTATTTGACCCACAGCCGCTTCTACCACGCCTGCGGTTTGCGGCTGTTTCATCAGTTGTCGCATGGCCATCATGTCGACTTCCAGGGTCCGGCGCAGTGCTTTATCCTGCGTGTCCAAACTGTTTTCGATCAACTCAAAACCATCCAGATACGCACTGACCGCCAGTGTCTGTGCAGCCTGGTAATCACCTCGCTGATGCGCCGCTTGTGCAAGTAGCAATTGCTCACGGGTGATTTCAAGGGGATCGGCTGATACCTCGAACAGCAGTTCAGGATTGGCTCGCAGGTCTTCCACCGTCTGCAGAGAGACCTCGGGGAGATCGGCGGCCAGTTGTGCCGGATTGTGGTTGACCAACTGCTGCAGGGTGACATTGGACGCCTCACCCGCCACAGGCGAGCCGGATTGAAATGCGAGACTGCCGACATGGAAAGCCAGGGACCAGCGCTCCTGTTCTGACAACTGGTCAAAAGCCGGCATCGCGGTTTCATCTATACCGCGGGAGATGGCATCGTACAGGCCCAACAGTGATCGGTTCAGGGCACGCTCTCTGTCGGAGAAATCGGTTGGGACCGGGTTCAGTTGTGCTGCCAGCACCCCATCGCCGCCACCGGACGCACCATGACAGGAGGCGCACTGACTCTCAAACAACTGTTTGACACTCGTTTTAGGCAACAGCCGATCGGGCAGGGTCGACTGTGGCATCAGAGCCAACAAAGTACCTCGCAGGCTGCTGCTCATTTGCCGAATTGTCTCGGTATCCTGTTTCTTTTGAATGGCGTCCTGTAATGCATTTGCCTGGGTCGCCAGCTCAGCACCCTTGGTCCGTTCATTTTGAATCGCGGAAACCTTAGTCACGATAAGTTGGGAAAATTCGAGCATTTCCTGATATTCATCGTTATTGATCACCTGCCCGTCCCTGACGGCTTCCACGTAATCCACAGCAATGTATTCGGCCAGTTGTGCCAACTGACGCACCTGAGTATAGCTGTCATTCATCGACGCCTGGCTGACCCCGGGATACAAACAGGCCAAGGCCAACAGTATTACTGCGATATTCAGAGCCAGTTGCTTCTGATGTGTAAAACGGCCTACCCAGTGAGCCAGCATTTACGAGATCTCTAATTAGTTTTTGATAATGATAATTAGTCTTAATTGTAACCTCTCTACCATCCCTGGAGTCAAGCAAGCGAACAGTTTCCTCCAAATGAGGGAGGTCATAATCTCCGCCCTTCCCTAACTAGCTTCCCACCTCCTCTTTCCTGCCGCACTAGCGGCCAGTTTCTGGAAATCCGGGTGAAATGGTTCGGTGAGCTAAATCCTGCATCAGACGGATAAAAGCGTGTCTAAAAATGCCGTTAATACTACCACCCTGTTAGCCTGATCAGAGTGCGTCGCCATAGCTGATAAAGCGCCAGCGCTCTTGCAACAACTCGCGCAACGAGTTACCGAGACGAAGATTCAGATCCTGCGGGTGAATACCGATGCGCAAGGTTTGCCGGAAAATGCGGGCCATCCCGATTTGGCTGCTGTTCCATAGCCGGAGGCTCGCCGCACGAAACCCGGAATCGGCTTCGAACCCCACCAGTGGCAGTGGGTGCAGATGGGCGGTACGCAGGTCCAATACACCGCGCAGAACCTCAACCCGCTCGAAGTTCAGCGATGTCAGCGATTGCCGAGCAACGTCGCCCAGCGCCCAGGCCGGGGGTACGTATAGTGACGGTGCAGGCAGGTTGTGTTCTGCGAACCAGTCGTGAGAGCGGCGCATCAGCGCCAAGATGCCTTCACCATCGAGAGCCAGGTGTTCGGCCACGTTGCGCGACAACAGGGTCGAGTGCAGTCGGTGGTACAGGCCGCGTGGCGTCCCCACGCGGTGCAGCCAGCCGTGTGCGGCGAGCTCATGACCGAGTCCAGCCAATTCCCGCAGCCGGTCGAGTTGTTCGTGACGCCAGTCGCATCCGGGCACAACCAGTAGGGTCATGGGCGGAATGGCGTAGCTGCTGCAGAGTGCCAAAAAATCTTCCACCTGCGAAAGCGTCGCGGGCATGACGTCGTGCATCGACAGCACTGCTCGCGGTTGGCTATTCATGCGGGTGTTTACGCGCATACCGCTCTACAAAATCCAGCCACTGATCAATGGTGTGGTTGTTCAGGGTTTCGGCAGCCCCGCGTGCAGCGGCAGCTTTGTCCTGCCAGATACTTGCCGGAAGTTCACTCAGCTGGTGCAACACTTGCGCTAACGATTCGCCTTCACCGAGGATAAACAGCGAATTCTTGAGTAATGGCCAATCGTGAATGCCGGCGTTGGCGGCCACCAGTGCAGGACGTCCGCGCGCCATCGCTTCCAGTGCGACCGTGCCAAAGGTCTCCATATGGGAGGGCAATATCAACAACCCCGCGGCGTCCATTTCCGCGCGCAGGGCCTCACGTTCCAGCCAGCCGGTCAATCGCAGATTGGGCAGCGATTGTGCCTCACGCTCGAGCTCACTACGCAGCGGACCGTCACCAGCTATGACAAAGCGGATATCCGGCAGTGCTTTCACAGCATCGAGGATAGCGGGCAGGTTTTTCTCGGGCGCCAGACGTCCGGCGAACAGTACCTGCCGCAGATTCTCTGTGGGAGGCACAATCGGGGTATCGAGAAATACTCGCGATAACGGAGTACCCATCACATCCACGTGCCGCGCACCAAGGCGTTCCACCGTGGCGCTGAGACCGGGATTGTTGACCAGTACCGAGTCACTGTTCCGGCAAAGAATACGATTGACCTGCTCCAGGTACCAGTGCGCCAGGCGGAAAAACCAGGTATTGCCGTATAGTTTCACCAGCCCTTCGAAATGCGTGTGGAACGCGGACAGAAATCCAGCACCGCTGCGTCTGGCAAGCCAAAGCCCCAACAACCCGAATGGCCCCGGCGTTACCGAGATCACCAGATCCGGCTGCAACACCCGGAACTCGCGGCAGATACGCAGTACATTGGGCGTGATGAGTTTCTGGGTAGCGTCGCCGGGCAGAGGCAGGGCAAAGCGCAAAAAACGTTTTTTCGCCACCGGTTGAAACAATGTCAGTTCACCGAGTTGCGGTCCGAGCTGCGTGGCCAGGTCACCGTAGTAGGCCCCGGCCCCATTGCGTGCGGGTAGTGCGTCGGAAAAAATTGCCACCCGCAAGCGGCTCGCATCGCGTTGACGGTGGCCCAGTTCGTAATCTGATGCAGCCTCAACCTTGATATCGTTTCTCATGAGGGGTCCGCCGGTGGTTCGAGTATCTCACGGTAAATGGTTACCAGGTCAGGTTGCGGTGCCATGACTTCTGATAGCGGCGAGTGCACGTGCCCATTGCCGCTACCATAGTCGCGGGCTTCCCTGGCGGCGTCATCCAGTATCCGTTGCAGTGCTTCGGTGATGGGGATATCCAGTTGGCGCAGTACTGTGGCAATGGCGGTCTGTGTCCGATCCCGCAATTGACTGTGATCCACCACGGCGAAACGGGCCGCAGGCAGGCAACGGCGCTGCTCACGGAGTTGCTGATAGACCTGTGCCAGACTCACTTGAAACTCATGCGTGACAAGATCCGCTGCCGCCGTCGTGCCAAAGAAAACCAGGCCGTTGCGAATGGAGCTGAGCTGGGAGCGCAGCGCGCCACCCGGTTCACGCAGACAGACCAGAAAACGCGAGTCATCGAAATTTTCTGCGAGAGATGGCAACCAAGAACCGAAGGCGGCATTTTTCGACAGTAATCGACGCCCTCTGCCATTGACGTAGAGATGTTTCTGTAGGCAGGACCGATAAAAATTCAGTAGCACCGAGCGTTCGCAATCCGGCAGTTCTCGCAATCGTCCTAGCAGCCACAACGACTCACTGGCGGGAAAGGCCAGCACCAGGATAAAACAACCGCCCACCGGCAACAGAGCAAGGTAATCCTCTTCGGCAGCCTGCAGGCCGACCTCGTGGATGTGGGCAAACCCACCGGTCATACGACGGGTAAGCACATCGCCGAGTCGCTGCAACGGTCTGCCGATCAACCGATCCAGAGAAGCGAACATACCAAACAATTTCCGCTCGGAAACTGATGGGGCGAATAGTGTCTCCCAGGTCTGGAAAGTGGTGAAACTGGCCGTATCGCGAGCCAGTGTTCGGTGCAGAAAAGTTGTTCCGCTGCGAGGCACACCACTGATGAACAATGGCTGGTGGATTTTGACGCGGCGCCAGCCGGAAAAAAACAGTTCGTCGAGCAGAAAACCCAGCCAGTGTATGGCCTGCAACAACAGGAACAGCGGAAACAGTATCAGCAGGACGACCAGCCGCCGGGGACCCAATGGCGCAGCACGGCGACCTTCAACGCCAAAAGCCTCGATGAACCAACGCACGTGAAGCCGCACACTGAGCAGGAACGCGTCTCTCATGGAGATAGAGGAGCAGTTTCGGCCCTGTGGCTGAACACCAGCTTACTGGACACTGAGAAGTTGAATGCCAGGCCGACCATGCCGCCAATCCAGATAGCAACCACTGGCAACAGCAATAGTGCCAGCGGCTGGATCAGATGACTGCAACCTAGTGCAATTACGCCGCTGAACACAGCATAGTTAAGGAGTCCTCCGGCGGCATGAACGCCGAAATGCCCGGCCATCTGGCGATGAAAATTACCACGCTGGTTACGCCCGAAAGTGAAGTAACGATTGAGCAGATAGCCCACCATGATCGCCGTGGTCAGCGAAATGATGCGGGCGATATGCAGATTCATGCCGAACAGCCAGACAAGCAGGTACTAATGGGTTCGAAAGTAAGCGAACATCATTTATAATGTAGGCTCCGTTCGCCAAGCTTATCGGATATTTACACACATGCGCCACGATGACGGTCG